>Ga0075521_10000293_pt1 | contig 13785 bp, 12 predicted proteins | sample NGEPerD_FD_74785 | JGI IMG/M metagenome (GOLD analysis project Ga0075521, IMG submission 74785) | Arctic peat soil microbial communities from the Barrow Environmental Observatory site, Barrow, Alaska, USA - NGEE PermafrostAB12-D | ecosystem: Environmental > Terrestrial > Soil > Wetlands > Peat ...
CTGAATATGGTGGTGACCGGATTTATTATTCTGTACCGGCAATACGGACTTTTTTAATTGTCAATTGGTAATCTTTAATCGATCGGCGATTAACGATCTAAAATAAACGATTGAGAAATTTGGTGAATGAAGTGTAATAAATGATTTAGAATGAATAATTGACAATTAACAATTAACAAATATTTTTGCGAAAATTATGCAGGCACTTACTTCAAAATCGAGGCATGTTGAACGGAAGCCGATGAATTTCTGGGAGAAATTATACCTCCCTGCCATCTTCAAAGGCATGTCGATCACTTTTGGTCATATATTCAAAAAGAAACCGACCATCAATTACCCGGAACAGACAAGACCCTTCAGTCCCGTATTCCGGGGTGTGCAGGTACTAAACCGCGATGAAGAAGGACGTGAGCGATGCACGGCTTGCGGTTTATGCGCAGTGGCCTGTCCCGCTGAAGCCATCACGATGGAAGCGGCCGAACGTTTACCGGGGGAAGAACATCTATACAAAGAAGAAAAATACGCGGCGAGATATGAAATCAATATGCTGCGCTGCATTTTCTGCGGACTCTGTGAAGAGGCCTGTCCCAAAGACGCCGTGTATTTATCCGAGACGATGGTGCCCTCCAATTACAGTCGCAAAACATTCATATACGGGAAACAGGAATTGCTGATCCCGAATCCATTTACTGATCCCGAAGCTTTTGCAAAAGCAAGGGGCACAAGACCTGAAAAAAACGATTGATGAGCGCCACCCAAATGATATTCTGGTTTTTAAGTGTGCTGGCATTATTCAGTGCCATCATGATGGTGGTGAGCAAGAACCCCGTGCATAGTGTCTTGTGGCTGATCGTTGTATTCTTTGCACTCTCCGGTCATTATATTCTGCTCAATGCGCAGTTCCTGGCCATCGTGAACCTGATCGTCTATGCCGGAGCGATAATGGTACTCTTCCTGTTTGTGATCATGCTGATGAATCTGAATGCGGAAACAGAACCACAAAAAAATAAATGGTTGAAAATCGCCGGCGTCATCGGCGGAGGCTCTTTATTGCTGGTACTGGTAGCAGCATTGAAAAGTGCTGATCTCCACAACCGCGTCGCCGAAACGGGGACAGGAAATATCGGGCTGATCCATAACCTCGGTATGGTGTTGTTTAAGGAGTACGTGATTCCCTTTGAGATCAGCAGTGTCCTGTTTCTTTCGGCCATGGTAGGGACGGTTGTGATCGGGAAGAAAGACTGAAGCAAGTTGGGGGGAGTCTGGGGTAAAATGCGATTTTGAAATTATCATATAAAATAATAGAATGAAAAATAAAATGAACTATTTAAAAATCCAGACTCCCCCCACTCCCACACCTAAAAAAAGCGCATGCCAATAAACTACTATATATTTCTGAGTGTCGCGCTTTTTTGTATCGGTGTCGCCGGTGTGCTCACCAGGCGCAATGCGATCATCATCTTCATGTGCGTGGAGCTGATGCTGAATGCCGTGAATTTATTGCTGATCGCTTTTTCTAAAATGCACCACGTGACAGCGCCAATAACAGATCCCGACGCGGGCATCAATGGACAGATTTTTGTTTTTTTCATCATGGTGGTCGCCGCAGCAGAAGTGAGCGTGGGACTGGCCATCATCGCCATGATGTATCGCAATACGCATTCTGTTGACATAAACTTTTTAAATAGACTAAAGCACTGAGGAAAGTGTGGGAATATGGGAGTATGGGAATACGGGTATGGAAGTGTGGAAGTGAATATTAATATATTAGCATTAACAATTAACCATTGACAATTAACAATTAGAAAAAGTCTTTAGTCTTAGGCCTCAAGCCTCAAGCCTCAAGCCTCCAGCCCAGATGAGCAATTACGTTTACTTAGTGCCTTTATTCCCCTTGATCGGTTTTCTGATCAACGGCCTGTTCAGGAGATCTCTCTCCAAATCATTGTCCGGCGGGATCGGCTGCGGCACCATCCTGGCTTCCTTTATCGTAAGCATCATCATTTTCTTCCAGGTAAAACAGGAAGGCTTCCAGCCCGTAACCGTTACCCTTTTTGAATTTATTCACACGGGAAAACTCAGCATCCCGTTTTCCTTCCTGGTTGATCCACTGTCAGTTTTATTCCTGCTCATCATCACCGGTGTGGGATTTCTCATCCATGTCTATTCCACGGCCTACATGCACGAAGAGAACGGCGCTGATTATGCCAAATATTTTTCCTACCTCAACCTCTTTGTTTTTTTCATGCTGCTCCTGGTGCTCGGCGCCAACTTCGTGATCCTGTTCATAGGCTGGGAGGGCGTCGGACTTTGTTCCTACCTGCTGATCGGATTCTGGTTCAAGAACCTGGACTTTGGTAACGCTGCAAAAAAAGCGTTTATCATGAACCGCATCGGCGATCTGGGTTTCCTGATCGCCATCTTTGCACTCATCAACCAGTTCGGAACGGTTTCTTTTGATGAAATTTTTCAAAAAGCACCGACGGCTTCCACGGGTTTTCTTACTGCCGTCACCTTATTATTATTTGTAGGTGCCACGGGAAAGTCGGCACAAATCCCCCTGTACACCTGGCTGCCCGATGCCATGGCAGGCCCGACACCGGTGTCCGCATTGATCCATGCCGCCACCATGGTCACTGCGGGTATCTATATGATTGCACGCAGTCACGTATTATATAATCTCGCGCCTGTCAGTCAGACGGTGGTGGCCATCACCGGCTCCGCGACCATCATACTCGCGGCATTGATTGCCGTAAAACAAAACGATATCAAGAAAGTCCTGGCTTATTCCACCGTCAGCCAGTTGGGTTATATGTTTCTCGGCCTGGGTGTGGGCGCTTACAATGAAGCCGTCTTCCACGTGTTGACCCACGCTTTTTTCAAAGCACTTTTATTTCTCTGCGCCGGATCCGTCATCCATGCGATGGGTGGGGAACAGGACATACGTAAAATGGGCGGACTGAGAAAAAACCTGCCCATCACCCACATCACATTTCTTATGGGCTGTATCGCCATCTCGGGCATACCGCCTTTTTCGGGGTTCTTTTCCAAAGATGAAATCCTGACGGCAGCCTACGTGCGCAACCCGGTATATTTTATTATAGGACTCGTGGGTGCAATGATCACCGCTTTCTATATGTTCCGATTATATGCCACTACATTCCGCGGAACATTCCGCGGCACGGCTGATCAGCAACATCACCTGCACGAAAGCCCTTCACCTATGACGATACCCCTGATCGTTCTGGCCATCCTCGCCGTTGTCGGCGGTTTAATCGGTTTACCCGAAGTGATGGCGCCGAATGGAAACTGGCTGGAGCATTTCCTGCAGCCGGTATTTGATACGGGTGTAAGACAGACTACGGAGATCCCGGCTTCCACAGAATGGATGCTGATGGGCATTTCAACCATGCTGGCCCTCGCGATGGTCTTATACGCTTGGAACCGGTTCAACAAAAATCCTGAACTCGGTGAACCCGTAGGTTTTGGGAAATGGATGAGGGATAAATTCTACGTCGATGAAATATATGATACACTGATCGTAAAACCGCTGAATGCACTGGCCGGATTTTTCAACCGCGTGATAGAAAATGAAGTGATTGACGGTTTGGTAAATGGCACGGGCAGGCTGGTACAGTATGGAGGCCGCCAGCTTCGGTACCTGCAGAGCGGTCAGGTGGGCACTTATGTGCTGCTCATGGTAGTCAGTATCGTGATCTTATTCGTCGTGCAATTGTTTTTGCGAAAATAAAACTTATGATTCCTGTTCTGCTCATCGGGATTCCGCTGCTCGCGGGCCTTATCGGATTCTCGCTGAAGGATGCTGCTGCCAAAAGATGGGCTTTGTTTGCCTCACTCCTCACCCTCGGCGTGATGGTGACCGGCATTTGCCTGCCCAACGACAGCCCCCTGCTCCGGTTCAGCGTGGATTGGATGGGCAGTTTGAAATCCCAGTTCGCGATCAGCCTGGACGGCATGAGTAAAATATTGTCGCTGCTCACGACGCTGGCTTTTCCCATCATATTTATTTCGACATGGAAAGAGGAGTATCCTAATGCAAAAAACTTTTTCGGCCTCATGCTGCTCTCGCTCACCGGGCTGCTCGGTGTATTCCTCGCATCAGATGCCCTGTTGTTTTATATTTTCTGGGAGCTTGCACTGATACCCGTTTATTTCCTGGCTTCCCAGTGGGGAGGGGAACGAAGGATCGCCGCCACCTTTAAATTCTTTATTTATACTTTTCTCGGATCGCTGATGATGCTGATCGGTATCATCTATATTTATTTTCATACACCCCAGCATTCCTTCGCCCTCTCGGCTTTTTACCAGGCACACCTGCAGATCACCAACGAAACGCAGTCCTGGTTATTCTGGTTCATCTTTGTTGCCTTCGCAGTAAAAATGCCCATCTTTCCTTTTCATACATGGCAGCCCGATGCTTATGAACAATCGCCGCCGGCAGTGACCATGGTACTGAGCGGACTCATGGTGAAAATGGGACTCTTCGGAATCATGCGCTGGCTCGCGCCGGTCCTGCCGATGGGTACCTATCTCTGGGGCGATACCGTTTCCACACTCTGCATCATCGGAATGATCTATGCCTCCCTGATCGCCCTGCGGCAGGACGACCTGAAAAGACTGGTCGCCTATTCATCCATCGCACATATGGGCCTGATGTGCCTGGCCATTTTTGCTACTACTACGATCGGTATTCAGGGCGTGATGATACAGATGTTCAACCACGGCATCAACATCATCGGTTTGTGGGTGGTGGTATACCTGATCGAAAAACAATTCCATACCCGGAAGATCAGTGAACTCGGCGGACTCGCTGCACGCGCACCGGGATTGACCATGATGTTCGTGATCATCGCCCTGGCCAATATCGCCCTGCCGCTGACCAATGCATTCATCGGTGAATTCTTAATGTTTTCCGGTATCTATACATCCCGTGCAACGAATTATAATGTGGTCTTTACAGTAACTGCGGGACTGACGGTGATTCTCGCAGCTGTTTATATGCTGAATATGATGCAAAAGGTTTTTTACGGACCGGCGAATGCACGCACGGAGAAAGCTTTGGATATAAGCGCCGTGGAGAAAGGGCTGCTGGCAGTAATGGTGCTGATCATTCTGGTGTTCGGAATGTATCCGGAACCCCTGATCAGGCTTACCCGGGATTCGGTGGATTTTTTGCTGTCAAAAATGTTCGTTAAACCCTAAAAGGAGAATGCCTATATGAATTCGATCATCACATCAGCAGTTTTAGGCGTGATCATGATGTTCAGTGGTCTGTTTCTGAAAAAGAGATCTTCCATTGCGGCACTGGCCACCGTGGGCGTACTCCTGTTGCTGGTGGTGACTGTTCTGGAACTCAGCGGATATCATTTTTTTCAGATCGACACACACAACATGCTCTATTTCGATGTGTTTGGTCTACTGTTCAACTGTATCGCTTTTGCCTCCACGCTCGTCTACTTCCTGCTGAATGCGAAAGACATGACGGCTATCGGAAACTACCCAGGGGAATATTTTGCCCTGGTCTTTTTTGTACTCTGCGGCATATCCATCACCAGTTCCTTCAACAGCCTGCTGATGCTTTTTATCGGTATCGAAATCATTTCCATCCCGCTCTACATCCTAACGGGCAGCGACAAACGAAATCTGAAAAGCAATGAGGCATCGCTGAAATATTTCCTGATGGGTGCGTTCAGTACCGGCCTCATGCTGCTGGGTATTGCTTTTCTGTATGGTGCCAGCGACAAGGGCAGTTTTTTCCTGGACGACCTCGTTTCTCAAAAAGGCGGGGCTTCCCCGATGATGATGACGGGACTGATCCTGCTCATGGTGTCCATGGCCTTTAAAGTATCTGCTGCACCCTTTCATTTCTGGACGCCCGATGTATACGACGGCGCGCCCGCAGTGATCACCTCTTTTATGGCAACAGTGGTTAAAGCGGGGGTCTTCATTGCTTTTGTACGCCTCTTCTATGATGCCTTCGAAAGCATCAAAGTGCACTGGCAATTGCTGGTGGCCATCATTACTGCCGTCACCCTGTTTATCGGAAATATTACGGCGGTTTTCCAGCAAAGTGTAAAGCGGATGCTGGCCTATTCGAGTATTGCCCAGGTGGGCTTTATGTTGTTTTCCCTGCTCACACTCAGCCCTCTGGCCAAGGAAGGGATCATTCTGTATACGGCGGTGTACAGTCTTTCGACGATCGGCCTTTTTGCTGTGCTGATCCGGATGAAGGATTATAGTTTCGAAGGGTTTAATGGCCTCGCGAAGAAATACCCCGGTGTGGCTTTTGCGGCTGCCATTTTCCTGCTATCCCTGGCGGGCATACCGCTTACCGGAGGCTTTCTGGCCAAATATTATATGATCCTGGCGGTCATGCAGACCGGCCAATGGCTCTGGCTCGTGATCCTGGCGATGCTTTGTGCCACGGTGAGCGTATATTATTATTTCCGGGTGATCCAGGCCATGTATTTTAAGGAAGGAGGAACCCAGGAACTGGAAATCAGCAGCTCCTTTAAACTGATCCTGATCGGCCTGGCCCTCCTGGTGATCCTGCTGGGCATATTTCCACAGGTCCTGATCGACCGCTTATATATTATTTACATCTGATCCGGGATATTCCGGGGTAATCCTCCAAAGAATCTCTAAATTTAGACCGGCATTCGCCGGATTTATGAGACTAAGAGATATCCTTTCCCTTTCATTTCGTACGGTCAGGAGTAATAAACTCCGCACGGGCATTACCGTAGCCATCATTGCTTTCGGCATTATGGCCCTGGTAGGCATCAATACCGCCATCGATGCCATGAAGCAGAAATTCACCGAAAGTTTTGCGTCTATGGGAGCCACGGGCTTCACGATCCATTATAAGGATTACCAGTTTTTTGGCCGGAACGACCAGGTGACCAAGGAGAAAAAAGGCGCTAAAAAGGAAAAAATCTCCGATACCAAAGTGCCCATTACCAAAGACCAGGCGGAACTATTCAAACAGAACTATCACTTTCCTGCCAAGACCTCCATGAGCGTCAGGGGCGGGAACGGCAATATTGTTTCCCTGGGCAGTTCCAAAACCAACCCGACGGTTCAGGTGATGGGGGGGGATGAATTTTATGCCGAACTCAACGGATATAACCTGAATGCGGGTCGCTCACTCAACGACCTGGACGTGCGGAGTGGCCGGAACGTCTGTGTGGTGGGCGACGATCTCGTGAAGAAATTTTTCGGAGGCAACCCGGAACACGCACTGGAGAAGATCATCAAGGTCAACAATATTCCCTACCGGGTGATCGGTACGATGGAATCCAAGGGTTCCAGCATCGGCAGGAGCATGGACAATATTGTGATCACCTCTTATAATAATGTCAGGCGGTTTTTTCTGAGCGGCGCCGTCAGTTTCTATAATCCCACCCCTTCTTTTAATATTCAGGTGAAAGTGGGCGATGTGAACCAGATGGATCTGGCCATCGGAGAGGCCGAAGGCGTTTTCCGGACCATCAGAAGGGTCAATACCACCGATGCGAGTAATTTTGTGATCGATAAAAGTGACCGGTTTGTACAGGAACTGCTCACCAACCTGGGAACGATCACCTGGGCTGCCGTGATCATCGGATGTATTACCCTCGGCGGAGCGGCTGTCGGGCTGATGAATATCATGCTGGTCGCTGTTACCGAAAGAACAAAAGAAATCGGTCTGGTTAAAGCCATCGGCGGAAAAAAGCGTGCCATCCGATTACAATTCTTATACGAATCCATCATCATTAGTTTATTGGGAGCCATTTTTGGAAGTTTCCTCGGCATCCTGGTCGGTAATACTTTTTCCATCGTACTCAATACGGGATTTGTTTTTCCCTGGGCCTGGCTCATCTGGGGTATACTGATCTGCACTATTGTGGGCATAGTGGCAGGCTTATATCCTTCACTGAAGGCATCCCGCATGAATCCCATTCAGGCACTCCGTTACGAATAAGGCTTTCCCGCCCTCTGCAAAATGCATGTACGCAATCGTTTGCGTAGTAATGAACAAAAATGGAAAGATTATGTATTTTCCATTTGGCATTCCGGAAATTTACTATATTGTGTTCCCTACGAAAAATCGATTGAGCCGTATTTCCTATTGAATAAACAGTAGTCCCGGAATCCCTCAAATCATTTTTACCAAATCATCTCAACTTTTTCTTAAACACTAAAAACAAACGATCATGGCTGAAACTAGACCGACTGCAACGGCTGCAGCGAAACCAGCAACAAGTGTCCAGACTCCAAAAAAGGGTAACTCGATTTCCTGGGTCGCTCCGCTTGTGTGTGTTATTCTTGGTTTTATTATCTGGAGGTTTTTAATTGGTAATCCTGACAATTTTACCAAACCCGATTTAAATGGTGGTTTCTGGCCCAATCACGAGGGAGCCAAATCAGCCATTGCCCGTATGTACCTTGGGGGCATCATCGTTCCCATCCTGATTGGCTGCCTGCTTACCGTATTAACTTTTGTAGTTGAAAGATTTCTGACTGTTACCAAAGCAACCGGCAGCGGAAATATCAATGAATTCATCCGTAAAGTCCAGTATCACCTGGCTAACAAAAATGTAGACAGTGCCATTGCCGAATGTGACCGCCAGAAAGGAAGTGTTGGAAACGTAATGAAGGCCGGCCTGCGTAAATACAAAGAAATGATCACCGTAACTGACTTGGATACGGAGCAAAAAGTACTGGCTATTCAGAAAGAGGTGGAAGAAGCCACTGCCCTGGAACTGCCCATGCTTGAAAAAAACCTGGTATTCCTGTCAACCATCGCTTCCGTAGCCACCCTGCTGGGACTGCTCGGAACAGTAATGGGAATGATCCGTTCATTTGCAGCCCTGGGCGACAGCGGCGGCGGTGAAGCGGCAGCCAAACTCAGCCAGGGTATCTCTGAGGCCCTGTACAATACAGCCCTCGGGATCGGAACTTCAGCCATTTCCATCATTATGTATAACGTATTCACCACCAGGATCGATGGTATTACCTATGGTATTGATGAAAGCGGATTTACGCTGACGCAGAGTTTTGCATCACTGTACAAGTAAGTTGTTAGTTGTTAGTTATCAGTGATAACAACTAACAACTTACAACTAACAACTTTATGGAATCTTGAATATTTAGCATCTAAATAGAAAAAAATGGGAAGAGCAAAGTTACCCAGGAAGAGCACGAACATCGACATGACGGCGATGTGCGACGTGGCCTTCCTATTACTTTCATTCTTTATCCTGGCCACCAAGTTCAAACCCCCGGAAGCGCTGTCCGTCGTTACCCCCAGTTCGGTATCGACCAAGCCGGCCCCGGAGCATGATGTAGTTATGGTAATCATCGACAAGGACGGGAAGGTTTACCTCTCTGTTTCCGAAACCAACCAGGCAGAAAAAAAAGAGATGATTGAAACCATCAATACAGCCCATAATCTTGGATTGACCGATCAGGAAAAGAATAATTTTATCCGTGTCTCCAATGCCTATATCGGAGCACCTTTCAGCCAGCTGAAATCCTATCTGGACAAAACACCGGAGGAATTACAGAAAGTGGTTAAACCCGGTATTCCGGCGGTGGACAGCACGAACAACGAAATGATCGAATGGTTCAAGGCTGCCCAGTCGGCTTTTGAAGGCAAAAAAATGAATATACTCGTTAAGGGAGATGATGCATCGAAGTATCCTTCCTTCCAGGGTGTGATCATCGCACTGAAAAGGAACGATCTGATGAAATTCCAGGTAGTGACTGCATCCATTCCGGTTCCACAGGGTACGGAATTGTATAAGATCCAGGAAAAACAGGGGACCAAGGAAGTACCTCAATAATTAACTATTAAAAATATCGGACATGGCAGAAATGGATACCTCGGGCGGCGGCGGCCATAAAAAAGGCCCCGGCGTCAAAAAAGGAAAAAAACTCTCCACCAGGGTCGATCTGACACCGATGGTGGACCTCGGGTTCCTGTTGATCACTTTCTTCATCTTTACCACCACCATGAGTCAGCCAACGGCCATGCGCCTCTTCCTGCCCAAGGATGTAAAAAATCCGGACGAGCAGAACAAGGTGAAAAACTCAGCGGTTATCACGCTGATGCTGGGTAAAAATGATGTAATCTATTATTATGAGGGAGACAGTGCGCAGACATTGAAACCGACGGACTTTAAAAAAATCCGGGATATTGTAATCGACAAAAAGAACAGGACGGACCCCAAGGATTTTGTAGTGGTGATCAAACCGACGAATGACGCGACCTACAAAAACACGGTGAACATCCTGGATGAAATGACCATCGACGGCGTAAAACGTTATGCCATGGTGGACATCTCACCGGTCGAATACAAATTCATCCAGCTGACAGAAGCCGCCAATGGCGTGAAATAATCATTTTATAAATTGTCCATCATGGAAACAAACAAAATACTAAGTGCTGATATCCTGGACATCATTTTCGAGGGAAGGAACAAGGCCTATGGAGCTTACGATCTGCGTAAGACCTATAACAAGCGCCTGCTTACCGCGATGATGGTGATGGGTTCGCTGGTGCTGCTCCTGCTGATCGGTTACCTGATCAGCAACTACCAGGCAGCCCATAAAAAAACAGTCGCCGTGGTGCAGGACGTGCAGCTCGAAGATGTAAAACAGGAAAAAAAGGACGAGCCGCCTCCTCCGCCGCCTCCGCCAAAAGAACCGCCGAAAGTGGAAATGGCCAAGTTCACTCCGCCCAAGATTGTTAAGGACGAAGAAGTGAAGGCTGAAGAAAAACCACCGGAAGTGGAAAAACTGGAAGACACCAAAATTGGTGACGTAAACCAGAAAGGTATTCAGGATGATAACATCACAGCGCCTCCTTCAGACAATAAAGGAGTTGTGGAAGCACCCAAAGACAATACCGATTACGACAAGACTTTTACTAAGGTGGAAATCGAATCGGAATATCCCGGTGGTCCTGCTGCATGGACGCGTTATCTGGTTCGGAACTTTCAGTATCCCGACGAAGCGCAGGCTAATGAAATCCAGGGAACGGTGGTCGTGAAATTCATCGTGGACAAGGAAGGCAAAGTGAGTGATGTGGAAGCCATCAGCGGCCCCAACGAACTTCGTGATGAAGCCATGCGGGTAATCAAGAAGAGTGGTAGCTGGGTCCCGGCTGTGCAGAACGGACGTAAGGTAAAATCTTATAAGAGCCAGCCGATTGTATTTAAACTTGAATCGCAATAGTTTTTAATTGTTAATTGTTAGTTGTTAGTGATGATAAAGAAATTGCCCGGTCGCATTCCGGGCATTTTCTTTTTATCCGCCAACCACCAACCGCCAACCGCCAACCAAATGAACGGTAAACTAACAGGCTGGGATGATACAATAGCAGCGCTCGCCACCGCGCCCGGCATTGGTGCGCTGGGCATCATCCGCCTCAGCGGACCTGCGGCCATTTCCATTGGGAATGCATTATTCCCTTCGAAAGATTTATCGGCGCAGCCTTCCCATACATTACACGTTGGACTGCTAAAATCCGGATCGGAGATTTTGGATGAAGTGGTAGTATCTCTCTATCGCGCACCCAAATCCTATACGGGTGAAGACGTCGTGGAGATCAGCTGTCACGGTTCTTCCCATATCGAAGAAAAAATTTTATCAGCATGTACCAGCCTGGGCGCAAGGCTCGCACGTGCGGGTGAGTTTACCCAGCGCGCTTTCCTGAAAGGTAAGATGGACCTGACCCAGGCGGAAGCGGTCGCTGATTTAATTGCGAGTCATTCGGAAGCTGCGAGGATATCGGCACTGCATACGATGCGCGGCGGATTTGCAGAAGACTTAAAAAACCTGCGTGAACAATTATTGGGATTCTCGGCAATGATTGAACTTGAGCTGGATTTCTCGCAGGAGGACGTTGAATTCGCCGACAGAAAAAAATTCTACAGATTGGTTGAGGGTGCGCAGCAGGTAACGAACGAGTTGATCGAATCATTCAAATACGGAAATGTGATCCGTAACGGCGTACATGTCGCGATTGTCGGTAAACCCAATGCGGGCAAATCGACACTGCTGAACAGTTTACTGAACGAACAGCGCGCCATCGTGAGTGATATCGCAGGCACCACGCGCGATACCATCGAAGAACTGTTGGTGATCGAAGGCATTGAATTCCGGCTGATCGATACGGCTGGCATTCGCGCGCATACGGCTGATATTATTGAACAACTGGGTATCGACAAGACCCATGAAAAAATAGAAGCGGCGGATATTGTCGTCGAGATCATTGATGCGACTGCGCCCGTAGAGGAAAATCTCGGCATTGAAAAAAATAAACTGATCCGCGTGCTGAACAAAACGGATTTGTTCGGGGAGGGAACACACATTCCGTCAACCGTTCCCGCAAGGCGGGATCAACGGTCAACGGTCGACGATCAACAGCCAAGCGATATCATGTATGACGCTTCGCGACGGAGAGACTCTTCGCTCCACGCGCGCTTCCCGGATCCCGACCTGATTTTCATCTCCGCAAAAAATGCGAAGGGTATTGATAAACTCAAACGCGCCCTGGTAGATCGCGTACTACAGGGAAAAAAAATCCGCGAAGGCACGGTCGTCACCAATGCCCGGCATCACGAGGCATTGAAACAGGTCGCCTCCGCGCTCAACGATATCCGCGCCGGACTTGACAATAATCTCCCGGGTGATCTGCTTTCTTTGGACATCCGCCGCTGTCTGCACTATCTCGGTGAGATCACCGGCGAAGTCACTTCCGAAGAACAACTCAGTTGGATTTTCGGCAAGTTTTGTATCGGAAAGTAACCTCTACACGATAGATGCGCGTTCCCTGCGGAGTACATTCATTCTCACTGTAATTCATTTGCCTTTTGTTGCCTTTAATTCCCTTTAGTCGCCTTTTCTTCAGGACTAATCTGTTACTAAATCTTATCCAAAGGTTTTTACTTAGTGTTCTGGCGAGATTATGGGTGCTAATGATACGATATGATACCTAATGATACGGTATGTTACCTAATGATACGCAATGATACCATATGATGCGGTGAAAATCCAGGGCTCCTAAGGGAAACCATGTATGAGAGCTGTCAGGTGTTCCCTCTCTTCTCACCAAACCTACGGACCACATGTAGTAAACGCCGAACGCACAACAAGTGGTTTTGCACGTGCGAGTCGGAGGGAAGAACAATTTGCTGTAAATCGCTACTCGCGTACCATAAAATGATGATACGGTAAACCCTCCTTTTCTTACTGCATGACAAAACGGTTTAAACAACATTTTATCATTCCCACAATTATAAAAGTGTACCTGGTCATCCGATCATCGCTTATATTTTTGAGTACGTCCATTCTCTTTTGATAATCTGCATATGCTCGGATTTAGGCATTTCTACGGTATAAATTAAAGTATTATTTGTATCAGAAATAATTCCGCTCATCGGAGGATGACCGGCAATTGATATAGTAACGGTTTTGCCGGAAATTGACCAGGTACCCGTATTACTGGTTTTGGTAGATCCGGATGTAATTGTTTCAATAAGAGTATTATCGGCCTTAAATTCGTCAAATGCTTCAACCTTGGGCATATCCATTACCGGCTGTAAATGGCCATGCGAATTTTGGACTGCGTTTGGTGTGCAATACATTTTTCCTGAAACCTGTTTCCATTTGCCAACAATGGATTGAGCATCGGAGTATTTTATACCAGTAAACCCGATAAGACAATTGAAAAGAATAAAAGTTTTCTTTATAAAATTCATTTTTAATGAAATAGCT
>Ga0075521_10000295_pt1 | contig 13766 bp, 9 predicted proteins | sample NGEPerD_FD_74785 | JGI IMG/M metagenome (GOLD analysis project Ga0075521, IMG submission 74785) | Arctic peat soil microbial communities from the Barrow Environmental Observatory site, Barrow, Alaska, USA - NGEE PermafrostAB12-D | ecosystem: Environmental > Terrestrial > Soil > Wetlands > Peat ...
TATAGCCAGGCGCTCCAGGCATTGGCGGGAAGGAAGGCTTCATCTTTCCCGGACGCTGCGGACAGGCTGGAATTTGAATACCGGACGGGAAGGATTTACGACGACCTGGGGAGGGAAGCGGAAGCCATGTCAGCTTACCAGGATGCGTTGAGACTGGGAGAAAACCGGCATGAATATTACGGTGCCCGTGCGGCCCTTCAGCTGGGCTTTATTTATGAAAAAAGGGGAGATAAAAAAAATGCCCTGATTTATTTTAAAATGGTGCTGGCCATGCGTGCTCATGATTATAAAAACGCCCTGGATCAAAAAGCAAAAGCTGGTGTGGAACGCTGTACGGAAGGTTAGAATTTTCGTTATATTTCAAATAAGAAATTGATATGCTCCTTCATTTACACATACAAAACTATGCGATCATCGAAGAGATCGCCATCGATTTTTCTGAGGGCCTGCAGGTCATCACCGGAGAAACCGGCGCGGGTAAATCGATTATTGCAGGTGCTTTGTCACTGGTCCTCGGCGAAAGGGCAGACAGCGCGATCCTCAAACATCGCGATCGGAAAGCAATTGTGGAAGCGGGTTTCCGGGTAAACCATCTGGCCGATGTGGAGAAATTTCTAACTGAAGAAGAACTGGACCGTGATCAGGACCTCACCCTGCGACGTGAAATCAGCCCCAACGGAAAATCCCGGGCTTTTGTAAACGATACGCCTGTCAACCTGGAACAATTACGGAGGCTTTGCAGCCTGCTTGTTGACCTTCACCAGCAGTTCGATATACAGTCTGTCGGGGACGCCGGATTCCAACTGGAGGTTGTCGATGCCTTAGCTGTAAATGCATCTTTACTCGGCCAGTACCATTTGCTGTTTAAGCAGTTGCAGTTTAGCCGGCGGCAGCTGGAAGAATTAAAATTAAAACAGGCTATGGCCGACAAGGAACATGATTATCAACTCTTCCTGTTTAACGAACTCGAACAAACCACCCTAAGAGAAAATGAAATCGAAGAGGCTGAAATACTGTTAAAGAAACAAAACCACGCGGAAGCGATAAAATCTGTTCTGCATGCTATCCATTTTAGTCTGGAGCAATCGGAACAGCCACTGGTACAGCAACTCCGGTCACTCTCCCAACAGTTGGAGCCTTACCGCAACTATCATGAAAAGTTTCCTGAAATCCTGCAACGCCTCAGTTCGGTCCATATCGAAGTGCAGGATATCGCCGGTGAAATTGAATCCATAAACGACGGGCTGCGGTTCGATGCCGCACAGTTAGATCAATTGAATGAACGCATACATCTCGGATATAAACTGTTTAAGAAACATCAGGTGACCACAACCGAAGGCCTGATCAGGATTCGGGAAGAACTCAGGGAAAAATTATCATCAGCGCTAAATATTGCTGAAGAGATACATGTTAATGAAAGGGCGCTTGAGTCTCTGGTAAAGGAAGCTACTGAACTGGCACATAAACTTTCCGCCAATCGTAAGGCACAAACCGGAGGACTGGAAGCAAAGGTGAATGGACTCCTGAAGAAAGTGGGAATGCCTAACGCCAGGATCCGGGTCGTATGCAACGAAACGGTGCTGCATGATCAGGGTATGGACAGCATTGAATTTTTATTTGACGCAAATAAAAGTAACCGCTTCGAACCCCTGAAAAAAGTGGCTTCCGGCGGTGAACTCAGCCGGCTGATGTTATGCATCAAATCCCTGGTTGCCCAATCGATGGATATGCCCACCCTGTTATTCGATGAAATTGATTCAGGAATTTCCGGAGAGGCTGCAAGACAGGTCGGATTGATTCTGAAAGAGCTGTCACAAAAAAGACAAGTGATCTGTATTACACACCAACCGCAGATTGCCGGAAAAGGCAACGCCCATTTCTATGTTTATAAAGAAGCGGAAGGAGATGCAGTCAGCACGAAAATCCGCCTGCTGGATGCGGATTCCAGGATCATTGTGATTGCCAAAATGTTATCCGGGGAAAAACCCACTGCCGCAGCAATGGAAAATGCACGAGAACTGGTTAACTGACCGATCATGAAGGTTGCACATTTTTTGGTACCTCCCATCCCTCCGGGAAAAAAAATCTCCTTCATTCGAAGGCTTTTTGCAAAAATGCTCGCCTGGATTTTTATCGCCGGAATATCTTTCATGCTGCTTTTCGGGCTGCTTTGTTTCATCTTTCCATTACCGGATAAAATTGAATATTCAACCTGTATCCTGGATGACCAGGGCCAGATAATACACGCGTTTCTCACGCATGATCAGCAATGGCGCATGCGACTGAATGACAATGAACTTAGTCCGATATTGAAAAATACGATTTTGTTTAAGGAGGATAAATATTTTTATTATCATCCGGGAGTGAATCCATTTGCGCTGGTGAAATCCTTTGTCGGAAATATCCTGAGTGGTAAAATTCGTTCCGGGGCTTCTACTATTTCCATGCAGGTAGCCCGGTCGCTGGAGTCACGGAAGCGAAATTATTTTAGTAAAATGATCGAGATCTTCCGGGCCGAACAACTCGAATTGAAGTATTCAAAAAAAGAAATACTCGAACTCTACCTCAACCTGGTTCCCTATGGAGGGAATATCCAGGGAGTAAAAGCCGCCGCCCTTTTGTATTTCGGAAAAAATCCTGATCATCTTTCTCTGGCCGAAATAACCACTTTGTCCATCATCCCGAATCGACCATCAGCCTGGGTGATTGGGAAAACGAATGCGAAGATTGTCCTGGCAAGGAATGCCTGGTTAAAAAAATTTGAGAGGCAGCATTTATTTACCGCGAAAGAAATCGAGGATGCACTGCTGGAACCGCTTACAGCCATCCGCCACGACGCGCCTGCTCATATGCCGCATTTAAGCTGGAAATTGAAAAGATCCGGCGGCGAGCTTATATCCACGTTTATTGACATGAATAAACAACTCAAACTGGAAAAACTCGTTGCTGACTATGTACAGGAAAGCCGTTTGAAAAATATACGAAATGCGGCTGTTGTGGTAATTAATAACCAGACTCACCAGGTCGTCTCATACCTGGGCTCTGCAGATTTCCATGATACACTGGATGGAAGCCAGGTGAATGGTGCAGCGGCCATCCGGCAGCCGGGCTCCACACTGAAACCTCTGCTCTATGGTCTTTGTATGGATGAAGGGCTGACGACACCCAAACAAATCATCATCGATGTGGCTGTAAATTATCAGGGATATGCACCCGAAAATTTTGACCGGAAATTCAACGGCAGTGTAACCATGGAATATGCATTGGAACATTCGCTGAATATTCCGGCAGTAAAAAGTCTCCGCCAGCTCGGCAAAGACCGTTTGATACAAGCCCTGACCACCTGCGGATTTGAATCCGTAAAAAAAGACCGTGGTAAACTGGGCTTATCCATGATTCTCGGAGGCTGTGGCGCAAACCTTGAACAACTCACCGGATTGTTCAGCATGTTTTCCACCCGGGGATTGTATATCCAGCCCCGCTTGCAGAAAGATGAAATCATTTCTGTTCCGAAACGGGTACTCAGCCCTGATGCGGCTTTTATGATCAATGAAATACTCTCCAAAATAAACCGCCCGGATTTTCCGCTCAACTGGCAGTCCACGGCACATCTGCCGAAAATCGCATGGAAAACAGGTACATCTTATGGCCGGCGTGATGCATGGAGTATTGGTTATAATGCCCAATATACCGTCGGAGTATGGTGTGGGAACTTTTCAGCCCGCGGGGTTCCGGATCTTAGCGGTGCAAATACCGCCACTCCGCTGCTTTTTAAAATATTTAATACTATAGATTATGATGCGGGTGAACAGTGGTTTGACAAACCATCCACCCTGGATACTAGAATGGTTTGTGCAGAGACCGGTTTGCTGCCCGGGGAATACTGCAATAATCTGATTACAGGATATTTCATTCCCGGCGTATCATCCGCCAAAACCTGTGAACATGTACAGGAAATTTTTGTCTCTGCTGACGAAAAAATGTCTTACTGCCGAATCTGTATGCCCGTTAATGGCTATCGGAAGAAACTATACCGGATCATTCCCCCTGAGATGCAGCGGTTTTACGAGGAAAATCATATAACCTATCAAAAAATACCCCCGCATAATCCGGTTTGTGAAAAAATTTTCAGAGAAGAAGGTCCGGTGATCACATCGCCCGCTTCCGGATCAGAATACCTGATCAGCAAAAAAAATCCGGAGCCTTTATTATTACGTTGTCACAGCGGTAACGACGTAAACCGGATTTTCTGGTACATCAATAACCGGTTTTACAAGTCAGCCGGGGCAGGTTCCAGGCAATTTTTTATTCCGGAAGAAGGACCTGTGAAAATTTCCTGTACAGATGATAAGGGACGCAACCGCAATATCTGGATTCATGTGCGTTATGTGGACCTCTGATTAATCCACTTTGTTTACGCTGCCGGCACCCGAGATTTCCTGTGATACACTCGCGTTTCCTTTATAACTGATATTCCCGGCACCACTTACATTGGCGCTCAGTTTCACACTCGCAAATACCTGGGCACTGCCCGCACCCGAAATGCCAACCGTTGTATTTTCAGTCAGCAGGTCGTAGCAATAAGCATGACCTGCACCGCTCAGATCCACATCGAAATCTTTAGCCTGACCCTTTAGCTTAACCGAACCACTTCCGGAGATACCGGCCGAAATCTTTGGCGCGTCTACTTCCATCTCGATATCGCCCGCACCGCTGGCATTCAGGGTAAGTTCATCCGTACTCGTTATCCGGGTCTGGCCAATGATATCGCTGGATCCGGAAACCTCAATGCTCTTGTAAGTGTGAGAAGTGACATACACATTCAGGTCGCCAGTTGGAATCAGGTTAACACCGGGACGGGTTTGAATGGTGATGTGATCGCCTTCCTGCAGAACTTCTATATAAGGCAAGAGGTTTTCATCACTCTCAATCCGGACTGGTTTCAAATCGCCCTGAATTACGAAGAGTTTGATATTCCCGTTGGCTTCCACCTCTTTAAAGGCTGAAACGGATCTTTCTACCGATTTGACGTTACCATTACCGTGGATACGTTTTCCAAAAAAACGACAGGAGATTAGTCCGGTAAGGACAATAAAAGACAGGAAATAGATCTTTTTCATGTTTGTTTATTATACTGAAAAGTTCGGTTTTTATAACCGTTGGAAAAAAAGATTTCCCATGAGACGTTTCCCGGGAGCAAAGGTTACGGTTTAGCCCTTAAAATCCGTTTGCAACCTGAAAAAGCGGATCATTTCTTTATCTTTGCGGCTCATGAATGAAAAGATTCTCATCCTCGATTTTGGTTCCCAATATACCCAGCTGATTGCCCGTTCTGTTCGTGAAGCCAATGTGTATTGTGAAATCATTCCCTTTCATCAGAAAATTGAACCAGATCCCGCCATAAAAGGGATCATTTTGTCCGGATCTCCCTTTTCAGTGAACGATACCCAGGCACCCCTGGTGGACGTAAAAAGCCTCCACAGGAATTTCCCCATACTGGGGATCTGTTATGGTGCCCAGCTCACCGCCAAAGAGTTTGGCGGACGTGTGGCAAACAGCAGCAAAAGGGAATATGGCCGGGCTCTTTTGCGCAAGCTGAAAGATGATATATTGCTTCAGGGCGTCAGCGATCTGTCGCAGGTCTGGATGAGCCATGCCGATACCATACTTGATTTGCCAGCCGGTTTTGACGTGCTGGCGACGACTGATTCTATACCTTTTGCGGCATTCCGGAACAATGGTGAAGGAAATCCGCTCTACTGTTTGCAGTTTCATCCCGAAGTGTACCATTCCATCGAAGGAAAAAAAATCATCCGTAATTTTCTTGTGGAGATTTGCCATTGTAAACAGGACTGGACTGCGGTCCATTTCATCAGCGATACGGTAAATGCCCTGAAAAAATCAATCGGGAATAAAAAAGTAATCATGGCCCTTAGCGGTGGTGTCGATTCCACGGTAGCGGCAACACTGATCCACCAGGCCATAGGTAAAAGATTATTTGGATTCTTTGTGGATAACGGCGTATTGAGGCAAGATGAATTCCAACAGGTACTTGATACATATAAACGGATAGGACTCAACGTAAAAGGAGTTGACGCAAAAAAACAATTCTATAAAAAACTGAAAAACAAAACGGATCCCGAAGCCAAACGCAAGGCGATCGGGAAACAATTTATCAAGGTGTTTTTGGACGAAGCAACCCGGCTGAAGGGGGTCGACCTCCTGGGTCAGGGTACCATCTATCCAGACGTAATTGAAAGTATGTCTGTACATGGTCCCTCCCAAACCATCAAGTCGCACCACAATGTCGGAGGGCTCCCAAAGAAAATGAAACTGGGACTGGTGGAGCCATTACGATTCTTATTTAAGGATGAAGTGAGAAGAGTAGGAAAGGAGCTGGGAATTCCAGACGAGCTACTGCAAAGACATCCGTTCCCGGGTCCGGGATTGGCCATCAGAATATTGGGTGAAGTGACACCTGATAAAGTGGAACTGCTTCAGAAAGCCGATCAGGTGTTTATTCAGGCATTGAAGGATCACAAATTGTATGGAGCGGTCTGGCAGGCGGGAGTCATACTTCTGCCAGTAAAAAGTGTGGGTGTAATGGGTGATGAGCGCACGTATGAATATACGGCAGCGTTGCGGGCAGTGACTTCCGTGGACGGCATGACGGCAGACTGGGCACACCTGCCTTATGATTTCCTCGCCCAGGTTTCAAGCGACATCATAAACCAGGTTAAAGGAATAAACCGCGTCGTGTACGATATCAGCAGTAAACCCCCGGCCACAATAGAATGGGAATAAAGAGTAATATGAAAAACCCCCTTTACGGATTAATATTTTTTATTCTTTTCCAAATAACAGCACCAGACAACGGATTTGCACAGGTAACAGACAGTTCCAGATACCATATAGCGGTGTTTCTTCCCCTTTATCTCGATTCAGCTTTTGACGTTTCAGGCGTTTATCGTTTTGATCAGAACTTTCCCAAGTACTTAAACCCGGGTCTGGAATTCTATGAAGGTCTGCAGATGGCAATGGACTCCTTCCAAAAAAAAGGGATGCCGCTGGATATAACGATCTACGATACGCGAAGTACTTCAAAAACGCTGCAGCAAATGCTGGATGATACAGCATTTGCTAAAATGCAACTGATCCTTGGCCACGTGAATGTTACGGAACTTCGCGTCCTGGCCGCCGCTGCAAAAAACCGGGAGATTCCGTTCGTGAATGTGAATTTTCCTAACGATGGCGGAATTACGGGTAATCCCGAATTCGTTATCCTGAATTCCACCCTGCGGGCACACTGCGAGGCCATTTATAAATTCATTCAGCGAAATTGGGCAACCTCCAGTATATATTATGTGCGCCGCACATCGGCCGACGATGACAGACTAAGGGTGTATTTCGCCGACATAGAAAAAAATACAGTTTCCGTTCCTTTGAAAATGAAATGGATCAGTGTGGACAATAACCTGGACCCGGCACAATTATTTCCCGGCCTGGATAGTAATGCCAAAACTGTTATTCTGGTCGGAAGCCTGGATGAGAATTTTGGTAAAGCGCTGTGCGCGAAACTGGCGCCAATCAGTAAAACTTATCCCATGAAAATTATCGGCATGCCAACCTGGGATGCCATCAACGACCTGAATGCGCCGGCTTATACTGACCTTGAGATTTACTATACCACCCCATTTTATATCAATCCGGCAGACAGTCTTGTGATATCCATCCAACAGAATTACAAAAACCGGTTTTATTCCCGCCCTTCAGATATGGTTTACAGGGGATATGAGACGGTCCTGCATTTTGGTCAGTTACTGGTAATGCAAAAGGGCAGGCTGGATGGTAGTATCGGGATAAGAAAATTCAAGATATTGGACGATTTCGACATTCAGCCTGTACTTACAAATAAAACAAACGTCGCACCTCCCGGTCAGACGCTTACCCTGCAATACCTGGAAAACAAAAAGGTATATTTCATTAAGAAAGTGAATGGCAATGTTGTCGCAGTGTATTAGGCCTTAAGCGTTATGCGTTAAGCCTTCAGCTTTTATGGCTAATTTTAGGGTATGAAAAAGCTGTTCGTGGTTCTGGGATTGATCTGTCTTTCTTTCAGCTCTGCCTTTTTCATCAATAACGGAAACGAACCGGTTCCTGTTCCACCCAGTGTACAACGAACCGGCAATGCCAATGCCGGGTTCATTTACCTGACTACGGGCGATTATCTGCGCAGCGGCATCCCACTATCTTATTTCAAAATAGGATTTGGAAAAAGTTCCCTCAATTATTTAAACCGGGATGGAGAAAATAAAGAGATTCCTTACGACTATACTGTTGTGCATGCGCCCAACGGTGAACCTGTGGTTGCGCCGAATTGTTTACAGTGCCATGCGCAGGTTTTCGACGGAAAGCTAATCATTGGCCTTGGCAACAGCACCATCGATTTTACACATGGAGAAAAACTGGATCCGAAAAATGCAGTCGCAGCAGAGAAACTTTTGAAAAATCTGGATCCTAAAAAATATGAGGCTGCTGAGCCCTTTTTGCGAGTGGTAAAAGGCATTGGTGGACAACTGCACACCCAGGTACGTGGCGTCAACACGGCAGACCGGCTGGCGGCCCTGCTGGCCAGTCATCGTGACCCGAAAACTTTTCGCTGGAGCGATGATGCTATGCTGGAAGTATCAGCAGATGTAATCCCAACCGATGTGCCGGCCTGGTGGATGCTGAAGAAAAAAAATGCGATGTTCTATAATGGCTTTGGAAGAGGAGATTTTGGAAGGTTTCTGATGGCCAGCAATTTACTAACGGTGAATGATACGTCTGAATCCCGTGAAGTGGATGCACATTTCAATGATGTGCTGGCCTATATCAATTCCATCAAACCACCGACTTATCCGAATCCTGTAAATAAAACGATTGCAAAAAAAGGCGGAATTATTTTTGTTCAGCAATGCGCAAAATGTCATGGGAATTATGGGCCAGGGGGAAAATATCCCAACCTGCTCATACCGGAATCAGAAATTCAAACCGATTCATTATTATACAGAAGCAATTACCAAAGTTACCAGTTTATCGAATGGTTCAACAACTCCTGGTTCGCCCAGGGCGACCATCCCGCAAAACTTGAACCATTCAATGGATATATCGCACCCCCTCTGGACGGGATTTGGATTACGGCACCTTACCTGCATAACGGATCTGTTCCGGATCTCGAATCCCTGCTGAACAGCAGCAAACGTCCCGTTTTCTGGTCACGTGATTTTGATGATCCGGAATATGACTACGAAAAAATAGGTTGGAAATATGAGGTGCAGGCCGGGCCCGGTGGTACCACGGTTTACAATACCCAATTGCCGGGTTATGGAAACTATGGCCACACATATGGCGACCGGCTTACCCCCAGTGAAAGAAAAGCGCTAATTGAGTATTTGAAAACGCTGTAGACGTTTTTCGTGTATCGTAGATCGATTGACGATTGACGATACACGATAAACGATATACGGCTGTGCAATCTGATGTCATGCAATTAAAAGAAGGCCCGGGATACCAATTGATCTTTTCCTGGTTTCAATCCAGGGGGCTTAGGCCTTTTGACTTCCAGGAGGAAACATGGATGCATATTCTGCAGTCCCGTTCCGGACTCGTGAATGCCCCTACAGGTTGCGGAAAAACGTTTTCGGTATTTCTCGGAGCCCTGATCGATTTCATTAATGAATTCCCGGATTCTTATAAAACCAGATCACACAATCACCTACGATTGCTTTGGATAACACCCCTGCGCGCCCTGGCTAAAGATATTGGCCGCGCCATGATCGAGGTGATTACGGAACTGGGTATGAAGTGGCAGGTTGCTATCCGTAACGGGGATACGGAAATGAGTGAGCGACAAAAACAAAAGCGGCAGATGCCCGAAGTGCTCATCATTACGCCCGAAAGCCTGCATCTGCTCCTCGCTCAAAAAAATTATCCGGAGATTTTTAAGTATTTACGCATCCTGGCCGTAGACGAATGGCACGAGTTGCTCGGTTCCAAACGCGGCGTACAGGTGGAATTGGCCATTTCACGAATCGCCCATCTCCGGGAAACGGATGCTCCTTATGCGTTTTCTGTTTGGGGTATTTCAGCAACCATTGGTAATCTCGAGCAGGCACAGGAGGTATTGATTTCTCCGATCCTAAATAAAATGAAAGACGCTCCGGTGATCGTCAAAGCCAAACTGGATAAAAAAATTGACATTGAATCCGTCATCCCCGACGAAATTGAAAAGTTTCCCTGGGCCGGTCATCTTGGAATCAAACTGGTTCATAAAGTCATTCCCATCATTGAAAGAAGCAGAACCACCCTGATATTTATCAATACGCGCGGGATGAGCGAGCGATGGTACCAGGAAATTCTAAATGTTGCACCGGAATTGGCTGGTGCGATTGCCCTGCACCACGGATCGATTGATATGGAACTCCGTTTATGGGTAGAGGAATCCCTGCATAGCGGCAAACTCAAAGCCGTGGTTTGCACAGCAAGCCTGGATCTGGGGGTTGATTTCCGTCCAGTAGAGGCTGTTATCCAGGTGGGTTCTCCCAAGGGTGTAGCCCGATTCTTACAAAGGGCGGGACGCAGTGGTCACCAACCGGGTGAGCTGAGTAAAATATATTTCCTGCCCACCCATTCCCTGGAACTTGTGGAAGCGGCCGCGCTGAAATCAGCCTTGAAAGAACGGGTTATAGAAAGCCGCGAACCGATGCTGCTCTGCTTCGACGTCCTGATTCAATACCTGGGCACACTGGCTATCGGCGAGGGATTTTATCCGGCTATAATATTTAATGAAATCACTTCTACGTATTGTTTTCGCGATATTAAAATAGAGGAATGGCAGCAGATCCTGCACTTCATTACGGAAGGCGGCGAAGCATTGCAGCAGTATGATGAATTCCGCAAAGTGGAAATCATCAATGGTTTATATAAAATCAACGGACGCCGGGTCGCCATGCGGCACCGCTTGCATATCGGTACGATTGTGAGTGACGCCATGATGAAAGTAAAATTTCTGAGTGGCGGTTATGTGGGAGTGATCGAAGAATACTTTATTTCCCGGCTGAATCCGGGAGATGTATTTACACTGGCCGGAAGAAACCTGGAATTTGTAATGATCAGGGATATGACCGTCATTGTAAGGAAATCCAGTGCGAGAAAAGCCATTGTGCCCAGCTGGAATGGAGGCCGTATGCCGCTGTCTGCCAACCTGGGTCGGATGCTTCGCAAAAAATTCAACGAAGTATACGGACTGCTGGATAAGGATTCGAAAGGACATGAAAATTTGGACATCGAATTACGCGTCCTGAAACCCCTTTTTGAACTGCAGGATTCCCTGTCTCATATCCCCAGGGAAAATGAATTGCTGATTGAACAAATAGAAACACCCGATGGATTTCATTTATTCGTTTATCCATTTGAAGGCAGACTGGTGCACGAAGCGATGGCGGCCCTGCTGGCTTTCCGGATCAGCCGGGTCGTGCCCATCAGTTTTTCTTTTGCCATGAATGACTATGGATTTGAATTGCTCAGCGACCAGCCTATTCCGGTAGATGTAAATAATGTGTATGAACTTTTTTCAGCGGAAGGGCTAACGGCTGATATCCAGCGGAGCGTAAACAGTGCTGAAATGGCGCGTCGAAAATTCAGGGATGTGGCGGTGATCGGTGGACTGATTTTCCAGGGTTATCCGGGCGAATACAAAAAAACAAGACACCTGCAATCTTCAGCGGGGCTGCTGTTTAATGTGTTCAGTGAATACGACCCTCATAATTTGTTGTTGCGGCAAGCCTATCATGAGGTAATGGAACAGCAGATGGAAGAGGTGAGGCTTCGGGATATGCTGGAACGCATCGCAAAAAGCAGGATTATTCTCCGGTTTCCGGAAAAACTTACACCCTTTTGTTTTCCGCTAAAGGTCGACAGTATGCGGGAAGACCTCTCATCAGAAAAACTGGAAGACCGTGTAAAAAAAATGCAGCAGCAATTATCACACGACCTGGAAAATAAACGAGTCAGATAAAATATCTTTGCCCCGATGCAAAAACCCCTTTCCCATAAAATTCTGGATCAGCAATTCTGGCTCACCCCGGAGCGGACGATGTTCTGGGAAAGTGAAAAATCGCTGGTTGTATCGGACCTTCATTTCGGAAAGACAGGTCATTTCAGAAAATCAGGCATCGCTGTTCCGGCTTCAGTTTACAAAGAGGACTTACAACGCCTGATAGTACAGATCCAATATTTTCAACCACGTGAGCTGATTGTTGTGGGAGACATGTTTCATAGTCGCGCAAACCGTGAATTGGATTTGTTTTTGAAATGGCGTGCCGACCTGTCGGATATGACTTTCCGGCTCATCCGCGGAAATCACGATGTATTGCAGGAAGAATGGTATGAGCATGCCGGAATACAACTAAGTCCTCAAACACTTACCCGAAACCAATTCCATTTCGTGCATGATATTACAGATCACCTTAATGGCAAAGCAGGATATTCAGTTCCCCGGCCGCGTGGTGGTTCTTATTTTTTTTCCGGTCATATGCATCCGGGTATACGTCTTCAGGGTGCGGGTAAGCAATCCCTTTGTTTTCCTTGTTTTTATTTCGGAAAAAAATATGCAGTCCTCCCCGCATTCAGCCGTTTTTCAGGTACAGCGATGATCTATCCCGAAACTGAAGAACAGGTATTTGCGATCGTTAATCAGGATCTGATTCAGATCCGGTAGCGCATTGGCAATTTGTACTAAGAAAAATCAATTCATCTTTCTTTTGAGCGTCGTCACCTGGTCCTGCAGATTACTCACCAGGCTGGCCAGCTGATTGACGTCCCATCTTTGTTCGGTATTGGCCTTGCTTACCACCATTTCAGCTTTCCAGATTTCCAGTATATCTTCAGCATTTACGGTATAGGGTTGGAATACCGTATTGTCACTGATCAGTGTGAGTTTATTTTTCAGCTTGTTATTTTTCATCACCCTTTTATATACGATGCCTTCATTTCGGGATACAACGATATAGGTGAGGTTACTTCTGACACTTTCAATATTTTCGATTTTTTCGGCTACGATAACTGATCCGCTGGGAGTGGGCAACATAGAGTCCCCCACAATTTCAAAAGCCCGGTAATTGCCTGGTGCGAGCATAGGCAGGGTAAAGGTATTCAGCTCATCCAGGAATTCCGGATCACCATAACCGGCCAGGTAACCCGCCGCCGCTTTGACCGGTACCAATTGAATCTGATTGGGCAAACCTGCCATTTTTTGTGCCCGGCGTTTGGCCAGGTAACTACTGCCCTTAACATCCTGCATCTTCTTCCGGAGCAATTCGTCCAGGGATACCCGGAACATGTCGCTCACCAGCTCCAGGACGTCCAGGCGTGGTTCGGCCCTTTCTTCCTCATATGCCCCGAGTAGGGATCTCTTGATTTTCAGCTTGGTCGCAAATTCTTCCTGCGTCCAGCCCCTCAGTTTCCTGAGGTATTTTAAGTTTTGTGCTGCAACAGACATCGCTAATCATTTTAGCGAAAATACTAAATTATTTAACAAAATCAGTGAAATGATCAAATTTTAGTGGAATTTTCTAAAATTGACCATTGCACACGCCACACTCTCATACTCCCATACTCTCATACTTGCCTCTTATCTTTGCAAACTGTCAATTTGGCCCTGAAACAGGAACAGCACCATATTTGACATAGTTTTCAAATTCATACTCAATCCCAGTATATATGAT
>Ga0075521_10000296_pt1 | contig 13766 bp, 12 predicted proteins | sample NGEPerD_FD_74785 | JGI IMG/M metagenome (GOLD analysis project Ga0075521, IMG submission 74785) | Arctic peat soil microbial communities from the Barrow Environmental Observatory site, Barrow, Alaska, USA - NGEE PermafrostAB12-D | ecosystem: Environmental > Terrestrial > Soil > Wetlands > Peat ...
ACAGCCACGATTCCTTCCGCAGCTACGCCCCAACTCAACCAAACCGTCTATGTCACAGAGGTCTTTTACAGCTTTAAGGCAATTACCCCTATCGGCAATTTTCTGTCCAAGACCTTTTTGCCGTCGCAACTTTACGACGCGGCGTATTACTGACGGGGAGCAGTCTGAGTGAAGTCCACCATCGCAAGCCGAATCCAGAGTAACGATCGCGGACAGATTATCGTCCTGCTGGCGATTTGCCTGACTGCCCTGTTGATGTTTTCAGCCCTGTCGATTGATGTCGGATTCGCCTATATCACCCGCGCAAAGCTCTCGCGGGCGGTCGATGCTGCGTGCCTGGAGGCGATGAAAAACCTAGCTCAGGGTCAAGCCATGGCCCGCACTCTGGCGACGAACACGTTCAATGCGAACTATCCTGCCTCGGGCCTCGATGCGAATGCTCCGGTGCTGTCCATTAACTTCACATCGGACGCCTACGGACAGACCATGGTCACCGTGAAAGCCACGGCCACCATCAAGACGTTCTTTATGCGGCTCGTCCCCAAGTACACCACGCTCAGCGTCAGCAACAGCGCCGAGGCGACGCGCGGAAAGCTGGTTATGTCGCTGGTGTTGGATCGTTCGGGATCGATGACGTCTAACGGCGGTTCGACGGCGCTACCTCCTGCGGTCACGACGTTCGTCACCTACTTCGACAACGCCAACGATGAAGTCGCAATGGTGAGTTACGCATCGAACGCTACCGTAGATGTTGCCATCAACTACAATTTCAAGACGCCTATCACCAACGCTGTCAAAGCCATGAAGTTCAGCGGCGGCACCTTCGGTCCGGGCGGAATGACTCTCGCTAAGGCACAAAACGACAGCGTCACCGTCCTGCCCGGGCAAAATGTAGTCAAGGTAGTCGTCTACTTCACGGACGGTTACGTGAACGAAATTCAGGACACGTTCAAATGTCCTGCGTCCAAGCTGATCAATTACGGAGGATACGATTCTGGGACTTCGGTCGACTTCTTCGATCCCACCAACGGAACGGACTGGGGAGGCGTCGACAAACACGGTTATCCTCCCTACGACAGCAAGCCCGACTACTGCACCGGAGTCACCACATTCGTCTCCGCCATTAACGGCGCCAACAAGACGTTTACCCGCTCCAACGTTACCGCCGATGCCAGCTATCGCGCCCTGCAGACGGCAACTGCGATGCGGAAAGAAAATCCCGGCATGTACATTTACTCAATCGGATTGGGCTCCAGTGTGGACCAGGCATTTCTGAAGCAGATTGCCAACGATCCCGGCAGTTCTACCTACGACCCTACTCAACCCATTGGAATGGCGGTATTTGCCTCAAATTGCCCGTCGTCGCAATGCACCACCGAACTGCAGCAGGTGTTTCAGACCATTGCCGCCAGAATCCTGCTCCGTCTGGCGCAGTGACTCATTTTCAGTCGAAATAATCCGGCATAGGCGCGGCCGCGCCACCCGGTAACATTGCCAGCGGCATTTGACGTGAAAGATAAACCCGCCTCGCCCGATCGCGGCGTCCAGGACTTCCGCGATCAAACTGGCACAAACTATCTTAAGTACGGGGCGGCGTATTTCCCCTACCTGCAGACGTCCCTGAATGGTCATGCGCCTGCAGCAGTTTGCGCCGCAGATCGTCCCCATACCATTTCGCCATTGCCGGTTTGCCGCAGAGTCTCGCCGCAATCATCTATACACCTACATTGAAATTGCTCTAAACACTAGCCGCGACTGGACTCCGGGGAAAGGGACTTTCGGGGCAGGAAGCAGGAGAGTAACGGTTGGCGTTCTGTGGGAATCGTCCGACACTGAAGCGAAGTCAGGGGGAGTTGCAACTCCCCCTGCGAGATGAAATCTACAGGGACTATTGATGATATGGCTGAACGGTTGCTGCCGGTGACGCGACCATGACGACCTCTGGAGCTTCGGGCATCACTATCCACGCAATAATGTAGGCGAGAATCCCGCCTCCTCCGAACAACGCGACAATGAGCCACACCACGCGCACAATGGTCACGTCCAAATCAAAGTACTCCGCAAAGCCCGCGCACACGCCGGCGATTTTTCTGTCCGGACTGTGTTTCGGCGGACGCATGAGCTTCTGCCGTCCGGCGACAAACCCTACCCGGCGTCCGCAGTAGGCGCAAACATTGGCGTCGTCCTGAATCTGTTTTCCGCAATAGTTGCAGTACATGGAGCCTCCCCACTAGGAGATACGGATAGCATAGAAAAAAGGTTCCCGGACTGGCAACCCCTGGGTTTCGTTCGCGATCCGGCAACTGTCGAGCCCTCCGGCCATCCCACCGGGCCGAGGCGGTCGGCGCAACTCCGCTCCTACTGAACGGTATAGGCCTGCTTCACGTAGCGGCGCGCTAACTCCGCGGATTCTGTGCCAGAATTGGCGGCAATGACGGCCTTGTATTTCTCCAGCGCCGCATCGCGTTTCTGCATCGCATCGTACATCTCGCCAGCCTTCAACAACGCCTTTTGGCGGAAGTCCGGATCGACAGCCGTGCTGGCGGCCAGGTCGTAGGCTTCCTCCGCACCCTGGAAGTCGCGCTGACCCTTCATGGCCTCACCCAGTCCGTACGCCGGAATCTCCATCCGGCACACTGTGAATGCGTTGCCCCGGCATCCCGCCACAATCTTTTTATAGGTGGCAATGGCCTGCGGTCCATGGCCGGCGGCATTCAGCAAATGGGCGTACTCTGTGGCAATCAGAAAACTCCGTGGAAATGCCTGATACATTCCCCCCACCATCTGGAGCGCTTCGGCATATAACTGCTCCCGGCGCAAAAACAGCGCCAGGGCGATCTTGGCGTCCCAGGCAACCTCCGGATCGCCGTGTGCCGCCACGTCACGCAAGTACTCCAAACCCTTCTGCCTGTTGCCGCTGATGCCGACCATCGATGCCGTAACCTTTGCCGGCCAACTCAAGCTTCCAATGACATAGAGATGGATGCCGAGCAGATTCTTAGCATCCACATAATTTGGATCGAGCTCCAGCACCCGCTCATGGTCATGGCGCGCTCCCAGCGCGTTACGCAGGCCTGCAAACCAGGCGTGTTGCGCCATTCCCATGTAGGTCGACTTCAGCCCACGAGCGACTCCGCGGGCGTATAAAGCGTTCACGTCGTTGGGATTTTTCGCCAGCCTTGCGTCCGACAGTTCGATCGACTGCGCGCTCAACTGATTGACCCGATCGTGAACCTTGGGATCGAGCGATTGCAGGTTCTTTTTGTCCAGAAAATTGTCGCTGGCGTAGGCCTCGGTATCCAGCGCGCCGATCCTCAAGAGTTCCTTGAAGATGACCGCTGAAAGCAGGTGGTTGACCGCAAACGGGTCGTCGGGATGCGCCTGCAATGCCGCCTCAAACTCGCGGATCGACTTATCGTATTCAAGGTTGTAGAAGTTGTCGAAACCCTTGCGCGTATTCACGTCATTGTTCGTACGGGTAGGCACCCACGAGCTTTCCTCAGCGCTCGAAAACGCCCCTGTCAGCACTAAAGTTAGAAGAATGGCGATTCGAGCCACCGACGACCGCGCAGCGAAAGTAAAAGGATGTCGCCAGGATTTCATGGGCGCTCCTATAGCAGAAGTTTACCTGATCTAATCGAGCGAGCGCCTTGGGTGGCGTAGTCCGCGAACGAGATTAAGTCCGGCGTGGTGATAAGATCGCCGCCATCCGCGATTCGGATTTGCAAATCTCACTTGTCGAGACGGAACAGGTGGTTCATAGGGCCGGTTCGTTTTCCGACCGGATAGGCGGTCGCGATAGCTTTCCGGACAAACTTCTTTGCCCCCTCCACCGCCTCAGGTTGTAGCTGACCCTTGGCCAAGCCGCACGCGATTGCCGTGGCAAAGGCACACCCGGTGCCGTGCGTTGCCTGTGATGCCAACCTCATGCCCAAGAAAATTTGTTCGGTAATCCGGCCCGAATCCCAGACACTAAGGTAGTCGTTGGCCTCGTGCAAATGACCTCCCGTGATGATGACGCCTCGGCCGCCCAGGTCGTGCAGTTTGGAGGCCAGTTCACGAATCCGGGGCAATGCGCTTTCCCAAGATTCCGCGGCTAAGATCCCACCTGCCTGGTCACCGGCCAACTCCACCGCCTCATCAACATTTGGAGTTATAACATCGCAGAGGGGTAACAGTTGACTGCGGATTACCGTAATCCCGGGCGCATCGATCAGGCTCGCGCCCGACGAGGACCGGAGGACGGGATCCAACACCACATTTGGGAGTTTGGACTGGCGTAGGAAGTCGGCGATGACCTCGGCCACCTCGCCAGAACCTAGCATCCCGATCCGGACGGCGGCGATGGTACCATCGTCGGCCAGCCGAAGCAGCGTCTGGCGAACCAATTCTGGCCGAACCGGCTGCACCCCGAAGACCCCCTGGGTCGACTGAACCGTCAAGGCTGTGACGCAAGTTACGGCATAACAACCCATGGCAGCCGCAGTTTTTATGTCTGCCGTGATTCCGGCTCCCGACGACGGATCGAACCCCGCGATGCTCAAGACAACCGGTCGAGTGCCCATGCTAAGAATGTACCGCAAGCCGAACGCAGCGACATTCCGACCTCGAACCAAGACCCGACACGAGCGCCTCGGGAGGATCAATCTATTCCGATGTCAGATCGGCGAAAACTTACTAAACTACTTATTTACATAAACTTACAGCAGTGTATTCGTCAACCTTCCGGCTTGTCAATCGGTTGTCCGCTAGCCTCGCGAAGCGCATTTCGAGCCACTGACACGAAGCGCACCCCGACCAGGCGCTCAACTTGTCCACTGGACGGTAGAGGCTCTACTGCGCGGCGAGATTAATCGAGTTTCACAAGTATTTTCAGAAATCAAGACAAAAATTAGTAAAATTTAATCCTTGGTTGACTCCGAGCCTCCCGGGTGGCTAGACTTTAGAAACCTGAACTAGGGAGGGCCCCATATTTTGAAGCGAGGTGTTTAATGCTACGAGTACTGAACCAGACGGTCGTGATCCTGCTTTTGGTCACGGCGCTGGGTGCGGCACCCGATAACAACAAGACACCGGACTCGAACCAAGGTATCCCAGGGCAGACTCAGGAAACCATCAAGCCGGTTCCGACCAAGAAGTTTCAGGTTGGCAAGGCTTCCTGGTACGGACGAGTGTTCCAGCACCAAAAGACCGCGAGCGGCGAACCGTATGATATGCATGACTTTACGGCCGCGCACCGCAGTCTTCCACTCGGATCCTGGGTCAAGGTTACGAATCTGAAGAACGACAAATCGGTGATGGTCCGGATTAACGATCGCGGTCCCGTCATGAAGAGTCGGATTCTGGACCTGTCCTACGGCGCTGCCATGATTCTGGGCGTAGGCAACCAAGGGGTTGCCAAAGTACGCTTGGATGTCATCGAGACTCCGACCGTGGCCATCAACATCGCCCCGCAAGTGGGCGAAGGTCCACAATAGTCCTGTCATAATGCGGTAAACTGGGTCGATGCTTAACCGAGATCGGCTCATCGTGGCGCTGGACGTGTCCAGCGCCGCACAAGCCCGCCAAATCGTTCAATCCATTGGCGAATCTGCCAGCACCTATAAAGTAGGGAAACAATTATTTACGGCGGAGGGTCCGCAGGTCGTCCGCGATCTCGTCTCCTCCGGCCGTAAAGTCTTTCTGGACTTGAAGTTCCACGACATCCCCAATACCGTCGCCGGGGCCGTCACCGAGGCCGCCAAGCTTGGCGTCAGCATGCTGACGGTTCACGCCTCGGGTGGTAGCAAGATGCTGAAAGCTGCCGCCGAAGCGGCCGCGCAGCCTCCTGCCAGGCCGATGGTTCTGGCAGTCACCGTCCTGACTAGCCTGACCGACGCCGACCTTTCCGAGATCGGGTTCAGGGCGAATGTTATAAGGGAAGTTATAATGCTGGGATCGCTCGCCCGCAACGCCGGATGTGGGGGGCTGGTTGCCTCCGCCATGGAAACCCGCGAGCTACGCCGCGAGTTAGGTAACGACTTCGCGATCGTCACCCCGGGGGTGCGTCCCGCGGGAACATCAGCAGGCGACCAGGCACGGGTGGTGACTCCTAAGGAAGCCATCGCTGCAGGGGCAACCTACTTGGTGGTTGGAAGACCAATCCTCGAGGCGGCGGACCCGTCGCAGGCGGCAGAGGCGATCGTCAACGAGATCGCCGAAGCCAACCCGCTTCCGGTATGACTCAGGCCCCCGCGAGGTTCAGTTACCGACTCGAATGTTGGACAGAGAATGGAACAGCCCAAAGACATTCAGCAGCCATAGCACAACCACGATTACCACCACTGCGTTCAGGATTGACTTGATGGAACCCTGCATGGGTATGTAGTTGTTCACCAGCCACAGAAGAACTCCTACAACAATCAGCGCGATCAGAACTTGAATTAACGGCATAGACTCCTCACCTTCCGCTATGTTTTGAAAAAACAGGCCCTCTACTATTTACCGTCGGGCGGCCACTTGCCCGAAGCTGCTGTACTCAACTCCAGCTCCTGAAACCTGAAAGCAACAGCTTGCTCGTTAGGTCATTCCCGGTATACGAGTAGACTCTCCCATGCACCAGCTTCAGCGCTGTGCAGAACAGCTCACTTTCATCGAGGCACGCCGACCGATTCCGCAAGAATCAGATTGCATCGGCAACATTAGACGGAGTCGAGGCTACGGGCTATCGGGCGGAAACCTTACTCGGAGGCCAGAAATCACCTATGCAGCGGCGAGGTAAGGCAGTGCGAAAAACTGAGGGTGTGAACGATTTCGACGGCCAGGTCCACAGCTTCGGAGACCTCACGAGGGCAATTTGGCGGAGCAACTTCGTCGGGTCACTGAAACGACTTTAGTGCAGTGGCCTGGTCCTCGTGGACGTCGAACACGGTGTAAAGGCGCGTCACCTGTAGCAGGTTGCGGACGTTCTTGGTGAGGTTCATGAGCTTGAGTTCGCCGCCTTGGTTGCGGAGCGAGGTGTAGGTGGTCATCAACTCTCCGATGCCCGAGCTGTCAATATGAACCACGCCGCTCAGGTTGAGCAGGATTTTGTGGTAGCCGTCGCGCGCCAGTTGCTGCACGACATCGCGAAGTTTGCCGGTGGCGTCGCCAAGGCGAAGCTGGCCGCTGATGTCGACGATGGCAACGCCATCGACCAGCCGGGTGCTGACTTGGATCGTCATGCATGGTCTCCTGTGGGCGGTTCGGCCAGGCCACCCGGGTTGAGGTCTCGAATAGTCCGCGGTAACGAGCGCTGACATATTCCGATTTCGTCCCTGACATTTTGTGCCGTGAAGCGAGATAAAGCAAACGACGCACGGTCTGAGTAAGCACCCATGCTAATCTCAGCGAATGCGTTGGAATCTGGCGTGTTCGGGCTTTCGCATGATTGTCTGGGTGACGGCTGCGCTGGGTGCTCTGCTGCCGCGATCGGCAGCGGCGCAGAGGATCGACTGGCTCATCGTCCCAGGGCAGCGGGTGGGACCGATCACCGCCGCCACCACGCGCGCTGATCTCGACACGCTATTCGGCAAAGACAACGTGCGCGACGGTAGCCTCGACAGTAGCGAGATACCGGAAGCAGCGACCGTTGTCTTCGGCAACGACCCCAGTGCAGCGCTGGCCATTACCTGGGACAGAGAGCGCCCGTCGACCATTCACATTTGCTTTGGCACGCAGACTGGCCCCTGCAAGTGGCGCACAGCGAGCGGTGTCAGAATAGGGCTTCCGCTGATGGAGCTGCAAAAGATTAACGGAAAGTCCTTCCAACTCACTGGCTATGGCTCCGACGAATCAGGGACTGTCACGTCCTGGCGCCACGGTACCTTGGAAGAAGATCCTTCGGCATGCGGGCACTTGATGGTGCGTCTGACTCCGGCCGCAGAGGTGGAAGGGCGACCACTGTCAAAACAGGAGTCGAGTCTGCTCAAACAATTCCAGGGTGACAAGCCATACTCGTCCGGGACGCTATCGCTGCAGGATCTCGACCTCTTGGTTTCCGCATTGGAACTCCAGTTCACCGCACCCGGATGCATGTCGAAGTAGTGGCCGCCTGTCGGTGAAGATTCAAATCTAAACGAAAAGAGCGGCCCGAAGGCCGCTCCTTTCCCTACGTCGGCTTACCGATGCGAATCCAAAGCTAGTTGGCAGCGGCTGAAGTCCGAACCATGAAGTGCTGTTCGGGAGCCGGCAGACCAGCGGTGGAGAACGTGTCGCGAATCGTGCGGTTGGTGTCGAAATATACCTGCCAATAGTCCTTGTTATTGCAATAAGGACGCACGGCAAGCACCGGCCCGGCAAGCGTGAAGGTCAGGATCTCCACGTCGGGAGCCGGGTTGGTCAGCACGTTGGGAATCTTGGCCAGGTTTGCCTTCAACAAGGCGATGGCCTGATGCACGTCAACCGTGTGGTCGAGCTGTGCTTCCCGGTCAACCCTTCGAAACGGATTGGTGCTGAAGTTCTGGATGATCTCGGCGAAGATCTTCCCATTGCCCACGATGTTGCGAATGTTGTCGAGGGTATTGATCGAGGTCACGAACAAGCCGACCTCTTCGACGGTTCCCATGACCCCGCCTGCCACCACGAAATCGCCCACCTTGAAGGGTTGCAGGATGACGAGGAAAACACCGGCTGCGAAGTTGGCCAGCAGGCCGCTCCACGCCAAGCCGATGGCAACGCCGCCAGCGGCAATCAAGGCCGCAAGGCTGGTGGTCTCGACGCCAAAGAATCCCAGGATCGCGATGACCAGAACGATATTGAGGACGGCTCCAACCGCGTTCTGCATGTAGCGGATTAAGGTTGGGTCAATCTTTTGGCGGGTCATGCCACGGCCGATGATGCGCAGAGCAAACCCGATCAGCCAGCGGCCAATGATCCATAGGGCAAGGGCCTCTAGTACCCGGATGCCGAGTGCGATCGCCATAGTCCAGCCGGACTGTACGAGGGAATTCATTCTTGATGTATCCATACCAGGCTCCCATCTGTAGAACGGATTTGGTTGATCGCAGCCGGGGGGCGACTGCAGAACTGAATCATACTACCTTCCGCGCCGCTTGAGAATGCGCGAAAGTGCTAGCGAAAGAAACGAGAGGATAGGAGCGCGTCAGTCGTTAATCGGCTTCGTCCGACCCGCAATCTCCAGCACAACTCATGTTTCATTCCGCCTCAACCGCTGCAGCAATACGTTTGGGGATGAGCTGTCCGATGCGGCGAATTTGCGCCCCCACTCCACGCAGCTTTTCTTCGATTCGCTCGTAACCGCGGTCGATGTGGTAGACGCGGTCGATAATGGTTTCGCCATCCGCGACCAGGGCCGCAATCACGAGCGAGGCAGAAGCCCGCAGGTCGCTAGCTTGTACTGCGGCGCCGCTGAGAGCGGTCCTTCCGCGCACCACAGCACGGCTTCCTTCGATTTTTATGTTTGCGCCCATTCTCACCAGTTCTTGCCCGTGCATGAAGCGGTTCTCGAAGATGTTTTCCGTAATCAGGCTGGTGCCCTCGGCCTGAGTCGCCAGAACCATGTATTGGGCCTGCATGTCGGTGGGAAATCCCGGATATTCTTCAGTGACGATGTCTGCTGCCTTAAGTGGGCCGCCACCGACGATGCGCACCGAGTCAGCATCAACGGCAGCATGAATGCCGCATTCCTCCAGTTTGCTAAGTAGCGCGGCGACATGCTGTGGATCGCAACCTGCGATCGTCAGGTCACCCCCGGTAAGCGCTGCCGCGACGATAAAGGTGCCGGCCTCGATGCGGTCTGGAATGATGCGGTGACGCGCGCCGTGCAACTTATGGACCCCCTGCACGCGAATGGTTGGCGTGCCCGCGCCCTCGATTCGAGCTCCCATCTTGACCAGCAGAGCTGCGAGGTCGACGACTTCGGGTTCGCGAGCGCAGTTCTCGAGGACGGTTTCTCCCTCAGCCAGGGTCGCTGCCATCAATAAGTCTTCAGTGCCAGTGACCGTGATCTTCTCGAAGACGATGCGAGCACCCGTCAGGCGATCGGCGCGTGCTTCGATGTAGCCATGTTCCTGCGAGATTCGAGCCCCGAGTTTTTCCAGGCCTTTGAGGTGGAGATCGATAGGACGAGCCCCGATGGCGCAGCCACCAGGCAACGAGACGCGCGCGGTTTTCATACGCGCAACCAGCGGTCCCAATACCAGCGTGGAAGCCCGCATGGTTTTCACCAGGTCGTACGAAGCTTCAGCATTGATGAGATTGCGGCACGAAATGGTGGTGCGGTGCTGGGCGCGTCCATAGCCGAGTTCTACTTCCGCGCCCATGGCGGCAAGCAAGTTGCGCTCGGTGACGATGTCGCGAACCTGGGGAACGTTTTCGAGTATGACCGGATCTTCGGTGAGAAGAGCAGCAGCCATTGCCGGGAGGGCGGCGTTCTTCGCGCCACTGACCCGAATCGTGCCCACCAGCGGATTACCGCCGCGGATTACAAGCTTGTCCATCGATAGGATTCCTAAATTGCCTGACGCTAGCTGAACTGTTGCCGCTTCGATTTCATTTTACGAGGAATGCGTTCGACAGTCGCCGTAGGTTGGATAATGTCGATGATTTCCTCAGCGGATTGCCGTTGTAGCGCACGACTTGCTCCGTTGGGCCGGTAGATATTAGGTCAGCCGGTGTCGGTAGCAGGTCATTGGTATATATCGGACGGAGAATTGCATGCCCATCTCACAGCGCTTCGACTATGGCATCGTGAACCAGTGGCCTGACTTGCTTGATCGACTGCGAGCCGCGATCGGGCCAGGTGCGATTGGTGAGCAGTGTAACGCTGAGTTGGCGGTCGGGATCGATCCACAATGAGGTGCCGGTGAAACCGAGGTGACCGAACGATCGCCGCGAGAAATGTGCGCCGGAGGATGACGGCTGCGACGGAGTGTCCCATCCTAAAGCGCGAGAGGTGCCGATGGGTAGCGCTTCACGGCGGGTGAACAACTCGACCGTGGCAGGATTCAAAATGGGTGACCCACCGCGCAACATACATTCTGCGAAGCGGGCGATGTCGGTTGCGGGGGCGAAAAGGCCAGCGTGTCCAGCGACGCCGCCCATTGCCCAGGCGTTCTCGTCGTTGACCTCGCCCTGAACGACTCGATGGCGGAAGGTGCGGTCGTCCTCGGTGGGCGGGATGACGCTCTTCCGTTCCGCAGCTGGATTGAAGCAAGTTTGAGTCATGCTCAAGGGCGCGAAGATTTCGTTTTGTGCGAACACATCGAGTGGCACGTCTGCCGCGCGAGCGAGAATCTCACCCAGCAGAATGAATCCGATGTCGCTGTATTCGGCCTTCGAGCCAGGATGGGCGACCAGCGGAGTCGCAAGAGCTGCCCGAATGAGTTCGTCGCGGCTATGAGTGGTCTCGAACAGCTTGACGTAGGCGGGCAGTCCGCTGGAGTGAGCGAGCAACATCCGAATGGTCACGGCTTCGCGTTCACCTTGTTGCGGCGGAGGTGCAAGTGCGACGAAGTCTGGGAGGAGGGAGGCCACCGGCGATTCCAGGTCTAACAAAACGCGTTGGTGGAGGAGCATCGCCGTAGCGGTCGTGGCCACAACCTTGGTCACCGACGCCAGTTCGAATACTGTATTCGCGTGAACTTCCCGGGAGGTTGGCTGGTATGTGAAGCAGCCGAATCCCTGCGAGGCGACGAGTGCTCCGCGATGTGTCACAGCCAACGCCGCGCCGGGAAACGCGCGCTGCTGGATGGACTCGCGTATCAAGGCAAAGGCGCGCGCAAATTGAGACTTTTGCTCGCCAAATGCAGAACGGAGAAATCCCTCGGGATGCTGCGCTTGGTTCAATCCTGCCCCATCCTGCCGCCGCCACCGACGGCAACCTATAATAGCTTGCTTGCACACCCTCGATCATGATGACGGTAAGAGGTAATTGTCGAATCGCGATCTACAAAACTAGAAAGGGTCATTGCCACTTGATTGATCGTCCACATTGGCCATCTGGCGCCGTCATCGGACTGTTTCTATTTCTCTTTAGCGCATTGGCGCCGGCGCAGATCGCACCGCAAAATTCAAACACGCTGGTGATGGATTTGACTGCCAATCAGGAGCGCTTTGCTCCGGTCGATGCGGCGGTGAAGAACGCGATCTTGCAGGGACACGCGCCGGGAGCCGTCGTTATCGTCGGGCATCAGGGCAAGGTGGTATATCGCAAGGCGTTCGGCAGCCGGTCGCTCGATCCTACGATCGAGCCCATGACCGTAGACACCGTCTTCGACATGGCGTCGTTGACCAAGGTGATGGCTACCACCAGCAGCATCATGCGACTGGTACAACTGGGGCAGATCAAGCTCAACGATCCGGTGGCGAAGTACATTCCGGAATTTGCGCAGAACGGTAAGGAAGATGTCACCATCCGGCAGCTGCTGACCCACTACTCTGGTTTGCGCGCCGACCTCGACCTGAAGCCCGAGTGGACCGGGCAGGCAGAAGCCTTTCGACTGGCCAATGCCGAGAAGTTGCTGACTCCACCAGGTTCGACCTTTCTCTATAGCGACATTAATTTCGTCGTGCTGGGCGAGTTGGTGCAGCGGGTCAGCGGGTTGGGGCTCAACCAGTATGCCGAGGCCTTCGTTTTCAGCCCATTCGGAATGACGAACACAAGGTATCTTCCACCGCAGTCGTGGTTTCTGCGTATTGCGCCCACCGAGAAAGACGATCGCTCAGGCATCATGTTGCGGGGCGTGGTTCACGATCCGACGGCCCGGCAGATGGGCGGAGTGGCCGGGCACGCGGGCGTATTTTCCACGGCCGACGATACGGCGAAGTTTGCGCAGGCATTGCTGAATGGAGGCTCGCCGGTATGGTCGCGCATGATCGTCGAGAAAATGACCACGCCGCAGCAACCACCGAACCTCACTGTCGTGCGCGGATTGGGATGGGACATCGACTCGCCATTCTCGTCGAACCGCGGAGAGCTGTTTCCGGTGGGATCGTATGGCCACACGGGTTTCACCGGGACCTCGCTGTGGATCGACCCCACGACCGACACCTATATTGTGCTGCTGACCAACGCGGTTCACCTCAAGCAGGGCAGCGTGATCGCGCTTCGTACCGAGGTGGCGACGGCGGTGGCGGCCGCACTGCAACTCAACGTAGCTGAGAGCCAGAAAGTCAGGCTGGCGCGCATCACCGGATATAACGAGACAGCTGCCGCTAGCCGGCGCATCGTTACACGCAATGGCGAGGTGAGGACAGGCATCGACCAACTCGAAGAGCGGAACTTCGATGCCTTGAAGGTGCCGGGCGTTGCCAAGCCGCGCGTCGGTCTAGTTACCAATCAGACGGGCGTGGACAGCCAGGGCCGTCGTACCATCGACGTTCTTGCGCATGCTCCCCAGGTCCAACTGACGGCGATCTTCAGTCCGGAGCACGGAGTGCAAGGCACTGCCGACACGACAGACATTGCGAATTCCAAGGACGGCGCGACGGGCGTTCCGGTCTATAGCGTGTATGGCGACAGCGATGCCAAGCGGCATCCGAGTCCGGATGTGATCCGCAATCTGGATGTGCTGGTGTTCGATGTGCAGGATGTGGGAGTTCGCTTCTACACCTACGAAACCACGCTTGGATACTTCCTGGAAGCCGCAGCAAAAGCAGGGAAGCCAATCGTCGTGCTGGACCGGCCGAACCCCTTGAATGGGGCTTACGTGCAGGGCCCGGTTTCCGATGCCCTGCAGGAAAGTTTCGTGAACTACCACAATGTGGCAGTCCGACATGGTATGACC
>Ga0075521_10000297_pt1 | contig 13758 bp, 11 predicted proteins | sample NGEPerD_FD_74785 | JGI IMG/M metagenome (GOLD analysis project Ga0075521, IMG submission 74785) | Arctic peat soil microbial communities from the Barrow Environmental Observatory site, Barrow, Alaska, USA - NGEE PermafrostAB12-D | ecosystem: Environmental > Terrestrial > Soil > Wetlands > Peat ...
AATTTTTTCTGGCTGAAAATCTCACCATTCGCTGTTTGCCTGCCTTCGAATTTATTCGCGTAAAAACTGGCGGTTCCATAGTGGATCTTTTCCGTACTGGTTTTTCGCTTTGTCTTTTTAGATTTGTGATGGGTAGTCTGGGGAGTTACCGTTTCAGTTTTATCCTGTGCTTCCGAGGCAAGTGCGGAGGCCAAAAGGGTCAGCAGGAGGATGGATTTTTTCATGATGGAAGCAATAGGCATTCCGCGTTCAGCCGGCCGTGCTTCGGCTTTATGGCTTAATAAACGCTCTTATTCATAAAATATTTCCGGATCAGGTCCCTGTCCTCATCATAAATATCTTCATAAAAAACGATTTTACCATCTTTTCCTTCACAGGTAAAATAGCGGATATACAGGGGAAGCTTATGAAAACCGCTGATTGTGTGTTTTTCACCCCTGGCGATATAGGCTTTCAGCGTGTCCGGCGGATACCGGAGACTGTCGTTCCGAACCAGGTAATTTGCAAGTTTATTCCATTCCTTTACCCGCACACAGCCATGGCTGATGGCCCGGTAAGATTTGCTGAACATATAGCGCACATTGGTATCGTGCATGTATACGCTGTATTTGTTCCTGAAATTGAATTTGATGACACCAAGAGAGTTATCGTCACCCTGTCTTTGTTTGAGCTGATAAGGAAAATGCGTCCGGTTAAGCCTTCTCCAGTTGATGGTATGGGGATCCAGCACGCTGTCCTCATCGTTAACCACCATAAGGTTTTCCTTTTCCAGGTAACCCACATTTTTTATGATCTGGGGCAGCATCTCCTTGAAAATAATACTGTATGGAACCGTCCACTGCGGCATCGTGACAAAGTTGGATATCTCACTGGTCAACACCGGAGACCTTGTTAACGGGCCACCGACAATGACTTTTGAAGAAAACACGACCGTATCGTGATCCATCAGCCGAAGGGTATAAGCAGGCAGGTTCACCCACACATAAGTATCCGGAAATGAATCAGGCAATTGTTTATAGCGGTCAAGCGTAACCGCAATGCGTCTGAATTTTTCAAGATCTGTATTATTCAGGCGGTCTACAATTGAATTGGTGAGATGGCCTGTGATTTTATATTCATATTTTTTCTGAAAACGGATGAGGGCTGACTTGAATTTAACGGAATCCATTGGCGGTACGGTGTCAGAAAGATTACCCGTTTCAACCAATCGTTTCTGCAATAGATGAAAAAAACTCACCGAATCCGCATAGGGGTATGGCAAATAGGTATAGGGCGCAAAGCTGGCTGAATCCAGAAAAGCTCCGATATATTTTTTAAGTGAATCATATCCATTGGAATGGGGTTCGAGATTGTGAAGCACCTGTGATATGTTCCCCGTTTGCAGGGCCAGATTTAATGCGGCTACGTAAAAACTATCCCGCAAAACGGTATCCGTTCGCAGTGTAACACTATCATAGGGAATCCTTCCCTGTTTCAGATCCCTGACCATCTGAAGAAATGCGTCAGTCATCAAAAGATCTTTCCTCGCCCAAAAAGCGGCATTACGTGCAGCATTTGTATCGAGAGCGAATGCCCGTTCAATGAAAGACAACATATTATAATGGTAATCATTGGGAAACAAGCCCCATAACCTGCAATTCTGAATGAGGTTAATTAACGAATTGCCCTCAGGGGTGGTTTTTTCATTCCTGATCCAGATGGGCTGGTATTGATTAGCTCCATACAGGCTATCCATCAAACCCGTAAAATGAATTTTTACTGTGTCATTGAGCTGGCCCTGCGCTGTTTTCAGAAAATCAAGCGTATGGTGAATGTCTTCAGTCGTGTTTTCAGCCAGTTTGGCCGGATTAATAACGATATCTTTTTCAGAAGCTTTTTCTCCTTTACTTTTACATCGTACAAAAGAAACAGCCATCAGAACAATCAAAAAATACGATCGGTAATGCTTCATAAGCGTAAACCCGGTTTATATATTATTCAGGAAGCCGCCCATGATCACTTCGCAGGCCGGGGCCTTTAAAGAAACGACATATTGAATGAATAACAAAATAATGAACACCTCCGTAAAACCTGCATACCTGACGGCTTTTTTTCTAATTTATTCCTTCGGGGTATTCGCTCAAAAACTTCCGGTAAGTCCTTATGGACTGACTTATATCAATACCATTCCACTATATAAGGCAAGCTTGCGGAATCATCCCGAAAAACAGATGGTATCCCTTTCAAATATCCCCGGAATCGTATTAGATCTCCGCTATGCCGGCAATGACAATTTCCTGCACAGGAATTTGTACCCCGAAAATACCCGCACAACCTTTCTCAGAAAACAAGCATACGAAGCGCTGGACAGTGTGAACCAGGAACTGGCGAAGCGGGGTATAGTGCTCGTTATATTCGATGCGTACCGGCCATATTCCGTTACTATAGATTTATGGAATTCTGTAAAAGATGAAAGGTATGCGGCAAATCCGGCAAAAGGCAGCGGACATAACCGGGGCATTTCCGTAGATCTCACTTTAGCGGACGCCAAAACACATAAATTATTACCCATGCCAACGGGTTTCGATAATTTTTCTGACACTGCTTACCAGGATTTTAATAAGGTCGATTCCAAACGAATAACAAACAGGGAATTGCTAAAACATCTCATGGAAAAATATGGATTCATTCCACTTTTCTCTGAATGGTGGCATTACAGCTGGCCTGAAACAGGAGAATTTGAAGTACTGGACCTGAGTTTTCAGGATTTGAATGTTTTACAGACCAACTAGTCAGAAAAAATTTAAAGGTCGCTACTCCTTTCGCTTCAATACACGCGGAATTTTTTGTTCCAGCAACAAGAGATCTGTCAAAACGAGTGCCGTTACGGCTTCCAGCACGACTGGCACACGCAGAGCGATACAAAGGTCATGGCGACCTTTCACAGAAAATAATTCGCGGGTTCCGGTTTCCCGATTAAAGGTTTCCTGTTCTTTCGGTGTGGAAGAAGTTGGTTTGATAGCTATCCGGAACACGAGTTCATTGGCATTGCTGATGCCGCCCACAACGCCCCCCGCATGGTTCGTTAAAGTCCGGCCGGTTTTGTCGGCTATTGGATCATTATGCTGTGATCCAAACATTCGCGCCGCAGCAAATCCGGTTCCGAATTCAATAGCCCGTACAGCAGGTATCGAGAACACAGCGTGTGCTATCAAAGATTCCACACTGTCGAAGAAGGGTTCGCCCAGGGAAGGCGGCAGGTTCTGCACGCGGCATTCCACAATCCCACCTACCGAATCCTTGGCATCAATCGCTTTCTGAAGGCCGGCGTCCAGATCGGTCAGTCCGCCAATCTCTAAAATTTCTGCATGCAACTGTGTTTGACTAAGCTGCAATAATTTCTTTGCAATCACTCCGGCTGCCACCAGTGCAACCGTTAGCCTTCCGCTGAAATGACCGCCGCCACGATAATCTTCAAACCCCCCAAATTTTTCGTGGGCCACAAAATCTGCATGCCCCGGACGGGGGATGGCCCTGAGCTTTTCATAATCGCCGGAACGCGTGTTATTATTTTCAAATAGAATGGTTATAGGAGCACCCGTGGTATGGCTATTAAATATTCCGCTTTTAAAAATAGGCAGGTCAGATTCCTGACGAGGCGTCGTTCCTTTTTGCAGACCTCCTTTTCTTCTTTCAATATCCTCAAGAAAATCTTCAGGCCGTAATGATAATCCTGCAGGACAGCCATCCAGGATCAGGCCGACGCCTACCCCGTGCGATTCACCAAAAATGGTCATCCTGAATAAACGGCCAAATGAATTCATTTTAAAATATCTTATCTAAAGTATGAATAGAAGCACCCAGTTTGGTAAGATCGTCAAAAAATGCCGGATAAGATTTGTTGATAGCCTCAGCTTTTTCAATCAATACAGGTCCGTCTGCCCGCAATGCTGCAACAGCGGTGGCCATTGCAATGCGATGATCGTGTCTGGAATGAACCCTGGCCGCTTTAAGCATGGACTTTCCCTGAATCCCCATCACATCGCCACTAATTAAAATATCAACACCCAGTTTCCTGAATTCTTCCTGCAGCGTTTGGGCCCGGTCACTTTCTTTGTGTGCCAGCCTGCCCACGCCTTTAATAAAGCTGGTTCCCTTGCAAACCGATGCAAGGGCAACCAACGGCGGAAAAAGATCGGGGCAATCTGTAGCATCAAAATGAAAAGACTGTAAAGACCCGGAATTTACGGAAGCAACCTGTATTTCATTTTTCCCGACACTGAGTGAAACGCCGGTATCCTGTAATGCCTTTAGGATCGCTTTATCTGCCTGTGCAGAATCAGGATCCAGTCCGCGGATCACAGCACTTCCCGCTATTGCTGCTGCAACCAGCAGGAAGGCACTTCCGCTCCAATCGCCTTCCACTGAATATTCGATGGTAGGCTTTGGGTTAGTCCAGGATTCCGCGGAAAAATAAAATTGGCGATAGTCCCGGTTCTCCGGAACTTTCAAACCGAATACGCGCATAACCGACAGCGTTAGATCAATATATGGTCGGCTTTTCAGATTAGTGACTCCTATGGTAACGCCTCTTGCATTTACAGCAGAGTAAGCCAGTAACAATCCTGTGAGAAATTGGGAGCTCAGGGAACCGTCTGTCTGAATATCAGCCGGAATCAATGGCCCCCTCAGAATCAGAGGAAGCCTGCCCATATTTGATCTGACTTCAACACCCAGTTCAGGAAAAATACGATCAAAAAAATCCATGGGCCGGTCCAGAAGGCTTCCTTCCCCTTCAATGGTGATCGTTGAATCGCTGAGCGCAACCAGCGGCGCAAACATCCTGATTCCGAGACCGCTTTCTCCACAATTTACAAAATCATTCAGCGGTCTGACTCCGTGACTCTCTATAAGCAGGGACCCGTCAGGCTGATTTTCAACAGTCGCCCCCAAGCCGCGAATGACGCGCAATGCCGCCAGGTCGTCGTTGGATGACCCCGGGTTAAGAATGCGTGTTTTTTTTTGTGAAACCAGCGCAGCTGCACAAGCTCTTTGCATAGAACTCTTGGAAGCCGGCGCCTGCAGGTGGCCTTTTACAGAAGATGGTGAAATGGTAATGTTCATCGCTAATTATCTCGCACGCGCAATAGAATAGAGTAGTTTTTCAAGATGGGCCATCGGGATGGGCTTAATGACAGCCTTCCCCAGTTTCTCCAGCAGCACATAATGCATGATATCCCGGGTTTTCTTTTTATCCATACGCATAATTTCAACCACTTTTCCAAAGTCAACCGGTAAATCGATGGGTAATCCGTACTGTTGAAGAAGGCTCGTAACCCGGGCGGTTTCTTTAAAATTCAGCATTTCCTCAGAAATCAGACAGGCGGCCTTAATGCCGATGGAAATAGCATGTCCATGGGGCAAATGATAAACATTTTCGACCGCGTGGCCAAGGGTATGCCCAAAATTCAAAAGCCTGCGTTCATTCCCTTCAAATTCATCTTTTTGAACAACAGCCGTTTTGATCAGGACATTTTTACGAATGAGTTCAGTTAAAGACGTTTTATTTTTTCGATACGAGTTAATGGAATTTTTTTCCAGGTCACGGAAAAGCCGCGCGTCTTTAATCGCCGCATGTTTGATTACTTCCGCAAATCCATTTACCCATTCATCATCGGGAAGCGTCTGCAGCAGACTGACATCGTAAAATAAGAATCCGGGCTGGCGAATCAGGCCGACCATATTTTTATAATTCCCTACATCAATACCATTCTTGCCGCCTATAGACGCATCCACCATGCCGAGAATGGAAGTCGGCACAAATCCAAAAGGTACACCGCGCATATAAACTGACGCAACATAACCGGTAATGTCGGTTACCACACCACCCCCCACTCCAATTAAAGTAGTTGTCCGGTCTGCCGCATAACCGATGAGCTTTTCGATGATCTGGTCGACCATGTACTGAACCTTGTAAGATTCACCTGCAGGAATCTGTATGCATTTTGTGTTTTTGAAATACTTCTTTTGATGATCAAACACATGCTGGTCCGTAATAAATATGCACCTGTCTTTATCCACAATCTTCCCGATCTGCGCAAAAGATGCATCAAAATAACAGGTGGTCTTTGAAGCGGAGAATGAAACAGTTCTTTTCAGCATATGTGAATCTTCTTAATCGTTCATCACTTTGTTCTGGTGATTAATACTTTCCATGTGGACAGCGTCAAAATATTTGGTAATGAATTCCTGGCTCAGTCCCAGTTTGTCGCCTTTTTTGAAAGCCCTATCCAGGATCGCATTCCAGCGATTTGTTTGCAGGATGGTAATGTTATTGTCCTTTTTATATTGACCAATCTTTTCAGAAATTTTCATTCTCTCTCCCAGAATCTGCATGAGTTCGTCATCCAGATGATTGATTTGTTGTCTTAATTTTTCGAGTGCGGCATGGTATTCTTCTGAGGCTATGTCTTCATTACGCCAGCGGATGGCAGAAAGTATTTCCGCGAGCCTAACCGGTGTAACCTGCTGTTTCGCGTCGCTCCAGGCTTTGTCCGGATCGATATGGCTTTCGATAATCAGTCCGTCAAAATCCAGATCCATCGCCGTTTGAGCAACTTCCTGCAGGATGTCGCGACGCCCACATATATGTGAAGGGTCATTGATGAACAACATGCCCGGGTGACGGCGCTTCATTTCAATCGCCAGGTGCCACATGGGTGCATTCCGGTATTCCGTATTTCCATATGAACTAAAACCCCGATGGATCAGTCCAATTTGTTTGATTCCTGCTTTAGCGACACGCTCCACTGCTCCGATCCAGAGTTCCAGGTCAGGATTTATAGGATTCTTAATCAGTACAGGAACGTCCACCCCGCGAAGTGCATCTGCCACATCCTGTACACTGAATGGATTGACGGTTGTGCGGGCACCGATCCAGAGCACGTCCACATCAAAGTGGAGGGCGTCTTCCACCTGTTTGGCGGTAGCCACCTCTACTGCTACCGGAATGCCCGTCAGATCCCTGGCTTTTTGCAACCAGGGAAGACCCTTGGTACCAATGCCTTCAAAACTGCCTGGCCGCGTTCTGGGTTTCCAGATACCTGCACGCATAATATCTACCCTGCCTGTTTGTTGCAATTGTGCCGCTGTTTGCATTACCTGTTCTTCCGTTTCTGCACTGCAGGGGCCGGAAATGATCAGGGGGCGCTTTACCCAGGCTTCCTGGGTGATTTCTTTCATCGATTTAGTAACTACCATGTGTATGTGTTTGAATATCCAATATGATGTGTGGGATTTGAATTCCCCAATTATCTCGAGTTTGCATCATTCATCCTGATCCTCCTGCCTTTATAGTTCTTACCATCTATTGCGCGGATCATCTGGGGTGCTGATTTTTTGTCAATTTCAATCCAGCTGTTCATTTCCTTCATATCTATTTTCCCGAGTACCTCTTTGCGCAGATCGCTCATGTCCAGCACAAACTGCAGAAAGCTGGCTTTATAAAACCCATCTTTGGTTCCCAGGTTCACGAAAAGTTTTACGAAGTCTCCGTTACCGGGTGTAAAACTAGACGTGGGGCGGGAAGGTAATCCCCTACCAGCGCCAAGTGGTATACGTTCTCTAAGTCCGCGCGCCGGAGCATCCCGGTCCCGCTGAACAGCGCGCACATTCAGGTCTTCACTGTTTTCATAATATTTCAGGAATCGGGAAAATTCTTTGGAAGCAACCCTTTTTAAAATTTCTTCCTTGCTAACATCCGCAAACTTCTCCTCCAGCATAGGCACATAGGTTTCATAGTCCCCATGGCTGATATCTGCTGACAGCAGTTTCTCCATAAAGTGAAAAAATTGTTTCCTGCATACATCCTTGCCCGTTGGAATCTCCACTTTATGAAAAGGAACCTGCACCATACGCTCTATCTGGCGAATTTTCCCCAGTTCGCGGGAATTGATAATGGATAAACAAACGCCTGTGTTTCCTGCCCTTCCTGTTCTGCCACTTCGGTGTGTGTACACTTCGACGTCGTCGGGAAGTTCATAGTTGATCACGTGGGTAATTCCCTGTACATCAATACCACGGGCTGCCACATCGGTGGCAATGAGCAACTGAAGTGATTTTTCCCTGAATTCACCCATCACTTTGTCGCGTTGCTGTTGGGTCAGATCGCCATGCAAGGCATCGATATCGTATCCTTCCCGTGTAAGTTTTTCAGAAATATTCTGTGCATCTGCTTTGGTACGCGTAAAAATAATCCCATATATGCCAGGATTGAAATCAATCATACGTTTCAGCGCTTCATACCGGTGATGCGCATTGGTAATAAAATATTGGTGATCAGTATTTTTATTGGCGGTATTCATCTTGCCAACCGTGATTTCCATGGGGTCCTTCATGTACTTTCGGCTGACGCGTTTTATTTCCGGCGGCATGGTGGCACTAAATAACCAGGTGGCATCCCGCTTGGGCGTATTCTGAAGAATAAATTCGATATCATCCTGGAATCCCATGTTGAGCATTTCATCAGCCTCATCCAACACCACGTATTTTATTTCTTCAAGATTGATGGCCTTTCTTTCGATCAGGTCAATCAGTCTTCCGGGTGTAGCCACGACGATCTGGACTCCTCTCTTCAAATCACGAATCTGCATACCAATTGAAGTTCCACCGTATACCGCTAAAACCTGGACTCCGGTCATGAATTTCTTAAAAAGTTCTATTTCAGAAACGATCTGCATGCAGAGCTCCCGGGTAGGACAAACCACGAGTGCCTGGGGAAACCGATGTTCCACTTTAAGCAGGTGTAAAAGAGGGAGGCCGAAAGCGGCGGTTTTACCGGTTCCCGTTTGTGCCAGGCCAACAAGATCCTTGGTCCCGCTCACTAAAACGGGTATGGCTTTTTCCTGAATGGGAGTTGGTTGGGTATAACCCAGTGCGGTGACTGCCTTTAAAAGGTTTTCGTGTAACCCAAGCCCTTCAAATGTGCTCATGAGGTTCTGAAATTTTGCGCAAAGGTACGTTATTACGCTTAACGCCTGTCGCGTAACGCCTCGCACCATGTAAATAGAATCCTAAATCAACCACCTGCTCTTAATCTTTCAACTGTCCCGTAATTACCTCCCTGTTAAGCAGTTCAACAGCTCTTCACCCTGTTCCCCGGGCTGCTCTAATTGTTTTGACCATCATTACTCCAATATCCTACGAATTTTGTTGGCATTCACCATCAATTCCTGCAAATAATCGTAGTTTTCCTTTTCCAGGCAGCTCTTGAATTTACGCAGCTGGGTGATGTGCTCATTGAGTACATCCAGCACATTTTCCCGGTTCTGCATAAAAATCGGCCCCCACATGGCAGGGCTGCTCTTTGCCAGCCTCACTGTAGACTCAAATCCACCTCCTGCCAGTTCGAATATGGCGTCTTCCTCTCTCTCCTTTTCCAAAACAGTATTAGCGAGCGCAAAAGAGGTTATATGCGAAATATGACTTACGTAGGCGGCGTGCACATCATGACTTTTTGCATCCATATACACCAGCGACATGCCCAGGCGGGTGTATAAATTTTCAATCATTGTGCGTGCGGCCGGATCGGATTTTTCCTGTTCGCAAATAACACATGTCCGACCGCGAAAAGCATCGTGCACCGCAGACTCGGGGCCACTGTATTCCGTACCCCACATCGGATGGGTAGCTACAAAACGGCTGCGCCCGGGATGATCACTCAGAAATGTACAAAGCGCCTGTTTGGTAGATCCCGCATCCACAACGATTTGTTCGTCGTTAATCCGATCGAGAATCGTTTTCATTACGGGAAGTGTTACATCCACCGGTATGGCCACATATATTAAGTCACTTTGTGCAATGGCTTCTTCCAGGGGTAATACCTGATCCACGATGCCCAGGTCAAGGGCTTTCTGTGCGGTGGCTCCACTCCTGCTCACACCAATCACTTTTTTTACAAGCCCATGATCTTTCAATGCAAGACTGAATGATCCGCCGATCAGGCCAACACCAACGATGGTTACTGTATTAAACATGGTGTTTTGATTTAAATAATCCTGCTCTTTGAACTCTTTCTGTGCACTCATGTATTTTTTCTTCCGGAGCACATAAACTTAACCGGATATAATTTTCTCCTGCGCTGCCGAATATACCGCCTGGTGTAACAAACACGTTCGCCTGGTATAACAAAAGATCGCTCAGTTCGTATCCGTCATTAATTCCCTCAGGAACGCGGGCCCACACAAAAAGACCAGATTGTTCTTCGGAAAACAGGCAACCCAATTCGCGGAGTAATATTTCTACAGCTTTTTTACGGTTTCGATAGAGGCCATTGATTTTTTCATACCAGGAGGCCGGAAGAGAAAGGGCTTTGGCTGCTGCCAGTTGCACCGGTAAAAACATACCACTATCCATATTACTCTTGAAACGCAGTATATTTTCCACATGATGGGCTTTGGCAAGCAGCATCCCGACACGCCATCCGGCCATATTATGCGATTTGCTCAGTGAATTCAACTCAATCACGACATCATTCACACCTTCTGCCTGGAGAATGCTCATCGGTTCATCGTTCAGAATAAAACTGTATGGGTTGTCGTGCACAAGCAATACCTGATTTTCCCTTGCAAACGCCACAAGATTTTTAAAAAGATTTTTCCCCGGACGCTGCCCTGTAGGCATATGCGGATAGTTCACAAACATCAGCACCGATTTTTGTGAATCGGGTTTCGTACTGATTAATCTTTTGATCTCTTCGAAATCCGGCATCCAGTTTTTTTCTTCTTTCAATTCATAAACACCAAGTGCTGCACCCGCGAGCCTGGCCGCACTCTGATATGTCGGGTATCCTGGATTGGGGATCAGGACCAGGTCCCCCGGATTTACATAGGTCATGCAAATATGCATGATGCCTTCCTTTGAACCTGCCAGAGGAAGGATTTCCAGGTCAGGATTCAGGGATACATTATAAAATTCTTTATACCAGGCCGCCATAGCTTTACGCAATACAGGCGACCCTTTGTAACTCTGGTAAGCATGAGTATCCGACTTACTGCTTTCCTCATGCAATACACGGATCACATCAGGATGCGGTGCCTGGTCCGGACTCCCGATACCCAGACTGATAATATTTTTCCCCATGCGATTGAGTTCCTCAATCTCCCGCAATTTTTTCGAGAAATAATATTCACCAATTCCATCAAGTCTTTTTGCTGTATCCATATTTCAAACTTAAGATGCAGGACGCTGCATATATAACTTTGAGTTTGTAAGTTCCTTACGCGTTTATCCCTTTTCTATAAACGCCGTACACTTTCAAATCAGAAATCGCCGGCCTCATGATCTCGATCACTTCCTCAAACTGGGTGGTATTTTCAAATTCCATATCTGCATGGAAACTGTATTTCCAGTCACTGCCCGGTATCGGATAAGACTGCAATTTGCTGAGGTTAATGCCTGCATCCGCGATCAGGGTTAATACCCTGGCCAGGCTTCCGCGGGAATGGTCTGTTTGAAAAGTTACCGAGGCTTTGTTGGCATCTTTTACCTGCTCCGCATTCTCCTTTCGCAGCAAAATAAGAAAACGGGTATAATTATTTTTCATAGTATGAATGTCTGTTGCGATCATATCCAGCTGGAACAGACCGGCGGCCAGGCTACTGGCAATCCCCGCAATATGTTTACTCTTACGCTGGTGAATATGTTTTGCACTCAGGGCCGTATCTTCGGTTTCCACCAGTTTCCAATCATATTGATTTAAAAAATCCAGGCACTGCAGGATGGCAATCGGATGTGAATGGACTTCCTTGATATCTTTCAGGGTGATTCCCGGATTAACAAGCAGATTCTGGCGTATTTGCAGATAAATTTCGCCCCCGATGACCAGTTCGCTATTACGCAATAACGAATAGTTTGGAAGTATACTTCCTGCAATGGAATTTTCAATGGCCATTACTGCCGCGTCGCAAAGCGATGGATCGCCCGCTGATTTAACGACATCCTGGAAACGGGCACAAGCCAGTATATTGGTTTTTTCCCCAAAGAAAATCCTTGCGGCTTCCTGGTGGAAACTTCCTTCATACCCCTGTATAGCTACGCGTTGAATGGTTTGCTGCATATAAAAAAAATCCCGGCTTTTGACCGGGATTCTATTGTTAAGTTTTGAAATTGATTAGTTAGTTAACAAAAGCATTCCCGGTTTGCTTCTAAAATAGAAGTAAAAATAAAATCCAAAATAACGGTATGATTTTGCTTTTAACATAAACGGGAATCAAAAATAGCAGATTTGGCTGATCCGGCAAATTATTTTTCTACCATTCAAGCAGGGTCTTCAGGGATTCAGCCGTTTCTCCTCGATGGTATTAACGAGTTTGAACAGATGAAATGGTTTATAGATCCGCCAATCCGGCTGTTCAATCAGGTCGATATACCGGTCCAGCTTTGCCCGGCGAAAGTCATATTGGGTCTGTTCAGGCATGTTAATACAGACCAACCATCCCTGATGATCTCCGACGTCTTCCAGCCATTCTTCATAATAATCCTTGTCGCCACTGTGAAAATTCAATACATTTTCGGCAATCATAATGAACCGGTAGATTCCTTCAGCCATGAATTTGTCAGCCACCTCGCGTTTCAGACTCATGATGTCATTTTCGATAGCGTCGTTCCATTCCCCAATCAGTTCGATAATGACATATTTCTCCTCATAATCTGCCAGTAGAACTTTCAGATAAAGGGTTTTGGAACCAAATTCATCCCACTGTGGATGAATCAGGTAATTGTAAATGGCCTGCGTAAATTCAAATTCAGAATATATCCTTCCGAAAAAAGGCGACCGCTCGTCTTCTTCGCTCACATAGATATGGCGCCAATTGTAAAATGGTTCAATGTCGTGCATGGTTACATTTCAAAATTCACCGTAAGTTCAGAACCGATTAGGAATCAGCCGGCCGATTCACAACTATTTCCGTCTGTTTTCGGCAGCTTTCTTTACGCTGCCAAACTGCACCAAAAGTTTTTTAGCCGTTTCGTAATCGCTAATCCCTGTCTGATTCATAAGCATTCTTGTGCCCCTGTCTATCAGTTTGCTGTTTGTTAGCTGCATATTGACCATCCTTGTATCTTCCACCCGCCCGATCCGTATCATAACGGTAGTGGAGATCATGTTCAATACAAGCTTTTGCGCTGTTCCGCTCTTCATCCGGGTACTGCCTGTTACAAATTCCGGACCCACAATAACTTCTACGGGAAAATCTGACGCAGCCGCCATTGGCGTTCCGGGATTACAGGTAACACATCCAGTAACGATGCCCTGCCTGCGGCATTTTTCCAGGGCCCCGATCACATAAGGTGTGGTTCCGCTGGCGGCAATCCCTATGACCACATCTTTATTGCCCACTTCAAATTCACAGAGATCCAGCCAACCCTGCTCCCGGTCATCTTCAGCATTTTCAACCGGAGTGCGGATGGCAGCTTCCCCTCCCGCTATCAGTCCTATAATCAATCCATAGGGCATCCCGAATGTGGGTGGAATTTCACTGGCGTCAAGAATTCCCAGTCGCCCGCTGGTGCCTGCACCCAGATAGAACAGGCGCCCACCGCTTAACATTTTATCAGTGATGGTTTCCGTAAGCTTTTCTATCTGCGCTATAGATAAAGCAACAGCCTGGGGCACCTGTTGGTCCTCCCTGTTAATGAACGTGAGTAACTCTACTGTACTCATTTTCTCCAAATGACGGTAAGGTCCCTGTTCTTCCGTAATTCTTTCAAAGTCCATCATGT
>Ga0075521_10000298_pt1 | contig 13758 bp, 7 predicted proteins | sample NGEPerD_FD_74785 | JGI IMG/M metagenome (GOLD analysis project Ga0075521, IMG submission 74785) | Arctic peat soil microbial communities from the Barrow Environmental Observatory site, Barrow, Alaska, USA - NGEE PermafrostAB12-D | ecosystem: Environmental > Terrestrial > Soil > Wetlands > Peat ...
GCGGATGCCTCCGGGCACCCTTCCCCGGCGACACCGGCGGCATACCCCTCACCGTCAGCGACATCGACGTCAGCGACCTCGTCATTGAGCACGGGCAACACAGGTAGCGCGGGCAGCACGCCGACGCTGTCCCCGCCGGCGGCGATGTCGATGGAGCGGTCCCGCGATGATGCGCCGACCGAGGACACGACCGGCTCCGGCCCGACGCCCGCCCCACCGACACCGTCAGCGACGCTGGGTACCGGCGCCGCGGTGCCCAAGGGCAACGGTCGGCTCGCCACCGTGTCGGGTCGCTCCTCGGTTGGCGGCAAGGGGCCACTGCGGACCTACCGGGTCCAACTCGAGGGTGGCATCGGGGAGGACGGGCCGGCCTTCGCCGCTGCTGTCCAGCGGACGCTGACCGACCCCCACAGCTGGGGGAGTCGGCTGTCCTTCCAGCGGGTGGACTCCGGGGGGGCCGCCTTCACGGTCGTCCTGGCCTCGCCGACGCTCGCCGAGCAGCTGTGCAAGCCGCTGGAGATCGACTACCGGCTCTCCTGCTTCTCCGGGGGCAAGTCGGTCGTCAACGACGCCCGCTGGCGCGGGTCCGCGCCGTCCTACGGCAGCGACCTGGCGTCCTACCGGCTGTACGTGGTCAACCACGAGGTCGGTCATGCGCTGGGGCATGACCACCAGCAGTGCGGGGGGCCAGGCCAACTCGCCCCGGTGATGATGCAGCAGACCAAGGGCATCAGTGCCTGCCGTCCGAACCCCTGGCCCTTTCCGCCTCGCTGAGTCCGGCGGCTCGAACCGGCTCACCCTGCCCGGTGTTCCGGCGCTGGGAATCGGCCGCCGGATGCGGGGGTTCTCTATCAGGGTGTGGCGGCAAGCCGGTGCCGCTGCCCGTCGGCAAGGAGGAGTGCTGTGTCGTTGCCCCCGCTCGTCGAACCGGCTGCCGCGCTGAGCGCGGAGGAGATTCGCCGCTACTCACGCCATCTCATCATCCCGGACGTTGCGATGACCGGGCAGAAACGGCTGAAGAACGCCAAGGTGCTCGCAGTGGGTGCGGGTGGGCTGGGCTCGCCAACCCTGATGTACCTGGCCGCGGCCGGCGTGGGCACGCTCGGGGTGATCGACTACGACACAGTCGACGAGTCCAATCTGCAGCGCCAGATCATCCACGGCCGGTCCGACGTCGGGCGGAGCAAGGCCGAGTCGGCCCGCGACTCGATCCGGGAGATCAACCCACTCATCGACGTCCGCCTCCACGAGGTGCGGCTCGACGCCGACAACGTCATGTCCGTTTTCGCCGACTACGACCTCATCGTCGACGGGACCGACAACTTCGCCACCCGCTACCTGGTCAACGACGCTTGCGTGCTACTCGGCAAGCCTTACGTCTGGGGCTCGATCTACCGCTTCGACGGTCAGGCCAGCGTGTTCTGGGCGGATTACGGGCCGTGCTACCGATGCCTGTACCCGGAGCCCCCGCCGCCGGGCATGGTGCCCTCCTGTGCCGAGGGGGGAGTCCTCGGCGTCCTCTGTGGCTCCATCGGCTCGATCCAGACCACCGAGGCGATCAAACTCCTCGTCGGCATCGGTGACCCGCTGGTGGGTCGGTTGATGATCTATGACGCGCTGGAGATGACCTACCGCACGGTCAACGTACGCAAGGATCCGGAGTGCCCGATCTGTGGCAAGGACCCGACGATCACCGAGTTGATCGACTACGAGGCGTTCTGCGGCGTGGTGTCGGAGGAGGCGGCGCAGGCGGCGGCCGACTCCACGATCACCGCGGCTGAGCTCGCGGATATGGTCGAGCGCAGGGAGCGGCTCCTGCTGGTCGATGTCCGGGAGCCGGCCGAGTGGGAGATCGTCCGCATCCCGGGCTCGGTGCTCATCCCGAAGGGCGACCTCCCTGACCGGCTGGCCGAACTGCCGCAGGACAGGCCGATAGTGCTGTACTGCAAGACCGGGGTGCGCTCTGCCGAGTCACTGGCGCTGCTGAAGGGTGCCGGCTTCGGCGACGCGATGCACGTCCAGGGTGGGGTGACCGCATGGGCGACCCAGGTGGACAAGACGCTGCCGGTGTACTGAGCCCACCCGTTCCGCGCCCCGACGGGCACCGATGACACCGTTTGCCCGCCGGGTGCTCGACGTGGTCGATGCCATTCCGCCCGGCCGGGTGCTGACCTACGGCGACGTCGCGGAGCTGGTCGGCAGCGCCGCGCCCCGGGCGGTCGGCATGGTTCTGGCCCGGCACGGCGACGAGGTTCCCTGGCACCGCGTCGTGCTGGCCTCGGGTGCCCCGGCTCCCGGGCATGCACCGAGGGCACTCCTGCTGCTGCGCGAGGAGGGAGCGCACGTGCGGGCTGGGCGGGTCGACCTGGACCGGGCCCGGTGGGACGGCTGAGCAGGATAGGCGCGGGATAGGCGCGGGATAGGTCTGGCCTTGCCGATGGGGTAGGTCGCGGCGCGGGCCTCGGACGGGCCTCAGTGCGGGCATCGGCACTTTCTGTCAGTGCTGAGTGGTCCAATGCCTGTCATGCCACCTGGAGACCAGCCGTCCGCGGTTCGGCCTGAGCCACCGGCCTACCGCCTCGTGCGCCAGGAGCCTGCCCCGGTCAAGCCGCGGGTTCTGGACTCGGCGCAGCGCCGGGTCGTCGAGCATCCCGGCGGGCCGCTCCTCGTTCTCGCGGGCCCCGGCACCGGAAAGACGACATCGATCGTGGAGTCGGTCGTGCACCGCGTGGAGCACCGTGGGGCGGATCCCGGGGAGATCCTCGTTCTGACCTTCAGCCGCAAGGCCGCCGGGGAGCTGCGCTCCCGCATCGCCGGTCGGCTCGGCCGGACGACCCGGGAGCCGCTGGCCCTGACGTTTCACTCCTACGCGTTCGCCTTGCTGCGCCAGGATGCGCTCCGGATGGGGACGCCGGTGCCGCGGGTCCTTTCCGGCCCCGAGCACGACCTGGAGATCCGCCGGCTGCTCCAGGGCGAGGCGGCTGACGGGGCGTGGGCATGGCCGGCTCGGCTGCGGCCGGCGCTGTCCACCCGTGGCTTCGCCCAGGAGCTGCGTGACCTGCTCCTGCGGGCCCAGGAGCGCGGCCTCGACGACGTATCGCTCGCGCGGCTCGGCCGGGCCCACGGCCGGGGGGACTGGGTAGCCGCTGCCGGGTTTCTCCGCCGGTATGGCCAGCGCTTTGCCGTCGACATCGCCGGGCCAGCCGTGGACTACGCGCAGTTGGTCCGTCGAGCCGCCGATCTGCTGGCCGACGACGTTGTCGCGAGTGAGCAGCGAGCCGCTCGACCGTACGTGTATGTCGATGAGTACCAGGACACCGACCCCGCTCAGGAACAGCTGTTGCACTCCCTCGCCGGCGGGGGGCGGGATCTGGTGGTGGTCGGCGACCCAGACCAGTCCATCTACGCCTTTCGTGGGGCCGACGTCGGCAACGTCCTGCACTTTCCGGAGCGCTTCCGCACGGTTCGCGGCCATCCTGCTCCCGTGATCGCCTTGCGGACCTGCCGACGCAGTGGAGCCGCGCTACTTGCCGCCTCCAGGCGGGTAGCGAGCAGACTGCCCGCCGGCCGGGCCGCTCGCCATCACCGAGCCCTGGAGGCGGCACCGGGACTACCGGTCGGCGAGGTCGTCGTGCACCTCGCTGACAGCGCCGCCCAGGAGGCTGCCCTCGTGGCCGACGTGCTCCGTCGGGCGCACGTCGTGGATGGTGTGGCCTGGTCGCGCATGGCCGTCCTCCTGCGCTCCGCGAGCAGGTCACTGCCCACCCTGCGCCGGGGGCTGGCGACGGCCGGTGTTCCGACCACCGTCGCAGGTGTCGAGGCTCCGCTGGTCGATGAGCCGGCCGTGCGGCCACTGCTGCTTCTGCTGCGGTGTGCGCTGACCCCAGCCACCCTCGATGACGACGCCGCCGTCGAGTTGCTGATTGGGCCGCTGGGGCGGGCGGACGCGATTCAGCTGCGTCGGCTTCGACGGGCCCTGTCCGAGCTCCACGCGCTCGCGGCGCCCGCGGAGCGTTCCCCGGCGGGCGACCAGGGCGGATCCGGCGCCCGGCGCACGCCGTTTGCAGACCTCCTGCGGAACCCGGCTGAGGTGGCCGGGCTGCCGTCGGAGCTGTGCCGCCCGGTCATCCGGATCGGGACGCTGCTCCGGGTTGCGGCGGATTCCGCCGAAGCCGCCGGCACGGCGGAGGACGTGCTGTGGGCAGTGTGGTCTGCCTCCGGCCTGGCCACCGAATGGGAGACGGCGTCCGCCGCCGGCGGTCCCGCGGGCACGGCCGCGGACCGGGCGCTCGACGCGGTGCTGGCCCTGTTCGACGCGGCTGGGCGCTTCGTCGACCGGCTGCCCGGGGCAGGGCCGCTGTTGTTCCTCGAGGACATCACCTACCGGGAGGTGCCGGGGGACAGCTTGGCCGAGCAGGCCCCGGACGGCGACGCGGTCCGCCTGCTGACGGCGCACCGCGCCAAGGGGATGGAGTGGGACGTCGTTGTGGTGGCCGGCGTCCAAGAGGGCGCTTGGCCGGACCTTCGGCTGCGAGGTTCGTTGCTCGGCACTGAGCACCTCGTCGAGGTGCTCACCGGTTACGCGCAGGGTCCCGTCGCCACGGGCGCGGCGGCACTCGCCGAGGAGCGTCGGCTGTTCTACGTGGCCGCCACTCGGGCTCGTCGCAAGCTGGTGGTGACCGCCGTCGGCGGGGTGGAGCAGGACGTGGACCTGCGGCCATCCCGATTCCTCGGCGAACTACTGCCGGCGGAGGAGATGACGGCCACTGTGGCGCCGCGGGCATTGACGATGCCGGCGCTCGTCGCCGAGCTGCGCTCCGTGGTTACCGACCCGACGCGGTCGGACTCGCTGCGGTCGACCGCCGCATCGAGGCTCGCCGAGCTGGCGGCCGCCGACGTGCCTGGAGCGGCGCCAGCGCACTGGCACGCGCTGACCGCATTGTCGACAAGCGCGCCCTTGCGGCTACCCACGGCTAGCGTGGCCGTTTCCCCGTCCCAGGTGGAGGGCGTGGCCCGTTGCCCGCTGCGGTGGTTGTTGGAGCGGGCCGTCGGGGGAGGTGCGCCGCCCGGGCCGGCGCAGACAGTGGGCAGCGTGGTGCACGCCCTGGCGGCGCTGGTGACCGATCCAGCGGCCGCTGACGAACGGGAACTGGTGCGGCGACTGGATGCGGTCTGGGACGAACTCGACCTCGGGGCTCCCTGGTTCAGCCGAGCCCAACACGACGTGGCCGTCAGGGAGGTGCGGAAGTTCCTCGAGTGGCACCGGCGCAATCCGCGGCAGCTCGTCGCAGTCGAGGAGGAATTCGAGGTGGCGGCCGGTCCGGTGCAACTCCGCGGCCGTGTCGACCGACTTGAGCGTGACCGAGACGGTCGGGGAGTCGTCGTCGACCTCAAGACCGGCAGCAGGAGGCCCGATGCGGAGGAGCTGCGCCGGCACCCACAGCTGGGGGTCTACCAGCTGGCCGTCGCCCTCGGGGCCTTCGCCCGGTTCGGCCTCACCACCCCCGGCGGTGCCGAGCTGGTGCAGCTGGGTGCGGCCGGACGCACCAATGCGGCCCTGGCCCAGTCCCAGCCACCTCCGGGCGAGGATGATCCCGATTGGGTCGGGCAGCTCTTGCACGTTGTCGCCGAGGACATGCGCGGCCCCCGATTCCGGGTGACGGAGAACGACTCGTGCCGCAGCTGCCCGGCCCGGACCAGCTGCCCGCTGCAGCCGGAAGGTGCCCAGGTGACCGGGGTGCACCAGTGAGCGGCCACTCCCCGATCGAGCTCGCCACCGTGTTGGGCATCGCGCCGCCGACCCCCGAACAGGCCGCGGTCATCGCCGCGCCGATGATTCCGGCCGGGGTGGTGGCCGGCGCCGGCTCAGGTAAGACGGCGACCATGGCCGCGCGCGTGGTGTGGCTGGTCGCCAACGGCCGGGTTCGACCCGAAGGCGTGCTCGGGCTCACCTTCACCCGCAAGGCGGCCGCCGAGCTGTCCAGCCGGGTCCGCCGCCGACTCAATCAGCTGCGGGGGCTCGGGCTGATCCCTGGCGCGTGTCCGAGTCAGGCGGCAGGGAGCCCGCCGGGCTGTCACCTGCCCGACGACACGCCGGGAGGCGAGCCGACGGTGTCGACCTATCACTCCTACGCCGGCCGGCTCGTTGCCGAGCATGCGCTGCGTGAGGCCCGGGAGCCGACCGCCCGGCTGATCTCCCCCGCCGTCTCCTGGCAACTGGCCGCGCGTGTCGTCGGTAGCTACGCAGGGCCGATGGATGCCGTCGGTAAGGGACCGGCCTGGGTCATCGACGCCGTTCTGGCCCTCGCCGGCGAACTCGCCGAGCACTTGCGAGAACCGGCGGAGCTGCGCCGTGAGCTCGAGCGCTGGCGCCGTCGAGCGCAGGACACCCCCGGTCGCCGGTCCGCGTGCGCGTCACTGCTGCTGTCGACCTCGGCCGCCACCCTGCAGCTGCTGCCACTCGTCGAGGCATACCAGTCGGCCAAGGCGGCGCGGATGGTCCTGGACTACGGGGACCAGGTGGCGTTGGCTGCCAGGATAGCCGCTCGCCATCCTGAGGTCGGTGAGATGGAGCGGGCCCGGTTCCCGGTGGTGCTGCTCGATGAATACCAGGACACCGGCCACGCCCAACGCGAGCTGTTGCGTGCGCTGTTCGGCGACGGCCACCCGGTTACCGCTGTCGGCGACCCCTGCCAGTCGATCTACGGCTGGCGGGGGGCCAGTGCCGGCGGACTGCGGCGATTCCCGGCACACTTCGGTCGCGCTGGCGCACCGACGCCGGTACGGCACCTGACCCGGAGTTTCCGCAATGGCAGCCGCATCCTCGACGTCGCCAACCGGCTGGCCGAGCCGTTGCGGGACAGCGACCCGGATGTGCCGATCCTGCGGCCGGCCGAGGGCTGTGCCACGCTCGGGCGGGCGGAGTGCGCCCTGCTGGAAACCCAGGCGGAGGAGGCGGACTGGGTTGCGGACCACATCGCCGATACCCTCGGGCGGCCGGCGGAGCAGCCTCTACGGCCGGGTGAAGTCGCAGTGCTGTGCCGCAAACGGTCGCAGTTCCCGGCACTGCGCCGGGCGCTGGAGACCCGGGGTCTTCCCGTCGAGGTCGTGGGGCTCGGTGGTCTGCTCACCGTGCCCGAGGTGCTCGACGTGGTCTCCGTACTGCGGGTGCTGGAGGACACCGACGCCAACCCGTCGCTGCTCCGGCTGCTCACCGGCCAGCGGCTCCGATTGGGCCCGTCGGACCTGGTGGCCCTCGGTGGGCGCGCCCGTGTCCTGGCGGCGTCGCCGACCGGCACCGACCTGTCCCACACCGGCAGCCTCGTGGAGGCTCTGGACGACCCGGGACCTCCGTCGGCGTACTCCGACGTCGGCTACTCCCGGTTAGGCGCCCTGGGATCCCAGCTGCGCGCGCTACGTCAGCGGCTGGACCAGCCGTTGCCCGACCTCGTCGCCGATGTCGAGCGGACCCTCGAGCTGCACATTGAGGTTATGGCGCGCCCTGGCGCCCAGGCGGTCTCCGCGCGCGCGGACCTTGACGCGTTCGCCGACGCCACGGCTGAGTTCGCGGGCGAAGAGGAGGAGCCGACGCTGCGGGCATTCCTGTCCTACCTGCGCGCCGCCGAGGAGGAGGAGTTCGGGCTGGAGACCGGTCGGGTGGGGTCCAGCGACAGCGTCAAGGTGATGACTGTTCATGCCGCCAAAGGGCTGGAGTGGCCCGTAGTTGCGATACCGGGACTCGCTGCCGGTGCCAGTTCGGGGATCTTCCCAGCGCGGCCACCGGCCAGTACAAAGTGGACGCACAACGCTCAGCTGCTGCCTTTCTCGCTGCGCGGTGACGCCGTGGACCTGCCGGTGCTCGGCGGCCTCGGCCGGCGTGACGCGGCCGCGTTCGACGAGGCCTGTGGCGCCCGGGACCGGTTGGAGGAGCGTCGCCTGGCCTACGTCGCTGTGACCCGGGCTGCGCAGGTCGTTCTTTGTTCCGGTTTCTGGTGGGGGGAGGGCAAGACCGCGCTTGGACCCTCAGTGTTCCTGACCGAGGTGCGGGACGTCGTCCTTGCCGCCGGCGACACGGTCCCCTCGTGGTGCCCGCCGCCGGATGTGGCGGATGAGAACCCACAGCGGGTGACCGCGGCCAGTACCTGCTGGCCGGCGGAACCGTCAGGCCCCGTACATGAGGCGGTGGTGGCCGGGGCCCGACTCGTCCTGGCGGAGATGGCCACCCCGTCAGCCTCGCCCGCGCCCACAGGGACCCCAGAGGCCGCAAAGTCCCCAGAGCCACTCGAGACGGCCGAGGTCGAGCTGGCGGCCCGCTGGCGGCAGGAGGTCGCCCTGCTGCTCGCCGAGCAGGCGGGGAAGGCGCAGGCGAGCAGCGGCGCCCGCCAGGTCGTGCTCCCCACCCGCCTGACCGTCACCGGGCTGGTGGGCGTGGCCCACGATCCGGGCGCTGTGGCCCGGGGTCTGCGCCGTCCGCTGCCGCAGCCGCCGGCCCCGGCCGCCCGCCGCGGCAGCGCCTTCCACGCCTGGGTGGAGAGTCACTACGGCCAGCTCTCCCTGCTCGATCTCGACGACCTTCCCGGCGACCCGGATGCCGGCCTGCCCGGCAGGGAGGAGCTCGCCGCCCTGCAGGCCGCGTTTCGACGCAGTTGCTGGTGGCACCGGACGCCGCTCGAGGTGGAAGTGCCCTTCGAGGCCCAACTCGGCCAGGTTGTCGTCCGGGGTCGCATCGACGCAGCCTTCCGCGACGCGGACGGCGGGTGGACGGTGATCGACTGGAAGACCGGCGGCCGGCCCGGACCGGCTGCTGCGATCGCCGGCGCCGTCCAACTTGCCGTCTACCGGCTGGCCTGGTCCGCGCTGCGCGAGGCTCCGCTGGAGCGGGTCCGCGCGGCGTTCCACTACGTCGCGGACGGGTTGACCGTACGGCCGGCCGATCTCTTGGACGGCGCGGGGCTGCAGGCACTGATCGAAGCGCTGCCGGTCTCCGCGGCCGAGCCGTGAGGGACCCGAAGTGCCGCTCTCAGCTGCCGGGCACAGCGGCCAGTCCGGTGCAACTGCGCAGTCGCACCCAGCTGTCGCGGGCGGAGTCGGCGGCACTGCCGCGCAACGGCACCGGAATCCCGTCGGAGATGCGCGCCGGTGACCAGCGCGCCGACTGCACCCGTCGACCTTTCAACGTCAGGGTCAGTACGCCGCTGGAGACGGTGGGACCGCTGTGGGCATAGAAGACGAAGTTGCCGAGGCCGTAGTCCACGTAGCTGCTCCCCATCCGGCCTGCGCCGAGCAGGACGTGAGCGTGCGAGCCGACGAGGACGTCCGCCCCGGCGTTGGTCACCGCCCGGGCCAGCGATGTCTGCGCCGTTGTCGGGCAGGAGTGCATCTCGGTGCCCCAGTGCACGTAGACGACCACCACGTCGGCGTGGGCACGGGCGGCGCGTACGGCGGCCAGCAGGCGGGGCACGTCCTTGGCCGAGGCGAGACCTGGCTTGCCGACCCCGGCGGTCCATGCCGCGGACAGGTTGGCGTCGAGCACCTGGGTCGCGCCGATGACCGAAATCCGGGTACCCCGGACGGTCGTCGTCCAGGGTGCAAACGCGGCGTCGGCGTCCATTCCGTTGCCCACCACCGGGAACCGGGCAGAATGGGCGGCGGCGATGGAGTCGTGCAGGCCGACGAGCCCGTAGTCCATGCCGTGGTTGTTGGCCTGAGTCACCACGTCGACGCCGGCGGAGCGCAGCGCGGTGAATGCGGTAGGCGGGGCGCGGAACACGAACTCCTTCGCCTGCGGCGTGCCGCGGGTCGTGACCGCGGTCTCCAGATTGACCATCGCCACGTCCGCTCGACGCAGCAGTGCGGACACCGGACCGATGGCCGTGCGCGGATTCGCCGCCAGCCGCGCACCGTCCGCGCCCTCGAAGTGCACATCACCGCCGAAGGCCACGGTCACCGTCGCCGCTGTGGTCGGGGAGGTGCCCGGTGACGTGCCCGACGGAGCGGTCGGCGACGCGGTCCGGCTGGTCGGGTCGGTTGCCGCGGCGCTCCCCGCGGTCGTCGAGGAGGGGCCGCGAGCCGCAGCCGCCGGGTGGTCAACGCCGGCGGCGGAGCAGCCGACGAGCAAGGCAGTGCAAGCCAGCGGGGCGACGAGGCGTTGAGGACGGAGTCGGCGGAGCTGCGGGCGGGGAGGCAACAACGGCTCCTGTGGGTCGGCGGGGTTCTGGCTCACCCTGCCATGCCCTGCGGCTCCGGGAGGGAGATCTACCCGTGGCGGGCGGCCGAAAGAGTGGCGTCGACAACCAGGGCGCGGTGATCGGAGATGGGCAGCCGTACGGCGTCCACCGAGTGCCGCGTCCAGGAACCCCCGCGGGCCAGCGCGTGGTCGAACTGCACCCGTGGCCGCCACGCCGGGTACGTGGCCACCCTGGCCAGTTGCCGCCACCCGGTCAGCAGCCGGGGCAGGGGACCGGGCAGGTTCAGGTCGCCGAGCACGACGAGGGGATCCGGCAGGTCGGCCACCCCACTGATCAGGCGGCGCAGCTGCCAGGCGTTCCAACCCGGGACGAAGGACAGGTGGGTGCAGACCACTGTGAGTGGGCCGTCCGGGGTGGACAGCATCGCTGCTAGGGCGGCTCGCGGTTCGTCAGTGAGCAGCATCGGCCGACCGGTGCCCGGCATCAGCACCGGTGACCGGAGCGGAGCCGCCGGTAACGCGAGCACCCGCCAGGAGTCCACTGGTGCTCGGGAGACGAGACCAAGCCCGTACGCTGCCTCGGTCGGCTGCGCCGCCCGGGTCTGGGCATGGGCCGAGGAGTGGCCGAGCACCGCCCCGAGATCGGCCCCGCCTTCTCTCCCGCGCCACGCCCCTCCCGGAATCCCCATCAGCGTGGGCTCGAAACGCCAGAAGTCAGCTTCCATCGCCTCGGCGACGACGCGCGTCATGTGCGAGCGGTGCGAGCGCGGTTGCCAGCAGTCCACCTCCTGCAAGCACAGCACGTCGGCATCCAAGCTCCGAACCGCAGCGCGCAGTCGCCCCTCGTCCACCCGCTGGTCGTCCACCGATCGGCCGTGCAGCAGGTTGAAGGTGGCGAGGCGCACCCCCAAACGTTAGCCCGCCGCGGGGGCGACCGGCTGGGTCGCACGGTGCGGACCGCGATGCGGGCCCCGCCGCGGGGGGCCGGGGGAGGAGACCTCCGCGAGCGTGACCGTCTCGAGGATGCGGTCGGCTGGTTGCGGCCGGCCCAACAGGTAGCCCTGCGCCTGGTCGCACTGCAGGTCGAGAAGCAGGCGCAGTTGCTCCTCGGTCTCGACCCCCTCGGCGATCGGCAGGATGTCCAGGGCGTGGGCCAGATCGATGATGAGCTGGACGATTCGACGGTCTGTCTGTTCCTGTAGCGCCCGCCCGATGAAAGAGCGGTCGATCTTGAGGATGTGCACCGAGAGTTGGCAGATGCGGCTGAGGCTGCTGTAGCCCGTACCGAAGTCGTCGAGCGCGATGCGGACGCCGGAACTGCCCAGCTCGCTCAGCTGGTTCGCGGTCGCGTCCGGTGTCTGCAGCAGTGCCTCTTCGGTTATCTCCAGGCAGATCCGAGATGGGTCGACACCGCTGGCCCCGATCTCCGTGAGCACGTCGCGGGCGAAGGTCGGCACGAGCAGCTGACGGGCTGCGATGTTGAGGCTGATGGTCAGCGACTTCAACTGGCCGGTGCTCATCACGGTTGCCACGTCGTGCAGGGCACGGCGCATGACCTCCCGGCCGATATCGTTGATCAGCCCGGCGTCGTCGGCGACCGGCAGGAACTGATCCGGCAGCAGCAGACCGCGGGTGGGGTGGCGCCATCGGAGGAGTCCTTCGACGGCGACCACCCGGCCGTCGGGCAGCGAGACGATGGGTTGGTAGTACAGCACGAGTTCATGCCGGGACAGGCTTGCCCGAAGCGCCCGTTCGGTGCGCATCCGATGCACCAGTTGGCGACGGAGGCCGACCGAGAACTCGGCCCAGCAGTCCCGGCCACGATGCTTTGCCAGGTACATCGCGGCATCGGCGTCGCGGAGCAGAATCTCCGGGTCGGCGCTGGGCTGGCCCACCGCGATGCCGAGGCTGGCGCTGATGTGCAGGTCACCGTGTCGGGAAGGGTAGGGACGTGCGACCGCCTCGAGGATGCGACTGGCCACCACGCCGGCACGGCGCGGGTCTTCCAGGTTGGGCAGGACGACGGCGAACTCGTCACCGCCCAGGCGAGCCACGGTATCGCCGGGGCGCAGGAGCTCGATCAGGCGGTAGGCCACGGCCTGGAGGAGCTCATCGCCCACTGCGTGACCGAAGGTGTCGTTGACGTTCTTGAAGCGGTCGAGGTCGAACAACAGCACGCCCACCGCCTGGGAGGAGCGCACCGCCTCCTCCAACGCCTGTTGCAGCCGGTCGGACAACAGCAGGCGATTGGCGAGTCCGGTCAGCGGGTCGTGCAGCGCCTGCTCGCGTAAGCGCCGTTCGGACAGGTGTCGCTCGGTGACGTCCTCTGCCTGGACGAGGACGAACTGTGGCGACCCGTCGCCGGCTGGGATGGGCGCCACGCCCAGCACCGCCCATTGGGGAGCCGTTCCGAAGGGCAGCATCCGGACCTCGCTGCGGGCGCTGCGTTCGCCCCCGGTGGCAACGCCGGCCACGAGCTCCCGGACGACCTCGCGCTCCTCCTCGAGGACGAGGTCGGTCAAGTCGCGATCCACCAGTTCGGCAGCAGTGCGGCAGCCGGTGAGGTTGGCCAGCGCCTGGTTGGCCAGGGCTATCCGCTCACGCTCGTCGGCGACCTCGACCAAGGCCATGCCGACGAGGGCGGACTGGAAGGCTGCGCCGAAGCGCGCGTCGGCGGCTTCCCGCGCCCGCTCCGCCGCCCGGCGCCCAGCCAGCGCGAGGTGTTGGTCGGTGACGTCGCGCACAACGAGCAGCACACCGCCGCCGTCTTCGCCCCGCCGAGCGGGCAGCCGCAGCTGCCGGACCTCGTAGAACCGTCCGCCTTGCTGCAGTGGCACCCGGTCCGACGTGCCTGCGGGGCCAGGATCCGCAACGGTAGTGGTCCATCCCGGCAGCAGCTCGCTCAGCTGGCGGCCGACGGCCGCTCGCATCGTGCAGCCCAGCAGGCGCTCCCCGGCCGGCAGGGCGTCGGTGATCCGACCGTATCCGTCGAGCACCAGGACCGCGTCGTCGAGCATCGCCAGGATGCGCGCCCGAGCCAGCGGCCGCAGCTGGAGGAGTCGGAAGCGAAAGAAGCCGATAGTGAGCAACGGCGCGGCCACAGAGAAGGCCAGGGGAGTTGGGTCGACCACGCCGAAGGGCTGGGCGCCCAGGTTGAACGCCAGGATGCCTGCGAGCGGGAGCAGGGCCACCGAGGCCAACAGCAGACTGGGGCCGCGGTAGACCGGTGAGGCACGCACCAGGCGGGCCAGGAAGGTGACCAGCCCAGCGATCATCAGCGTCCCGGTGTAGACGACAAGTGGCCAGAAGAGTGGGCCAGCGTCCGCGGCCGACGCAGTGGGGCTCGGGTAGTGCCGGAGCAGTTGCCGCGTATGGGGCGTGGCGAGCAGCCCCAGCATCGCGATCGGCACCACGCTCAACGCCAACAGTGTGCGCCGGGCGAGCGGACGGCCCGTGCCGGTGTACTGGGCGACGAAGGTCAGCCACGCCGGTGGCATCAGCCCGATGCCGAGGTACTTCAGCGCCCCCCACAGCTCTCGCCCACCGATAGTGGCCGTGCGCAATTCCACGGC
>Ga0075521_10000299_pt1 | contig 13733 bp, 10 predicted proteins | sample NGEPerD_FD_74785 | JGI IMG/M metagenome (GOLD analysis project Ga0075521, IMG submission 74785) | Arctic peat soil microbial communities from the Barrow Environmental Observatory site, Barrow, Alaska, USA - NGEE PermafrostAB12-D | ecosystem: Environmental > Terrestrial > Soil > Wetlands > Peat ...
GGCAAACGCTGTGAGCCCACTTCGGAGACCGCTCGTGAGACGAACTGCATTGGTGCTCGTGCTCGCTACGAGCGCGACGGCTTGCAAGGGCAAGAAGGCCGATCCCGCCGCTGCGATCCAGACTGCGGCGATCGTGCGCCAGGACATCGTCATCGAGGTCGAGGCGACGGGAGTGATCCAGCCGATTAACGCCGTGCAGGTGAAGTCGAAGGCGTCGGGGCAGGTGATGCACCTGCACGTGAGCACGGGGTCGCAGGTGAAGCCGAACGATCTGCTCGTGGAGATCGATCCGCGCGATGCGAAGAGCCGTTACGATCAAGCGGTGGCAGCGCTGCACGCCGCTCAGGCTAGCGTGACCGTGACGAAGGCGCAGCTCGACCGGTCGCAGTCGCTCGCAAAAGAGGGAGTGATCACGGCGCCCGAGGTCGAGACCGCGGTACTCGCGTCGGCGAATGCGGTGTCGAATCTCGTGGCAGCGCAGGCGGCGCTCGATCAGGCGAAGATCGCACTCGAGGACGTCACCATCCGCGCGCCGATGGCGGGGACGGTGATCGAGAAGGATGTGAGTGAGGGGCAGGTCATCAGCTCGGCGACGAACACCGTCGGCGGCGGGACGACACTGCTCACGATGGCGGATCTCGGGCAGGTGTACGACAGCACGCTCGTGAGCGAGAGCGACATCGGCAACGTGAAGGCGGGGCAGGCGGCGAGCGTGAAGGTGGACGCGTATCCGAATCGCACCTTCCAGGGCACGGTGGAGAAGATCGCGCCGCAGGCGACGGTGCAGCAGAGCGTGACGATGTTCCCGGTGCTCATCCGCCTCGACAATCGCGACGGCGCGCTGATGCCGGGAATGAACACCGACGTCTCGATTCTCGTTGAGCATCAGGACAACGTGCTCGCGATTCCGAACGATGCGGTGCGGAGCATGCGCGACGCGGCGACGGCGGCGACGGCGCTGGGGCTCGATCCGACGAAGGTGCGCGCGAGCCTCGCGAGCCAGGGCGGCGGCGGGGGCGGAGCGAGTACGCCCGCGGTGGCGGTGACGCAGTCGCAGTGCGACTCGGTGCAGAAAATTCTCGCGGCGCATCCGGCAGCGCAGGCGGCGCTCACGAAGTATCGCCAGCAGATGCGCACGGACACGGCGCACGCGGCGCAGCTGCGCGCGAGCGCCAAGGCGACGACGGACAGCCTGCATCTCGATGCGGGGGTGCTGCGCGGCTGCATGCAGCTCCGGCGCTCGAGCGCGGGCGGCTCCGCACTCGCAGTGGGGAGTGGCGACGAGCAGCCGGTGATCGGCAACACGAAGCCGCACGCGGGGCTCGTCTTCGTCGCGGCGAATGGCACCTTCGAGCCTCGCATGGCGATGCTCGGCGTCGGCAACTACGACGTCACGCAGGTGCTCTCGGGATTGAACGAGGGTGACAACGTCGCGCTGATCAACGCTGCGATGCTACAGCAGCAGCGCGTACAGCAGCAGCAGCGCATCCAGAGCCGCATGGCGCTGCCGGGGGTGAATCAGACGACCACCGGAGCGCAGGGCGGCGCGCGCGCGGGCGCAGGTGGCGCGGGCGCAGCAGGTGGCGCGGGCGCAGCAGGTGGCGCGGGCGCGGCAGCGGGCGCGGGCGGCGGCACACGCGGCGGTGGTGGTGCTGGAGCGGGCGGCGGCGGCGCGCGCACGACGCCGCCCACCAGACCTCCGCCACCGTAGCCGCATGCCCCTCAGCGAGATCATCGCCGTCGCCCTCAACGCGCTCCGCATCAACAAGCTGCGCTCGCTGCTCACCATGCTCGGCATCGTCATTGGTGTCGGCGCGGTGATCGCCGTCGTCGCGCTTGGCCGCGGCGCTCAGCAGGCGGTGAACGACCGGATCTCATCGCTCGGCACCACGATGCTCACCATCGTCCCCGGCCAGGTATTCACGGGAGGCGTTGCATCGTCCGCCGATCGCGCGAAGCTCTACGTGGAGGATGCCACGGCGCTCGCACAGAAGGGAACCTACTTCACGGGCGTCGAGCCCGAGATGTCGCGCACGCTGCAGCTCCAGTATCGCAATCACAACACGAGCACGCGCGTCATCGGCACGACGCCCAACTATCTCGACGTGCGCAAGTACTCGCTCGCCGCGGGGCGCATGTTCTCCGAGGCCGATGACAACGGCCGCGCGCGGGTCGTCGTACTCGGCCCCACCACCGCGACCAACCTCGGTGCGAATCCGCCCGAGGCCGCGGTGGGCTGGAGCATTCGCATCGGCGGAATTCAGTTCGAGGTCATTGGCGTGCTCGCATCGAAGGGCGGCGCGACCGGCTTCAACGATCCCGACGACCAGGTGCTCATCCCGCTGAACACCGGGCGCTTCCGCGTCTTCGATACCAAGAATCTGCAGTCGATCAACGTGCTCGCGAATTCCGAAGCGCTGATTCCGCAGGCGATGACCGAGATCGAGAGCATCATGCGCCGGCAGCATCGGCTGCAAACCGGCAAGGACGACGACTTCGACATTCGCAATCAGTCGGACTTTCTGAACGCCGCGCAGCAGACCACGCAGGTGTTTGGGCTGCTCCTCGCCGGCATCGCGACGGTGAGCCTGCTCGTCGGTGGCATCGGGATCATGAATATCATGCTCGTCTCCGTCACCGAGCGCACGCGAGAGGTCGGCATCCGCAAGGCGCTCGGCGCGACGCGACGAAACATCCTCGCGCAATTCCTCATCGAGGCCGTCGTGCTCTGCATCCTCGGCGGGATCATCGGGATCGTGGTCGGCGCCGGCACCGCGATAGGAACGCGCTACTGGCTGCACTGGAACACCGCGGTCTCGCTCGATGCCGTCGTCGCCGCGTTCTTGTTCTCGGCGCTCGTCGGTGTCGTCTTCGGCGTGTGGCCCGCGCGTCGCGCGGCGAGCCTCGATCCGATTGCAGCGCTGAGATACGAGTAGGTGCGCCCATGCAGGCCGTGAACGCCCCAACCGCGCAACAGAGCTGACATTTCGATGGGTTCGAGTCGAGCCGGATGCGAAAGCCGGCCCCGCGCTTTCACGTGGGGCCGACTCGATCTTCGTGCGGCTGCGCCTAGATCTTCTTCGCGCCGCCGTCGGGGTATTTGGTGTTCGTCTTGTCGAGCTTATCGTCGATCTTCTGCTCGGCCTTGCCGAAATTCTTCTGCACATTGCCCTCGGCCTGCTGAGCGCGACCCTTGAGATGCTCGCTGCTGCTGTCGAGCGCGGCGCCAACATCTCCACGGACCTTTCCAACGGTCTCCTTCACGCTGCCCTTGACCTCGTTGGCGAGTCCCTTGTTGGCCATGTTTTTGTTCTTGTCCATCGTGCACCTCATGCGGTAAGACGTTGATGTGTCCGGCTCGCCACCTGCCGGCGGGCCGTTGCCCGTTAAAGGGCAATCCGCATGCCGCCGGTTAGCAGCGCGTGGAGGGCCGCAAGTGCCCGACTAGCCAAGTAGTTAGGGCGACTAAGGGGACTCGCGTAGAAAGCCGCCGGACCGCAACTTCCTGATGGTGCTTTGGGCGCCCGCTAGACTACCGCTGGCGCGCGCCACCGCTGATTCCTCCAACGCTCCTCATGCCTCGATTGTCGTACCCCCGAAGCGCACAACTGAAGGCGACGACGATCGGATTCGTGCTTCTGCTCGCCACGGCGTGCGCTACCGCCCCAGGCGCAACGCACGGAGGCTCGCAGCAAGCGGATGATTTCGCCGAGCAGCAGGTGCTGAAGCGCTTTACGGATGTCGACTTTCAGCTGCAGCTCGCCGGCGAGATGGTCGTGCGCAAGGTGCAGTACGCCGGCGCCGACGACATGATCATTCCCGCGTACCTCTTCATGCCGCGCGACACGACGCGCAAGCACGCGACGATCGTCATGGTGCACGAGGATCTGCACGGCGACTTCAAGACGCTCTACGTGCCGGAGCTGAAGGCGCTCATCGCGCGCGGATACATCGTCATCGCGCCCGAGTACCGCGGGAGCACCGGCTACGGGCGGGAGTATTACGACGCGATCGACTACGGCGGCAAGGAAGTCGAGGACGTGATCCAGGCGCGCGACTACCTGCGCGCGCTCGTTCCCCAGGCCGATCTCGATCGCCTCGGCATCATGGGATGGAGCCACGGCGGCTTCATCACGCTGCACGCGATCTTCCGCCGTCCCGAACTCTTCAAGGCCGCCGTCGCCGTTGTCCCCGTCGCCGATCTGGCGGAGCGCATGCGCACGCACGACGCGGGCTACCACGCGCTGTTCGCGGCGCAGAAGGCGTACGGCGCGGACATCGCGCAGAATCCAAAGCCGTATCTCGACCGGTCGCCGATCACGCACGCGCGCGAGCTCAAGGTGCCGCTGCTCGTCCACGCCGCAGACAACGACAGCGACGTCTTCGTCGCCGAGAACCATCATTTGCGGGATTCGATGGTGGTGGCGGGGAAGGACACGGCCGGGCTGTACACGTACCGGGAGTGGCACAATCCCCCCGGTGGCCACCAGTTTTCACGGGTGGACACCAAACAGGCGCGCGAGAGCTGGACGGAAACGCTGGCGTTTCTCGACGCACGGCTGCACCCGGAGCGCTAAATCCCTCTCCCTCGTCACTCCGCGCGCTTCTTGCACGCTCGCCGTTCGTGACCGCCAGCTTCCCAGCCGCCCGTGAGCGGCCGACCGTCGAAGCGAATCCGTCGGGCAAGCGCCTGGCCGTGCTATCGCTCACGGCGCTCGGCGTCGTGTACGGCGACATCGGGACGAGTCCGCTGTACGCGCTTAAGGAGTGCTTCCGCGTCGTGGCCGGAAACACGACGGAGTCGAGTGTCACGCCGACCGCCGACAACGTCTTTGGCGTGTTGTCGCTCATCGTGTGGGCGCTGACGATGGTCGTCACCGTCAAATACATCTTCTTCATCATGCGCGCGGACAATGACGGGGAAGGCGGCATTCTCGCGCTCCTCGCGCTCATCCAGCAGCGGCTGCACAAGGACAACGACGCTTCGCGGTTGGCGATTCTTGGAGCGCTCGGTCTTTTCGGAGCCGCACTGCTCTACGGCGATGGCGTCATTACGCCGGCGATCTCCGTACTGGGCGCTGTCGAGGGCATCGACGTCGCGACCCCCGCACTCAGGCATCTGGTCGTGCCGATCAGCGTGGTAGTGCTATTCGCGCTCTTCCTGGTGCAGCGAGGCGGCACGACGAAGATCGGGCGCGTGTTCGGACCCGTCATGCTGTTCTGGTTTGGCGCGATCGCGCTCTTCGGGCTGCTGGAGATCGTGAAGGAGCCTTCCATTCTCGCGGCAGTAAATCCCCTGTATGGTGTGCGCTTCTTCGCGAATCACGGCTGGCATGGCATCTTCATTCTGGGATCCGTAGTTCTGGCAGTTACTGGCGCTGAAGCACTTTATGCCGACATGGGCCACTTCGGCCGTCTTCCGATCCGGCTCGCGTGGGCAGTATACGTTTTCCCTGCTCTTCTTCTGAATTACTTTGGGCAGGGCGCGTTACTGTTGCGTGATCCTACGGCCTCGATCAATCCATTCTATCGCCTCATTCCGGGCGCCTTGATCTGGCCGATGCTGGTACTCGCCACTGCGGCCGCCGTGATCGCATCTCAGGCACTGATCTCGGGTGCCTTCTCGCTGACACATCAGGCAATGCAGCTGGGCTACTCACCGCGCCTCACCGTTACGCACACATCGAAGCACGAGGCAGGGCAAATCTTCATTCCACAGGTGAACCGGGCGCTAATGATCGGCAGCATTGCGCTCGTCTTCTTTTTCCGCTCCTCGAGCGCCCTCGCATCCGCGTACGGTATCGCCGTCACGGGCACGATGGTTATTACGACTCTGCTCTTCACGCAGATTGCGCGTCGTCACTGGGGTTGGTCGCGTCCCCAGGCGATCGCCTTCCTCGCGGTTTTTCTCACGATCGATGGAGCCTTTCTGATTGCGAACGTCGTGAAGATCGAGTCGGGCGGCTGGTTCCCGCTCGCCGCCGCGTTCGTCGTCTATCTCATGATGACCACGTGGAATCGCGGACGGCGCGCGCTGCACACGCTGCTGCGCGAGGGAAGCTTGCCGATCGGGCTCTTTCTCGAAGACGTCAAGCGCCGGCAGCCGCCGCGCGTGCCCGGCACGGCGGTGTTCATGACGAGCGACGAGAGCGGCGCGCCGGTGGTGCTCCTGCATCACCTCAAGCACAACAAGGTGCTGCACGATCAGGTGATTCTGCTCTCGGTGATCACGGAAGACGTGCCGGAGGTCGCGGCGAGCGAGCGCGTGAACGTCGAATCGCTCGGCGAGGGATTCTATCGCGTGATCGCGCGCTACGGCTTCATGCAGCAGCCCAACGTGCCGTCGATCTTCCCGCAGTGCACATCGCTCGGCGTGAAGCTTCGCCCGAACGACACCTCGTACTTTTTGGGACGCGAGCAGCTGATCCCGACCGGCCGCTCGCAGATGCCGCGGTGGCGGAAGAAGCTCTTCGTGATCATGTCGCGCAACGCACAGTCGGCGACGCAGTTCTTCGGATTGCCACCCAATCGCGTGGTCGAGTTGGGCGCGCAGATTGAGTTCTGATGCGAGCGCGCATGATGGCGCCGCTCGCGATGGGAATCGCGGCGCTGGTGATGGTCGCGAGCGCGGCGCGCGCACAGGGGAGCGACAGCTCGGCCGCGCCGGAGAATCCTCACGACGCGCAGCCCGAGCGGCCGACGGTCGCGACGCATGCCGGCACCGTGGCGCCGGGGTGGGTAGAGCTCGAGGCGGGCGTCGAGCGCGATCATCTCGATGGTGCGCACGTGCTCCTCACGCCGACGGTGCTCAAGTTTGGCATCGTGCCGCGCGTGCAGCTCGAGCTTCTCGGCTCGTTTCAACATCTCTCGGGAACGATCCCTGATTTTTCGGGGATCGGCGACGTGAGCGCGGCGCTCAAGTGGCGCGCGCTCGAGCACGCGCCGGTGCTCGGCGACTTCGCGCTGCAGCCATCGCTGAAGCTGCCGGCGGGATCTGAGAGTCACGGCACGGGCACCGGCACGACGGATGTCGGGCTGCTGCTGATCTCGAGCCACGACTGGGGCGACTACGCGCTCGACCTCAACGCGGGCTACACACGACGGAGCGGCGACGGGACGCAGGCGCCGAAGAACGCGACGCTGTGGACCGTGTCCTTCGGCGCGCCGGTGTACAGGAAGCTCGGATGGGTGGCAGAGCTCTACGGCTATCCGCGCACTAGCGGGCCCGCGGGCGAAGATGGGATCGTCGCCTTTCTCACGGGGCCGACGTTCGCGATCGAGAAGTGGATCGTGCTCGATGCCGGCGCGATCTTCCCGCTCACGGGAGCACAGCCGCACGCGCTGTACGCGGGGCTGACCTGGAACATCGGGAAGCTGTAGCGCGATAGGCGCCGCCTGCGACCAGGGCGCTCATTTCGCGCCAATCCCTGCTAAATTTCGGGCATGGCAACGACGAGCATCGCTACGAACATGCCCGACCTCGACACCTTCGAGCATCACTGGCAGGACGAGGCCGACGCCGCCTTTCTCTACCGCATTCTCGCCAAGGCCGAGTCGGATTCGCATAAGAGCGACATCTACCTTCGCCTGGCGATCGTCGAGGACCGGCACCTCGAGATCTGGGGAAAGCTGCTCACCGATGGTGGGCGTCCGCCCAAGCCCTTTCGCCCGAGCGGACGCGCGCGGCTCTTCGCGCTCCTCGGCAAATGGTTCGGCCCCAAGCTGCTGCTCCCGATGTTGCTGGCCGAGGAGGGGCGCGAGGTGCGCGGCTATCTCACGATGCATCGGTCCACGCCGGAGGGCGTTGCAGGGCGAGGCGAGTCGCTGCTGCTCGCGCGAGAGAGCGCCGAGCATGCGAGCACGCTCGGCGAGATCTCCGGCAAGGGCATCGAGCCGTGGCATCGCACAGAGAGCGGCGGCTTCCTGCGCAATGTGGTGTACGGCTTCAACGACGGGCTGACGGCGAACTTCGGGCTCGTGGCCGGCATGATCGGCGCAAGCGCGGTGGCGGCGCATCAGACGATCGTGCTCGCGGGCGTCGCGGGGCTTATTGCCGACGCGCTGTCGATGGGCTCGAGCGGCTACCTCGCCGCGAAGAGCGAGCAAGAGGTGTACGAGAACGAGATCTCGATGGAGCGCACCGAGATCGAGCTGATGCCCGAGGTCGAGCGCGACGAGCTCGCGCTCATCTACGAGGCGAAGGGGATGCAGCGCGATGCGGCGCACGCGCTCGCCACCGAGGTGATGGCCGATCCGCAGCGGATGCTCGAGGAGCAGGTGCAGGAGGAGCTCAAGATCAGCGACGCGCACACCTCGCCGCTGCGCGAGGCGTGGCTCACGGGCTTCGCGACGGCGGTCGGGGCGCTCATCCCGGTTTCCCCGTTTTTTTTCCTGACCGGGACGGCGGCGATGATCACGGCCTTCGCGCTCGCGATGGCGTCGCACTTCCTCGTCGGCGCAGCGCGTTCGGTGTTCACGGGACGCGGCGTCTTCCGCTCGGGGCTCGACATGTTCGTGGTCGGGCTCGGCGTCGCCGTGATCGGTTATTACGTGGGCGTGTGGGTGGCAAGCCTCCTGTAACGGTGTTCCGCGTGCTACGTTCTCCGTCCCTGCCGCACGTCCCGAACCCGAGTTTTCCATGAACCGCACCGCCCGCACCGTCTCGCTCATCGCGCTCGCGCTCACCTCTGCGTGCTCGAAACCGGCGGCGGCGCCCGCGCCCGAGGCGGCCGTGAAGGGCGTGTTGATCGTGAACGCGCGCGTGATCGACGGCACGGGCGCGCCGAGCCGTGTGACGAGCGTGCGCGTGATCGGCGACAAGATCGCGGACATTGGCGATCTCCATCAGCGGACGGGCGAGACGCTCGTCGTCGGCACGGGGCTCGTGCTCGCGCCGGGCTTCATCGACGATCACAGCCATGCCGACGGATCGATCTTCAAGCTCCGCGATGCGCTCGCCGATGTGAGCCAGGGAATCACCACCGTGGTCGTCGGCCAGGACGGTGACTCGCCGTATCCGCTCGCGGACTTCTTCGCGCACGAGCAACGCGAACCGGCATCGATCAACGTTGCGGCGTACGTGGGGCACGGTACTGTGCGCGACCTCGTGCTCGGCAAGGACTACAAGCGCGTCGCGACGCCGGCGGAAGTTCTGAAGATGCAGACTCTGGTGACGCAGGAGATGAACGCGGGCGCCCTCGGGCTGTCGAGCGGGCTCGAATACGATCCGGGGATCTATTCGGACCCGAGCGAGGTGCTCGCGCTCGCGAAGACGGCGGGCTCGATGGGTGGCCGCTACATCAGCCACATGCGGAGCGAGGACTTCGCCTTCTGGAAGGCGCTCGACGAGCTGATCACGATCGGACGCGAGAATCACATGCCGGTGCAGGTGTCGCACATCAAGCTGGCGATGAAGGCGTCGTGGGGGCTGGGCGATTCCCTGATTCACGTGCTCGATCGCGCGCGCGAAAGTGGCGTGGATGTGACGGCCGACATCTATCCGTATACGTATTGGCACTCGGGGATGTCGGTGCTCTTCCCGCATCGCGACTTCGACAATCGGAAGTCGGCGGCGTTCGCGCTCGATCAGGTCGCGCCGTCCGAGGGGCTCATTCTCGCGACGTACGGACCGAAGCCGGAATATTCGGGAAAGACGCTGCACGATGTCGCGAAGATCATGGCCGTCGACGACACGACGGCGCTGATCGATCTTCTGCACGCATCCGAGGAGGCGTCGGCGAAGGGAGACAGCGCGCACGATGCGAACTCGATCATTGCGACGAGCATGGACGAGCGCGACGTGGCGAAGCTCATCGTGTGGCCGTACGCCGCCTTCTGCACGGACGGCGAGCTCGATGGCGCGCACCCGCGCGGCTACGGTACGTTCACGCGCATCATGGGCCGCTACGTGCGCGACGAGCATCTGATGCCGCTCGAGGAAGCGATTCGGAAGGCGACGTCGCTGGCGGCGGCGAACGTCGGCATTCACGATCGCGGACGGATCAGCGTGGGCGCCTACGCCGACCTCGTGCTCTTCGACCCCTCGACGATCATCGACCGCGCGACGCCAGCCGAGCCGCACCTCACGAGCACGGGGGTGCGGCGGGTGTGGGTGAATGGCGCATCGGTGTACGAGGGGGAGCACACCACGGAGGCGCGGCCGGGGCGCGTGCTCAAGCGCGTGCTGACGCCGGCGGCGAAGTAGCGATGCAGAGCAAGGCGAAGACGGTCGCGGTGTATTTGAAGGAGGTGCCGGAGGAGCGGCGCAAAGTGATGACCGCGCTGACGACGCTCTGTAAGAAGACCCTCGTCGGCTTCGATGAGGGGATGGAGTACGGGATGCCGTACTACAAGAAGGGCGGGCTCACGGTTGGGGTCGCGAGCCAGAAGAACTACATCTCGGTTTACGGGCTGCGAAAGCAGGCAGCCGAGCTGGGCGCCAAGCTCGAGGGCGCGAAGGAGGGGAAGGGCTGCATCAACTTCACCAAGCCCGAGCTGATCGACCTCAAGGTCCTCGAGAAGCTCCTCGTCGCCAAGCGCAAAGCCGTCAACAGTTGGTGAAAAATTGTCAGCGCTCAGTCCCGCGGGCGCTCCGCGCTACACCACGATATTGAGCAGCCGCCCCGGAACGAAGATGATCTTCTTTGCCTCGCCCGTGATGAAGCGCGCGATACCGGCGTCGGACTGAGCGAGCGAGATCGCCCGCTCCTGCGTGATGTCGCGCGCCGCGTGAATCTTGCCGCGCACTTTTCCGTTCACCTGCACCACCAGCTCGATCTCGTCCACGGTCGCGAGCGCAGGATCGTACTCGGGCCACCGTGACTCGAACACTCCGCCCTCGTGTCCGAAGAGCTCCCACAGCTCCTCCGCAATGTGCGGCGCGAACGGCGCGACGAGCTGCACCAGCGGCTCGACCTCCGCGCGGTGCGCATCGCGCTCTGATGCGCGGAGCACGTTCATGTACTCCATCATCGCGGCGATCGCCGTGTTGTAGCTCAGGCGCGCGGTGTCCTCGCCAACCTTGCGGATGGTCTGGTGCAGCTTGCGCATGACGGCGAGGTCGGGCGCACCAATGCTGTGCGCGTCGTGCGCGGACTTCCAGAGGCGATCGAGAAAGCGACGCACGCCCGAGATTCCCGCGTCGCGGAAGTCGCCGCCCTCCTCGAATGGTCCGAGGAACATGAGGTACGTGCGGAAGGTGTCGGCTCCCCAGCGCTCGATGTAGTCGTCGGGGTTCACGACATTGCCCTTCGTCTTCGACATCTTCGAGCCGTCGCGGATGATCAGCCCGTGCGCGCGAAAGCGCGTGTACGGCTCCTCGAAGCTCAAGTACCCCATGTCGTGCAGCACCATCGTGATGAAGCGCGAGTACAGGAGATGCAGCACCGCGTGCTCGTTGCCGCCGATGTACGAGCTCACCGGCAGCCACTTCGATGTGATCGCACGATCGAAGGGCACTGAGTCGAAGTCGGCGCTCGGGTAGCGCAGGAAGTACCATGCGCTGTCGAGGAAGGTGTCCGACACATCCGTCTCGCGGCGCGCGAGCTTCCCGCACTTCGGGCACGGCACGCGATACCACTCTTCGTGGCGCGCGAGCGGAGAGATCCCGGTGTCGTCGGGACGGAAGTCCTCGATCTCCGGGAGGATCACCGGCAGCTGATCCTCGGGCACGGGCTGCGCGCCGCAATCATCGCAGTAGATGATCGGAATCGGCGGGCCCCAGTAGCGCTGACGCGAGATCGTCCAATCGTGCAGACGGAAGTTCACGACGGGCTTCGCAGCCGCGAGTCCGACGAGCCACTCCGTCATGCGCGACTTCGCCTCCGTCGCCGGCACACCGTCGAACAACCCCGAGTTCACGAGCCGTCCCGCGCCCGTATATGCCTCGGCGAGCGGCGCGCTCGCATCCGCATCGTCGGGTGCGACGACGCGGATGATCGGCAGCTCGTACGCCTGCGCAAAGGCGAAGTCGCGCTCGTCGTGGCCGGGCACGGCCATGATTGCGCCGGTACCGTATTCCATCAGCACGTAGTCGGCGATCCAGATCGGAATGCGCTCCCCAGTTGCCGGATTGGTCGCGTGCGAGCCCGTGAACGCGCCGGTCTTCTCCGCGCTCTCACCCATCTTGCGCGAGACGACATCCTGCTTCGCCGTGCGCACGCGATACGCCTCGATCACATCACGCTGACCGGCTGTCGTGATCGCGGTGACCTGCGGGTGCTCCGGCGCGAGCACGAGATACGTGGCGCCGAAGATCGTGTCCGGGCGCGTCGTGAACACCACCACCGGTGGCGCATCCGTGTTCGCGATCAGGAACGAGATCTCCGCACCTTCGGAGCGACCAAGCCAGTACCGCTGCGCGCTCTTCGTGGACTCGGACCAGTCGATCCATTCCAGGTTGTGGAGCAGCCGCTCGGCGTAGTCGGTGATGCGGAAGAACCACTGCTCGAGCAGCCGCTGCTCGACGCGCGCGCCACAGCGCTCGCACAGCCCGTTCTCGACCTGCTCGTTCGCCAGCACCGTCTTGTCGTTCGGGCACCAGTTGACCGCCGCCTTCTTCTTGTAGGCGAGCCCCTTCCTGAACAGCTGCAGGAAGATCCACTGCGTCCACTTGTAGTACTTCGCATCCGTGGTCGACAGCTCGTGCTTCCAGTCGATCATGAGCCCCACGCGGCGCAGCTGGCGGCGGAAATTCTCGATGTTCTGGGGAATCAGCCGCATTGGGTGCCCGCCGACCTTCAGCGCGTAGTTCTCGGAGTGGATCCCGAAGGCGTCGAAGCCCATGGGCTCGAAGACGCTGTTCCCCTGCAGGCGCTGAAATCGTCCATGGATGTCGGCACCCGTGAACGCAAAGACATTGCCGACGTGCAGCCCTTCGGCCGACGGATACGGGAACATCATTAGCTGGTAGAACGGGGAGGTCGCCGCCTTCAGGTCGGGCTCGTTGGTACCGCGATCCTGCCAGCGGCGCTGCCATTTGAGCTCGAGTGCGGTGGGATCGTAGCTGGGTCCCTCATCGGGGACCGGATGCGAAATGGACACGGTGTTGTTGAATTGGATGCGCGCTCCCCACGGAGCGGCGGGGCAATAGTGAAATCTAGCGTTCCCCACATGCCGGACAAGCACACGCTCAATCCGCTGCGCAACGCGCCGTGGCGCATCGCGCTTGCCGCGAGCGTCCCCGCGCTCGTCGCCATCGCGCTGGTGGCATTGTCGGGGCGCCGCTGGCTCGATGCGGCGCTCTTTGAGATGCCCGTGCAGCACGCCGCCGCGCTCCGCGACGTCACCGTCGCCGCATCGGGACTCGCCGCGATCATCGTGCTCTCCCTGCTCATCGTCGCTGCAGCGGTCGCGCGCCACGCCGGCGATCCGGTCGTACGTCTCGCGTTCGCCGCCGAGCGCGTCGCCGCGGGCGACCTCACCGTCGCCTTCGACTCGGCAACCGGAAGCGAGCAGGTGCAGCGCCTGCATCACGCACTCGACGACATGATCGGTGCGCTCAGGCACCTCGTGCACGCGATGCGTGACGCCTCGGACGAGACCGCGACGATGTCCGCGCAGATCACCGCTGGCACCGAGCAGATGTCCGCGACGGCATCGGAGTTCGCACGCACCGCGGGCGAGCTGAGTCAGGAGGCGTCGCGGATGTCGTCGGCGATCACGCTCACCGCTGCGGATTCCGACCGGCTGCTGCGCGTGTCGGCGCGGCTCGATGCGGGCGCACGGGATGGGGT
>Ga0075521_10000302_pt1 | contig 13654 bp, 12 predicted proteins | sample NGEPerD_FD_74785 | JGI IMG/M metagenome (GOLD analysis project Ga0075521, IMG submission 74785) | Arctic peat soil microbial communities from the Barrow Environmental Observatory site, Barrow, Alaska, USA - NGEE PermafrostAB12-D | ecosystem: Environmental > Terrestrial > Soil > Wetlands > Peat ...
TGAGACAAGAACGAGCAGGACTATGCTTGCGAACGTACGCTTCATTAGATTTACCGTGACTCCTTGAACTGCTCCGGGAATTCCTCAGATGTTCCAGTCGCACACGATGACGAGCACGGTACAATTCTGGACGACCGGGAGAATACTCACTTCATGAGCATCAGCTGCGTAGCAGCCCCGACCGGAAGATTCGGCGGTGCGGATACTTCAATTATAGGGAACACAGCTTCCCAGCGTCAAATTGCATAAAACGCCACCTGCCCCAAAGACTTCGGCTGTGAGTGCCTCAGCAGCCGGGTCTCAGTTCCCGCCTTAGAAGGTTGTCGCCACCGTGAATCGGAACGTCTTCCGCGGATCTCGCAACAGGTAGGCCGGGTTATACAGCGCCGTCGCGTTGGCGAAAGTGTAATCCCCGGCCGCGCCCAACGGGAACATCGACCTCGTGATCGGAGAAACCGGAGGCACATACGTGTCCAATCGGAGCGGATTGTAGGCGTAATAGATCCGGAAGGGCGCATTCACAATCGGCAAGATGACCTGCAGCTCTAATCCGGTCGACATATACGGCTGGTAGTTGGTTCCCGCTATCGGACTCAATACCGGACTGGTGGGAATCCTCACGGTTCCAGCGCACGAATAGTTCGGATTGAGATACGGACACCCATAATTCGTGGTGTTCAGCGTAAGCACCTGGGTGCTGGCAATCCGGAGTTGCGAAGTGTTGGTAATGAAATCCATCCCGGTGTCGATGAACGGGGCGAGGGTTACCGGCCCGATCACCGGTACGCGATATTCGACGTTGCTCACAATGCTGGTGTCACCGCCGGGGAAGATGATCTGATTCACAGGAATAGTGACGTTATACGTGCCGCGCCGCGGATTCGTCGGATCCAGCGGGACCGTGGTGCCGTCCGGGTTTTGCAACGGAATGGTAACCGCGGTCGGGAAGAACACGACCGGAGAAATGGCGCGGATGTCGAAACCACGAATGTCCTGATCGCCGCCCATGTAGAACCGGTTAAAGGGCGGAGCCACATCTCCCGCATAACCGCTGATCCATGATCCCTGCAGGCGGAACCCCAGCGTGTTGCGGCCCTTCTGCATGGGCATGAACTTCTTCCATTCCGCGACTGGCTTGAAATAGTGAGTGTTGCCGCCCAACCCGGCAATTTCCGTCGCCATGTAGAAGCTCTGTCCCTGATGCGGCCGTTGAGGGTTATCAATCCGGTTATAAGAAAAGTTCGGTATGACTTTGCTGGTTTGAATACCGGTCAAGGCATTTGGCCCCGACAGTCCGCGAAACGCCAGGCTCTCGAAATACAGGGTCGATGATGCGCTGTACGTCTGCAACGTCGAGACGTCGAATGCGTAGGTGATCCCGACCCGCTTAAACGACCGCTTCAGCGGATAGGTGAGCGACGTGGTAAAGCCTGTGCTGGTCTGGGTGTAGTTCTGCAGTAGCGCCTGGTAACTAGCTGGAAGGTTGACCGACTGGCCCGTCTGGACCGCCAACTGCTGTTGCTGGTTGTAGTTATAACTGCTGTGGTAAACCGTCCAACTGAACTGGAGAGGCTTGTCCCTCAGGTACGGTTGGGTGAACGATAGGGTCTCGTTCTTCTGGTACTGCCCGACCTGGACTTGCACCGACAACGACTCGCCCTTGCCGAAGAGGTTGTTGGTCGTATAGTTGACGCCAATAAACCCGCCTGAAAGGCCGCTGACTCCGCCCGTCAGTCCGATGCTGTTCTTGCCCTTTTCTTTCACCTTCAGCAGGATATCGACCGTCGCATCCTGGGGGTTCTGCTTGATCTCGGAGTCCTGCTCGGGCTTGAGGACTTCGAAATACTGCAGTTGGTTCAAGCGGAGCAAGCTCATTTCCCAGAGATTTCCGTTGTAAACCTGGCCTTCTTCGAGCGCCAGTTCACGGCGGATGACTTTGTCGCGGGTCGTAGTGTTGCCTTGGAATTCGATGCGGCGCACGAAGAACTGTTTACCTTCGTCGAGGTCGATCTTCAGCGAAATCGTTTTCTTTTCATCGTCCGGGTCAGTATTCGGCACCGGTGTGAAGTTGATGTAGCCCAGCGCCGCATACGCCTTACGCAGGTTGTCCAATCCCTTGCGGATCGCTTCGCTGTCGAATATGTCGCCGTCCTTGATCTTGAACTGCGCTCGCAAGGCGGCTGTGTTCGACACTGCCTTGTAGCCGCTGAACGTGATTTCCTTCAGGCGGTAGCGATCGCCTTCTTCCACCGGCATGGTGATGTCAACGGCCTTGCCCGGAGTCTTCGAGAACGGCCAATACCACGGCGGGCGCGTGTCGTGGATCTGCGTCTTCGGGTCGGATACCAACGCCTTGAAGTAGCCCTTGGTCTGGTAATAGTAGCGAACGCGTTCTGCGTCTTCGCTCAGCTTTGTCGAGTCGTACGTCCGGGAAAACAGGTTCTCCAGGAAGATGGAGTGCGGAATACCAATCGGCTTAAGGTTCTTCATCGCGCTCTGCAACTCGCGCGACTTGACTGCCTTGTTGCCCTCGAAAGTGATCTTTCCAACTTTCACCTTAGGGCCTTCCTTGACGACAAAGGTCAGGCCGACCGCGGCTGGCGGAATGGGCCGCACTTCCGAGCGGACCGTCGCAAACTGGCGTCCATGCGCTGCCAGCAATTCCTTGATTACGACTTCCGCCCGCTTCACCTTGGTCGGATCGTACTGGCTTTCCTGCGTCAGCCCGACCTTGCGTTCCTTGAACTTGTCGAGCACGTCACTTTGTGAGACCGAACTGAGGCCGACATACTTGATCTCGCGAATCGTAGGCTTCTCTTTGACATATACGTGGATGCGCCAGCCCTTGGGAGACTGTTCGCGCTCAATCCGCAGGTCATCGAAGTAGCCGGTATTCCAAAGCGAGTTGAAGTCCCGTTCCAGGGCCGCCTGGTCGTAGACGTCGCCCGGACGGGTGAACATGCGCGCGCGAATCGTGTCCGCCGGAATGCGGCGGTTGCCATGGATGATGATCTCCTCGATCACCCCTTGCTGACCCCAAGCGGACGTTGAGGCGAGACAGATGATTGCGAAAAGAAGACTTAGCGCCGTGGCACAGAAGCGCCGCCCGCGGCGGAAGTTCTCCGCAGGGCTTACCTGGCTTTGGGAAGAAATAGGAACAACCTCAACCGTGCTTAGATGAAATCGTAATTATACGGTACGGGTGGACGCTCAGAAAGCGAATCCCACCCGCAGTTCTTCAGCCACGCACAAGCTAACCCTTTCATGTGCTGGAAGTTTCGGGAACTCGCTCCACCTCGACCAGCGTGGAGTAGAACGTTGCACCACCACTGAGGTCGGCCAGTCGCGAAGAGGTGAGGACATTGATGTTGACGCCTCCGCTGGAGAGTTTGGCCCAGCCCAGTTTTGCTCCGACAACTCCGGGCGAAACCGTGCCGTCCACCCGTGCATGCAGAAAAATCTCTCCCCGGTCGTTGAATACCCGGACACGATCACCGTCCTTTACTCCACGACTGTCAGCGTCCTGCCGGTTGATCTCCAGCTCGTGCTGCCGTTCCATTTTCTGCAAGCTCGGCAGATTCACAAAGGTCGAGTTCAGGAAGTTGTCGGCCTTGCGCGCCAACAACTCCAGGGGATGCTGCTTCGCCAGCGGCGAGTGCCGCGATTCTTCCGGGGCGACGAACTCCGCGACCGGATCCATTCCCTGCGCGATCAGGTCTGCGTCGTAGATCCGCGCCCGTCCGGTCGGAGTCGGGAACCCGTTAGCGAATGGCAACCACGGTTTGTCGCTCCCGTCACCATGCAAGTTCAACCGCACCTGGGGCTCGCGCTCCAGTCGTTCGCGTGTAATCCCCTCCAATTGCGGGACTCCGGATGACAGCGCGCCATCAATCATCTCGTCCACCGTCTCGCGGAAACACTCGTCCTCGAACCCCATGCGCAATGCCAGTTCTCGGAACAAATCCACATTCGATTTGCACTCACCCACGGGATCGATGGCTTGCTGCGACACCTGCAAATAGAGGTGACCGTACGCTTTGACCAGGTCTTTTTGCTCAAAGAACGTTGTCGCTGGCAACAGGATGTCAGCATAGTCGGTGGTGTCGGTGAAGAACTGCTCATGCACGACGGTGAACAGATCCTCGCGCCGCAGTCCCCTCACCACCAGGTTGTGCTCAGGACAGACGGCTGCCGGGTTCGAGTTATAAACCACCAGCGCCTTCACCGGAGGATCGCTAATCTCCGTAAGTGCCTTGCCCAACTCCGTCATATTGATGCTGCGTGCAACCCGGCCCAGCGAACTCTTCAGCATCAGGTCGGTGCGCTCCATCGCCGCTTGGTTGAGCTGAAAGCCGCCACTCAGCGAAAGTTGCAATCCGCCGCCCACTTGTTTCCACGATCCGGTGATCACCGGCAACATGCAGACGGCACGCACCGCGGCTCCGCCGTTCTGCGCGCGCTGGATACCGTAGTTCAGCCGGATTGCCGCCGGCCGCATAGTCGCATACTCATGCGCCAAACACTCGATGTCGTCCTTGGGAATGCCTGTCCACTCGGAAACGCGCTCCGGCGTGTACCTGGGAAGCCGCTTCTCCAGCTCGCCAAATCCTTCAGCGTAGCGCGCGATGTAATCCTGGTCGTGCAATCCGTCACGTGCGATGATGTGCATCAATCCCATAGCGAGCGCGACGTCGGTGCCCGGATTGATCGGAATATGCCAGTCGGCGACTCTCGCGGTGCGCGTGCGGTAGGGATCGATCACCACCAGCTTTGCGCCATTGCGCCGCGCCTCCTCGACAAAGGGCCACAAATGAACGTTATTGCCGTGGATGTTAGCTCCCCACGCGATGATGTATTTCGAGTGACGGAACTGCTCCGGCTCCGTGCCGGTCTTGCGCCCATACATGGAGACGATGGCGTCGCCCCCGGTGAGGGAGCAGATGGTCCGCAGTAACTGCGAGGCGCCCAGACGATGGAAGAAACGCATATCCATCGAGCCGCCGTTCAGCACTGCAATGTTGCCGCCGTAGGAGTACGGCAGCACGGCTTCAGGACCGAACTCTGCGCTGATGCGCTTCAGCTTGGCGACAATTTCATCCAGAGCGTCGTCCCATGAAACGCGCTGAAAGGCTTCCGGGCCACCTGCGCCCTTGTGACCGACGCGTCGCATTGGATAAAGGACTCTGTCCGGCGAGTACACCCGGTCGAGGTATTTCGTAACCTTCGCGCATAGAAAACCCTGCGTGATGGGATGAGCGGGGTCCCCCTGGATGCGGGTGGCCCGCCCGTCTTCCACGGTAATCAACGCACCGCAAGCATCAGGACAATCGTGCGGACAGGCGGAGTGAACGACACGTTTCATTAGTTACAACCTTGCGTAATTATCCCACGCAGAACCGGATTTGCCTTGCCGCCGGCGGCCTTGTCTCCAAATTGAAAATCTCCTGGGACGAAGCCCCCGAAAAGCGGGATGAACCGCTCGATTTATGGTTGACCTTTTTAGTTCCTGCTTGCGTATATAGCCGGTAGTCGGAGTATCATTCACCAATCAGCCTGGCCGCCCAAGCTACAAGGGAGAAGGCACCATGGGTCGTAAACTCTTTGTCCTACTCGCAGTGACGGTCCTGGCGGCGTCCATTCCCGCCGAATCGAAAACGCGTGGTCCGTCCACGCCGCAGGAGCGGGCGCGCGCGCTCGGCTACATCCAGAGCCTGGAACAGAATCCCCTCGCAAAAGACAGCCTCGACAAACGCATGTGGCTGACCGAGTGGATCGTGCAGGTGCCCGACTTCACAGTGGCGCCCTGCTGCAAGGACCTTGACTCGCTTGACAAGGTCAACGATACCTACTCGAACCAGTTGCGTATGCAGGCGATTTACTCGCAGGCCGCCTACATTCTGCGCCATCCGAATGTGACCAGCGATGCGGAAAAACAGGCCGCCGGACTTGCCGGAGCGCTGCGCACCTACCGCTCGATTCAGCGCTTCGATCCCTCGGCGCAGTATCCGGTGCTCGATAACCTGATGGCGCTGGAGAAGCAGGGCAAACTCCTGCAATACGTCGAGCAGCAGGACCAGCAGTCGAAGTGCACCGACAACTAAGCTTCACCGAAACTTGCTAGGAACGGGGCGCGTCATTCGCGCCCTTTCTTGTTATACTGTCACCGATTTGCTGGGTGAGGAGGCAACTGTGGAGAACCGATCATCGCTTCCCTTCACGTGTGAGGTGGAACTGTCAGGTGACACCACGCTTGTGAAGTGTCATGGCCCGGTGGTCAGCGAGACGGCGGGCGAACTGAAGGAACTGGTCAGACCCATGATCCCCAAACACCGCCGCATTGTGGTCGACCTCACCGATGTCAACTTTGTGGACAGTTCCGGTCTGGGTACGCTGGTTGGGCTGAAAGTGTCCGCGGCTTCGGCAGCTTATTGCAGTTTGGAGTTCATCAACTTCTCGCCCCTCGTCAAAGAGCTGCTTGACATTACCAAGTTGGGCCAGTTGTTCGGGGCTTCGTGAAAGGGATTGACTCTACAGGTCGCTGAAGAAGTCGCTTCAGCGTCCGAGCTCCCGAACCTTCGCATACAAAAGCTGATCAATGACGACCCCATTCTTAATCGCACTGCGCCGCAACAATCCTTCGCGCTCGAATCCGGACTTCTCCAGCACCCGGATCGATGCCACATTGTGGGAGAACACGAACGCGTAAACCCGGCTTAGCTTGTAATTGTCGAAGGCCCACTCCGACGCAGCGGTGACCGCGCGCGTGGCGAGTCCCCGCCCCCAGAATTCCTCGCCCAGCCAGTAGCCCATTTCCGTGCTGATGCGGGCAATGTCGCGTCCAAGACGAAACCCCACGCCTCCGACGACCTCGCCGCCGAACTCTATGGCGAAGGAACACTCAGGCTCTTGCGAGCGTGAGTAGTCGAGAAAGTCGATGCCATCGTGCCGCGTATAAGGATGAGGAAACTGGTCGCGAAGGTTGGCTGCGATATTCGGATTGTTGGCGTGGTGCAACAACGCCTTAAGATCGTCCTTGCGCCAGGAGCGCACGCTTAGATCGCCCAGATCGAGCAGCATGTCATCATGTTGCTGGACGCGATGCCCGGATGCAAGTGGCGCCTCGATTCCGTCCGCGCCCAAAATGTAAAACGGAGCAGCGCTGGCTGCTCCGATATTGGCGCATGATGAAACCCGCAGCTAAATCGACATCACTTCTTTCTCTTTCCCCTTGGCCATCTCTTCCATCTTCTTGATCTCATCATCCGTGAGTTTCTGCAGATGCTCCATCGTACCGCGCTCTTCGTCTTCGGTGATCTTCTTGTCTTTCATGGCCTTCTTGATCTGGTCGTTGCCGTCGCGGCGAATATTGCGCACGGCCGTGCGGTGTTCTTCCAGCGCTCGGTTGAGGTGCTTGACCATCTCCTTTCGGCGGTCTTCGGTAAGCGCCGGCACCGGCACACGCACCAGCTTGCCGTCATTCATGGGATTCAATCCCAGGTCGCCACTGCGAATGGCCTTCTCGATTGCGCCGATCTGGCTCACGTCCCAGGGCTGCACCGTGATCAACTGCGGCTCAGGGGCGCTCACATTCGCGAGCTGGTTCAACGGCATCTGCGAGCCATACGCCTCGACCATCACGCCATCGAGCATGTGCACAGAAGCCCGGCCGGTGCGGGTGGAAGTCATCTCCTTACGAAAGTCTTCCACCGCCTTGTCCATACGGGTCTTGAGCTGAACGTAACCGTCCTTCAACGCGGGAAGCGCCGCCATCGAAATTTGTGCCATGTCTAGTCCACCTTGCAAGTGTGAAGATGATGTCGCAAACGCTTGATTATAAACCCGCGTGTCGAGTGCGAGGTTGCCAGGGATGTGTCTCGAACTGGTCTCATGATTGTGCCTTGAAAGGGCACGGCTTCAGCCGTGCCGCTTCCGGGCTTTGTAAACATTGGGCTTTAGCCCCTGAGGTGGTTCGAATTCCCTCACCCCCACTGTAGATGAGAGGACTTCTAGTGGTCAGCCGCTTTGGCGACTCGCTGGTTCCGCGCGACCCTGAATGTCACCCTTGTCCTTCATGCACCAGCGATCCAACCTTCTCGCCCATCACCACGCGCTGAATATTGCCGTGCTTGTTGAGATCGAAGATCACGATGGGCAGCTTGTTCTCGCGGCACATCGCGATAGCGGTAGCGTCCATCACTCTCAAGCCCAGCCGCAGGATATCCATGTAGCTGATCTCTTCGAACTTGGTCGCTTCCTTGTCCAGCACCGGATCGGCGGTGTAGATTCCGTCCACCTTGGTGGCCTTCAGGATGGCGTCGGCCTTGATTTCCATGGCGCGCAGCGAGGCCGCCGTGTCGGTCGAAAAGTAGGGATTCCCCGTGCCTCCGGCAAAGACCACCACGCGGCCCTTCTCCATGTGGCGCATGGCGCGGCGCCGAATAAACGGTTCGGCCACCTGGTTCATCTCGATCGCGCTCATCACCCTCGTCCACACGCCCTGCTTTTCCAGCGCGTCCTGCAGCGCCAGAGCATTGATTACCGTGGCCAGCATTCCCATATGGTCGGCGGACACGCGGTCCATGGTCTTCGCCTGTTCGGCCACGCCGCGAAAGAAATTGCCGCCTCCCACCACGATGGCGATCTGCACCCCGAGGCGGTGGACCTCGCCTATCTCGGCCGCGATTTCGTGCACGCGCGTATTGTCCACACCAAATCCCTGGCCAGCCGCCAGTGCTTCGCCGGAAATCTTCAGCAGGATGCGTTTGTAAGCAGGAGTAGTCATGGTCAGCAGGTGTCCAGTGGAGCGGTACTCATCAGTGTAGCAGGGGCTTCGAATCACGACCGAGCAACTGCCGTGATGAAACCAATTCGAAATAGTTACGATAGTAATACCCACCGTGGCATATCGCTTCGCATTTTCTTCGCAGTGCAATACAGTAAAACTTGAACACAACGCACATGGAAGACATCGACGATCTGCTGCAGCGCGTGTTTCGGCTCGCCCAGTTTAGACCTCATCAGCGCGAAATTATTTCGGACGTTCTCGCAGGCCATGACGTGGTTTGCGTGATGCCCACCGGCGCGGGCAAGAGCCTGTGCTTTCAGCTTCCCGCGGTGGTGCTGCGCGGACTGACGTTGGTGGTCTCTCCCCTGATCGCCCTGATGGCCGACCAAGTGCAGCAACTGCGCGCGCTCAACATTCCGGTGCTGTTTCTCAACAGCTCCCAATCGGGTGCCGATCAGCGGGCCGCGCTGGCGCAGTTGCATCGTGGGTTTTCCGGACTGCTCTACGTCGCGCCGGAACGCTTTTCAGCGCCGTCGTTTCAACGCCTGCTGCCCACTCTGCAACCTCGGCTCTTCGTGGTAGATGAAGCCCACTGCCTCAGCTTCTGGGGACACGATTTCCGGCCCGAGTACCTTCGTCTCGCCGCCGCGCGCAAGGATCTGGGATCGCCCATCACCATAGCGCTCACCGCGACGGCTACAACACACGTGCGCAAAGACATCGTGGACCTGCTTGGTCTGCGTACGCCGAAGATTCACGTCACTGGATTCGATCGCCCCAACCTGGCATACAAAGCACAGCGCTTCGAGCGCGACGCCGACAAAGATCCCTCGCTCTTGCGCTTGCTGTCGTCGCAGGGAGGCACTGGAATCATCTACTGCTCCACTCGCCGCACAGTCGAACAACTTGCAGCCTACCTGGAGCAGCAATTTCCAAAACGTTCCGTTGTCGCCTATCACGCGGGCATGAACGCCGCAGAACGCAAAATCAGCCAGGAAAAATTCATGGCTGATCGCGGCTCGATTGTTGTGGCGACGAACGCCTTCGGCATGGGCATTAACAAGCCAGACATTCGCTTCGTGGTGCATTACAACCTGCCCGGGACGGTCGAGGCCTACTACCAGGAGGCCGGCCGTGCTGGTCGCGATGGCGAAGCTGCGGAGTGCGTGCTCTATTACAGCGGACGCGATATTCGCACTCAGAAGTTCTTCATCGATAACATTGGCGAGAATAATCCCACACTGTCGGAGTCAGAACTCGGCCGCCTGAAATCTCTCGCCAATCGCAAGCTTCAGTTGATGCTGGCCTACGCTTCTACTGTTCGTTGCCGCCGCAGCGGCATCCTGGCTTACTTCGGCGAACCGCGCTCGGTTTCCGGATGCATCTGCGATGTGTGCCGCGGCACTAACCGACCGTTGCAGGTTGCGTCTGTTGACCGCCGTGCCCGCCGCACTACGAACCAAACCCGCACCGCGGACAACACTACCCAACCACTCGACGGCAGCGCCGAGTTGCGGTTTCTCGCCTTGCGAAAGACGCGAGCGGAATTGGCGGCCGTGCGAAAGTTGCCAGCCTTCTGTATCCTGCATGACAAAGTTTTGCGCGAAGTCGCCCGCACTGCGCCGGCGGATATACTGTCGTTCCTGCAAATCAAAGGAATTGGCCCAGCGAAGGCCGAGCAATTCGGCCCAGCGTTCCTGGCGGCTCTTAAGAACGGATGAGCCTTGGTTGCTCCCCGCCCAATAGCAAAGGGCGGGAATGAATCCCGCCCTCTAGGTTTCCTGCTGAATTGACTTACTCGGCGCCCTGGTCCACGGCCTTGCTGACCGCGACCGTCTCGTTCACGTCTCCCACCTTGAAGCGGGCAAAGCGCTTGACCGAGATGTTCTCGCCCAGCTTGCCAACGACGCTGGCGATCAACTGATGCACCGTCACCGTCTGGTCCTTGATGAAAGGCTGCTCCAACAGGCAGACTTCCTCATAGAACTTGCCCATCTTGCCTTCGACGATCTTCTCCACCACCGCGGGCGGTTTGCCGGTTGCGGCGGCCTGCGCGCGATAGATGTCCTTCTCTTTCTCGAAGGCCTCCGGCGTCACGTCCTCCTTGCGAACAAACTTCGGGTCGGTGGCAGCGATGTGCATGGCAACGTCGTGCACCAGCTGCTGGAAGTCCTCTGTGCGGGCCACAAAGTCGCTCTCGCAGTTGACTTCCACCAGCACGCCAATCTTGCCTCCGGCGTGGATGTAGCTGGCCACCGAGCCTTCGCTGGTGGCGCGGGTCGCCTTCTTCGCAGCCGTCGCAATGCCCTTCTTGCGCAGCACGACGATAGCGGCCTCGACGTCGCCCTTGGCTTCCGTCAGGGCGTTCTTGCAGTCCATCATGGGAGCGTTCGTCTTGTCGCGAAGCTCTTTCACTTGAGCGGCAGTAATGTTCACAGTTGTAGTACTCATTTCTTAGTATTCCCTCTGGGCTGGGAGGAGCAATTCGCCTTTAGCAGTCAACAATCAGCTCAAAGCCGTTTGCTGTCTGCTATTCGACAACTCCTCTTAGCTCGCTGAAACAGCCCTCTAAAAAGATTAGATGATTCAAACTCAGTAACGTCTCACCGTCAGAATGCTTGGTGCGTGCGCGTGCGCCAGCCCAAAGCTTATTGCTTATTACTAATTACTTCTTCACAAAACGACCCGCGCCTTGTAGCTGCGCGGGTCTTGAAAACCACTTCGTCAGCCTCTCGGCTGCGATTACGCGCTTGGAGTCTCGACCACTTCTGCCGGGGCGACACGGCGTGCCGTCTTGCCCAGGACTTCCTCCATGCTGACTTCTTCCATTTCGGCGGCCTCCAAGCCCGGCGCGGTACCAGCTTCGCCGTCCGCGGCACTGGCAGCCGCCGCGGCAGCGGCTTCATCGTGCTGCACCCCCGCTGCGATATCAGCCATCTGCTTGTCGGTCACGACCTGCGCACCCTCGATCACCGAATCGGAAATCTTTGACGCAAACAACCGGATCGCTCGCAACGCATCGTCATTGCCTGGGATCACGTAGTCCACTTCGCTCGGATCGCAATTCGTATCAACCACCGCGACCACCGGAATACCCAGCTTGCGGGCTTCCTTCACCGCGATCTGCTCTTTGTTCGAGTCGATCACGAAGAGCACGTCAGGCAACCGGTTCAGGTTCTTGATGCCCGCCAGGTTCGCCTGCAGGTGCTTACGCTCGCGTTCCAGTTTCACCACTTCCTTCTTCGGAAGCAGATCGTAACGGCCGTCGGTGGCCATCTCGTCGAGTTCCTTCAGCCGCTTCACCGACTTCTGCACCGTGATCCAGTTGGTAAGCAATCCGCCCAGCCAGCGCTGGTTGACATAGAACATGCCGCAGCGTGTCGCTTCTTCCGCGATGGCGTCCTGCGCCTGCCGCTTGGTGCCCACAAACAGCACCAACTTGCCGTCCGCCGCCTGCTCCTGCACGAACTTCGACGCTTCCTTGAACATCTTCAGCGTCTTCTGCAGATCGATAATGTAAATCCCGTTGCGCTCGCCGAAGATGTATTCCTTCATCTTCGGGTTCCAACGTTTCGTCTGATGCCCGAAGTGAACGCCGGCTTCGAGCAACTCCTTCATCGTGATATTTGCCAAGCTACCTCCTAGCTTGCATCCTTTGCGGCGTACCTCAACGCATTGCGCCTCGGCCGGATCGCTCCGGATTACATTCCCGTTACACCCGCCCCGTTGAAACCTATAGACAGCGGGTGCGAGAAGATTCGTTCCGGTTCACTTGCTGCCTCCCGCCCCCGGAACCACAAAGCGAGAGTAGCTGAACACCAGTTACCAATTACCGGCCACCAGTTACCTCTTGGAGAACTGGAAGCGCTTGCGGGCGCCCTTCTGGCCGTACTTCTTGCGCTCTTTGCCGCGCGCGTCGCGACGCAGAAAGCCTTCGGCCTTCAGCTTGGGACGCAGTTCCGGCTTGAACTCCTGCAAGGCACGGGCAATACCCATGCGGACCGCGCCAGCCTGCCCATTCACGCCACCACCGTCCACCGTGCACAGCACGTTGAAGCTGCCAACGGTTTCGGTGAGCACCAGCGAAGACTTCGCCATGATGCGCTGGGCCTCGGTCACGAAATACACCTCGAACGGCTTGCCGTTGACCGTAAACTCGCCGCTGCCAGGGCGAAGAAACACGCGGGCTACGCTCGATTTGCGCCGTCCCGTACCGTAATATTGAACCAGTTCTGCCATTTCGTATCCGTCGGGAGCAAGCTCCCTTAATCCTTCCAAAAAAGTTCTGACTGGGTGCCCCATTCTATCGACCGTTTTGTGGTCTATAGGGTGGGGTCGAAAATGTACGACCCGACCACATGGTGGGTCTTTTCCTACTTCGCGACCGCTTCTAACGTCTGTGGCTTTTGCGCCACATGCGGATGCTTGTCGCCCTTATAAACCTTCAGCTTAGAGAACATGGCGCGTCCCAGCTTGGTGTGGGGAAGCATGCCTTTGATGGCGTCTTCCACAATCAGTGTCGGCTTGCGGTCGAAGCGCTTCTTGTACTCTTCGCCCCTGATGCCGCCGGGGTATCCGGTGTAGTGATAATAGGTTTTCGTATCCGCCTTCAGGCCAGAAATCTTGACCTTCTCGGCGTTGATCACGATCACGTGATCGCCGGTATCGAGAAAGGGCGTGTACTGCGGACTGTTCTTACCCGCGAGGATGCGCGCCACACGTGTCGCCAGCCGGCCCAGTGTCTGGCCCGACGCATCGACAACAAACCATTTACGCGCAATTTCCCCTTTGGGGAAATAGGTTGACATCTGAAATCTCCCAGAATTGTTAGAAAAACCGCGAAAGAGCCGCTGAGTTCGTGACGCTGGA
>Ga0075521_10000303_pt1 | contig 13639 bp, 11 predicted proteins | sample NGEPerD_FD_74785 | JGI IMG/M metagenome (GOLD analysis project Ga0075521, IMG submission 74785) | Arctic peat soil microbial communities from the Barrow Environmental Observatory site, Barrow, Alaska, USA - NGEE PermafrostAB12-D | ecosystem: Environmental > Terrestrial > Soil > Wetlands > Peat ...
GAGACGGTGCTGGATGTCGGGCTGTGCGACGAGAGCGTCGAGGGCCTTCTCGCGCTGACTGGCAACCCTCGCCTGGCCTGGGACTCCTACCGACGCCTGGTCGAGTCCTTCGCCCACGTCGTCGCGCACTGCCCGCTGGAGCCCTTCGAGCAGGCAACGGGTGCGCGCATGGAGGCGGCCGGCGTGCGACGTCCGCGCGACCTGGACGCGCGGACGCTGGCCGAGCTCACCGGCGAGCACCTGGAGCGCTTCCGCGCTCTCAGCGGCAAGCCGTTCCCACAGAACCCGCTCGATCAGGTCGAGGCTGCCGTGCGCGGCGTGCTGGAGTCCTGGAAGGCCCCGAAGGCGCGCGAGTATCGCCGTCTGCACGACCTGCCCGAGACGCTCGGCACGGCGGTCATCCTGCAGCGCATGGTGTTCGGCAACGCAGGCGGCGTGTCGGGCTCGGGCGTCGGCTTCACCCGCGACCCCGCTACCGGCGAGCACCGGCCCTACGTCGAGTTCCTGCTCGACGCGCAGGGCGAGGACATCGTCGGCGGCCGACGCACGCCCGACGGAGCCGGACAGCTGGCGCTACTGGCACCCGAGGTGCACCAGCGCCTGGACGAGGTCTGCCAGGTGCTGGAGGCCGAGTTTCGCGACGCACAGGAGTTCGAGTTCACCGTTCAGGACGGCGAGCTCTTTCTGCTGCAGGCACGTACTGCCAAGCGCATGCCGTGGGCGGCGCTGCGCATCGCGGTGGATCAGGTCCGTGAAGGCCTGGCGTCCATCAGCGAGGCCCGCGAGCGCCTCGCCAGCCTAGAGCTCCAGGAGATCCGGCGCGCGCATGTGCGCGACGGCGATGGAGCCGGCGCGATCTGCCACGGGCAGCCAGTGAGCATGGGTGTCGCAAGCGGTCCGATCGCTCTCGATGTCAGGGCTGCCGAGCGCATCGCCCAAGAGGGCCGGGCGCCCGTGCTGATACGCCGCAATACGAGCACCGAGGATCTCGCAGGGATGATCGTTGCGGCGGGCCTGCTCACCGGCAGCGGAGGGCGCACTTCACACGCCGCCGTCGTCGCGCGCGAGCTGGGCAAGCCCTGCGTCGTGGGTGCCACTGGGGTGGAGATCGACCTGGACCGACGCCGCGTCAGGATCGGCGACCGCGAGTTCGCCGAAGGGGATGAGATCAGCATCGACGGCGAGTCGGGCCGCGTGTTCGCCGGAGCTGTGCAGATCGAGGAGGAACGGCCGACCGCCGACCTCGCGATCGTCGCAGGCTGGCCAACGGCCTGAGCGCAGGAGCCCGCCATGGAGATCGAGCGCAAGCTCCTTGTCACCCACTTTCCGCCCGAGTGGACCGCTATCCGATCAGCGGGTGGCGCAGGCCTGTGGCCGTTGATCGAGGGTCGCCAAATCGAGAAGGTGCGCTACGTGATCCCGCCGAGCAGGGCCTGACGATCGAGCTGGATGCCTACATGGCGCGCTGGTCGGTCCTGTCGCCGCCGCGGTGGAGTTCGACTCCGAAGCGCAGGCGCAGCTTCACGCCTCTCCGATGGTTCCGCCCCGGGATCGCCGGCGATCCCCGTCGGAACTGGTCGGCGACGACCCCGGTCTCGCGGTGCTCTGATCCAGTGGCTCACCTTGCGACCTACACGCAGCTCGGAGACGGCTGCAGCGTACGTTCGTCCTTCATCCTGAGCGATTTCAAAGCGTCTGAGTCGGAACGGGTCGCTCATGCGAGAGGGACGTTAGCCCCTGTTCACGGGCAGCCCCCGATGGTGCTTGAGCGCGTTGTCCAGGCCCTTGCGGGCCGCTGGACTTGGCTTGAAGGTGAAGGTCACCGTGCCCGACGGCTGTGCAGGCGCGGCTCAGGCCGGCGCCGCTCCGTCGGTTGGCGGGTGCGCCGCTTGCGTGTCTTCCTCGAGGGCTGGTCCGGACGGAAGCGCGAGTAGTGCGAACAGCGCACCGGCGAGGGCGACAATTGCCGCTGCGAACAGTCCGAGGCCCATCCCGCTGATGAACGCCGAGTGGGCGAACTGGGTGAGAAGCTGGCCGGTGGCCCCACCGATCTGCTTGGCCACCCCGAGAGCGCCGCCGAGTGATCCGCGGATGGTTTCCTTGACCGCCTGCGGGACATGGTAGGGCGCCAGCGTTCCAGAGATCCGGTGCTGGTAGCGCGTGGAGAGCAAGCTCCCGACGACCGCCACCCCGAGTGCGCCGCCGACCTGCATGAACGAGCCGTTGGTCGCCGAGCCGACACCGGTGTGGGCGGAAGGCAGGGACCCCATGACCGATCCGGTGGCCGAGGGGATGACGAGGCCCGCCCCGACGCCGATCATGACCATGCCGGCCACCGCGCCCCCATAGGTGGTCGCGACGGACGCGCCGGAGACCTGCCACAGGCCGGCTGCCGCAACCAGCAGGCCGGCCGCCACGGTGAGCTTGGCACCGGCCCTGCGGACCAGGACGCTGGACAGGGGCGCCGCGACCGCGATCGCCCCGGCGGCAGGAAGCACCCGCAGGCCGGCCTGCAGGGGGGAGTAGCCGAGCTGGAATTGCAGGAACTGGGTCAGCACGAACAGCGAGCCGTATAGCCCGAAGGCGAGCAACCCGTTGCACATGACGGCGGCCGAGAACCTTCTGGCGACAAAGAACCGCAGGTCCAGCATGGGATGGGAGCTCGAGAGCTCCCAGGTAACGAAGCCGGCGAGCACAGCGAGGCCGCCGGCGCCGGCGCCTAGCACGAGCGCCGAGGACCAGCCGTGCACCGGCGCCTCGATGATCGCCCAGAGCACCAGTCCCAGCCCGACGATCGACAGCGCCGAGCCGCCCGAGTCCTGGCGCTTGGCCTCCGGATCTCTCGAGTCGGGCACCAGCGGGACCGCGAAGAGCACGCCGAGCAGGGCGACCGGCACGTTGATCAAGAACACCGAGCCCCACCAGAAATGCGCGAGCAGCAGCCCTCCGACGATCGGACCGAGCGCGACCCCTGCCCCGCTGGTCGCCGACCAGAAACCCAGGGCGCGCTGGCGCTCGCCCCGGTCGGTGAACGTGTTGGTGATGATCGAGAGCGTGGACGGCATGATCAGCGCCGCGCCGATCCCCATGCTCGCCCTGGCCGCGATCAGCAAGCCGACCGACCCCGAGAAGGCCGCCCACGTGGAGCCCGCGGCGAACGCCAACAGGCCGGCAACGAACGTCCGCTTGCGCCCCACGCGATCGGCGAGGCTCCCCGCCACGAGTATCAGTCCCCCGAAGACGAGCGCGTAGGCATCGACGATCCACTGCAGCTCGCTCGTGGTGGCGTGGAGCTTGCGCACGAGCGTCGGCAGCACCACGTTGAGGACCGTGTTGTCCAGCGATACGATCAGCAGCGGCACGCACAGCACGGCGAGCGCCCACCAACGGCGCGGCGGCGCGGTCGATGTCGAGCCTGCTCCCCGCCCCGTGGCGGTCCCAGACTGCAGCGGTGCTCTTTCCAGTCCGGCGCGAGCCACGTCGGGAATACTCACGCCGCGCGGCACCTGCGTCATCGGTACTTACACGCACACGGGCGCTAGGCGAGCTACGGAGACGCTCGGGCGAGCCTGAGGCGCTCCATCTGCGCTCCGACTGCCGGCGCGGCGAGGACCGGTCCTACGGCTCCAGCCGGTGCGGCCCGCGATAGAGGAAGGTGACCTCCCTGACGTTCTCCTGCCCGAGCATCTGCATCAGCAGCCGCGTCAAGCCGAACCCGAAGCCTCCATGCGGAGGGGCGCCGAAGCGGAAGAAGTTGAGGTAGTACTGGATCGGCCCGACGTCCACGTTCTTGTCGGCTGCCTGCGCCAGCAGCTGCTCGTAGCGGTGCTCGCGCTGAGCGCCGGTGGTGAGCTCTATGCCCTTCCACAGCAGGTCGAAGCTCCTGGTGAGAGTGGGATTCTCGGGGTGGCGCATGTGGTAGAAGGGCCGCAAGGTGGTGGGGTAGTCGGTGACGAAGGCGAACTCGTGCCCGTGCTGCTCCTCGATCAGCGCGGACAGCGCGCGCTCGCTCGGCGGGTCGAGGTCGTGGCCTGCTCCGGGCGCATCGTGGCCCGCGTCGTCCAGCAGCTGCTTGGCGTCCTCGAGCGTGACCCGCGGGAAGGGGAGCGACGGCACGACGAGCTCCGTCTGGAAGGCCTCTTCGATGAGGTGGCCGTGCGTGTCCTTGACGGCGGCCAGCACGTGCGCCAGCCAGCGCTCCTCGAAGGCCATCACGTCCTCGTGGGAGTCGATCCAGGAGATCTCCACGTCCACGCTGGTGAACTCGGTGTCGTGGCGTGAGGTGAACGACGGGTTGGCGCGGAACACGGGTCCGACCTCGAACACCCGCCCGAAGCCCGCGGCCATGGCCATCTGCTTGTAGAACTGCGGCGACTGGGCCAGGAAGGCCACGCGATCGAAATACTCCACCTTGAACAGCTCAGCACCGGACTCGCTGGCGGAGCCCATGAGCTTGGGGGTGTGCAGCTCGATGAAGCCCTCGCCGCGCCAGAGCTCGCGCATGGCGTGCTCGGCCGTGCTCTGCACCTGAAAGATCAGGCGCCTGTCGGGGCGACGGAGGTCCAGGTAGCGCCAGTCGATCCGCTTGTCCAGCGCGGAGTCCGGCGCGATCGGCACCTCCGGCTCGGCCAGCGAGTCCACCTGCAGGCCCTCCAGCTTCAGCTCCAGGCCGCCCAGCTTCACGCGCTCGTCCGCCACCGCGGTCCCCATGACCGTCACAGCCGACTCCGCCGTCAACGCACTCACCGCCTCGTTGAGCTCGCTCGGCGGCTCCCGCTTCGCCAGCGCCACCTGCGCCAGCCCCGTTTCGTCGCGCACGATCACGAACTGCATCCGCTTCTGGTCGCGCACCGTCTGCACCCAGCCGCGGATGCTCACCTGCTCGCCGACCTTCCCGGGCAGCTCCTCTATGAGTGTTCTGCTCACGCCCGGCACCCTATCCGAGCGCCTAGCCCGCCTCCTCCTCGGGCGCCAGCTCCACCTCGACCGCGAACTCGCCGTCGGCGACCGGCTCGAGCAGCTCGATCGCCCCGGCCAGCAGCAGGTCGCCCGACCCCAGCTCCAGCGCGCGCAGGCGCTCAGCGGTGTCGCGCACCACCACCCGCGCCACCGCCGCGCGCATCGGTCGGCGCGCCTGGGACTTGGCCTTGCGCACCTCGCTCAGCACGTCCGCAGTCACGTCCAGCGCCACGTCCTCGCGGGCACGCGCCTCGGCGTCGCTGCGGGCGCCGGCCTCCCCACCGGGCGCTCCATCCCCAGCCGCGGCCGCAACCCCAGCCGCAGCCGCAGCCAGCTCGTCGGCGTCCGGCCACGGCGCGCGGTGCACGGAGCCCGCCTGCCACCACGACCACACCTCCTCGCACACGAACGGCAGGAACGGGGCGAGCAGCCGCTGGAAGACGGACAGCGACAGGCGCAGGGCGAGGCTCACAGAGGCGCTCACCCCGGGGTCGGGGTCGTAGCGGCGGCCCTTGACGAGCTCCAGGTAGAAGTCGCAGTACCACCAGAAGAAGCTCTCCGCGCGCTCCAACGCGCGCGCGTAGTCGTAGTCCTCGAAGCTCGCCGTCGCCTCTCCCACCACGCGACCCAGCCGCGCGATCAGCGCGCGGTCCATCGGGTGGCTCAGCGCCTGGCCCGGCAACGGCAGGTCGGTGAGCGCGAACTTGGAGGCGTTCAGCAGCTTGACCGCCAGGCGCCTGCCGACCTTCATCTGCTTGGCGTCGAAGGCCGTGTCCGTTCCCGGCCTGCCGCTGGCCGCCCAATACCTGACCGCATCCGCCCCGTACTCCTCCAGCAGGTGCATGGGCGTGACGACGTTGCCCTTGGACTTGGACATCTTCTTGCGGTCCGGGTCCAGCACCCAGCCGGAGATGGCTGCGTTGCGCCACGGCAGCTCGTTCTCATCCAGGTGCGAGCGCAGGATGGTGGAGAACAGCCACGTCCTGATGATGTCGTGCGCCTGCGGGCGCACATCCATGGGAAACACCTTCCTGAAGAGCTCCTCGTCCTCGCCCGCCTGCCCGGCGATCTGAGGGGTGAGCGAGGACGTGGCCCACGTGTCCATCACGTCCGGGTCGCCCGCGAAGCCGCCCGGCTGCCCTCGCTGGGATGCCTGATAGCCGTCGGGCACGTCCGTCGAGGGGTCCACCGGCAGCTGCTCCTCGCGCGCGGCCAACGGCCGGTCGTAGAGGACGGTGGCGCCCTCGTCGAGCGGATACCACACGGGGAAGGGCACGCCGAAGAAGCGCTGGCGGCTCACGCACCAGTCGCCCGTCAGCCCGTTGACCCAGTCCTCGAAGCGCGCCCGCATGTAGGGCGGGTGCCATTTCAGCTGCTGCCCTCGCGCGATCAGCTCGTCGCGGTGCTCGATCGTGCGGATGAACCACTGCCTGCTGGTCACGATCTCCACCGGGCGCTCGCCCTTCTCGAAGAACTTCACCGCCCGGTTGACCGGCTGCGGCTCGCCGATCAGCTCACCGGAGTCCGCCAGCAGCTCGACGATCCGCCTGCGCGCCTGGTTGATCGTCCTGCCGCTCAGCTCGCCGTAGCTGGCTCGCGCGCGCCCGAGGTCCGCCGACTCCCAGCCGGGCTCGCCCCAGGCCACCTCCGTGAGCCGGCCGTCGGGCCCGAGCACCGAGCGCACCGGCAGCCCCAGCTCGCGCCACCACATCACGTCCGTGAGGTCGCCGAACGTGCACACCATCACTAGGCCCGTGCCCTTCTCCTGCTCGACCAGCGGGTGGGTCATCACGGGCACGCGCGTCCCGAACAGCGGCGTCAGCACCTCCCCGTCCACCAGATCGCGGTGGCGGGCGTCGTCGGGGTGGGCCAGCAGCGCCACGCACGCGGGGATCAGCTCCGGACGCGTGGTCTCGATCAGCGCCTCCCCGTCCCCCCTGAGCACTGTGAAGCGGACGCGGTGCATCGCCCCCGGGCGCTCGCGATCCTCGAGCTCGGCCTGCGCCACGGCCGTCTGGAAGTCCACGTCCCACAGCGTGGGCGCCTCCAGCTGGTAGGCGGCGCCACGCGCCAGCAACCCCAGGAACGACCGCTGCGAGATCCGCTGGGCGAGCCTGCCGACGGTGGTGTAGGTCATGGACCAGTCCACCGACAGCCCCAGCGTGCGCCACAGCGACTCGAACACCTGCTCGTCGCTCTCGGTCAGGCGCAGACACAGCTCCACGAAGTTCGGGCGCGACACCGGCACGGGCTCCTTCTCGGAGGGCTCGCCCGCCGGCTGGAACTGCGGGTCGTAGGGCACGGAGGGGTCGCAGCGCACGCCGAAGTGGTTCTGCACGCGGCGCTCCGTGGGCAGGCCGTTATCGTCCCAGCCCATCGGGTAGAAGACCTCCATGCCGCGCATCCGCCGGTAACGCGCCACGGCGTCCGTGTGCGTGTAGGAGAACACGTGCCCCACGTGCAGCGACCCGCTGACCGTGGGCGGCGGCGTATCGATCGAGAACACCCGCTCGCGCGGGGCGCTGCGGTCGAAGCGGTAGACGCCGTCGCGCTCCCAGGCCGCGCTCCACTTCTCCTCCAGGCCCTCCAGCGTGGGGCGCTCGGGGACGGCCATCAGCGAGCGGCGGCGGCTGCCGGGGCAGGTTGGACTTGCTGCGCCCTGGAGTCGATTGCCATCGGGCGCCAAGATAGTCGTTTGCCGCAGCGGCGGCGGGCGCTGCGGGCGGCGCCTGCGCCCTCAGGCGCCTGCGACGTGACAGCGCGACGGCGCGACGGCGGCGGCGGCGGCGGCGGCGAAAGCCCGCTCGTCGCGCTCGGCGCTGTGCGACGGGCAGTAGACGCCGCGCACTCCGCCGTCCTGAAGGCCGAAGGCCAGCCACACGTCCTCCTGCCAGGCGATGCGGAAGAAGCGATCGCCGCGATCGCCGCCGCGCGCGAGCTCGCGCTCCCAGACGGCCGCGACCACCTCCGCGGGGATGCTCGCGGAGCACGAGCAGCCGTTGGCGAGATAGCCGCTGGAGACACACCGCAGCCGCTGGCCCGCGACCTCCGCGCCCGCCGCCCCGCGGCGGTCGAGGTCCGCGACCACGTCCGCGAACGCGTCATCCCAGTCGGCGTCCCGGACGTGTCGCTCGAGTGTCGTTGCACCTGCCTGAAGTCCAGTCATGTCAAGCCTCCGCTCGGTCTTGCGCTGAAGAACGCCTGCTGTTGCCCAGATCGGGCAATTGATGTCGTCCTCTGCGGGCAATTCATGTCGTCCTCTTCGGGCAAATCTAGCGCCGGCTGATCGGATAGGGCGAATTCTGGACACCTGTACGACGGCCCGCCCGGCAGGCCGCGCCGGGGTCCCGAGAGCCCCGATCGAGCCTGCCCGCCGTGTGCACGAGAAAAATGGACACGCCGTCGCGGCTCGGGTATAGACTGCGCGCCAGTCAGGGGGAGCAAGACAGAGAGTGGGGAGCAGCGTGAGCCAGTCTGGGAGGAAGGTATTGGGGGTGGGTGCAGCGGTGGCGCTGCTCGGCGTCCTCATCGGCCTCTACGTCGCCGAGTGGGCCACCAGCCTTCCCACGCCGGTCGCCGCGGTGAGCGCGCCCGCGTCCAGCGGCGGCACGCAGCTCACGCTGGAGACCGTCGCCGCGGCCGGGCCCAAGTACAGCCCGTCGCACCCCGACTGGGTCTCCTACCTCGTGCGCAAGGACGGCAAGTGGCTGCGCAGCACGATCTACACCGTCCCGGCCAACTCGATCGTGCACGTCACGATCTACCAGTACGACGGCGACAGCGGCCTGCGCAACCCGTTCCTCTCCCAGGTCCAGGGGACGGTCGGCGGAACCGAGACAGTTGACGGCAAGACGGTCAACGCGATCAACCCCGAAGAAGCCTCGCACACATTCGTGGTCCCGCAGCTCGGGGTGTTCGTCCCGCTCCCGGGGGTCGCCGAAGAAGCCAAGAACCAATGCGAATTCGCCCCCTGTGAAGGCGCGGCGCACCGCACCATCAGCTTCAGCTTCAAGACCGGCAAGAAGGGGCGCTACCGCTGGCAGTGCTTCGTCCCCTGCGCCGCCGGCTTCATCGACGGCTTCGGCGGGCCCATGCAGACGATGGGCTACATGGACGGGTACATCAATGTGGTCTAGCCGTGTCCGCTGAGGCGCACCCGGGGACACCGGAGCCCAACCACGCCCGGCGCTTCACGACGATCTGGCTCATCGCGACGGTGATCGCGACGCCACTGGTGATCCTCCTGCTCGGGCCGGAACTGCCGCCGGGCAAGGCCAGCGCCGAGGCGGCGGGACAGGTCACCGACAACACCGTGCTGCTGGGGATGGCCACGCCCGTGCTGCTGCTCGTCCTGATCTACCTCGCGTACGCGATCATCGTCTTTCGCCAGCCCAAGGGCGCCGTACTGGAAGGCCCGGCGGTGCGCGGCGACGCGAGGCTCCAGACGGCCTGGATTGTGATCACCTCGGTGCTCGTCCTCTCGCTCGCTGCCTACGGCACCGTGCGCCTGGAGGAAGGCAACGGCGCCGGCTCGGGCAACGGGCCGACGCCGCTCACCGTGCCCAAGGGACCGAAGCTCCCCGTGCAGGTGATCGCGCAGCAGTGGGCGTTCACCTACCGCTATCCCACCTACGGCGGCGTCGAGACGACGCACCTCGAGCTGCCTGTAAACCAGATGGTCGAACTGCACATCACCTCGATCGACGTCATCCACTCCTTCTGGGCCTACCAGCTCGGGGTCAAGGCCGACGCCAACCCGGGCGTGGACAACGTCGTGTTCGTCAAGCCGACCACGGAAGAGACCTTCGAAGTCCATTGCGCCGAGCTGTGCGGCATCTGGCATGGCGGCATGTTCGACCACGGACACGTCGTCTCCGCGGGAGCCTTCGAAGCTTGGATACGCCAGCAGGAGGCGAACTTCGCCCCTGCCACGAAGGTGCTGCCCCCCTATGCCAAGACCTACTCACCCGAACCGACGAGGCGCGCAGAATGAGCACGACAGCAGCCGCAGCCACCCCCCAGCCTGTCGGGCGCCCGCTCTGGCGGCGGCTGATCGGCTTCAACCTCCTGACAGCAGTGATCCTCGGCGTCGGCGGCTACTACCTCGGCTGGTTCATCGGGCACCAGGTGGACGGCAAAAGCTTCGAATTCCAGGCGGCAATCGACGAGAACGACGTCGCGCTGCTGCTGGCCTATTTCTTCGGCGTGGTCGGGTTCCTGATCGGCCTGGGCTTCGCCAACTACCCGATCTCGCGCCTGCTCGGGCGCCCGGCATCGCTGCGCGAGAAGGAGCAGGAGGGGATCGGACGCTACTTCGGCCTGTGCACCGACCACAAGGTGGTGGGCATCCAGTACCTGATCGGCATCGGCGTGTTCTTCTTCGTCGGCGGGCTGAACGCGATGTTGATCCGCACCGAGCTGCTGCACTCGTCGCCCACCTTCGTCGGCCCCAACCAGTACCTGTCCCTGGTCGGCATGCACGGCACGATGATGATGGGAATGATGACCTCCGGCATCCTCGGCCCGTTCGCCAACTACTTCGTTCCGCTCATGATCGGCGCCCGGCGGATGGCCTTCCCGCGAATCGAGGCGCTGACCTTCTGGCTGCTGATGGCCGCCGGCTTCATCCTCGTCTCGACGATCTTCTTCGGCGGCTTCCCCACCGGATGGACCGGCTATGAGCCGCTCAACGACCAGGCCGTGATGGGGATGGACTCCTACATCTGCTTCTTTGCGCTCGTCGGGCTGTCGATGTGCCTGCTCGGCCTGAACATGATGGCCACGATCATCACCATGCGCGCGCCGGGGCTGACCTGGTCGCGCTTGCCGATCTTCGTGTGGTCGGTGTTCGCGACCTCGGTGCTGATGGTACTGGCAGCGCCGATGCTGATCGCGACCCTGCTGATGGCGGCGCTGGACCGTTCGATCAACACCTCGTTCTTCATCGCGGGCGGCGGCGGCAGCTCCTACCTGTTCGAGAACCTGTTCTGGTTCTTCGGGCACCCGGAGGTCTACATCCTGGCGCTGCCCGGCTTCGGGATCGTGCTCGAGCTGCTGCCAGTGTTCACGCGCAAGCCGCTCTGGGGCTACCGCCTGGCGGTCTCGGGCATGCTCGGCGTCAGCCTCATGAGCTTCTTCGTGTGGCAGCACCACCTGTTCGTGAGCGGCATCAACGCCGACCTGCGGCCCTTCTACATGCTCTCCACCGAGATCATCTCGATCCCCACCGGCTTCATCTTCCTGTGCGTGATGGGCACGCTGTGGAAGGCGCGAACGTCGTTCTCCGTGCCGATGCTGTTCTGCCTCGGCTGGGCGTTCAACTTCCTGATCGGCGGGCTCTCCGGCGTGTTCCTGTCGGACACCCCCAGCGACACCACCACGCACGGCAGCTTCTTCGTCATGGCCCACTTCCACTACACGATCATGGGCGGGCTGATCTTCACGTTCTTCGCCGGCATCTACTACTGGATCCCGAAGATGGTCGGCCTGCGCTTCAATGAGCGCCTGGCCAAGATCCACTTCTGGAGCATGTTCCTCGCGTTCAACTCGACCTTCCTGCCGCTGTTCGTGCTCGGCATGGAGGGCATGCCGCGGCGCGTCTCCTTCTATGAACCCAAGCTGCACACGCTCAACGTGTGGGTCTCGATCTCGGCGTTCGTGCTCGGCGCCTCGATGCTGGTGTTCCTGGTGAACGCCGTCTACTCGCTGATCTTCGTGCGCCTGCGCGCCGAGTCCAACCCGTGGCGCTCCAAGTCGCTGGAGTGGCAGGTGCCCACGCCAGTGCCGGTCAACAACTTCGAGCAGATCCCGGTCTTCGACTCCGACCCCTACGACTACGGCACGCCGCTGGCCGTGGGCGGCGGGCAGCCGGCGGCGGCGAGGGCCTGAGCGTGGCCGCTCCGAGCGAAGAGCTGCCGCAAGGCCTGATGATCCCGCCGGCGGCGGCGGGTGCGGAGATCCCACCCGAGCCGCCGGACGTCGGCGCGCGCGCGCTGTCGGTGGCCTCGCGGCTGCTGGCCGGAGCGACGACGTTCTTCTTCCTGGCCTTCCTGTTCGCCTACTTCTACCTGCGCTCGCTCAACCAGGACCACATGTGGCGCCCCGCGCACATCAAACCCGACCAGGGACTGGGCGCAGCGTTCATCGCGTGCGTGGCGCTCAGCGTGCTGGCGACGGTCGTGGCCGGGCGGCAGATGAAGCGCGGCTCACGCGGCTGGGTGGGGCCCGCGATCGGCGGCGTGGCGCTCGGGCTGGTGGCGGTCGCGCTGCAGTGCGTCGAGTACACCAGCCAGCACTTCGGACCGACCGACGGCGCCTTCGCCAGCGTGTTCTGCGCCTGGACCGCGTTCTACCTGATCGCCATGCTCGCCACGATGTACTGGCTGGAGACCCAGCTCGCAACCGAGCTGCGCGCCCGCAGCGTGCCCGCCACCGGCGAGGGCGACATCGAGGACCCGGACAAGCTGATCGCCCCGGGACTGGACGCCGCGGTCTTCTATTGGGGCTTCCTCGGCGGCATCGGCATGGTGATGTACGTGACGCTGTACCTCCTGTAGTGCTCGCCACGGCGGCGGCGACGCCGGGCCTTGGGGACTGGTCATTGAACCCGCCGCTGGTGCTGGTTGCAGGCCTGGCCGTGCTCTACTGGCTCGGGGCCCGCCGCACGTTCACGCCGGAGCGCAAGCGCACGGCGCAGCACGGGCGCAGCGCCTGCTTCTACGCCGCCCTGCTCGTGCTCGTGCTTGCCCTCAGCTCGCCGCTGGATCTGCTGAGCGAGCAGCTGTTCTGGGCGCACATGGTCCAGCACGTGCTGCTGCTGGTGGTGGCCGCGCCGCTGATCGTGTTCGCGCGCCCCTGGATCCGGCTGTGGCGCTGCCTGCCGCTGGACGCCCGCAGGTGGCTGGCCCGTGGGCTCAGCCACGGGCGGCGCGCCGCGCCGCTGCGCGCGGCTGCCCGCTTCCTGGGCAGCCCGGGAGCGAGCTTCGTGGCGTTCTCCGTGGTGCTGCTCGGTTGGCACCTGCCGGCGCTGTTCGACGCCACGCTGCGCTCCAGCGCCCTGCACGCCCTGGAGCACACGCTGTTCTTCGGGACGGCAGTGATGTTCTGGAAGCAGGTGATCCCCTCCCCGCCGCTGCGCGTGCGCCTGCCCGCCCCGCAGCGGGTCCTGTATGTGGTGGGCGCGATGATCGTCAGCTGGGTGCTAGCGGTGGTGCTGGCGCTGGCGCCGCATCCGCTGTATGGCTTCTACGCCAACCAGGCCAGTCGGCCGGGCGGCATATCCGCGATCGCCGATCAGCAGCTGGCCGCAGGGATCATGTGGGTCCCCGGCTCGATCACATTCGTAATCGTCATCTTCGTCTACGTCCACCGCTGGCTGATCCCGACGGAGCCCGGGTCCACCCGGTCCCCGCGACTGGCGAGCGAGCACTAGGAGGGCTCATGCCAGACCTCGTTCCGATTGCCTCAGGCTTCCTCACCGGCTCGATCCTCACGCTCGTGCTGCCTCTGGGCGTGCTGATCCTCGTAGCCATCTGGTACGTCGTGCTGTGGCGGCGCGGCTCGGGCGAACGCTAGCTCGCGGAAGCGCTCTCCCCGCTCCTGGAAGTTGCGGTAGTTGTCATAGCTGGGAGCGGCGGGCGAGAGCAGGACCACGGCGCCGGGCCCCGCCAGCGTCCGCGCG
>Ga0075521_10000304_pt1 | contig 13627 bp, 12 predicted proteins | sample NGEPerD_FD_74785 | JGI IMG/M metagenome (GOLD analysis project Ga0075521, IMG submission 74785) | Arctic peat soil microbial communities from the Barrow Environmental Observatory site, Barrow, Alaska, USA - NGEE PermafrostAB12-D | ecosystem: Environmental > Terrestrial > Soil > Wetlands > Peat ...
GCTAAGTCGTCCTGCGTATAAATTCGCAGAATCGGCGGGGTGGTCTTCATAAGACCGGCAGAAACGGCAGGGCCGCTCGACGTCGTCGCTTGCGCGGGTACCACCGCCGTTTCGACGGGCTGTTTCTTGGCCACCGATTGCGGTGCGTTACTTTCCTTCCACTCCTCTGAGGGAGCGCCCTCCTGAAGCCAAAGGGAATATGGAGCGCCGTTCAGGAACACCTGGGCGTCGAGGATGGCGGACTGTTTCTGGTCGTCCGTCTTGGCGTCCACAAGCTTCTGGGCAGACAGCACGGGAATGATGACCGTAACATTCTCCGGATGCTCGGAACTCAGTCCCAATGCCTTCTCCCGAACATGATGCGACACCTCGATGGCGAAGGCGGAGAACGCGGAATCGTCGGGAAAAAGCGGCACGGCCGCTTGCAGCATCGGCATCACCACCTGCTGGAAGGTTTCCTTCAAGCGGGCGTACGAGTCCATGCGATCGGCAGAATATGCGGCGTAGTAGTTGCCGGTCATTTCCAGCACGGTCTGGTTCTTGTAGAAATCGAAGCGGATGGAGCGCTGGTCCTGCATCTGCATCTTCGACTGATCGACATCAAGAACGCGGCTGAAGTAGAACGGGTACGGGAATTTGTGCGCGCCTACCTGATCCCCGATTGCGACCAGCGCCTTGAAGTACTTTTGCTGCAGCCGCTGCGTTTTTGGGTCGGACAGCTCCGTCGGCGTGAGAACTTGCGCCGCCAGGGACGTCGCCGTTCCCAGCACCGCCAGCCACACCACCACGCCAGCAACCCACTTCATCCCGGCATCTTCTCCGTCGCGCACTACTTTTGAGCGTACACCAATCCACCGGCTTCGTAAGGCGGATCGGCGACGGCGCGAATGTAAGACACCAGTGCGGCTATGTCGCTCTTGGACAGTGTGTAACCCCAGGGCGGCATCTCTGCGGATTTGTTCAAGGCGGGACCGCCGTGGCTGATGATAGCAATCAAGTCCGCGTCGCTCATCTTGTTCAGGGTGTCGCCTTCGGTGAAGGCGTGCGGTTTCACCGACAGGTTGTCCATGTTCGACACGCGCAGCGACGAAGATTCCGGATCGTGGCACCGAATGCAGTACTGCGCATTGAGTTGCGCTCCCACCGTCTGCTGGTAGCCCAAAGCGATTTCCTCAATCGGAAGTTCGATGTTCTTCCCGGTCGCATCCCTGGTGCTGGCGACGAGTTTGTAACGACCGGCTTGCTGTCCAAGCGAGACGTTGGTTGTTACCTGCCCACTGGAGTCGGTCAGGGCCGCGGCCGGAGTAAAACTCACGCCGGATGGCCCGCCAAAATAAACGACTGCTCCGGCGACTGCGCTTCCGGAGGCGTCGTTCACCTGAACGACAACCGGCTGATCCAGTGGCATTCCGATATAGCCAATCTGCTTGCCACCGCTGGACTCAACGATGGCCGCGCCCGTGGCGGTGGCCTTAAGCGGAGCGGGCTGTTTGCTCCTGTGCGAGCATCCACTGGTGAGCAGCGTCAAGGCGCTAAGAACGATGAGCGCGCGGTTCATTTCTTCGCCACCTCCTTCGCGCCAGTTGACTTGAGCGACATCAGGAATGCGGTCAGCGAGCGCGCCTCATCGTCGGTCATGTGCTGGTCAGGCTCGATCGTGCCGGACCGCAGCGCTTGGGGATCTTTCAGCCAGTGATAAACCCACGCTGCGTTGAAGCGCCTCCCGGTGCCGGCCAGGGCCGGACCAATGTAGCCTTTGTCCTTTGCGTAATCGGCGATGTGGCACGCCTGGCAGGCAAATTTCGAATAGAAGAGTTCCCGCCCTTGTTCGACCATGGCAGGTGTGAATTCTGTTAGCGGCAGAGCGTCGCGATCAAACTCCGGCGTCTGGTACACAGTCATGATGTAGTCGGTGAGCGTGTTGATGTCCGCATCGCTGAGGTTGAACTTCGGCATACGGCGGATCAGCGCTGGACGCAGGGTTTCCGGATTCTTCAGGAACTGCGTCAGCCACTCCCGCGTCACCGCCGTTCCCTCCCAGGTAAGGTCAGGAGCCATATCTCCGCCGTGACCATTGATCATGTGGCAACTGAAGCAGCGCAGGTCATGCATGAGCTGCCCCGCATGTCCGGCGGGCTCGTATTTCGATTGCTGGACTGTCGCGATGCGCATCGAAGGAGGCTGGGTCGCCGCGCGGTCCGTCTGCGCCAAAAGCGCGGTGGTGACCGCATCCACTTGCTGCGGCGTTAGCTGGAACTGGGGCATTTTCAAAGCTGGCCCGAAAGACCGCGGGTTGCGTACTTTCGCGGCAACATACGAGGGCAGATTGTGATCGACGCCTTCGACAAAGAGCAGTTGCGAGATCGGCTTGCTGCCGATGCGGCTCAACTCCGGCGCGAAGTTTTCCGGCTTCTTGATGCCGTTGATCTCGTGGCAACTGGCACAGCCGTTCTCGAGGACGAGCCGTTTGCCGTGCTCAATTTGTTGCGGAGTCGGAGCCTCGAGGTGGACGCTGGCAACGAAGTCGGGCTCCGTCTTCGACTCCAGGAAGGCAGCCAGCGTCGCCACTTGAGTTGCATCGAAGCGGTAATGCGGCATCATGGTGGCGGGATCGTAGTGGTCCGGGTTCGTCACCCAGTCGGCGAGCCATTCGGGTTTGACTTTCGTTCCGATGCCTGTGAGTTCGGGTCCGACGTTGCCTCCGACCATCATGCCGGCGGCGTTCTGCATTGCGTGGCATGACGCGCAGAAGGACTGACCGTAGAGCGAGGTCCCGGCAGCGGGATCGGGATTCGGCTTGGCGTTGAGCGGTTGCAGCGAAGGCTCCAGAGGCGTGCTCTGCGCCAGGATAAACGCCGAGACATCCCGCGCGTCGTCATCGCCGAAGTGATAGTTCGGCATGGTTGCCGTGCTGGCGTAGGCCTGCGGGTCTTTGATCCAAGCGTAAACCCATTCGCGCGTCGTCTTGTCGGCGACATGTTTCAGCGATGGCGGATCGTCGTCGGGTTGGATGTATGTTCCATCTCCCTGTTTGATGGTGTGGCAGTGTGTGCAACCGTAGCTGGATATAAGCTGCCGCCCCTGGTTCAGGAACGGTGTCGCAGTCTGCTTCTCCAGATGGCATTGTCCGCAACCGGCCTCGATGTATTTCGCCGGCAGCAGGGGCTGCTCCCATTGTTCGGTGGCGTTGTGCGCTTCCTGCACGGTGGTAGCGACACCCTGTCCACGATGGCAAGTGGTGCAGCCGAACTCCGTCAGTGAGTGGGGAATGACCGGGTGTTTGCGGTAGGCCACCGCACTCACGTCGGCAAGGCTATTTTCTTTCAGCCCAAGATGGCACGTCGTGCAGCGATCGGTCACCTGCTCTTCTGGGATCCAGATCTGGTGAATGCCACCTTCGTAATGGCGCTCCAGGGTAACGGCATCAGCGCGGCCACGGATGAGATGTAAGTATTGCTTCTGGTAATGCCGCCACTGGCTGAAATGATCTTTGGCCGGGGAAATAGCGAGCAGCACAAGCAGAATGAGACTCATTGAGCCGAAAGCCCGTGCACTGTCCCCGAAGAAGAACCGCCACAGTGACTTGAGTTTGTCAGCCATCGTCGCTTAGGCCCTCCAGGGCAGGACCCAGGACCATCCCGGGCCGCGGAAGAGTGTTCCAACAACGGTCAGCACCACAAGCTCAACCAGGAACCAGGTCATGACCCAGAAAGACAGCGGCTTTCGCACCAGCCACTTTCGGAAGCCTTGTGCAGTTTCAGGGTTGGTTTGCGCGGCAAGCAGCATGAATGACGCAACAATTAATGTGGGTACCAGGGCAACCCAGACGTCGAAGACCACCAGAAAAATACAGAACAGCACAACCACAATTCCGAAGATTCGCAAGCGCCTTGCTCTGTCGCGCAGCCACAACCCTTCGGCTTCCACATTGATCTTGAAATACGGGATGACGATCAGAGCCATCACCACTAATCCGGGTACAAGTACACCCGCCACCACGGGCGGGAAATAATGCAGCATCTCCTGCAGGCCGAGAAAGTACCACGGGGCCTTCGCTGGATTCGGCGTATGCATGGGATCGGCAAGGCTCTCGAGCGGCGCGTCCCATAGCAGCGCGACAATGACCAAGGCTGCGGTCATCACCTCGATGGCAACGGCGGCGCGGAAGAAGACTTCGGGATAGGTCATGACCCGGTCTTCATCCTTCACGTGGACCTGCGGCGAACTGCGCTTGGTGATGAACGCGATCCGGCGCGGGGTCCGGCGCGCATCGGAGTCGACTACAGCGACGAAGTCTTTTGGGTCGCTCATTTGCTGCTCACCTCCGAAGCCGATTCGCCCGGGTAAATGCCACCGTCTTTGCGGATCCGCCAGAAGTGCACCGCAATAAAGAGAACCGCAGTCACCGGCAGGATGACGCAATGCAGAACGTAGAACCGTAGCAGCGCATTGGCGTTCACGGCCGTTCCTCCCAGCATCAGGAATCGCATCTTCGCACCGACCAGCGGGACTGCCGACGCAATGTTGCTTCCCACAGTAACCGCCCAGTAAGCCAACTGGTCCCACGGCAGCAGGTAGCCGGTGTAGCTCAGGAGCAGCGTCACCAGGAGCAGCACTACACCAATGATCCAGTTGAACTCACGCGGCGTGCGGTAGGCTCCGCGATAGAAGACTTTGAACATGTGCGCGAAAACCAGGAAGACCATCGCGTGTGCCGACCAGCGGTGCAGGTTACGCAAGAACACGCCGGACGAAACCACGTATTGCAGGTCTTTCATGTCCGTGTAGGCCTGGGGGACCGAGGGATGGTAGTAGAGCATCAGCAGAATGCCCGTGATTACGAGGATGAGGAAGGTTCCGAATGTCAGCGCGCCTAGATACCATGTCGCGCTGAACTCCAGCACGCGTTTGCGTGACTTGATCGAGAAAAGGTGCAGAAACACGTTTTGCTGCACGAAGAGCGCGCGACGCAGATTGCTCTCCCCGCTGCCGCTGCGGAAAATGGACCGCCAGATTCGGTTCTCGCGCACCTGGTTTACGAGATTGTCGACACCGTTTGCCATGGCTACACCCTCACCAGTTGCTTGATCGCGATGGCATTGGAGCGATCGACCATGAGGTTGCCATCATCGCTCAGCCACATGCGCAACCACGGGAGCGGCCTCGGCGCCGGTCCTTCGATCTTCACGCCATCCTTGTTGAACTTGCTGCCGTGGCAGGGACAGGCAATGATGCCCAGATCCGGCTTATAGGCCGTAAGACAACCCAGATGAGTGCAGATCGCCGACAGCGCGAAGAAACCCTCGCCGGTTCGAACCACGTAGATCGCTGTCTGCGGATCCATCGTCACCGAGTCAGGAGCATAGCGGTCGGGCTTGCCCGCATCCACGATCGGCGACGGTTCATACAGCACGTTGGGCGACAGGTATTGGTACGCGAAACCGGCTGTGCCCAGGGCCGCTACTGCCGCCGAGCCGACTCCGACTTTTACGAAGAACTGCCGCCGGCTCATTTCCTCCGGGCTATCGGGAGCAAGCGCGCGTTTTGGATCCTCAGCCATAAATCCTCACTGAATGATTACTTGGCCGCTGCCGCAGCGACCGGTCTGGGTCCATCAAAGCTCTGAATGGTGATGAGTCCCGTGGGTTCCGACGGCACAAGGTGATAAGCCTCCATGGTGATGGTGTTCGCGGGGCAGCGCAGGGCGCACAAGCCGCAGCGAATGCAGCGCGTCTCGTCCTTGATCATCGCAGTTCCGGCGATGCTGCCTAACTCCGCTGGTTGTATGCCTTCCAATTCGAAGGTAAATAATTCAGGATTATTGGCCAGTGCATCGATCGCGTTTGGTTCGAACTCGATGCGATCCAGTGGCACCAGTTCCAGGCAATTCTCCGGACACACATCGACACACGCGCCGCAGAGCACGCAATCCGTGCCGTCCTGCTCGCTGCCTTCAAGAATGGTGTTGACGTAGCACTTGAGGCATCGCTGTGCCTCCGCCATGGCCTCCTGCTGGGTGTAGACGAGCTCGACCTCGGTCATGCCGGTGCGGCGTTCCAGCGGAAGCATCGGAATGGCCTGGCGCTGGATATTCATGTAGTCCACGGCCATCTGCCAGCGGTCGAGCACCTGCACTTCGATCTTTGGCTCCTGATGTTTCGTTCCCCGAAGGTATTCGTCGATGCCCACCGCCGCGCGCTTGCCATCGCCCACGCTGTCAATGATGAGGCGCGGGCCGAAGGCACAGTCGCCGCCTGCGAAGATCCCGGGGGCAGAGGTCATCAGGGTGTCGCGATGCACATTAATCAGCCCGCGGGGCGACACCAATACGCCATCTTCTGGTCGTAGGAAATCCAGATTAGGCGCCTGCCCGATCGAAAGAATGATGGTGTCGCACTCAAACTGGGTATCACTGTTGTCGTAGAACGCGGGACTAAACCGGTGGTTCTCATCGAAGACGTATTTGGTCTTCAGACATTCGAGACCGACGACCTTGCCGTCGCGTCCCAGCACTCGCTTCGGCCCGAAACCGGGATGCATGATGATGCCTTCTGTCTCCGCTTCCTCGATTTCTTCCAACGCGGCCGGCATTTCATCGCGGTTCTCCAGGCAGACGAGACCCACTTCGCGAGCGCCCATACGTAACGCAGACAGCGAAATATCCATCATTTCGTGAGCAGCAACCGCTTGCGCATTCTCTTCCGACGGAGTGATCTCGCTCGGAGCGTCATGCTGACGCAATACTTCACGCGCGGCGGAGCGGGCGACGTCCATGGCAACGTTGCCTCCGCCGATGACCAGCACCTTCTTACCAATGGTGAACTTGTAGCCGAGATTGACGTTGAGCAGGAACTCAATGCCGCGATGCACACCATCCAGGTCAACGCCTGGAATCGACAGATCGCGACTGCGGTGTGCGCCTACGCCGATCAGCACGGCGTCAAAGCCCTGGTGTCGTAGCTCACCAACCGTGAAGTCACGCCCCGCTTCACAGTTCAGACGCAACGATATGTCGCCGGTTTCGAGGATCTCGCGCACCTGCGCCTCAACCACGCTGCGCGGCAGCCGATACTCAGGAATCCCGAGGTACAACATTCCGCCCGCGACGGGAGAGGCCTCGAAGATCGTGACCGAGTAGCCCATCAAAGCCAGATCGTGCGCGGCCGAGAGCCCGACCGGCCCTCCGCCGATTACCGCAACTTTGTACGGGAGTTTTGCCGCTGGGCGGGTGGTCGGGGCAACCGGGTGGCGCGACTCCGGACCGTAATTCTCGGTCAGGAAACGCTTGAGAGCGCGAATCGCGATGGGCCGATCGATCTCGCCGCGCCTACACGCCGTCTCGCAGGGATGCGCGCAAACACGCCCGCAGATACTCGCCATCGGATTGGGATCGCGCGCATACTTATACGCTTCCTCGAATTTCCCTTCCGCGATCAGCGTGACGTAACGGCCGGCGTTGGTGTGCGCGGGGCACGCCATCATGCAGGGAAAGTTGGTGTTCAGCCATTCCCGGTCAACCGTCTTCCTGGTGAAGCGGCTTAGCATCAGCCCTCTCTCCGACGAGGTGTGGTTGTTTGTCAGTGCAAGAGGTTGGGCGCACCTGCCGGGGCGCCCTTCCTAAACCGCTATTTCGAGAGGGTGAAGTCCGCTTTGCCGGTGCCCGCCACATCCACTGACTTAGTCTGTGGCTTCATGCCTTCGTGCCATGCGACGACGTTGTACTTGCCATCGGGAACGTTCTCGATCTTGTAGTTCCCGCTGGCATCGGTCTCGGCGAAGTAGGGAGTGGGGCTGACAACGATGTAGCCCGACATCTCCGGGTGAACGTTGCACAGCAGCGGCACCACTCCAGGAGTACTGAACGTGAATGGACGCTTTTCGCCCTTCGGCCAAGTGCCGAGGTTGTGTCCGTCCTTCTTGTTGCCGCTGATCGAAGGCCAAAACACGTTGTGCTGCACGTTGTCACTGTTCTGGAATTCAACCACCGTCCCTACCTGTACGACCAGGAGGTGCGGGTTGAACATCAGACCTTTCTGGTCCATTAACGGCTTCGCCGCAGGGGCCGGGAAGGTCTTGCCAGCGATGGCGTCAACGTAAACGACGGAGGACTTCCCCGGAGATACTGTGCCTGTGATAGTGCCGGCGAACGCGGCGGTTGCAAGAATAAGAACCAGCAGAATCGTGAACAGCGTAAAACGACGTGTCATATATCTTCCTTTCATAAGGTCTAACTTTATTGAACACTTATTAGTAGGCAAACTCAAATCCCAAAACCAGCGTGTTGGTATGGAACGAGTTCACCGCCATCGGCAGGCCGGTGATCGGATTCATGGCATACGTGACCGATTGCCCCGGCCTGAATTGGTATTCGGCGACCGCCTTGATGTTGGCGTGAATCAGGAATTGCACGGCCGGCGTAATGCGATTGCGGGTCGCGCTGGCTGCGCCGTTAAAGGATGAGTTGGTGAATCCCCCAGGCACCAGGGCATTTGCATAATCTGATTGGGAATTCACCGCATCGTACCGAATCATTACATACATCCACGGATACGCCAGCCATTCAGCATCCACAAATCCGCCGCTGAAAGTCGTTGGAGAGCCGTGCACGAACGCCACCGGCGTCGAGACTGTTGGGTCCACCGGCAACGGAATCAAAGCGCCGGTTGAATCAATCGGCTGCAGGTTATAGTCGTGGCCGTACATAAACAGGCCGTTAAACTGGAGACAGCAGTGATAGTTGAAGGTGAAGTTGCCGCCTACGCGGTAGAACGGCTCGCGGGCAGTCAACGTGGCCGCGGTGCCGTCAAGCAGGGCGCCCGTGAGGCGTTGCACTGAGCGTCCGTAGAAATAGTACGTCCCAAAGTTGAGATAGGTATGGTCGCGCGGCCCGCTGGGGCCGGCCGCCTGAATGGCGTTGCGGCTCTCCTTATCTTTTTCCAGGTTGAAGCGATAGTTGAAGCTGGCATAGATATCCTTGAAGTTGGCATCCGAAGCCACGCCCAGTCCGCCGTTGTTGCTGCCCGTTGCCTGCGGAATGTACGGACTACCCGGGTTCGAGTCCTGTCCCACACCGCTGGTATTCTGGTTGATGAAGGCAAGCGAATAATTGTAGCCGCCGGTGTGTCTGCCGCCGCTGAACTCAATACCCTGACCGGATCCCGCGAAAGTGAACGAATTGTTGACGAACTGCTGGTTAAAAGCTGGGTTAACCACGCCAACGTTGGCTTGGCTGTAGATGTCATACGGACTGACCCAGATGGACTTCGACTGGGTGAACGGGATGTCCAACTCGACCTGGCCCACGCGCAAATTCAGCGCGTACTCAGGCAGTTTCAGGAACCGGCCGACGTTGACGAACTTCAGATAAGCCTCGCCCAGTCCGCCGTTGGCGTTCGCCCCTGACACGCTGATGTCGTCATCGACCCAGAACGCGATGTCGCTGCCAAAGTTGCCGGCAGTGAAGATGCTGAAGAGGCCGGTTTCAAAGTCAGCGGTCGGAACGTAGGGGCCAATCGACCCTGGCGGCAATAGGTTGTTGAAATTGTTGCGGCTGCCGCTGGTGAACTGAAGGTAATTGTTGTAGCGCATTCCGATCGGCGGGATGCCCGGAATAGTGCCCGGCCAGATCGCTTTTGGCCATAATTCTTCATTCGCCGGCGCTCCCAGCATGACCGGAGGAATCTTCAGCATCGACTCATCGTCCTTGGGGAACTTAAAACCCGCATCCTTAAAGGCTTTGCCGAAGTCGTTCAGCTTGGGAAAGTCGATGTGACAGGTGCTGCAACTGGTGCCATACATCCGTGAAAATGCGGGTATACCAAAACTCTGGCGGGATGAAAGTACCAATAGAATTAATAAGATAGACTGAACGGGTACGCTACAACGAAGGAACGGTTTCACGCGCATATCGACCCCTTCTGTGGACTCCGAAATCCAGGCCAGATGAAGTACCGTGTCGCCCACTTCTGATTTGGCGAATTGGAACGAGAGTATTTACGTTTCGCCAACCCCTCAGCAGTGACGTACATCACGCTCGACGGTGATGTTAGTACTACTGCCATTATTGTGACCCTGATCTGTCGAGCACTACGACTGGCCCATCATCGCACTCGAGCACCGATACCCACGGCAACTGCCGCGGGCTGACGTGCCGGGGATGCGCGAGCGTGCGGAGTAGATTGGCGCAAAGCTGCAAGTCCTGAGCCGGGCAGATTCCGGAACCGAGGTCGAGCTTCGTTTTCGGGCAAAGTCGCCTTCGAATCCTCCACGCCGCGGCCATGGTTTATGTGGTCGGACCGATTCTTTGTCGCCAAGCCAGCGGTCAACCGTCCATCGACCAAATAGAACGGTCCCCAGCAGTTTTATCTTCCGAGAATACCTACATAGTGGTAGCTGCTAAGTCCTCCAGCGCAGTAGCTCATGGTTGCCCACTGGCGTTAGCGAAAAAGCCTCTTATCTCGTGATGTGAATGTCGGCTAAACACCGCATAGTACCAGCATGCAAGGCCGGTTCGGATCAGCCAGATCCGGGGACTACGCACCACGGCGTTTGCGATAGAACCAATCTTTCGATGGAGGATGCAGTGAAAAAGAAACTGGCAATTACAGCCGTGGTCAGCCTGACGGTCTTGATGGTCTCAATGCAGTTGTTTTCCGCCGCCCATAGCAGCGCAGTCCGTAACCGTATTCCCGCACCGTCTCCCAGCCCCGCAGATGTTATCGCCGGACCAGGACGGATCGAGCCAGTCTCCGAAGACATCAAGTTGAGCTCGGAGCTGAGCGGGAAATTGAAGTCAGTGGACGTAGAGGAGGGCGACCCTGTACGCATGGGGCAGGTCCTGGCGGTGCTGGAGAACGACGACTACCGTGCGCAGTTGGCTTCGGCTACCGCGCAGGTGCAGGAAAAGGAAGCCATCTTGCGCAAAGTCACCAATGGAGCGCGGAGTGAGGAACGTTCCGAAGCGCAGGCAGCAGTTAGTCAGGCAGAAGCAGTTATGGCCAATGCCCAGGCAGATTTGGCCCGACGCCAGTCCTTGTATCAAAGCGGCATCATCTCACGCGAAGAACTGGAGCGCTACACCCGCGAATACAAAGTTGCCAAGGGTGAATACGAGGAGAAGCCCAACCGCTATTCCCTGTTGAATACTGCATCTCGCGAAGAAGATGTTGCCTTCGCACAAGCCGATTTGCGCCTGGCTCTGGCGAACGAGGCCGAATCGCAGGCACGGTACGACAAGACAATCATTAAGTCCCCGATCGATGGAATTGTGCTGCGGAAGCACCACCGAAATGGCGAGAGCGTTTCCAACTCGGCCGCCAGTCCTGATCCGGTGCTGACGATCGGCGACGCCAGCGTACTGCGCGTACGGGTTGATGTCGATGAATCCGACGTAAACAAGGTCCGCGTGGGTCAAAGTGCCTACGTAAGGGCAGATGCCTATGGCAATCAGAAGATCTCGGGACATGTCGTACAGGTCGGCAGACTACTTGGCCCCAAGACGATCCGTACCGACGAGCCAACCGAACGAGTGGACCGTAAGTTCATGGAGACTGTGGTCGAACTCGAACCCGGGGCTCAGTTGCCTGTGGGGCTCCGCGTAGACGCCTTCATCCTGACTGACGGTGTTCAGGCAGCGGCGGTGCGGCCGCAGATGTAGCAATTTCACATTAAACCTACACGAAGAGTGTCATCACAGAAAGCAGCCACATGACAGCAACTACCATGACAACCACCAACAGAGACTCTAGTCGGCACAATGTTCGCGGGCTCATGAGCTACGGTCAGAAATGGCTTGTGACTCTTGTTTTGACAATGGCGGTCCAGTGTCCACCCGTGGCAATTGCCATCATGCTTTACCACACATTGAAGTACTACCGGATCTAGTCTTCGTTTGTTGGCACAAACGGCGCAGCTTCCCCATCACCGTGCGCGGCAAACCGTGCCGCTGTACTGCGGCAGTGTCGGTATCCGGAACATACATGGTTTGTCTCGATTGCTGTCGCGAATTCCCCTACGACTGGTTGCAGATGAAGATGCTCGCGGCAAAATCCCGCGATGTGCGCGCGAGCCCGTCACCAACGTTCCCGGTCTCAAGGCCGCTTGAGGTCTGGGCTTGGCCGTTCGCGATGATCAATGACCTTCGCGTCCAGTCCGGCGAACAACGTGCTTTTTCCTGGGTGGGCGATAGATGTCCCGCTCCCTAATAAATGCAGGTCTCAACGATGAGGAGAAAACCGATGAGCACTACTCTTGACGCGCCTGCTTCACCATCTCGACGAACACTTCTCTGGTCTCCGTCGGATTCGTGACTTTTCGCAGGAAAGCGATGCGCGCTCCATGCACGCCATCTTGGGCTTTCAGGCGGACGTTAAAGCCGAGGCGATCGACCGAGGTCATCTCCGCGTCCTGTGCCTCAATGCCAGCAAACCGTTTTGAGAGCAGGATAAGCGCATCTTTGTGGTCGGCATTTATGTGCTGCATGATGTCGTGCTTGTGCTCAGTCAGCGGATCGGGTTGCGCCTGGGAGTAGTCCATGGCAGCCACCCATCCCATCACTCCGAAGCCGCCCACGTAATAAACGTCCAATATATCCATTCGGTAAAAGAAGAAGTCCTCGAAGTCGACCCAATACTTGCTATCTGGGTAGCCACTCAAATAGCCGGCACGTGCGGCGGCCAGTTCTGGCTCGGGTATTCTGACGACGTTCCCTATTAACGTGACTCTGGATGAACCGAGCGGGTCACCGCTGGCCCCGGACTCTGTCACAAACAGGCTGGCGCGAGGGTCAGCTTGTAGATTCTGCGTATGCATGGCCATTGTGCTTATGAGGAAGATGGAGCGGCCCTGCCTGTCCAGCCCGTAAGGCATCAGAGACCCGAAAGGAAAACCCGGCTGTTTCCACGACAGGGTGGAGAGAGTGCCGATGCGGCCGGAGTGCATCAACGTGCGCGCTCTCTCGGCGAACGAAGGCTCGGGAACGGCAGACTGGCCACTTGTGGCGCCGCTCGCGTGTTTTCCGAAGGACGAGGAAGACATTGCTTAACACCCTCTCGGTATCAGCATAACCTTCAACTTTCCATCACGGAGTACTGGCAGGCCACGCAGCGCCTCGATTGTATCCTTATCAGAGGCTCGCTATGAAGTTTCAGCAGTTCTCGTATGGGCAAATTCGGATCGATGGCATTGAGTACGGCTATGACGTCGTGATCGACCGAGGGGAGATTCGCGAGCGCAAGAAGAAACCATCGAAGCGGTTCCGGGACAGTTTCGGTCACAAGCCACTCTCTTTGGAAGAGGAGATACCGTGGAAGTGCAGTCGGTTGGTGGTGGGCACGGGCACTGGAGCACTCCCAGTCATGGATGAGGTCAGACGTGAGGCACGGCGACGCAACGTTGAATTGATCATCCTCCCTACGGAAGAAGCCATGGAACTCTTGAATTAGCGCGCCGACAACACCAAAGCCATTCTCCATCTGACCTGCTGAGCGTTAGAATCCGCTGCAGCGGCGCTGGGCATGCGGCTAGAGGTCGAAGACCTGATCGTCAACCGTGGCGGAATTCTTTCCATTCTTTTTCCACTGCGCGCGCCATTCGTTTTGCTGCATCTCGCAGCCAATTCGGTTTTCTG
>Ga0075521_10000306_pt1 | contig 13613 bp, 13 predicted proteins | sample NGEPerD_FD_74785 | JGI IMG/M metagenome (GOLD analysis project Ga0075521, IMG submission 74785) | Arctic peat soil microbial communities from the Barrow Environmental Observatory site, Barrow, Alaska, USA - NGEE PermafrostAB12-D | ecosystem: Environmental > Terrestrial > Soil > Wetlands > Peat ...
CTCGCGAATGGTGTCGTCCCGCCGCGGCGCCGGCTTCGGCCGGCGAAGGGCAACACGGAAGCAGCCGCCGAAGCGGCTGAAACAGCAGCCGCGGCGGCCGAGGGCGCGACGGCCGGCTAGCCGGCTTCCGGTCCGGCCACCGGCGTGCCGTGGCCGTCGATGACGTGAATGCATTCACCCGGGCAGTCGCGAGCCGATTCGAGTACTTCAAGCACCCAGCCGTCCGGCACCGGCGCCAGGGCTCCCGGGTCGGTGCGCAACTCCCCGTCGTCCCCCTTGACATAGGCCAGGCCGTCGATGTCGAACTCGAAGGTCGTCGGCGCGAGCTGGACGCAGAGCCCGTCACCGGTGCACAGCTGTTGGTCGACGCGCACCTGCAACCCGGCGGGCAGCAGGCCGACGCCGGACCTGCGACTCGCCCCGGACGCGGACACCGTCACGATCCGCACCTCCGTACCCTCGACGGGACCTCCGCAATGTGCCGACAGCCCGCACCCACTGGGCGCGTCGGCACCCCGTCCGACGATAACCCGTTCGAGGAGGTGGTCCTCCGCCGACCGGGTACGAACGTGCCCGAATCGCCAGTGGGAATCGCGGAGATGGCTGCGCAAGCCGGCGTTGCGCCGCGTCGACGTCCGTACAAGCCCAGCGCGCGGCGGTAAGCTGCGACAATCTGCATCGAGGAGGTGCACGCTCATGTCGGGTCGGGAAGACGCGGAAGGGCGCGCGCTGCGCTTTGAAAAAGAGGCGCACGAGCTCCACACCCACATCGCGTTTCTCCGCGAGGAGATCGCCATGCTGCAACGGAAGTTGACCGACTCCCCGCGCCAGGTCCGCGCCGTTGAGCAGCGACTCGCCGAAGCCCAGGCCAACCTCTCCGGTGTGGTCAACCAGAACGACCGCTTGGTTACCACGCTGCGGGAGGCCCGTGAGCAGATCGTCGCCCTCAAGGAAGAGGTCGACCGACTTGCGCAGCCCCCCTCCGGCTACGGCATCTTCCTCTCTCGACACGACGACGACACCGTCGACGTCTTCACGGGTGGCCGCAAGCTGCGCGTCACGGTGTCCCCGGCCGTGGAGGTCGCCGAGCTTCGCAAGGGGCAGGAGGTCATGCTCAACGAGGCGCTCAACGTGGTGCGCGCGCTGGCGTTCGAGCGCCAGGGCGACATCGTCATGCTCAAGGAGATCCTCGAGGGCGGGGATCGCGCCCTGGTCATCGGCCACACCGACGAAGAGCGGGTCGTCATGTTGGCCGACAGCCTGCGGGGAGCCCCCGTGCGCGCCGGTGACTCCCTGCTGTTGGAGACCCGCTCCGGCTATGTCTACGAGCGGATTCCCAAGGCTGAGGTCGAGGAGCTCGTCCTCGAGGAAGTGCCGGACATCGACTACGACGCGATCGGCGGCCTGGCCAACCAGATCGAGCAGATCCGGGACGCCGTGGAGCTGCCCTACCTGCACGGCGACCTGTTCAAGGAGCACCAGCTCAAGCCCCCGAAGGGCGTGCTGCTTTACGGACCGCCCGGGTGCGGCAAGACGCTCATCGCCAAGGCCGTGGCGAACTCGCTGGCGAAGAAGGTGGCCGAGGTCACCGGCAAGCCGGAGGGGCGCTCGTTCTTCCTCAACATCAAGGGCCCCGAGCTGCTCAACAAGTACGTGGGCGAGACCGAGCGACACATCCGGCTGGTCTTCCAGCGTGCCCGGGAGAAGGCCAGTGAAGGCGCGCCGGTCATCGTGTTCTTCGACGAGATGGACTCGATCTTCCGTACCCGCGGGTCGGGCGTGTCCAGCGACGTCGAGAACACGATCGTCCCGCAGTTGCTGTCCGAGATCGACGGCGTGGAGGGGCTGGAGAACGTCCTGGTGATCGGCGCCTCCAACCGGGAAGACATGATCGATCCGGCCATTCTGCGCCCAGGTCGGCTCGATGTGAAGATCAAGATCGAGCGGCCGGATGCCGAGGCGGCTCGGGACATCTTCTCCAAGTACATCACCGCCAACCTGCCGCTGCACGCAGAGGACCTGGCCGAGAACGGAGGTATCCGGGAGGCGACCGTGCAGGCGATGATTCAACGCGTCGTCGAGCGGATGTACACCGAGAGTGAGGAGAACCGCTTCCTCGAGGTGACCTACGCCAACGGCGACAAGGAAGTGCTCTACTTCAAGGACTTCAACTCCGGCGCGATGATCGAGAACATCGTCGCCAGGGCCAAGAAGATGGCGATCAAGGACTTTCTGGCTACGGCGGCGAAGGGGCTGCGCATGCAGCACCTGTTGGCCGCCTGTATCGATGAGTTCAAGGAGAACGAGGATCTGCCCAACACCACCAACCCGGATGACTGGGCGCGGATCTCGGGCAAGAAGGGCGAGCGGATCGTCTACATCCGTACCCTGATCTCCGGGAAGCAGGGAACCGAAGCCGGCCGGTCGATCGACACGGTGGCCAACACTGGTCAGTACCTCTGATCCCGGGGAGCGCCACCCCTTCCGGTTCGGCTGCTCGACGGACCCATGCGGTCACGCGAGGGACCCCTAGGCTGTCCGCATGACCGCGCGGCGGGTGATGGGCATCGAGACGGAGTACGGCATCGCCGTGCCGAGCCATCCTGGCACGAACGCGATGCTTGCCTCCTCGCAGGTGGTCAACTCTTACCTGAACACCGCGCTCCCCCGCGAGCGGCGCACCCGCTGGGACTTCGAGGAGGAGAATCCCCTCCGGGACGCCCGTGGCTTCGATCTGGGTGGCGAGGCCACCGAGTCCCCCGCCGAGGACGAGTTGGGGCTGGCCAACGTCATCCTGACCAACGGCGCCCGGCTCTACGTCGACCACGCTCACCCCGAGTACTCCACGCCCGAGGTGACCAATCCGCGCGACGCCGTGCTCTGGGACAAGGCCGGGGAACGGATCATGCTGGAGGCCGCCCGGCGGGCGGCGGGCATTCCCGGTAGCGCGCCGATCCAGCTGTACAAGAACAACACCGACAACAAGGGCGCGTCCTACGGTTGCCACGAGAACTACCTCATGGCGCGTGCGACCCCCTTCGCCGACATCGTCCGGTATCTGACGCCGTTCTTCGTCTCCCGGCAGTTGCTCTGCGGCGCGGGCCGGGTCGGGCTCGGCCAGGACGGCCGCGGTGTCGGCTTCCAGATCAGCCAACGGGCCGACTTCTTCGAAGTTGAGGTGGGCCTGGAGACCACGCTCAAGCGACCCATCATCAACACCCGGGACGAGCCGCATGCGGACCCCGAGAAGTACCGTCGGCTGCATGTGATCATCGGTGACGCCAACATGAGCGAGCTCTCCACCTACCTCAAGGTGGGTACGACAGCCCTCGTGCTCGCCATGATCGAGAGTGGTTGGCTCTCGGAGGGCGGCGTCGAGTTGGCGGTGGACAACCCGGTGACCGCGCTGCGCGCCGTGAGCCACGACCCGACTCTGCGCCACGTTCTGCGGCTGCGCGACGGCCGTACCGTCACCGGCGTGCAGTTGCAGATGGAGTACCTCGAGCAGGCCCGTAAGTACGCAGAGGACCGGCTGGGCGGGGACGTCGATGAGGGGACGAGTGACGTGCTGGCCCGCTGGGAGTCGGTGCTGACCCGCCTCGCGGACGACCCGATGGCGCTGGCCGGTGAACTCGACTGGGTGGCCAAGCTGGCGTTGCTGCAGGGCTACCGCGACCGTGACGGACTGGACTGGTCCGCGCCACGGCTCCAGCTTGTCGATCTCCAATATGCCGACATCCGCCCGGACAAGGGGCTCTACAACCGTCTTGTGGCCCGCAACCGTATGGCGCGACTGGTTTCCGATGGCGAGGTGTCGTGGGCGATGACCGATCCGCCGGCGGACACCCGGGCGTATTTCCGCGGCCGCTGCATGGCGAAGTACTCGGCTCAGGTGGCGGCCGCGTCCTGGGATTCGGTGATCTTCGACGTGGGGCGGGATTCGCTGCAACGGGTCCCCACCCTGGAGCCGATGCGTGGGACCAGGGAGCACGTCGCCGCCCTCCTGGACCGGTGCGACACGGCCGTGGAACTGGTCGACGCGTTGTCCCAGGGGCGCTGACCGGCCGTAACGGGCATCCCGCGCGGGTTCGTCCCCCGGACTGTCGATCGGGTTGCGCGCGGCGGTGTCGGGGTTTTCCGCCTACGTCGGAGATAGGGTCGTCGGAGATAGGGTCGAGGTGACGACGGCGAACGCTGGAGGCTGGCATGGCGAAGGACAGCGAAGGCGGTCAGCGACGCGCCAGTCGCTCGAGTGAGGACACCGAGGAGGCCGCGGTCGATGCACCCGAGAGCAGCGATGTCCAGGAGCGGCACGAGAAGCTCACCGACGACGTCGATGATCTGCTGGACGAGATCGACTCGGTGCTGGAAGAGAACGCCGAGGAGTTTGTGCGGTCCTACATCCAAAAGGGCGGACAGTAGAAGCCGGCGCGGGTGGATCGAGCATCCCCGCGGCGGGTCTCTGCGGTGCCGAAGGGAGTGACGTGGCGGACGTCGTTGGTGTCCCCGGGCGGTTGCCGGCTGAGTTCTTCACGGCCGGCGTGACGTCCTTCGCGGAGTTCCTGGCCACGCACTCGCCGGACTCGCTGCCCAGCCGGCGGACAGCGCCACCTCTCCCGATGGCCAGCGAGGTCCCACACGGCACGACCATCGTCGCGGCGTGCCACACCACCGGGGTCACGATGGCTGGTGACCGGCGGGCGACCATGGGCAACATCATCGCCCAGCGGGACATGGAGAAGGTCTTCCAGGCCGACGAGTTCTCCGTCGTCGGCATCGCCGGCACTGCCGGCACCGCACTTGAGGTGGTCCGACTCTTCCAGGTCGAGTTGGAGCACTACGAGAAGTTGGAAGGGACGCCGCTCAGTCTGGACGGCAAGGCCAACCGACTTGCCTCGCTCATCCGCGCCAACCTCGCCATGGCCTTGCAGGGTCTGGCGGTTGTGCCGCTGTTTGCCGGCTACGACCTCGAAGCCGACGACCCGGCGCGGGCCGGGCGCATCCTCAGCTACGACGTCACCGGCGGACGATACGAGGAGCACGCCTTCCACTCCGTCGGTTCCGGTTCGGCCTTCGCCCGGGGGGCGCTCAAGAAGCTCTACCGGGAGGACTTCGGCGAGACCGACGCGGTGCTGGCCTGCATCCACGCCCTCTACGACGCCGCGGACGACGACTCGGCCACTGGGGGACCGGACCTCACCCGGCGGATCTGGCCCTTGGTCTTGTCGGTGACGGCGGACGGGGTGCGCAAGCTCGGCGAGGAGGAGATCGCCGCGCTGGTGCATCGTGTCGTCGAGGAACGCATGATCTCCCCAGGTGGTCCGATCGCCTCGATGGGGTAGGCCAGCGTCGATGATCGGTCAGCGGTGCGCGCAGCCCCGCTCACCGGGCCCAGCAGCGCACCAGCAGAACTGAGGAGGAAGCGGTCCGCGTGTCGATGCCCTTCTACGTCTCGCCTGAGCAGGTCATGAAGGACAAGGCCGACTACGCGCGCAAGGGGATCGCCCGCGGTCGCAGCGTGGTCGTCATCGCCTACGCCGACGGCCTCCTGTTCGTGGCGGAGAACGCCTCGCGCGCCTTGCACAAGATCAGTGAGATCTACGACCGGATCGCCTTCGCCGCTGTCGGGAAGTACAACGAGTTCGAGAACCTCCGAGTGGCCGGGGTCCGGGTGGCCGACCTCCGCGGCTTCTCCTACGACCGCCGTGACGTCACCGCTCGCGGCCTTGCCAACGTCTACGCGCAGACGCTCGGCACGATCTTCACAGAGACCCCGAAGCCGTACGAGGTGGAGATCGTCGTCGCCGAGGTCGGGGACGCAGCCGATGATGACCAGATCTACCGGCTCACGTATGACGGTTCGGTGGCCGACGAACACGGTTTCGTCGCCATGGGAGGCCACGCCGAGCAGATCGGCGCGACCGTGCGCGAGGGGTACGTCGACGGGCTGGCCTTGTCTGACGCCCTCGGGCTCGCGGTGCGCGCGCTGGCGACCATAGACGGGGAGACTCGCGAACTGCCGGCTGCGCAGTTGGAGGTGGCGGTGCTGGACCGGCACCGCCCGCGGCGGAAGTTTCGCCGGCTGGTCGGCCCGGCGCTTGAACGCGTGCTGCCTGCGGCGACCCCCGGCTGAGTCACACCGGCGCGCGCCCGGCGGATGCGCCGATCATGCTCGATCGGACGTCCGAAGCCACCCGGATGCGCCGATCATGCTCAAGAAGAGGTTGCGACGCCCCGACCAGCGTACTCATGAGCATGATCGGCGTTACCGGTGCGGCTCGTGGCCAGCCACTGCCGGTCGGCCTCGGACACCCTTCGCAGCGTGCTCGCGTGTCCGGCCGCGCACGCACGTACGGTTGAGGAGTGGAGCGGCGGATCTACGGCCTCGAGAACGAGTACGGCGTGACGTGCACGTTCCGGGGTCAGCGCCGGCTCTCCCCGGACGAGGTGGCCAGGTACCTGTTCCGCAAGGTGGTCTCCTGGGGTCGTTCGAGCAACGTCTTCCTGCGCAACGGTGCCCGGCTCTACCTCGACGTGGGCAGTCATCCGGAGTACGCCACACCGGAGTGCGACTCGGTCATCGACCTCATCACGCATGACAAGGCAGGGGAGCGGATCCTGGAGGGGCTGCTCAAGGACGCCGAACGTCGGCTCCGGGACGAGGGCATCCAGGGGGACATCTACCTGTTCAAGAACAACACCGACTCCGCCGGTAACAGCTACGGCTGCCACGAGAACTACCTGGTGGGGCGGCATGGTGAGTTCAGTCGGATCGCGGACGTGCTCATCCCCTTCCTCGTCACCCGGCAGATCATCTGCGGGGCGGGCAAGGTGCTGCAGACCCCCCGTGGCGCCGTGTACTGCGTCAGCCAGCGCGCCGAGCACATCTGGGAAAGCGTCTCGTCGGCCACGACCCGAAGCCGGCCGATCATCAACACCCGGGACGAGCCGCACGCGGATGCCGAGCGCTTTCGCCGGCTGCACGTGATCGTGGGGGACTCGAACATGAGCGAGGTCACCACGCTGTTGAAGGTCGGTACCACCGACCTCATGCTGCGCATGATCGAGGCCGGCGTCGTCATGCGCGACCTGACGCTGGAGAACGCGATCCGGGCTATCCGGGAGGTGAGCCACGACATCACCGGTCGTCGACGTGTGCGGTTGGCCAACGGCCGGGAGGCCAGCGCGCTGGAGATCCAGCGGGAGTACTTCGCCAAGGCCAGCGACTTCCTGTCCCGTCGAGGCACCGACCCCATCTCGGCCCGCGTGCTGGATCTGTGGGGGCGCACGCTGACCGCGGTGGAGACCGGCAGTCTCGACGATGTGGCCCGCGAGATCGACTGGGTGACCAAGCTGTCGCTCATCGACCGCTACAGCGCGAAGCACGGCCTGTCCCTCTCCTCCCCGAGGATCGCCCAGCTGGACCTGGCGTTCCACGACGTGAACCGGGGACGGGGCCTGTACTACCTGCTGGAGCGCAACGGGTCCGTGGAGCGGGCCAGCAGGGACCTGGCCATCTTCGAGGCGAAGTCGCTTCCGCCGCAGACCACCCGGGCGCGGCTGCGCGGCGAGTTCATCAAGCGCGCCCAGGAGAAACGGCGGGACTTCACCGTCGACTGGGTGCACCTCAAGCTCAACGACCAGGCACAACGCACCGTGCTGTGCAAGGACCCGTTCCGCAGCGTCGACGAGCGAGTGCAGAAGCTCATAGCCTCGATGTGAATAGCTTCGATCTGAGTCAGCCCGTGAGCATGCTGGCCGCCAGGCGCCCGCCCGCCGCTGCGGCGAGGAAGTAGGTCGGGTCCGCGTCGTAGTCCCGTCCCATCGTCTGCAGCGGGACCGGCGCGCTCCGCAGCGCCGCCTCCAGCCCCTCGATCGGGACGCGCACCAGGCGGTGCGGCGGCGACAGCGGGGCGGCGGCCGCGCGTATCCCGGGAAGGTCGGGGACCGCGATGTCCGCGGCGGCCAAGGCAACCCGGCCGTAGGCGGTGAGGCTGTGGTGGGAGATGCCGCGGTGGCGTTCCCGCGGGTCAGCCGTACTGATCCGGAGGGTGGCGACCGGGCGGCCGCCCAGGCTTACGCTTGCGTTGATCGCCTCGCCGGCGGCTACTCCGGAGAAGCCGAATCGGGTGTCCGTGCCCAGGTTCCCCGGGCCCTGTGTCACGATCGCCACATCCGCGGCCAGGACCAGGCGGGCGGCCAGCAGGCCACTGTGCAGGGTCACCGCCTCCAGATCGCCACCGTAGGCCTGCTGGGCCGTGACGCTGCCGGTCAGCCAGCCGTGCCGGCGGAGTCCGGCGACCGTGTGGGAGAACGCCAGCGGCAGCGCGCCGCCGTCGGTCATGACGTAGGCCACGCGGGCCTGCGGTGCGCCCGTACGCAACCCGGCCAGGATTGCCGGTAGCGAGGAGTGCAGGTCAGCCACTACCACCGGCATGCCATCGAGGTCGTCGGCGTCGGCCAGCACGTCGTGCCAGGGGGAGTCCGGTTCGTCCACGCCCAACACCAGCGTCTGCAACGGTGTATACCGCGCCTTCATGAGGTGTCCCGGTCCGGTGGGGTCCTTCGGCAGCCGGTCCGGGGCGGCGACGACCATCGCGTAGCCGCCGGTGCCCAGCCCGAGATCGAGGGCGGTGGTGTTGAGCAGGACCCGGTCGCCGACGGCAGGCTCGCCCACCAGCGCTGGATAGGCCAGGGCGGGCAGGGTGCCGGCCACCGTGTCGACGCGCAACTCCACCGTGCCGGCCCCCGGCTGGCCGACGGCCGACACGATGCCGTCCCGCCAGGTGATCACGCCTGGGAGCGTAGTGGCTATAAGCGATCTTTACGACGGTAGCCTCTTCCGGACCTGTGGCCCGGGCGGCGTGGCCTGGTGGTATCTGTCCGCCCGAGCCGGTGCTCCAAGCTGGTGCGGTGGTGGCGCACGTCCGCCGGCGGTGCGACACTGCGGCTCTGACGCGGGCGGGCCATGTGTTGTTGATCGTGTTGTACGGGTCGCGGGTGTGGCGGGTTCACCCTGGCGAGACGTTCACGTTCGGCCGGTCACCGGCCTGCGGGCTGGTGCTGCCGGCCGAGGATCGGGGGGTGTCCCGGCTGGCCGGCACCGTGCGACACCAGGCGGAGAGCTGGTGGCTGCGGAATGACGGCTCGGCCCCGCTGCGGGTGGTCGGTGACCGCGGGTTGCGGGTGGAGCTGCCGCCGGGTGTTGCGCTGCCGGTGCAGCAGTGGCACACCCAGGTGCGGGTGACCGGCCTGTTCGGCCCGTACCTGCTGCGGCTGCGGGTGCCGGCGCTGGACGCTGTGCCGGATCGCCCCGCTCTGGCGGGTGCACCGACACGGGGGGCGATGGATGACCCGGACGTGACCAGTACGCGGCTGCGGCTACCGCTGAACGAGCAGGATCGGCTGGTGTTGGCCGCCCGGTTCGAGGACTATCTGACCCGCGGGCCGGCCGGGCCGCCGGTACCGCGCAGCGCCCGGGAGGCGGCGTGCCGGATCGGCTGGCAACCGCATACGGTGGCCAAACGGTGTGAGAACATCCGGGAGCGCTACGCCAGGCTCGGTGTCCCCGGGCTGCGCGGGCCGCGGGCGCTGGACGAGCTCGCCACGCTGCTGATCTCCACGGGGGAGCTGACAGCGACGGATCTGCACCGGCTCCCGGCCGCGGTCCGCCCAGGCTGACTCGGCTGGGACGGCCCCCGCGACACCGCCGTGGCGGCCGGTGGGGAGGGTTCCCCTCGACATGCCCGGCCGGGCGGCGGACCGTCGTGAGTACCGCGGCCCTGGGTGCCGCGCCCGATGCCGGGGAGGCACGTATGGACACCGAGCGCACAACTGACACGTCGAGCCATGTCACGAGGGGCCGTCGACGGGTCATCACCCTGGCGGGTCTTGCTGCCTTGAGCATGTTCGCCACGGCTGGCACAGCGCTCGCCGCGCCGATGTCCGGGCGGCTCCGGGCGGTCGACCTCGGCACCCTGCACGGCACCTGCTGCAGCACGGCGAATGCCGTCAACGAGCAAGGAGTCGTGGTGGGCGCGAGCAACGGTCACGCCGTCGTCTGGCGGGACCGCCGAATAGGCGATCTCGGCACCCTCGGGGGCGGGTTCAGCACGGCAACCGACGTCAACGAGCGAGGCGAGATCGTCGGATACAGCACGACCAGCCCTCGGGTCGACGCCGAGGTGCATGCCGTCCTGTGGCGGCACGGGCACGTGATCGATCTCGGCAGGCTGCCTGGCGGCGACAACAGCTACGCCACGGCCATCAACGATGTCGGTGAGGTCGTTGGCTACAGCGCGACCGAGCCAGGCAACCTCGCCCTGCACGCCTTCGCATGGCGACGCGGATCGATGACCGACCTCGGCAGGCCCAACGCCACGTCCACGGCCCAGGACGTCACCAACCGGGGCCGGGTCGTCGGCGGGAGCACCGACGGCTTCGACTCCGCACCGGTGACCTGGTGGCACGGCACGCTCACACCCCTGGGCGGTCCCTCGGGCCTGGCGGGCGAGGCGCAGGCCGTGAACGACCGAGGCGAGATCACCGGATACTTCTTCGCCGGACATGGGGCATTCCTCTGGCGACGGGGTGTGCTCATCGACCTCGGCCGGCTTCCCGGCGCGACCTTTGTGCAGGCGTACGGGGTGAACAACAGAACGCAGGTCGTCGGCGATACGGACTTCGACGCGTTCCTCTGGCAACGCGGCACGATGACAGCGCTGCCGCGGCTCCCGGGAGGAGGCGCCGCGGCCGCGTTCGATATCAGCGACCGCGGGCAGGCCGTCGGCTACAGCGCGACGACACCGGGCGGAACGACGTTGCACGCCGTGGTGTGGACGCGATAGCCGCGAGCAATGGGAAAAGCACGGACCGCTACCTTGAGGCCCGTCATCGCGACGCTCACTGGGAAGCCACACTTCAGTTGTCACGACACCCATCGGGCGCTGCTCCTCCCGAGGGCCAACCTCATCGGCGCCACCAACCTTCTGGCGTGGACTTCTGGTGCAGGCTGCTCCGCAACCTGGCGCCCCGACCGGCGGGAGCCGTTACGGTGGCCGGCATGTCAGCGGCGAAGACCGAGCGGTTGCTCAACCTGGTGCTGGCGCTGCTGTCCACGCGACGCTGGCTGTCTTTCGCCCAGATTCGCTCCGCGATTCCGGGTTACGACGTCGCGGAGGAGGACACTGCGCGGCGGATGTTCGAGCGGGACAAGGCCGACCTACGCGAACTGGGGATCCCACTGGAAACCGGAAGTGCCAGCGTCTGGGACGACGAGCCGGGTTACCGCATCGCCCGGCGGGACTACGAGTTGCCCGAGGTCGACCTGGAGCCGGATGAGGCGGCAGCGGTCGGCCTGGCCGCCCGGCTGTGGGCAGAAGCCGGTTTGGCCGCCGACGCCTCGCGCGCCCTGCTCAAGCTGCGCGCCGCCGGTATCGACGTCGACGGCCCGCAACTTTCCGGCCTGGAACCGAAGGTGGACGCCGTCGAGCCGTGCTTCGAGCCCCTGGTGGAAGCGGCCACACGTGGCCGGCCGGTCGGCTTCGGCTACCGGGCGCCGGGCGCCCCCGTGGCGCGGCGCCGGCTGGAACCCTGGGGAGTCGTCTCCTGGCACGGCGCCTGGTACGTCGTCGGACACGATCTCGACCGCGGCGAGCGGCGGATCTTCCGGCTGTCCCGCATCGCCGACGAGGTGCGGACGCTCGGACCCCCGGGCGGTGTCACCGTGCCGGCGGGGGTGAACCTGCGCGAGGTGGTCCGCGAGCTCGTGCCGGACCTGCCGGAGCGGCCCGTGCGGTTGCGGGTCCGGACCGGAGCCGGCCACGAGCTCCGGCGGCGGGCACAGGAGGTGCTGCCGGCCGGTGCCGGGTGGGAGGAGATCGTGGTGCCGATGCGGGACGTCGGAACTCTCGCGGACGAGGTCGTAGGACACGGCAGTGCCGTCGTGGTGCTCGATCCGCCGGATGCCCGGGCGGCGGTCGTCGAACGGCTCCGCGGGCTGGCCCGGACCGGGACATGAGCACGTCCTCCAGTCGGCTGGAGCGGCTGCTGGCTCTAGTGCCCTACCTGCTGGCCCATCCCGCCTCCACACTGCCGGACCTCGCCCGTACCTTCGGCATCTCGATCAGCCAGCTGCGCCAGGACCTGAATCTGATCTTCATGTGTGGACTGCCCGGGCACACTCCCGGTGACCTCATCGAAGTCTGGTTCGGTCCCGACAACACGGTGTCGCTGAGCAACGCCGACACCATCCGGCGACCGCTGCGGCTGACGACCGACGAGGCGTTGGCGTTGGTGGTTGCCCTGCGCACGCTCGCGGAGGTGCCCGCCGCCGAGGGCGACGACGCGGTGCGCCGCGCGCTGATCAAGATCGAGACGGCGGCCGGCCAGGCGGCCGAGCAGGCCGGTCGGGTCGCGGTGGCCGTCGAGGCCGAACCCGGGGTCGTTGCCGCGGCGGCCGGCGCCCTGCGGCGAAGCCGCCGGGTCCGGCTGGCCTACTACGTCCCCGGCCGGGACGAGACGACGGATCGCGACGTGGACCCGATGCGGCTGCTGGTGACCGCCGGGCGGACCTACCTGCAGGGCTGGTGCCACCGGGCGGGCGCCATCCGTACCTTCCGCACTGACCGGATCGTCCGCATCGTCGAGTTGACCGAGCCCGCGACCCCGCCGCCCGACGTCGGGCCGCTGCCGGACGCGCTCTTCACTCCGTCGGGGGCCGATCGACTGGTCACGCTGCTCCTTGAGCCGCGGGCCCGCTGGGTCGCCGACTACTACCCCTGTGAGTCCAGAACCGAGTCGGGCGGCGGTCGGCTGACCGTGACGCTGCGTAGCCGAGAGACGGGTTGGCTGGTGCGCCTGGCGATGCGTCTCGGCCAGCAGGCGACGGTAATCGGGCCGGTCGAACTGGATGTGGCGGTGCGGGAACAGGCGCGGGACGCCCTCGCCGCCTACTCCTCCACCTGCTCCTGCGGATAGCCCTCCCGGACGACGGCCACGGTGCGCCACCGGGCGGTCTTGTCCGCCGTTTGAGCACAGTTGGGTGCCATTGCGCTGACCGGGTAGTCAAGCCGGGTCGGCCTGGTGCCGACGTCCCTGTCACCGGCGGCGGCGAACCGCGGCGCAGTATGGAGGGATTCCCGGTGACTACGATCAAGGCTTCCTGCCCCACCTGTGGTGAAGTCGAGCTCACCTCTCGGGACATCACCCTGCGCGTTTGCAACCATGCGCCGCTGTCGTACTACTGCTTCGAATGTCCCGCCTGTACGGAGGAGATCCGCAAGCCGGCGGATGACCACATCATCTCGCTGTTGATGTCCGGCGGGGTCCGTGCCCAGGTCTGGGAGATTCCGGCGGAAGCGTTGGAGACCCACGACGGACCGGCGCTGAGTTATGACGATCTGCTCGACTTCGTCCTGCAGCTGTCCGCCCACGACACCCTCTCGGTCGCCGCCGGCGGGCGCACGCGGACCTGAGAGGCAAGGTCCTCGGTAATCTGGCTGCCACATTGCCCTGCATTCAGGCCACAGTGCCCCGGCTGATGGGCGGCCCCGACAGGGTTCCGGTGGCGTAGCCTTGCCCCACCAGTCGAGCGAGAGAAGTGCCCTATGCCT
>Ga0075521_10000308_pt1 | contig 13603 bp, 11 predicted proteins | sample NGEPerD_FD_74785 | JGI IMG/M metagenome (GOLD analysis project Ga0075521, IMG submission 74785) | Arctic peat soil microbial communities from the Barrow Environmental Observatory site, Barrow, Alaska, USA - NGEE PermafrostAB12-D | ecosystem: Environmental > Terrestrial > Soil > Wetlands > Peat ...
GCGCGGAGGCGGACGCATCGCCGGCCGTGGCGAGCGCGAGCGTGCGCTCGTCGCCGCGCACCAGCACGCCTGCGGCCGTCAGCGAGGCCACCACGCGTGGTACCAGCTCGCCCGCGATCTCCCGGTGGATCAGCAGCGTCTCCGCCGCGTTGCACACGCCCGGCCGCTGGGTCTTGGCGTTCAGCACGATCGCCTCCGCCTGGTCGAGGTCCGCGGTGGCGTCCGCGTAGACGTGGCAGTTGCCCGACGCCGCGTAGATCACCGGCACGGTGGCCACCGCCTGCAGCGCCTCCTTCAAGCTCTCCCCGCCGCGCGGGATTATCAGATCGACGGTGCTGCGCTGCGTAGCCAGCTCGGCCAGCTCCTCACGCCCGCCACCCGCCACCAGGCTCACACAGCCGTCCGGCAGGCCCGCCGCGACGGCCGCCTCGGCCGCGATCTGGGCCAGCGCCGCGTTGGAGTGAGTGGCCGTCGAGGACCCGCGCAGCACGATCGCGTTACCCGACTTCAGGCACAGCGCGGCAGCGTCGATCGTGACGTTGGGGCGCGCCTCATAGACCACCGCCACCACGCCCAGCGGCACGCGCACCTTGCGCACGTCCAGGCCGTTGGGGAGACGGCGCCCGTCGATCACCTCGCCGACCGGGTCCGCCAGCACCGCGATCTGGCGCACCGCCCGCGCGATCGCCGCGACGCGCTCCTCGTCCAGGCGCAGGCGGTCCAGCAGCGCGTCGCCGATCTCCGCCTCGCGCGCCAGCTGCAGGTCGCGCTCGTTGGCCGCCAGGATCTCCTGCGTGCGTGCCAGCAGCGCCGCCGCCATGCCCTCCAGGGCGCGGTCCTTGACCGCGGTATCCGTCTGCGCCAGCGTACGCGCGGCGCGCTTGGCCGCGCGGCAGAGCACCTCGACGGATGAGACGGCGACTGCCATGGCCCTACAGGGTAGAGCGCTCAGTCCACCACCAGGTAGTCGCGGTGCACCGCCTCGTCTGTCGCGCGCGGCAGGATCTCGCGCACGGCCTCGGACTTCAGGCCGATCACGCGGCGCAGCTCAGCGGCTGAGTAGCTGCAGATGCCCTTGGCCAGCGCCCGTCCCGGGGCGTGCCCGTCCTCGGCGCCCGCCACGATCTCCACCGCGTCGCCCGCGTCGAAGTCTCCCAGCACGTCAACCACGCCCACCGGCAGCAGGCTGGCGCTGCCCTCGCGCACCGCCCGCACGGCGCCCGCGTCGACCACCAGCGTGCCGCGCGAGGGCTTGGCGTACTTCAGCCACAGCTTGAAGCTGCTGTAGCGCGCCTCCCGCGCGGCAAAGCGCGTGCCCTCGCGCTCGCCCGCCAGCACCGCCGCCAGCGCCTCCGGGCGGCGCCCGTTGCAGATCACCGTAGGGATACCCGCCGCGGTCGCCATCTCCGCCGCCACCACCTTCGAGCGCATCCCGCCCGATCCCAGCGGCGAGGTGGTGTGGCCGATCTCCAGCTCCTCCAGCGCGGCGAAGTCGCTGACCTCGCTGACGATGCGCGCGTCCGGGAATAGGCGCGGATCGGCCGTGAACAGCCCGTCTATGTCCGTCAGCAGGATCAGCTCGTCGGCCGCCACCAGCACCGCCACCTGCGCTGCCAGGAAGTCGTTGTCGCCAAATGAGATCTCATCCGTGGCCGTGGTGTCGTTCTCGTTGATCACGGGCAGCACCCGCCACTCCAGCAGCGTGCTCAACGTCTGGCGGGCGTTCAGATAGTGCGTGCGGGCGCTCATGTCGAAGAAGGTCAGCAGCACCTGCGCACTGGTCACCTCGCGCTCGCGCAGCAGCTCGTCATAGACCCGGTAGAGCTTGCCCTGGCCAACCGCGCTGGCCGCCTGCAGCGCGCCCACGGAGGTCGGGCGCTGGGGCAGCTCCATCACGCGCATGCCGCGGGCGATCGCGCCGCTGGTGACCACGATCACCTCCCAGCCCTCGCGATGGGCGCCCGCCAGCAGGTCGCACACGCCCGCCAGCACGTCCATGCGCAGCGCGCCCTCGCTGTCCGCCACGACGCTCGAACCGAGCTTGACCACCACGCGTCTCATGACTGGAGCTTATTTGGCCCGCGCCGGGCCCCACCGCGGGCGGGCGCAGCGCGGGGCGCCGCGCTCATGGCCCAGCCCGAAGCCGCCCTCGACCGCATCCCCTCCGCGCCCGGCGTCTAGGCGTCCGCGCTCGGGTCCAGCTCGAAGGTGACGCCCGCGATCTCGATCTCATCGCCCGGCTGAAAGCCCTCCGCCTCCAGCGCTCGCAGCACGCCGATCCGCCGCAGCCGGCCCTCCAGGTAGGCCATCGCGTCGTCGTTCTCCACGTCATATCGCCTGAGCAGCCGTTCGATGCCCGCACCCCTGACAGCGAACGCACGCGAGCCCACGCGCTCGACCCGAAAGCCCGAGGACGCGGCCGGCCGGAACACCATGTGCTCCGCCAGCTGCTCCCCGTCCCCCTGCCGATCACCACCGCCCTCCGGCAGGCTCGCCGCAGGCGCGCCATCGGTGAGCGGCGCCACGCGCCTGAGCAGCTCGCCGGCCAGCTGCTCGATGCCCGCCCCGGTCGCGCTCGAGGTGGCCAGCACCGGCACGTCCGGCCCGAGCCGCCGCCGCCAGTCCACCACCGCCGCCCGCGCGCGCTCCTCCGGCACCAGGTCCGCCTTGGACAGCGCCAGCACGCGCGGCAGGCGCGCCAGGCGCTCGTCGTGCGCAGCCAGCTCCTGCTCGATCGTCGCGTGGTTGGCCGCCGCGTCAGCCTCCTCGCCCAGCGATATCTCCGGCGCCAGGTCCAGCACGTGGACCAGCAGGCGCGTGCGCTCCACGTGGGCCAGGAAGTCGTGCCCGAGACCCGCGCCGCCGCTGGCGCCCTCGATCAGGCCCGGGATGTCCGCCACCACCAGCTGGCGGTCCGCGCCTTCAAGCACGCCCAGCACCGGCGAGAGCGTCGTGAAGGGATAGCTCGCGATCTTGGGCGCGGCACGCGTCAGACGCGACAGCAGCGAGGACTTGCCCGCGTTGGGCAGGCCCACGAGGCCGACGTCCGCCAGCAGCTTCAGCCGCAGCTCCAGCCAGCCTTCCTCGCCCGGGAGCCCGCGCTCGGCGAAGTGCGGCGCCTGGCGCGTGGGCGTGGCGAAGCGCTTGTTGCCCTTGCCGCCGCTGCCGCCGCGCGCCAACGTCGCCCGCTGCCCCGCCGCCAGCAGCTCCCAGCGCCTGCCGATCAGATCTCCCCCGTCGCCGTCCGGGCCGCTGATCTGAGTCCCCGGCGGCACGCGGATGATCAGGGTCTCGCCGCCCGCCCCGTGGCGCAACGAGCCCTCGCCGTGTCCGCCACGTCCGGCGCGGTGGTGGGTGCGGCGCCTGAAGCCCTGCAGGTCGCGCAGCGAGTCGTCGCACACCACCGTCACCTCTCCCCCACGCCCGCCGTCGCCGCCGTCGGGGCCGCCGCGCGGAACCTTCGCTTCGCGGCGGAAGCTCATGCAGCCGTCGCCGCCCGGCCCGGCCTGTATGTGAATCCTCGCGCGATCGTGCAGCATCGGAGCATCGTGACAGCAGCAGCGCCCGCAGCACGGGTGGAATCGGATATGGGTAGATGCAGCGAAGTCCCCAAGAGCCGAAGCAAAGGAGCAGAGCGCCATGAGCAACGAGATCCCTCCCGCCGCCGACCGCGTCTTCCTGATCACCGGCGCCTCCTCCGGGATCGGCGCAGCAACCGCCCGCCGCGCCCACGCTGAAGGCTGGCGTGTGGTCCTAGCCGCGCGCTCGCTGGAGCGCCTGGAGGGGCTCGCAGAGGAGCTGGGGGGCGCCGGGCACGCCCTGCCCGTGCGCTGCGACGTGACCGAGTGGAAGGACCAGCAGCGGATGGTGCAGCGCGCTCTGGAGGCGTTCGGGCGGATCGACCTCGCGTTCGCCAACGCCGGCTTCGGCGGGCCGCGCGGCTTCCTCAAGGACACGCCCGAGCACTGGCGCGAGATGGTGCTGACGAACGTCTACGGCGCGGCGCTGACGCTGCGCGCCACCATCCCCGCGCTGACGGACACCCGCGGGCATCTGATCCTGACCTCCAGCGTCGCCGGGCGCAGGGTCCTGCCCGGATCGATGTACTCGTGCACCAAGCACGCAGTCACCGCCATGGGCGAGGCCGCCCGCCAGGACCTGGATGGCACCGGGATCAGGGTCACGCTGATCGAGCCCGGCATGACCGACACGCCCTTCTTCGAGAACCGTCCCACCGACGCCCTCCGGGACGACGACATCGCGCGCGCCGTGCTCTACGCCGCCTCACAGCCCGCACACGTGGACGTCAACGAGATCCTCGTGCGGCCTACCGCCCAGCAGGGGTAGGACGCCTGCGCTCGCTGCCCGGTCGAGCGTCTGCAGCGGGGCCTATCTCATATACGCTGCGGGTGAAAGGAGGCATCGCCACTTGTTCCACGATCCAGTCCATCAGTCGCAGCTCTACCTACGGCGCGCTGGCCAGTTCCTACGGGGTAAAGGACTGCTGCCCAAAGATAGCGAGAGTCCTCTCACTCCGTACTTGGCGTCCACCTCTGCGGCGCCGGATGAAACCCTTGACGAAGCGGCGCTAGAGCGGTTCTTCGACACCGGTTACAAACAAGTCGCCAGGCTGGCGCCAGAGATCGAAGCCCTCATGGGAGGCACGTTGGAGTCGCGCCGGGCGCTCGACTTCGGGTGCGGCATGGGACGCACGGCCCTGCCGCTGGCCGAGCGCTGCGAACACGTCTATGGGGTTGACGCGTCGCCCGCGGCGCTGCGCGACGCCGACCGCAACGCCAGGCGCATGAACCTGAGCAACGTCGAGTGGATAGAGGCCGGGAGGCTTGCCGAGCTGAGTGGGCGCTACGACCTGGTGCTGTCAATGTGGGTTTTCCAACATATTCCCTCGCGAGAGGGCGAGCGAATCTTCGCCGCGCTCCTGCGGGGGCTGCGCCCGGGCGGGGTGGGAGTAATCCACGTGACCCTTCGCTTCGCATATAACCCATTCAGACTGGTCCGTGACTTGGACTGGTCGATGTCGTACATGCTGATGAACTCCTACTCGCTCAATCGTCTCGGCAGGCTGCTCGCCGATGAAGGTGTGACTGAGTGGCGTGCAAAGTGGGATGCCCGGCGGACCTACCCGTCCGCCACCATCATCTTCCGCAAGGACTGATGGGAACATCAGCGCCATGGCTCAGCTCGCGAGCCAAGCGGCGTTCTCCGGGTGCAGCCAGCGGAAAGTGACCTGCTCGGGCGCCGTCGGCGCGGCCACTCCCGGAGCGGTGCGTCCCACAGCGAGCAGCATCGCGCCGCGCCGTGGGGTCATCCCTGCGCCCTCAGCTCGCCTCGCCGTTGGGAAGCACGCTGACCACGCGGCCACGTCGCCCGTTGCTGAACTGGACGGTGCCGGCCGCGCGCGCGTACAGCGTGTCGTCTTTGCCGATGCCCACCCCGGCGCCCGGCTTAAAGCGGGTGCCGCGCTGGCGCACGATGATCTCCCCGCCGGTCACCGCCTCGCCCGCGAAGGTCTTGACGCCCAGGCGCTGGGCGTTGGAGTCGCGGCCGTTGCGGCTGGAGCCGAGCCCCTTCTTATGAGCCATCTGAAGCTGTCTCCTTGGTGGCGCTGGTGGTCTCGGCCTCGCCCGCGGGCGCTTTCGCGGCGCTCGCTTTGGCGGGAGCCGGTTTGGCGGGGCTCGCTTTGGCGGGGCTCGGTTTGGCGGGGCTCGCTTTGGCGCGCGCTTTGGCGCCCGCGGCGGCGATCTCTGTCACCTCGATCTGCGTGAGGTCCTGACGGTGTCCCGTGCGACGCTTGTAGCCGCGCTTGGGCTTGAACTTGAACACGCGCAGCTTCTCGCCGCGGACGTGCGCGACGACCTTGGCCGTGACCTTCACGTTGGCGAGGCCCGCCTTGTCGAAGACCGTCTCCTCGGAGCGGTAGAGAATCGGCTCGAGCGCCACGTCAGCGCCCTCCGCCACGGCGAGGCGCTCGACCAGGAGCCTCTGGCCGCGCTCGACGCGGTACTGCTTGCCGCCGGTCTTCACGATCGCGTACATGTCTGTCTGGGTCTCGATTCTGTGACTTTGGAAAGCGCTGTGGGCCCGGCCAGGCCCGCCGTGGGCGCGATGCCGGCTACTCCGGCGTCGCCTCGGCCTTGGCAGCCGAACGGCGCCGTCCGCCCCTGCGGCCACGACGCCGAGGCTTGGATTGTAGGCCATCCTCGGTGGCCTCGTCCTGCGGCGCGGGCTCGGCGGCGAGCGCACCCGTCGCAAGCTCCTCCTCCGGCTCGGAGTCCAGGCCGGTAGGGGACTCGCTGAGGCCAGCTTCGCGGCGCGCCTCCGCGTCCTCTGTGTCGGCCGGAGCGCGGCGCCGGCGCGCCCGTGGCTCGGGCCGCTCGGCGGCGTCACCGCCGGCGGGCGCGCTCGCGCGGCGCTTGCCGCGACCGTTGCCACGCGTGCTCGGGGTGCGCGCCGGCGGTGGTGTGGCCACCTCGCCGGACTCGTCCAGCAGCAGCGCGCTGGCGGCCGTGCGCCCGACCTGGTCGATGCGCACCATCCGCTTTTCGCCCACGCACGGCGCGGCACCGGCGATCGAGATGATGTAGCCGTCGATTTTGGCCACCGCGTCGTCCACGTCGTACATGTGCGGCTCAACGATCTCAACCAGCACCTCGTCGCCCTGGCGGAAGGGCAGGGCGCGCTCCTCGACCTCCTCGCGGGTGCCGATGAAGGTGATCGCGAAGTGGTCCAGCGTGAGGCCTTCCGAGCCCTCGAACAGGAATGACTTGCCCGTCTGCGCCTCCAGCGCGTGCAGCACCCGTGAGCCGTGGCCGGTGAACTGGGTGCTCACCCGCGGGTTGATCTGCACCAGGAACGCCTCCGCGTCGGGCTGCTCCAGCACCACGTCGCGCAGCTTGCGCTCGAACTCGATCGCGATCGTCTCCTCCGAGCGGATCACGCCCTCGCCCTCGCAGGTGGGACACGGGCTGCTCATGATCTCGCGCACGCCCTCGGTGACGTTCTGGCGGGTCATCTCCACCAGGCCGAGCTTGGAGATCTCGGCCGTGAAGGTCTTGGTGCGATCCTCGTCCAGCGTCTTGCGCAGCGTCTTCATCACCGCGTCGCGGTTGCGCGCGCGCGCCATGTCGATGAAGTCGATCACGATGATGCCGCCGATGTCCCTCAGGCGCAGCTGGTTGACGACCTCCTCGGCCGCCTCCAGGTTGGTCTTGGTGATCGTGTCCTCCAGGCCGGCGCCCTTGCCGCGGCCGATGAAGCTGCCGGAGTTGACGTCGATCACGGTCAGCGCCTCGGCGTAGTCGATGATCAGGTATCCCCCGCTCGGCAGGTCCACGCGCCGGGAGAGCACGCCGGCGATCGCCTTGTCCACGCCGTATGCCTCGAACAGCGGCTCCTGCTGCTGCCACAGCTCAACCCGCTCAACCAGCTCCGGGGCGGTGCGGGTGAAGAACGAGACCAGGCGGTGGTACTGCTGCTCGTCGTCCACGATCGCCCGCTCGAAGTGGGCGGAGAAGATGTCGCGCACGACGCGCACCGACAGGTCCGCCTCCTGGAAGACCAGATCCGGAGCGGCGGTGTCCTGCACGCGTTTGACCAGCACCTCGTGGAGCTTGTGGAGGTACTTCAGCTCGCGCTGGAAGTCCTCGCGCTTGGCGCCGTGGGCGGCCGTGCGGACGATCACGCCGCCGCCGTCTAGCTCGAGTCCCGAGGTCTGGCGCCGCAGGCGCTCGCGCTCGCTGTCCTCCAGGCGGCGGGAGACCCCGACGCCCTCGCCGGTGGGCGCGTAGACCATGTAGCGCCCCGCAATGGTCACCTCCATCGACAAGCGCGCGCCCTTGGTCTTCAGCGGGTCCTTGACCACCTGCACGACGATCTCCTGCCCGGGGCCGAGCAGATCGGAGATCTTGCGCCCGCTTCCCCCCCGCCCCCGCTTGGGCGTCTCGACGCCCGGGAGCACGATCTCATCGACGTGCAGGAAGCCGTTCTTCTCCAGGCCGATGTCCACGAACGCGGCCTCCAGGCCGGGGAGGACGTTGTCCACCTTGCCCTTGTAGATGTTGCCGACGATCGAGCGCCCGCCGCGGCGCTCCAGGTAGAGCTCAGCGACGCGGTAGCCGGCCTCCGGCGCGCCGCTGCCGCGCCGGAGGCCGCTGGCCGCTTTGCGAGCCGCGGAGGAGGAACGCGAGGCGGCGGGCGTTCCGCTCGCCTCCAGAAGCGCCACGCGCGTCTCCGCGCGATCGACGCTGACAAGCACTTGCTTTTTCAATTTGATCCAGTCTCTCGATGTGGAAATGGGCCGAGCGCGTCGGTCGGTGCCGTGTTGATCGGCACCGGTCCATCGGGCGCCGCTGCCGGGCGCGCAGCCCGTCTGGGCTGCCGATGGTCTGGTGATGGTGCTCGGCGGACATTGGTGTCTAGTAGCGCAGTACGCGGCCCTTCAGCGAGGCTGATGCGCGCGCCTGCACGTAGATCGATTGCAACAGGCCAACGGCCAGCAGGGTTGTGATGACCGACGAGCCGCCATAGCTCATCAGCGGAAGCGTGACGCCGGTAATGGGCATGATCCCGATTGTCATCCCTACGTTGACGAAGACCTGGAACATGAGCATAGCCGCTACACCGGCAGCGATCAGCGACCCGAACAGGTCCTTGGCCATCACGAGCACCCGCAGCGCGCGCCATATCAGCAGCGCGTAGAGCAGCAGCACCAGCCCGGCGCCGACGAAGCCGTACTCCTCGCCGACCGCCGCGAAGATGAAATCGGTGTGGCTCTCGGGAACGAACCCATTGGGAACCTGACTGGTGTTGGCGCCGCGCCCGGTCTTCTGCCCCGCGCCGATCGCGATCTTGGACTCCTGCTGTTGGTAGCCTTCCTTCTGCGGGTTGGACGACGGGTGCAGGAAGGCCGTCAGTCTCGCCACCTGATAGGGCTTGAGCACGTTGACGCCCGCGGCTGGCGCCGCCACGAGCACGAACGCGACCGCCACGACCACCAGCGCCGCAAGCCCGCCGAGGTGCCGCCAGGAGGCGCCCGCGACGAACAGCAGCACGTAGGCGACCACCATGTAGACCATGCCCGAGCCGAGGTCCGGCTGGGCGATCACGAACATCGCCGGCACCAGCGCGGCGATCATCACGCGGATCGTGGTATCGCGCTCGCGCAGCCGCCGGGAGCGCTCCACCACCAGCGCCGCCAGCGCGAGGATCAGCAGCACCTTGCCGAGCTCGGAGGCCTGGAATGAGAACAGCGGGAAGTTGATCGCCCGCGTCGAGCCGCGCGCGGCGTGCCCGAGACCGAGCACGGCCAGGATGCTGAAGATCAGCCCCCCGTAGATGACGTTTTTCAGCCGCCGCAGCCGCGCGTAGTCCAGGCGCGAGAGCGCCGCCATGAACGCGAAGCCGACGCCCAGGTAGATCGCCTGGCGGTCCACGTAGTAGCGCGGGTGGCCGGGGACGAGGTTCCTGGTGGCCGCGCCGAGGGTGACGATCGAGCAGATCCCGAGCCCGACGACCGCGAGCGTGAGCAGCGGATCGAACGGCAGGCGCAGCGTGCGCGGCGGCGAGACCGGCGCCTCATCGGGTGCCTTGATCGGGCTCAGCGGCATCCGCTCGCCTCGCTTCGGGACGGCGCCTGCCGAGCGGCGGCGGTGGGTGCGCTCTGTCGAGGCGAGCGGCTCACAGCGTCTTCGAGCTCCCGACCACGAACTTCTCCGGCTTGCCGAACCACTGGGAGGCCATCAGACGCGCGATCGGGGCGGCCGTTTCGGCGCCGAACCCGCCCTCCTCGACCGTCACGGCGATCACGATCGGCCGCTTGGGGTCGGCGATGTAGACCATGTACCAGGACTGGTCTTCCTTGCCGTAGCGTTCCGCGGTGCCCGTCTTGCCGTAGACCGGGTGCTGGGCCTGGTCCCAGCCAGCCCACACATCCGCGGAGGTGCCGCCCGTCTGGCTCGCCGCCTCGTGGATGCCTTCCATCACCAGGCTCAGGTCCGCGAAGCTCAGGCGCACCCGCCGCCGCGGCGGGAAGGCGAGGCTCTGCACGAGGCCGCCGTTGGCTTCGTCGATCTCGCGGCCGAGGTGCGGCGTCACGACGGTGCCCACGCCCCCGTTGCGATAGGCGTTGGCGAGCGTCGAGTAGGCGACCGCCATCTGCAGCGGGTCCGTGAGCAGGTCGCCCTGCCCCACGGCCAGGTGCATGTTGTCGCCGACCGTCCACGGACGCACTTCGCTGACGATGCCGCACGAGGCGATATGGCGCTTGCGGCGGCAGCGGAGCTCTTCGCCGTTGTCTTCTTCACGCCACTTGGCGTCGGGGATGACGCCCGTGATCTCGCTCGGCAGGTCGATGCCCGTGGGCCTGCCTATGCCCAGTCGGCGGGCCATGTCCTGGATGACGGTGCCGTGCGAGTTGGCGCGCTCCCCCGCTTCGAAGAAGTAGGTGTCCGAGGAGACCTTCAGCGCGTCCACCAGCCCCACCGGGCCGAAGTCGGCGTGGCCGGCGTTGCAGAACTGCTCGATGTTGACCGAGATGCACTGTCCGGCGCCGAGTCCTTCGGAGGGCGAGATGATCCCCGCTTCAAGCGTGGCGAGCGCGGTTATCGGCTTGAAGGTCGAGCCCGTCGGGTAGGCGCCGTTGACGGCCCGGTCGGTGAGCGGGCCGCTGGAGGAGCCGCTGCCGACGAGCTCCTTGTATTCGCCCGGCGTCAGCGGTTTGGCGAAGCGGTTCGGGTTGAACGTCGGGTAGGAGCCGATCGCGAGCACTTCCCCGTTCATGGGATCGATCGCCGTGAAAGCGCCGGCAACCGCCGGTTTTCCGCTTGCGCGCGCGTTTTCGATGCCCTGCAGGAGCGCCTTTTCGCTCTCCTTCTGCAACCCCAGATCGAGTGTCAGCTTGAGGCTGTGCCCGGCCGTGGGCGCCTTTGGGGTCAGCGCCCTGGGGACGGGGGATCCGGCCGCGTTGACCTCCACGCGCTGTACGCCCGGGCGCCCGCGCAGGTACCTGTCGTAGTAGAACTCGAGGCCTTCCTGGCCCACCACCGTGCCCTGCTGCACGCCGCGGAACGCGGACAGCTTGAGCTCTTCGGGGGAGACCTGGTCGACGTGGCCGAGCACCTGGGCGGCCATCTCGCCATAGGGGTAGGCGCGGATCGACACCGGCTGCTGGACGACGCCGGGGAATTCGTCCTGGCGCTCGGCCAGCACGGTCAGGGGTCCGACGCCGGCGTCCGTCTTGACGGTGACGTTCGCGTAGGGCGTCGCGGTCATGCCCTGCACGACGCGTTCGTCGATCGTGCGCGCGCTGAGGCCGATCACGCCACCGAGACGGCGGAAGAGGCTGCGCGTCCGCACGGCCGAGCGCGGCAGCGGCGGAACCGCGACCTGGGGAACCTGCGCCTCCGCGCGCAGCCTGCGCAGTTCCAGGCGCTGCGCCGGCGTGCCGCGGGTGCGCTCGGCGGCGAGTGCGCTCTCGAGATGCTGGAGCTGCTGAGCCGCGCTGCGGTAGGCGGCTTCCGCCGGGGCGAGCCGGGCCTCGTAGGCGGCGACCTGCTGGGAGACCGCGGCGGAGAGCAGGCGCGGCACGATCTGCACCGCGTTGGTCGTGCGGCTGGTCACCATCGACTGGCCTTCGCGGTCGAGGATCTGCCCGCGGGGGGCCGCGATCGGCAGGTCGCGCACGCGGTTGGCGTCGGCCTGCTGGACGTACCGTTCGCCGGAGAGGACCTGCAGATACCAGAGGCGGAAGAAGATCACGCCGAACATCACCATCGCCACGCCGCCGATGATCGCCACGCGCAGCGCCAGCTGCGGCGAGACCGGGATGCGCGGATCCCCTCCCCGCCCGCGCTCGATCGCGCTCATGAGGAAGACCCTCCCCCACGGACACGCAGGGCAAGTCGGGCAAGGACGCAGGGAGCGTGGCGTGCTTGGCACGCGAGCTGGCCGATCGGAGATCCCGTCGATCTCCGATCGGTAGGACGCCGATCCGCCGCCGCCATGCGTGCCCGTGCGCTCATGAGCGGGAGAGCGGGCTCAACCCGCCGGTCGTGTAGGCGCGACGGCGCCGGCGACGGCGCGGATCCTCGGGCAGCGCTCCCTCCAACGAGCGCCGGACGATCGCCCACATGGGCAGCGCCACGATCGTGTTGACCACTACCCCCAGCACGATCTGTCGCAGCAGCTCGAAGCTCACCGGGGCGTCCACGCCGAGCATGAACTCCATCAGCGAGTAGCCGACAAGCGAGACGGCCGAGGCCGAGGCGCCGACGAGCAGCGGTGTGAGCGCCGCCTGCGGGTCGCGCAGCTCGCGCAGGCGCCCGCACGAGTAGCCGATCAGCGTGAACACGAGCGAGGTCAGCCCGAGCGTCTGCAGCAGGGTGAGGTCCACGAGCAACCCGACGGCGAAGCCGCCTGCTGCGCCGAGCATCGAGCCGCACAGCAGCCCCACGAACGCCACCAGCAGCGGCGAGATATCGGCGTTGACGCCGAACACCGGCACCTCGGAGACGACGCCGATCTGGAAGAACACGACCACGACGGCCAGCGCCGCGACGCGCACCAGCAGGGCCCCGGAGGGTGCGCCGCTCATCCGCCCGAGCCCGTGGAGGCGAGCTGTTCGCCCGTGACGGCGCCGCCGGCGGGGCTCTGTCCTGCGGGGAGGCTGGCGGCGAGACGGCTGAGGTTCGACGGCCGCGTCCCCGCGCCTGAGGTCAGCACCTGGACCACGTCGAGGTTGTGCAGGTTGGCCGTGGGATGCACGTTGACCGACCTGTACGCGCTTTCTTCGTTGACCGACGTGACCTGCCCGATCACTATCCCCGGCGGGTAGAGCGAATCGTCCGGGCTGACGGTTCCCGATGTGACGACGTATTCGCCGTTGTTGACCTGTGAGTTGGCGGGCAGGTACTGCAGCAGCAGGTCATTCGGGTCGCCGACCTTGGGCTGGACGATTCCCGTGGCGTTGCTCGTGCCGACCCGCGCCGAGACGCCGACCGAGCTGTCGGTGATCAGGTCGACCTGCGCGGCGTCGGAGGCGACCTGCACGACCTTGCCGACCAGGCCTTCGCCGTTGATAACCGGGTCGTTGACCCGCACGCCGACCGATGAGCCCTTGTCGATCGTGACCGTCGAGTACCAGATGTTCGGCGATTTGCCGAACACGGTGGCGGTCACCGGGTGGTAGTCGTTGACGCCGAGCTGATCCAGGTGGTAGAGCGAGATCAGCTGCCGGTAGGAGCGTTTTTCGGCCTGGTCGGCGACCACTTCGCGGCGCAGTATGTCGTTCTGCCTGCGCAGCTGGTCGCGCTGGCCTTTGGCGTGCAGCGCGTCGCCGAACCATCCGAACAGGTCGCGCACGGGCTTCAGCGCCTTGTTCGCGCCGTCCTGGATCGGCGAGACGACCGTCAGGAAGGCGCGCTGCACGCCGTGCAGGCGACCGCTGGGGGCCTCGCCGAAGTAGGCGGTCAGGAGCAGCAGGGAGAGCACGACGAGCAGCACGAGGACGGCTCGTCGGCGCCGGACAGTCTTGTCGTACACCGATGACTACCTTCCGAAGCGTTCACGGGACAGAGTACCCCTGGGG
>Ga0075521_10000310_pt1 | contig 13599 bp, 10 predicted proteins | sample NGEPerD_FD_74785 | JGI IMG/M metagenome (GOLD analysis project Ga0075521, IMG submission 74785) | Arctic peat soil microbial communities from the Barrow Environmental Observatory site, Barrow, Alaska, USA - NGEE PermafrostAB12-D | ecosystem: Environmental > Terrestrial > Soil > Wetlands > Peat ...
ACGGCCAATCGAGCAGCCCGACCTGATAGAGCTGGTGCTGCACGAGCTTCATCGCGGCCAGCGCCGCCGGCATCCCGATGATCACGCCGCCGACGACGAGCAGCATCGCCTCGCCGAGCACGAGCCGCATCACATCGCCAGGCTCTGCGCCGAGCGCCATGCGCAGCCCGAACTCGCTCGTGCGCCGCGCGGTGGCGTACGTCATCACGCCGTAGAGTCCGAGCGCGGCGAGTGCGAGCGCGAGGGTTCCGAACACGCTCACGACACGCGACACGAGCCTGTCCTGCGCGATCGACTCATCGACCAGCGCCGAGAGTGGTTGCACGCGCAGGACCAGCAATGGATCAGCGGCGCTCAGCGCGCGCCGAATCGGCTCGGCCATGCGCGCGGCGTCTCCTGCCGCACGAACTTCGACGGCAAACTGTCCGGGTGGCTCACGTATTTGCGCCGTTGGGAAGTACACGCGGCGGGAGCGCTTGGCGCGCAGATCCCGCTCTTCGACGTCCGAAACGACGCCGACGATCTCGAAGGTGGAGCTGTCGGATGTCACGTGCGAGCCCAGAGCGCTGTGGTGCGGAAAGAAGTAGCGCGCGGCCGTTGCGTTGAGCACCGCTACCTTGGGGCCAGCCTTGTCGTCGCGCGCCTCGAAGTCGCGGCCCTCTTCGAGATGCGCGCCGATCGCGTGAAAATACGCGGGACCGACATCGTCGTAGGCGATCGTGCTGTCCGCGTCGCTTTGCGCGGAAAATCCCTCGACCTGCATTGTTGTCTCCGACTCGGTTCCGGTGAAGATGCCATTCTCGGAAGTGCTCGCGGCGACGACGCCGGGAACCTGCGCGGCTCGACCCGCGAGATCGGCCATCAGGGAGGTCAGTCGCACGTCCTTGTAGCCGGCGCGCTGCGCGTCGACCTCGATCAGGACGAGCTGATCGCGCGCGACGCCGATATCGGTGCTCTGCAGGCGCTGCATGCTGCGGACGAGCATCCCTGTGCCCACGAGCAGCAGTACCGACAACGCAACCTGCGCCACCACGAGCATCTTGCCGAGCCCGAATTTCCCGGTGCCGCGCTCGGCGCTCGAAACGCCGCGCCCCTGCGCGCGCAGTGCCTCCGCGAGCTGCACGCGCGTGGCGCGAAGCGCGGGCACGAGGCCGAAGAGAATCGCCGTGGCGAGAGACACGGCCGCCGTGAACGCCACGACGCGCCCATCGAGTCGTGTTTCGATGTCCGCGCCGCCCGTGAGCGCGGTGAGGGCCGAGCTTCCCCAAATCGCGAGCAACACTCCGAGCGATCCTCCCACGACAGCGAGGATCAGGCTCTCGGTGAGGAGCTGCTGCACCAGTCGCAGCCTGTTCGCTCCGAGCGCCATGCGCACGCTCATCTCTCGTCCGCGCGCCGACGCGCGCGCGAGCATCAGATTCGCGAGATTCGCGCACACGATGAGCAGCACCACGCTCACCGCCGCCATGAGAATGAAGAGCGGCGCGGCAAAGAGGCGGCGATAGTATGAGAAGCCGCGCGCCCCCATCTCGACCTGCACGGGACTCTCGCGGATGTCATTCTGAATTCTCACCCGTTCTGGCGCCGTGGCGTGATCGAGGTGCGAGCGATTGATGATCCCCGTGACCTCGCTCCGTGCCTGCGCGAGCGAGATGCCGGGCGCGAGCCGGCCCATCATCTGGATCCAGCTGATACTGCGATCGGTGAGCATCGGCGAGTTCGGCATCAGTGCCGGCTGCTCCATGATTGGAATCCAGATCTCGATCGGCTGGCCGACGATGTCTCCCTTGAACGCGGCGGATGCGACGCCGACGATCGTCAATGGCACGCCATTAATCAGGATCGAGCGCCCAACCGCCGTGCGGTCTCCACCGAAGCGCTTGATCCAATATCCGTAGCTGAGTACGACCACCGGCGCGCCCGCGGGCACCTGATCTTCGTCCGGCGAAAATGTGCGGCCGAGCGCGGCGGGGAGCTGCAGGACGGTGAAGTAGTTCGCCGAGACGAATCGCCCACGCGGATGCTCGGCTTCCTTCTGCCCCGGCTCGGCGAGAAGATCCAGCCTGCTCGTGCGCCCCGTCGCGTAGACGCCGCTGAGCGACTTGCTTTGCGCGCGCACGTCCGCGTACACCGGGAACGACGCAATGTCGTTGCGCACGCTGCCCTCGGAGAGCCCTCCGGTTCGCGACGCGCTTCCGATGGTGACGAGCTGCTCCGGATGCGGCACGGGCAGCGTCCGCAGCACGAGCGCGTTGATGAGCGTGAACGTCGACGTGTTCGCGCCGATCCCGAGTGCGAGGGTGAGCAGCACGACCGCGGTGAAGCCGGCGTTCTGCCGCATCGTGCGCAGCGCGTACGTGATGTCCTGGCGCAGGTCGCTCAGATAGTTGGTGCGTCGCATGGCGCGTTCCCGTTGATAGTCGATGTCGAGGCAGCTGTTGCGAACCCTGCTCATGTCGCCAAAGCGCTCCAGCGCCTTGGCGCGCGCGGCGTCGGGAGCGAAGCCCGCGGCCACGAGCTTCTGCGTGCGCATGGCGATGTGGAAGTCGAGCTCCTGGTCGATGTCGCGCTCGAGATGGCTGGCGCCGACGCCGATGCGGAATACGCGAGTCCAGCCGCCGCGCTCAGTCACGCGGTGCGCGGAGAGCCGCTCGCGTGGAGCGCGCGCGATGCCGCCTCGACGAATTGCTGCCACGCCGAGAGGCCGGTTTTGAGCTGTCCGCGCCCTGCAGCGGTCAGCTTGTAGAACTTCGCGTGGCGATTGTTCTCGGAGAGACCCCACTCGGCCTCGATCCACTTCTGGCTCTCGAGCCTGTGCAGGGCGGGGTAGAGCGTGCCCTCGCCGACGAGCAGCGTCTCTCCGGTTGCCTGCTCGATCCAGTCGGCAACGCCGTAGCCGTGCCGCGGTCCCCAGGTCAGCGCCTTGAGGATCAACAGGTCCAGCGTGCCGCGCATGAGTCCTACATCGATGTCGCTCATTGTCTCCACCGTGCAGTGATGGGAAGGAGCATATCGTCCTTCCCATCGCCACACAAGGGGAGCGTCGTTCCCTTACATCGTTCGCACGGAACTACGTGATCTCCATTACCAGATCTTCACGCGATCTGCCGGCGCGAGATACATCTTGTCGCCCGGCTTCACGTTGAACGTCGTCTCGAACACATCGTTGTTCACGAGCGGCACGAGCGCGCGATAGTCGCCGGGCGAGTGCGGATTCGTGAGGAGCTGTTGGCGCAGCGCGTCGTCGCGAATCTTTCCGCGCCAGATCTGCGCGAAGCCCATGAAGAAGCGCTGGTCGCCGCTCAGTCCATCGATCACCGGCGCCTCCTTGCCGTTGAGCGAGATGCGATACGCGCGATATGCCTGCGCGAGTCCGCTCAGGTCGCCGATGTTCTCGCCCATCGTAAGCTTGCCGTTGATGTGCAGGTTGTCGATCGGAACAATCGCGTCGTACTGCGCGCCGAGCTTCGTGGTGCGCGCCTGATAGTTCTGCGCATCGGCCGCGGTCCACCAGTCGCGCAGATTTCCTTCGCCGTCGGACTTGCGCCCCTGATCGTCGAAGCCGTGGCCGATCTCGTGTCCGATCACCGCGCCGATCGCGCCGTAGTTGACCGCGTCGTCCGCGTTCACGTTGAAGAACGGCGACTGCAGGATGCCGGCAGGGAAAGTGATGTCGTTCGCACTCGGGTTGTACTGCGCGTTCACCGTCGGCGCCGTCATCCCCCAGCGCGTGTTGTCGACGGGCTTGCCGAGCCGCGAGGTCATGTCGGCGTACTCGAACTCGCTGGAGCGCATCTCGTTGCCGAAGAGATCGTCGCGCTTGATGACGAGCGCCGAATAGTCACGCGGCTTGTCCGGCGCGCCGATCTTCACCTTGAAGTGCGCGAGCTTGTCCTTCGCCTGTGCCTTCGTCTGGGGGCTCATCCACTCGAGGCTGTCGATGCCGACGTTGTACGCGTTGATGATGTTCTTGACCAGCGCGTCCATCCGCGCCTTCGCCTCGGGCTTGAAGTACTTGGCGATGTAGAGCGTGCCGGCCGCCTCGCCGAGCGTGCTGTTGGTTCCGTCGACGGCCTGCTTCCAGCGTGCGGCAAGCTCCTGCTGCCCGTTGAGCGTCTTGCCGCGGAAGGCGAAGCGCGCCTGCACGAACGGCGACGCGAGCACGTTCGCGTAATCGTCGATGAGCTTGAAGGTGAGATATTCGCGCCACGTCGATGCGGGCGTACTCGTGAAAATCGGATCGAGCGCCTTCACGTAGTCCGGCTGGCGCACGACGACGTCCGTCGCCTTCGACATCCCCGCGGCGTCGAGATAGCCCTTCCAGCTGTACGACGGCGTGAGCGCCGAGAGCTCGGCCACGGTCAGCTTGTTGTACGTTGCGTCGCGATCGCGGTTGCGCGCGCGCTCCCACTGCGGCGTGGCGAGCTGCGTCTCGAGCGCGAGGATGCGGGCGGCGGCGCCGGCGGGATCCGGCTGCTTCGCGAGCGTCATCATCTGCGTGACGTAGGCGACGTACGCCGCGCGCGTGGACACCATCTTCGGATCGTCCTTCAGATAGTAGTCGCGATCGGGCATGCCGAGCCCCGACTGCGACAGCTGGACGATGTTCTCGGTCGAGTGCTTGCCGTCTGCGCCGACGAAGACGCCGACCGGGCCGTTGATGCCGAGTCGCGCGAAGTGCGCGAAGGTCGCGGGTAGCTGGGCGCTGCTCTTGAGCGCACCGATGCTCTTGAGCTCCTGCGCGAGCGGCGCGGCGCCGAACTTGTCGACGCGCGCGGTGTCCATGTAGCTGGCGTAGAGATCGCCGACCTTTCGATCGGAACTTCCGGCGGGCGCGTTCGCGTTGCTCGCGCTCTCGAAGAGCTCGTGCTCTGCGTTGCGGCTGTTCTCGCGCAGCTCCTGAAAGGCGCCCCAGCTCGACGCGTCGGCGGGAATCTGCGCGGACTTGAGCCATCCACCGTTCACGTATCGGTAGAAGTCATCCTGCGGCCGCACGGAGTGGTCGAAGGTGGTGGTGTCGATGCCGCTGGTGAGCTGTTGTGCGCGGGCGGGAAGTGCAATCGCGGCGGTGAGAATCGCGGCGGTGGCGAGCGATTGAGCGAGTTGACGAGTCTGCTGGAGCACGGCGTACCTGTGATGAGCGGGGAGATGAGCCCCTTGGTGGGGGCGCGCGGATTCCGGGGAGGACAATGAAGTCGCTTGCCCAAACTATTTACGGACTGGACCGCGAGAGCGCTGCACGGCTGTGTCTGCCGAGCGGTGGAGCTGGCCTATGGTCACTGCGCACGTCCCCGTTTGCTCGCCGCCGCGAATTCTGAGCGAGTCGAGATGCTGAGCGTGTCATCGACGTCGGCGCCCCGGGCGGAGCGTGCTCGCGAAGGGTGCTATGATATTTGACACGGTTCGTTGCTCAGCGAGCCCTCGTGCACCGTGGCCAGGTGCGCCTTTGCCGGGAGCCGTTATCTTTGGGCGCCAGAAGTTGAGGCGTAGTTCATGGCCCGCAGCGGGTCTCAACGCCATTCGAGCTGCCCTCGAACGGAACCTATCGAAAGCGCTGTACTTCTATATCCTGCTCGAGCTCGCCTTCCGACGACAAGGAGCCTCTGCAAACCATGATGCACTTACTGCGCGCGACGACTACAGCATTTTCCGTGGCCGGTGTGTTCGTGATCACTCTCAACTCGGCATCGCACGTCGCACCGAAGCAGCTTTCCGCCACCGCTCCCGCGATGCACGCGACGATCAACGTCAAGATGACCGGCGACGCGAAAGGCTATCGCTTCGATCCATCCACGATCAACGCGAAGGCGGGCGACTCGATCACGTTCACGAACGTGGCGGGCGGCCCGCACAACGTCACCTTCTGGGCGGATAGCATTCCGGCGGGCACGGCGGCGGCGCTGCAGGCCGACATGCCGAAGACCACCGGTCCGCTGATGAGCCCACTCTTCGAGACCGACGGCGAAACGTGGACGATGTCAACGGCGAATCTCAAGCCTGGCACCTACAAGTTCTACTGCCTGCCGCATCTGCCGCTCGGAATGCGCGGGCAGCTGGTGGTGCAGTAAGGCGCACGATCGATAACGCGGCGCCGGCGTGGAGATCGCCGGCGTCGCAGCGTGAGTCGTGCGACGCTGCGTGCCGACGCTCGTACGCTACCCTATCCGTCACTGCCCAAACGCGCTACGATATCGCTTCACCCCTTAAGGAGAAGCGTATGCCGACCTTTCTTTGGCGCGCCTCGTATACGGCGGAGGGCGCGAAAGGACTGATGAAGGACGGAGGCTCGAAGCGCCGGGATGTCGTGCAGCAGATGGTCACGAAGGCAGGCGGCAAGCTACTCGCATTCTACTTTGCCGTCGGTGATGCAGACGTCTATGGAATCGCCGAGTTTCCCGACATGGCGACGGCCGTATCGCTCAGTATCGCGATCAACGCGAGCGGATCCGTGAACTTTCACACGACCCTGCTGCTGACGCCGGAAGAGATGGACGCGGCGACGAAGAAGAACATTGGATATATCGCGCCCGGATCGTAGTCGAAGAGGTGCGCGCCGCGAAGTCAACCTCGCGGCGCGCGCGGAGTCACGACGCTAGACGTTGAAGCGAAAGAGCATCACGTCGCCATCCGCGACCACGTACTCCTTTCCCTCGCTTCGTACGACGCCCTTCTCCTTTCCGCCCTTCCATCCGCCCATCCCGACGAACGCGTCGTACGACATCGTCTCCGCGCGGATGAAGCCACGCTCGAAGTCCGTGTGAATCACACCGGCCGCCTTGGGCGCCGTGTCCCCCGTGTGAATCGTCCACGCGCGCACTTCCCGCTCGCCCGCAGTGAAGTAGGTGCGAAGCCCGAGCAGCTCGTAGCCCGCGCGAATCAAGCGATCGAGCCCCGCACTCGTCAGTCCGAGCGACTCCAGAAAATCCCCGCGCTCCTCGCTCGGCAACTCCGCCAGCTCGGCCTCGATCTTCGCGGAGAAGGGCACCACCTGCGCGCGCTCGCCGCTCTGCTTCACCGCCTCGCGCAGCGCCTTGAGCGGCGCGCCCTCTTCGCCCGTCAGCTCCCCGTCGCTCACGTTCGCCGCGTACAGTACCGGCTTCGCCGTGAGCAGCGTGAGCGGCGCGAGCACCGCGCGCTGCGCATCCGTCAGCTTCGCCTCCCACAGCCCGCGCCCCGCCGCCAGCGACTCGTACGCCGCCTCGATCGCCGGCAGCTCCGCGAGCGCCTCCTTGTCGTGCGACTTCGCCGAGCGACGCACCTTGTCGAGCCGCTTCTCCACCGTCGCGAGATCGGCGAGCGCAAGCTCGATCTCGACCACCTCGCGGTCGCGCACGGGGTCGATCGCGCCCATCACGTGCAGCACGTCCGGATCCTCGAAGCAGCGCACCACATGGATGATCGCGTCGGTCTCGCGGATGTTCGCGAGGAACTTGTTGCCGAGTCCTTCGCCGCTTGCCGCGCCCTTCACGAGCCCCGCGATGTCAACGAACTCCACGACTGCCGGCACCACGCGCTTTGGATTCACCACGGCCGCGAGCCCCTTCAGTCGCTCATCGGGCACCTCGACTATTCCGACGTTCGGCTCGACGGTGCAGAACGGATAGTTCGCCGCCTCCGCCTTCGCGCTCGTGAGCGCATTGAAGAGCGTCGATTTTCCGACATTCGGCAGTCCGACGATTCCAAGCTTCAGCATGCATTCCCGTTGTGCGCGTTCATGGCTGGTACGATGCCCTCGCGCAGCCAGAGCTCCGCGGCATCCGTAAATCTCGGCATCAGCGCGAGAATCTCCGCGCGCTCCGTCTTTCCAAATGGGCTGAGCACGTAGTCCGCGAGATCGCCTATCCGGCGTTCGGGATCCACCGGCTGAATCCCTATGCGCAGGCGAGCATAGTCGCGATGCCCCACGTGATGCTCGACGCTCTTGAGCCCATTGTGGCCGCCGGCGCTCCCCTGCGACCGCAGCCGGTACGTGCCCACCGGCAGCGCGACATCATCGACGACCACGAGCAAATCCGTCTTCGGCGACCAGAACGGCCGCTTCAGATGCGACGCGAGCACCGCGCCACTCAGATTCATGAACGTCTGCGGCTTGACGAGGCGCACCTTCACGTTGCCCACGAGCCCATGCGCAACCTGCGCCTGCCCCTCGGATTTCCAGCCCCCGAGATGCCAAACGTCGGCGAGGTGATCGAGAACCCACCAGCCGACGTTGTGCCGCGTGCGTTCGTATTGTTTGCCCGGATTGCCGAGCCCGAGAATGAGCTTCATCGGTGCGCTCGTCGATCAGCGATGCACGACGCGTCGCACGAAGCGGCGCGCCGGCCATCACCGACTTACTTCTTCGCAGCCTCCGCGTCTTCCTCTTCCTTCTTCGCGCGAATCACTTCGGGCTCCGCAGTCTCTTCCGCACCCTCGACCGGGGCCACAACCTCCACTTCGGCGCGCGGCGGTGCGACGACGCAGATCGTCTCGCCCTCGTTCTCGAGCACTTCGACGCCGGACGGCAGCGTGAGGTCGCGTACGTGGATCGACTGGTGCAGATCGAGATTCGACACGTCGACATCGATGTGATTCGGGATGTTTCCCGGATCGACTTTGACGCTGATCGTGCGCAGCACCTGATCGAGCATGCCGCCCGAGAGGCGCACACCCACGGGCGTGCCGACGAGCACGAGCGGGATGTCGACGGTCACGAGCTCACCGGCAACCAGCTCCTGGAAATCGATGTGCAGGATCTCGCGGCGGAACGGGTGACGCTGAATGTCGCGGATCAGCGTGCGCGACGTGCCGCCGTCGATCTTGAGCTCGAACACCGTCGTGTCGGCACTCACGCGATCGAGCATCTTCTGCAGGTCGCGCGCATCGAGCGCCAATGACTGCGGCTCGCGCTTGTGGCCGTACACGACGCCAGGAACCTGCTTCGCGGCGCGCAGCTTTCGCGCAGCGCCCTTTCCGGTTTCCGCGCGGGGATGCGCGATGAGGACTTCGGTTGCCATATCGATTCTCTCGAAAGCGTAATTGACAGTTGAACCAACTCTTTGCCGCGCCTACTCGAACAGCGAGCTCACCGACTCGTCGCTGTGCGTATACCGAATCGCCTTCGCGAGCAGCTCACCGACCGACAGAATCGTCAGCTGCGGAAAGCGATGTGCCTCAGGGATCGCGACGGTATCCGTCACCGTCACTTCCTTGATCGGAGCATTGCGCAGCCGCTCCGCCGCCGGTCCCGAAAGCAACGCGTGTGTCGCGCACACGTAGATGTCCTTCGCGCCCAGCCCCTTCAGTGCACGCGCCGCCTCTGTGACCGTTCCCGCCGTGTCGATCATGTCGTCGGGAATCAAGCAGTCGCGCCCTTCGACTTCACCAACGACGTTCAACACCTCGGCGACATTCGGCTGCGGACGGCGCTTGTCGATGATCGCGAACGTCCCGTTGAGCCGCTTCGCGAATCCACGCGCCATCTTCGCCGACCCGACGTCCGGTGCCACGACGACGAGATCCTTCAGCTGCTTCTTGCGATAGTGCGAAACGAACACCGGTGCCGCGTACAGATGGTCCACCGGAATGTCGAAAAATCCTTGCAATGCGTGCTGGTGAAAGTCGATCCCGAGCACGCGGTCGGCGCCGGCCGTCACGATCAAGTTCGCCATCAGCTTCGCACCGATCGCCACGCGCGGCTGGTCCTTACGATCCTGCCGCGAATAGCCGTAGTACGGCATCACACACGTGGCACGCGCCGCAGACGCCCGGCGCACCGCGTCGAGAAGCAACAGCAACTCCATGATGTTCTCGGCGGGTGGATTCGTGGGTTGCACGATAAAGACATCGTGTCCACGAATGTTCTCGTCGATGCGCACGAAAATCTCACCGTCCGAAAATCGCGAAATGGTGACCTTTCCGAGCTCGACTCCCAGGCACGCCGCTATCTCTTCCGCGAGCGCAGGATTCGCCGTGCCGGCGAGAAGTTTGAAGCCACGCCGCGGAACGTTCAGCTCATCCATTGCAGCCGTTAAACGTAAGAGATTGAGAAGGTTAGGTCAATGAGGAACGGCCCCACCATTCCATTGCCCCTGGTGGATTCGAACCACCATTCGCGGCTCCAAAGGCCGCTGTCCTGCCGTTGGACGAAGGGGCACGAGAGCACCCTAAGCTACCGGCACAGCGAGGGTTGCTCAATAGGGTGGCCACATCCGCGTGGTGAGTAACTGCTCACTACGAGCACGAATCAACCCAATAAAGACGAATCGAACCGTGGATGCGACAGGCTGAAGGCGCACCTTGAAGGATGCATTTTTTTGGTTTGTAGAGCCTAAGATTTTCGCGTCTGTCGGCGCGGCTCTAATTCAAACGTTTTCAATACTGGCGCGACGAATGCCCGCCCCAGCACGGTTCGATTCGTCCTTATTGGTTTGATTCGTGTTCGCAGTTTGCAGTTCGCAACTACTTCCCGTGCGAGACCGCTACTCCACAAGCTCCACTCCAGCCACCCGAGTCACCGTTCGCGTCGGCACGATCGTTCCCGGGAGCGCGCTCGTAAGCGCCGCCGTGTCCGCGAACAGCGGCAGGATCCCGAACAGCGTCGACCCCGAGCCGCTCATTCCCGCGATCGACGCCCCGAACTCCCGCAGCTGGCCGATGATCGTTGGGATCTCCGGATGATGATCGGCCACGACACCCTCGAAGTCGTTCACGACGTGCTCCTTGAGCGTGTCCCACGTCGCGAGGTCGGGTACCGACACCAGCCTCGGCGACGGCACGTCCGTTTGCCGAGAGGCGACGATCCACTCGTAGGCATCCGCCGTCGCGACGGTGAAATCGGGGAGGACGAGCACCGCCGTGCGCTCGGGAAGCGCCGGGAGCGCGAGCAGTCGCTCGCCTCGCCCCCACGCGAGCGCGAACGGCTCGGTGCTCGTGAGATAGGGAACGTCGGAGCCAATCGTCATCGCGATGCGCAGCAGCTCGGCCTCGCTGATCGGGCGCGGCGCGAGCGCATTGAGCCCGCGCAGCACCGCGCCCGCATCCGCGCTCCCGCCGCCGAGCCCACCGCCCACGGGAATGCGCTTCTCGATCTGGATGTCGAAGCCGTGCGGCCAGCCAGTCGCGTCGCCGTACGCGCAGGCCGCGCGATACGCGAGATTCTGCTCCTGCGGCCCGACCTCGATGCCGTGCACCACCACCGCTCGCTCCTCCTCATCGCGCGGTCGAATCGTGACCGTATCGGCGAGCGCTATCCGCGCGAAGAGCGTCTCGATCGAGTGATAGCCGCCGCGCTCGCGGGCGAGAATGCGGAGCCCGAGGTTGAGCTTCGCCTGCGCCGCGACGCGCGCGACCTTGGCGCTCATCCGGGAGCCGGCACTTCTGCGGCCTCTTCCGACGTCGCGTTCATGTCGCTCAGCTTGAGGCCGAGGGTGACGAAGTAGTAGATGCCGATGATCGTGATCGGCAGGAAGGTCAGGATGTGGTAGCTGATCGCCCAGCTCGTCGCGAGTGTGCGATCTATTCCGTAGATCCCGAGCCCGAGCTGCGCGAACTTCTCGAACACGCCGAAGAAGCCCGGCAGCGCCGGTACCGCGACGCCGATCGCGATCAACCCCTGCAGCATGAGCGCCGCGCTGTACGACACCTCGATGCCAACGGCCTTGAAGCCGAGCCAGAAGGCGAGCGCGTTCATGAGCCACATGACGATCGACCAGGCCATCGTCGACAGGAACTTCACCGGATCGCGCAGCACCGCGAGCCCCATCGCGAACGCGAGAATGATGCGACGCCCGCGCTCCTCGTAGTGCGGCGCGATCTTGCGCGCGATCCACTCCCACACGAGAATCGCGTGTTCGGTGAAGAACACGATCAGATACAATCCCGAGATCGCGACGAGCGCGAGTGCCGCACCGCTCCCAATGATCTTCGCGATCGAGTAGCCCGCGAACGTCTGCCCCTGCGGCAGCGATGGGTCGAGCGTCGCGACGGCCATGAGCAGCAGCACGCACGTTGCGTCGAAGATGCGATCGACGGCGAGCGACGCGAATGCCGCAGAGAAGGGAACGCGCTTCGTCTCACGCGAGAGCGCGTATGCACGCGCGAGCTCACCCGCGCGCGCGGGGAGCACGTTGTTCCCCATCATCCCGATCGCGATCGCGCGCCACAGCATCCCGAAGGGCAGATTCTCCGCGACCGGCGAGAGGATGATGCGCCAGCGCGGCGCGCGGAGCGGGAAGATGAGCGTGCCCGCGATGCTCGCGCCGAGCAAATACCACGGATTCGCGTTGCGGATGTGCAGCCAGACTTCGTTGAAGGCGATGCCGTGCAGCGCCCACGCGAGAAACGCGACGCCGACGACAGCGCCGAAGAGACTACGCCAGTTCTTGCGCACAGCTAGTCGGCGATCGCGAGGTCGAGCAGGTCGAACAGCTCCTCGATCGTCTCGCGCGACGGCGTGCGCTCGGCGAGCATCTCGGCCTTGAGCTCGCGTGCGCGCGCGAGGGCGGCCTTCCCGCGGTACAGCAGCGACTCGATCGGCACGATCGCCTCGTCGGGGATCACCGCGGGGATACTGAGCGGCGTCGCCTCGAGCGCACCGAAGCCGGCGATGCCGCTCTGCAGATAGTCGTGCAGCTGGCGGCCAGTGGGAGTTTTGGAGGAGGGCTGACGCGGGGCATCGGCGCTCGGCGATGGTGCGACGGGCACCGCGGCACGCACGGGCGCCGCGGGAGCAGGCGCCTGCGCGGCGACGGGGGCGCGCACCGGCTCCATCACGCGCGTCACGGGAATGGCGCTGATCGGCGTCGGCGTACGCAGAATCGCGGCGACGTCGGCGTCGCCCATCGATCCCGCGGGAACGTGCCGAATCCCCTGCTGCGGCGTGCGTGGCGCCGCGAGCCGCTCGAGCCCGCGCGCCACTTCCTCCGGACGCGTCGCCGGATTCGCGAGCAGTGCCGCCGCGCGATCGAGCGCCTCCATCTGCGCGTCGTTCAGCGTCGCGACGCGTACGCTCCATTCGGCCGAGAAGCGAGCGACCTGCTTCTCGCCGAACGAGTTCGCGGCGCTGCCGAGCGCGCGCAGCGCGGTGCGCAGCTCACGCTGATTCTTCTCGCGCTGTCCCGGCGCGCGATTCGCTCTCGCCTGCGCCACGACGCCGCGCAGATGCTCAGCCAGGCTCACGACCTCGAGACGAAAGCGCTCGGCCGCGCTGGTTGGCGGCTGCGGAGCGGTCGTGAGAATGTGCGGGCCCTCATCATCGTGAAAGAGCTGCGCGATCGGGACGATGCGATCGCCGCGTCCGGAGTCCGTCGACACAGCCGCGAGCGCGCTCTTGAACGACGCGAGCTCCGGAATGTCTTCCGACGCGCGTCCGCGCGACGCGATGTCGCGCGCGATTCGCCGGAGCACGGCGGCCGAGGCGGTGAGCAGCGTCTTCTGCTTGGTGCTCGCGACGTGCACGGAGCTGAGCTCGAGCGTCTTGAGCGTGTTCTCGATCGCGTCGACGACCTCGCCCAAGGCGGGGATGTCCTTCAGCTCGGCGACGCCGCGCAGCGCGCGCACGCGCTCGGACGGATGCGCGCGGGCGGTGTCGTCGTCGGGGGCGCTGACGAGATGATCGAG
>Ga0075521_10000314_pt1 | contig 13535 bp, 12 predicted proteins | sample NGEPerD_FD_74785 | JGI IMG/M metagenome (GOLD analysis project Ga0075521, IMG submission 74785) | Arctic peat soil microbial communities from the Barrow Environmental Observatory site, Barrow, Alaska, USA - NGEE PermafrostAB12-D | ecosystem: Environmental > Terrestrial > Soil > Wetlands > Peat ...
CTCGATCGAGCCACTGAAACTTAGAAATTCCTCCGTCATAAGATAGCCGTCTGCCGGATGGAAGCACCGGCCAATAAGGGGCATTATTCTCTTATCGGGAAGGTGCGTTAAGGATAACATTCTGGGCTGGCGCGCGCCTAGATTGATCAAACAACTCACTGCGAATCCAAGAATCCGGAGTAGTCTGTCGCAGAACAATTGGGGACGCTCATGCATCGCTTGCTCTCATCTGTAATTCTGTTCGTACTTTTGCTCGGGTTGCCGGCGCAAGTGCCGGCGCAATCGGCGGAACGCTGGTCAGAGCAGAGAGCCAACACCTGGTATCAGCAGCAACCCTGGCTGGTGGGAGCCAATTACATTCCGGCCAGCGCGATCAACGAACTGGAGATGTGGCAGGCGGCTACCTTCGACCCCCAGCAGATCGACAAGGAACTGGCGTGGGCCGAGGGACTCGGCATGAACACCATGCGGGTCTTTCTGCACGATCTGTTGTGGCAGCAGGATGCGATGGGATTCAAGCAGCGCCTCGATCAGTTCCTCGCCATCGCCGCGAAGCATCACATCCGCCCGGTGCTGGTGCTTTTCGATTCCTGTTGGGACCCGCTGCCCAAACTCGGCAAGCAGCACGCGCCCACACCTGGTGTGCACAACTCCGGATGGGTACAGAGTCCGGGAGCCAAAGCCTTGAAAGATGCGTCGCAGTATCCGCGGCTGAAGACTTACGTGCAGGGAGTAGTGGGCGCGTTCGCCGACGATCCCCGCATCCTGGCGTGGGATGTTTGGAACGAGCCGGGCGGATTTCAGTACGGCTACTACGAGAAGCACGAGCCCAAGAACAAGGTGGAACTGGTGAAGGCGCTGCTGCCGCAGGCATTCGCCTGGGCGCGCTCGGCGAACCCTACCCAGCCGCTCACCAGCGGACTATGGCAAGGCGACTGGCCGAAATCGGGACCGACGCCGATGGAAGTCATTCAGTTGCAGAACTCCGATATCATCACCTTCCACAACTACAGTTGGCCGGAAGACTTCGAGCGCCGCGTGGTGTGGCTGGAAAAGCAGCACCGTCCGATTATCTGCACGGAGTACATGGCGCGTTCGGCCGGCAGCACCTTTGACGGGGTACTGCCCATTGCCAAGAAGCACAATGTCGGTGCGATCAACTGGGGATTGGTCGTCGGCAAAACGCAAACAAACTTCCCCTGGGAGTCGTGGCAGCATCCTTATGTACTGGAGCCGCCGCCGGTGTGGTTTCATGACGTATTCAAGGCCGATGGCACGCCGTATCGCGAGACCGAAGCGCAACTGATCCGGCAGTTGACGGGGAAGACCGCAGCTGTCGCGTCTCACTAGGACTTATTGAAGCAGATCTTCGAGTGGGGGGCATAATATGGGGCTGGTGGCTAACGAGGAAATTTCGTTTTATGAGTCCGGAGGGGAGGCGCGGTAATGCGTTCAACTTGGTTTGCAATCACCCTAATGTTGTTTTTTGTATTGCCAGCGTTGTCGCAAGTCGGCGGCCAAACTCAACTCGAAGGGCAAATTGTCGGCACGGTGCTCGATGAACACAACCAACCGGTCAGCGGAGCACACGTTGCTGGTCTTATGCTTGTTGAACACAAGGATCCGACCCAGGACGCGCTATGCAACAATGTTTTCTTTATCAATACGGGAAAAACCGGAAATTGTCTGGCAATAACAGATGAGACGGGTCAATATCACTTGGACCACCTGCCCATGGGAACCTTTTTGTTGATTGCGTCGAAGGAAGAAGATGGGTATCCACGTTATTTTGAGGGTCGCGAAAGACAAACCGTCACACTTACGCCTGGGTACCCTGTGCGCACTGTCATTGCGAAACTTGGTCAACAAGAAGGTATCTTGGCTCCTTCCGTAAAGGACAAAGTCACCGGGGAACCAGTGAAGAAATTCAGGGTGAAATTCGAGATGGAGAACGCAGACCCTTCGAGGGAAGCTGGAAGAAGTATTATGTTCGGACGTGCGATGACCCGTACGTGTATTCCTGTGGACAGAGGCCTTTCCATTGAAGTGTCAGCTACCGGCTACAAGAAATGGGTCTACGTCGATCCGTCGAACCCCTCAGAAAAGTTCCCGGTTCGTGTTCAACGCGGCGAGGTTAAGTCACTGGACATAGAACTAGAGCCAGACGAAGAAAACACGCAAACGGCGCGCTAGCCGAAAGCGTAGCCTCGACTGCTGTCTAAAGTCGAAGGTCAGTGCATCTGCTGCGGAGCCGGGGATCCATCCGACCATTTGCCCACCACGACCATGAAAATGGTGGCCCGTTCTTCAGGGTCATTTGCCGCGATTATCGGAGAGCCCGGCAGATCGGCTCCCCAGCTTTTCGCTGCGTCGCCTGCAACAAAAAACATCAGGTGGGGATGCCAGTGCGTGGTCTTGTCATCTAAATACTGCTGCTTCGACAACATGTAGCACATCGCTCCCGGATCGAGCGCGGGTAGTTCCTTCTTATCGAAGGCCGATGTGGTCGCCGCGACGATCTCTGGCTTGGATTTTCCCGCCAGCACCAGTTTGGTTTTCATCAGAAAAATGGGCACAAAGGTCCTCACGGCTGGCGCATTGAAGCAAATGGGGGCACGGATTTTGGGGTTCCAGAAATTCGGATCGTCGGTGGAGGCGCCCCATGATCTTTCTACGATGCACAGAAAGCCATTGGTGCCCTTAGCAGCGGTGGAGTAGCCCTGCGGACCCAGGACCATGACTTCGGCTGCGTCGGAGATGGAGGCCGGGGCACCAGTGCGAGCCAGCGCGATTTCAGAATTCCGGTCGGGCATCAAATACTGATCGAGCGGAGCCATTGCGGGATAGGAAGTCTTCTCCGCTTGCGCTTGTGCCTGAAAGGTCGCGCCAAGTGAGACAACCTGCACGAGGAATGCTAAAGCGATTAGCTTGACGGTCTTCTGCTGCATGCAACTCTCCTTCGGGCGAACATCTCCGTCGCGCAGTTTGCGCCTTCGGAGAAAAAGCAGATTCCTCACGCCCAAAAACGGGCGTTCGTTTTGACAACCCCGGGTACTAACAACACCGGAATGTGGGTGAATGTCTCGCCCGGCTACGCTGCGGCTATCCGCTGGATCAAATTGTCCTGCTCGCTCTTGCTTTCCGCGCCGATGGTGAAGGCGTCGAGCAAATTTAGAGACAGCGCGTACTTGATCGCTTCACTCTGCCGCGTGCGCAGGTCGCCCTGGCCGAGGATTTTCATCCCGATGAGCCCTTTGCCCGACGACTTCATCTGCTGCATCACGCTGACCACGGTGGCGGGATCGTCGTCCATGTGCGAGCCGATGGGATTGATGCGCACCAGGTCGACCTCCGCCCACGGCGACTTGGCGGCGGCGCGCAGCGCCTCGATAGTGTGGCACGAACAGCCGTGAGCGCGGATGATGCCTTTCTGCTTTGCTTCCGACAGCACATCCATCGTGCCTTGGAAGCGCTCGGTCCAATCGCCTTCGGTCATGCAGTGCATCAGCACGATGTCGAGGTAGTCGGTGCCCAGCTCTTTGCGATAGCGATCGAGGTCGGCGCGCATTTCCTGCGGAGTGCGCGAGGGGCTCTTGGTCATCACTGTAACTTTGTCGCGGGGAAGTTGTTTCAACGCGGCCGCTACATGGGGATGACTGCCATACGAATCGGCGGCGTCGAAGAACCGCAGTCCTTGGTCGTAGCCATTGAGCAGCAGCCCCGAGAGTCCGGCAACTCCGAGCGCGGTCTGGTTGGAATGTTTTGCGTAACCGACGGTGCCGGTTCCCATGGCGAGACGGCTGGTCTTGATGCCGGTCTTGCCCAGGGGGACGGTGTCGCTGGCGGCGTATTTACGCGGAAGCTGCGTGTCGGCGAGGGCGTTGAGTATGGACTGGCGCGCCAGCCACGCGGCTCCGAGTCTGAGGGAAGTGTTGACGATGAACTCTCTGCGCTTCATGCGTCCTCCGCGCGACGGAGGTCGAGTTTCTCGGGACGAAACTCCAGCCGCCCGTCTCTCCAGTGTTAGACGTGCGAAATCATGCCGGGGAGCAAGATTTCTCTTACGATTTCAGCATCTCGCAAAACGAACGGGTCAAGTCAGGCGCTCAGGCGTTTTTTTGCTTTAATCTCCTCCAAAAGAGCATCGATTTTCTGCTCCCTCTCCAGTGCGTGGAACCGTCCGTCAATGTCGTCGCCCAGCAACTCACCCTTGGCTTTCCCCAGAGCTTCCTCGCGCGCGACCTTGGAGCGCATGCGGTCGAAGGTGAGGTTTTCTCCGCCGGGCATCTGCTGGGCGTCGGCTGCCCGATTCACTGCACGCGAGCGGCGATGCTGCGCGATCAACAGGTCCACTTTGGCGCGCGCCTCGGAGAGCTTGACTTCCAACTTCTTCAGGGCTGACTTGAGCGCCTCGACCTGGGCTTCCTGGTCGGAGATCTGCTCCTCAAAACTTTCCGCGAGTTGTTGGAAGCTCATAGAGCGCTCCAAGGCCGCGCGTGCCAGTTCGTCATCCTTCTTTTCGACAGCCAGTTCGGCCTTGCGCATCCATTCTGCATGCTTGTCGGCGTTTTCTTGCTTCTTCTTCTTCAAGAGGTGAAGGTCGGCGAGCGCAATGGCCACCTGTGTCTTCACCTGAATGAACTGGTTCTCCATATCCAGGATGACCTGCTTCAACATCTTCTCGGGGTTTTCGGCCCGATCCACGAGATCGTTGAGGTTGGCCCGTACCAACGTTGCTACACGATCGAGTAATGCCATAGCTGCTCCTTGCTGAATTTCATGAAGTGCGTTCAGCGCGCATCCAGCTCTTTCCTCTGGAATCTGGGTGCCCAACCCTGTCGGCTTCGCGCGGCGGACTCATGCAGACGCCCTTGCGACGGGGTGGACACGTTTGCCATTTCACTTGCTGCTCCCTGCCGAATTGGAGCTGCCATCGCCTCCTGCGGGCGGCAGTTCAGGCGGCGACTTCTCTCCAATCGTCCGGATCTTCCCAAGCAGGTCCGACATCTTCATGCCCGACAGCGCCTCGAACAGCGCCGGCACTTGCGCTGCCATCTCGGTGATGTCACCCGTAATCTTGTGCATGCCGGCAGACGTACCGTTGCCAGTTGAAACAATGGTGATCTTGTCGACGTTGTTCAGCGGGCTGGCCAGCGCTTTCACCACTTCCGGCAAACCGGTAATGAGTTTGTCGTACACGGCGGCCTGGTTGTACTCCTGGTAGGCGGCGGCTTTCAGGTTCATCGCCCGCGCTTCCGCGTCGCCTTTCTTGAAGATGATCTCGGCTTCGGCTTCGCCCTGTGCGCGAATTGCGCTGGCATGGCCTTCCGCTTCCACCGTCAAGCGCTGCCGTTCCGCTTCGGCCAACGTCTCAATCCGCTTGCGCTCGATTTCGGCCCCCTTCAACACGGTGGCGATCAGTTCCTTCTCGCGGCGCAGGATTTCGGCCTCTTGCACCTTCACCTGCTGCTCTTTTTCGACTTGCTGGACCTTCACAGCCTCGGCGGTCACCTGCTGCTGCATGATATTGGTCTGGATCTCGTAGGCTTTGTCGGCCTGCGCCTGCTGGCGTTTTACCAATTCGTTGTAGGTGGCCTTCTTCACTTCGAGATCGCGTTGCGCCTCAGCCTGTCGCGCCAGGGAAGCCGTTTCAGCCGCGACGCGCTCCTGGTCGGCTTGCGCCTTGGCGATCGCCGATTCCCGCAGCGCAATGGCTCGCCTGATAGCGGTGTCGCGTTCCGCTTCGGCGGTGGCGACGTCGGCGTCGCGCTTAATTCGCGCCACGTCCGGCCGCCCCATGTTGGAGATGTACTCGTTCTTGTCACGCACTTCCTTGATGGTGAACGAAATCACCTCGAGTCCCATCTTGTTCATGTCGTCGGCACAGGTGGAACGCATCCGATCAGCGACCATTTCTGGTTGCTTCACGATCTCTTCCACCGTGAGCTGCCCGATGATGCCGCGCAGATGCCCTTCCATTACCAGCCGGATCAAGGCTTCCCGGTCTGGCGGCTTCTTAGTCAGGAACTGCTCTGACGCCGTCAGCACTGATTCCGGATCGGACTTCACTTTGATCTGGGCTACAGCCTCTACCGTGACGGCAACACCCTGCTTGGTGTAAAGGTCCTGCTGTGGCGCCACGTCGAACGACATCAGCTCCAGCGACAGCTCCCGGTAGGTCTCAACCATCGGGAAGATGACCGTACCGTGTCCCTTCACGACGCGGGTGCCGCGAAATCCGTACACCACCAGGACCTCGTTGGGCCCGGCCTTGCGGTACAGCCTGGCGAATACGGCGACGATCATCACCACAGCCGCGACCGCGGTCCAGGCGACGATTAGTACTTCTGTCGGAATATGAAACCCCATACTGCCTCCTTGAAAACTTAGCTGCTGGCTGCGTCTTTCTCAGCCAACTCTTCCCAGCGCCGCACATAAGCGATGCCGTGCTCGTAGCGCGTGACGATCACCTCGGTGCCGCGCGGCAGGGCCTCGCTGTTTTCGCTGCGTGCGCCGCAGGTGTTCCGCGTACCTTCTTGCGAAAAGATGATCTCCCCGGTGCCGCCCTCACGAACCGGGCTGCTGATGCGCGCCAGGACTCCCACGCGCTCGTAGTCCGCCGGATCGAGTTCGCGATCGTGCTTGAGCAGCAGCTTGGCCACGAACCAGAAGACGATCATCGCGCCCACGAGTCCAGCGATGACCGCCAGCGTCAACACTCCCGCGACCATGAACGATGAGTAGCGTGTGAGCAGGTATCCCGATCCGCCAAACCACGCCAGGAACGCGGTGACCGTCCCGAAGTTCAGGAACGGCATCTCGCCGCCGGTGCCGACGTGCGCGCCACCGTGTGGCACGTGAACATGCGGCACATGAACATGGAAGTGGGGCAGGTGAAAACTTCCGCCGAGGAACGACAACGCGCTGAGCGTCACTCCCACCAGAAAGCAAACGAGATAGAACATCGCCCACGTCATAGCTTCGCTCCCGCCGATCTCCTCTTCCCGGATCCGCGATGCAGAGGCTGGCTCAGATTCGGCTTCAGAACTTCCGTCAAGCGCTCCACCAGCTCCGGCGCTTCCAGAATCGCACCCAACAGAACCAGGCACTTGCGCGAGTCCTTGTATTTGGCCACCTCGACCAGCGTCTGGCTCAACTCGGGATCGCGTGCGAACTGCTCCGCGCCATTGATAAGCCAAAGGTCGAGCCGGTCTTCCCGGGCGCGCAGGTCGCTGGTCAACTCCGTGTGATAGCCCTCGGGATCGTCGACCAGGTATCCCGGATGCACATTGAAGTACCGCGCCAGTAACATGCGAGACGCGTTGGTCAGGTGCGGCCGCGCTCCGCTCTCGATCTGCGACAGATAGGACTGGCTCAAACCCCTGCCCAGTTCTTTCTTAAGTGCTACGGCGAGCTCATGCTGCGTCATTTCGCGTTCCATGCCGCGCAACGTGCCTTCCACCAGGCGCAGGTACCGGAGTTTTTCGCCGAGTCTCATATTACGATTAGCAATTATAATATTGCAATCTGTAATGTCAAGAACTGGATTTGGTTTGTTATCGCGCACTTCGGAATCCGGCAATCGGTTTCATCCCCCGGATTTTGATTTTCCGGCGCGTTATGCGACCCTTGCCCGGTGCGCGCTGTTGCCATGCTGTCACCGTTCGCGAAACAGCAAGACGTCCGCCCATTTGAATTGCCGGGCGTCAGCATTTTCACAGGCAACGAACTCGATCCCACCGACGAACCCGATGCCGCGCTGATCTTTGGCGGCGATGGAACGGTGCATCGCCACCTCGGAACGCTGGTATTGAAGCGCACGCCCACGCTGGCCGTACCCATGGGCAGCGCCAACGATTTCGCCGCCACTCTCGGCATCGATACCGTCGAACAGGCGCTGACGGCGTGGAAGCAATTCTGCGAGACCCGTGAGAACTCGCGCCTCATCGACTTGGGAACCATACAGCCGCTGCATCCGGTGGAAGCCTCCGACATGCTGCCCGCGTTGCGCGACGACGATCCCGATCCCTGGGAAGGTGACTCGCTGGAGACGCTGCACTTCGTTCCTGACGGCCCCCGCCGCGACTTGCCGCCACTCGGCCCGCGTATCGAACAATCGCAGGCGCGCCGCTGGATCGAGGCGGAGCGCGAAGCTTCCCGCACGACCTACTTCGCCTGCATCGCTGGGACGGGGCTCGATGCCGCGGTCAACCGCCAGACCATGAAGCATCCGCGATGGCTGCGGGCCCATGGCGGATACGTGGTGGCGCTGCTGCAGGTGCTGGCAGAATTTCGTCCGCCGCAAGTCACGGTGTCGCTGGAAATCGATGGCCACTGGCAGACGCCGGTGCGCGAGCTGGGCATGCTGATCGCCGTAGGCAACGGCCCGCGCTACGGCAGCGGCATGAGGCTCGCCCATCTCGCCAAAATGGACGACGGCCTGCTCGACGTGTGTTTCGTGCGGAACCTCGGCAAACTGCGCCTGGCGCGCCTGTTTCACGTGGTCTTTCGCGGCGCCCACCTCGGCATGAAAGAAGTGGAATACTGGAAGGCCACGCGTGTCCGCATCCAGACCGATCCGGTCATGGAGTTGTTCGCCGATGGCGAATACATTTGCCCAACGCCGGTGGAGCTGGCTGTCCAGCGGAACGCGCTGCGCGTGATTGTGCCGGCGTAACCTGGTTGCGCGACGGTGCGAGTCGAATCGCCGATTTGTCAGTGAGGTCACCCTGATGTGCAGAAACATCAAAACGCTGTTCAACTTCGATCCGCCGGTAACAGAGGAAGAGACTCGGGCGGCTGCGCTCCAGTTCGTGCGCAAAATTACTGGTTTCAACAAGCCGTCCAAGGCCAACGAGGCCATGTTTCTGGCTGCGGTCGAGGAGATCACCGTCATCTCGAGCACCCTTCTAGACGCGCTTGAGACCAATGCCGCGCCGAGAAATCGGGAGGAAGAAGCCGCCAAAGCGAGGGCCCGCGCAGCCGCACAGTTCGGGTCGTGATGGTCGATCAGCAGTGGTTGGTTGCGGCGTGCAGTAAAAGAAGATCCCTCGGCTACGCCTCGTGATGACAACCAATGATGACAGCAATGCCGCCCGCTCGGGATGACCGACGAAAGACACGTTGTGGCGCAAGATTTCATGCCCGGTCCACAACCCCCCTATCCACCGCCCGTCCCCGCGATTTAAGATAGTTAGTTTCGCACTGCGCGAAGCCGCAATACGTTACTCCGCTGTGCAATAGCTCGAGATCAGAAGGGACTCATTCATGAACAGCTTTGGCAGTCGCTCCACCCTCCGTGTAGGCTCCAAGGAATTTGGAATTTACCGTCTCAATGCCGTAGAGAAACACGGCTGCACAATCGGGCACCTGCCGTACTCGCTGCGCATTCTGCTGGAGAACCTGCTGCGGCGGGAAGACGGCAAGACGGTGAAGGCCGATGACGTGCGCGCCCTGACCTCGTGGAACGGCAAGAGCGTGCCGTCGCAGGAGATCGCGTTCATGCCCAGCCGGGTGCTGCTGCAGGATTTCACCGGCGTGCCCGCGGTGGTCGATCTGGCCGCGATGCGCGACGCCATGAAGGCGCTGGGGGGCAATCCGGGGCTGATTAATCCGCTGCAGCCGGCGGAACTGGTCATCGACCACTCGGTGCAGGTGGATGAGTTCGGCACACCGCAGGCGTTTCAGCTCAACGCCGAGCTGGAGTTCTCGCGCAACAAGGAGCGCTATGCGTTCCTGCGCTGGGGACAGACAGCGTTCAAGAATTTCGCCATCGTGCCGCCCGACACCGGAATCGTTCACCAGATCAATCTCGAGTACCTGGCGCGCGTGGTTTTCGTTGGCGAGAATGGCGAAACTGGTTTGCCGATGGCGTATCCCGACACGCTGGTCGGGACCGACTCGCACACCACGATGATCAATGGACTTGGTGTGCTTGGCTGGGGCGTGGGAGGAATTGAGGCCGAGGCCGCCATGCTCGGACAGTCGGTGTCGATGCTGATACCGCAGGTTGTAGGCGTGCGGCTGAAGAACCAGTTGCGCGAGGGCTCGACCGCGACCGACCTCGTGCTCACCGTTACCGAGATGCTGCGCAAGAAGGGCGTGGTCGGCAAGTTCGTTGAGTTCTTCGGGCCGGGGCTGCGCGCGTTGCCGCTGGCCGATCGCGCCACCATCAGCAATATGGCTCCGGAATACGGCGCGACTTGCGGTATCTTCCCGGTGGACGCCGAGACGCTGCGCTATCTTCGTCTCAGCGGCCGCACGGAAGAGCACATCGCCATCGTCGAGGCGTACTACAAAGAGCAGGGACTGTTCCACACCGTCGAGACGCCGGAAGCCGAGTACACCGACGTGGTCGATCTCGATCTCGCGAGCGTTGAGCCGAGCATCGCGGGTCCGAAGCGTCCGCAGGACCGCGTGGCGCTTTCCGCGTCTGCGGCCTCGTTCGAGCAGGCGTTGCCAACCTTGTTGAAGCCGGGACAAATGGTTCCCCCGAAGCAGGCAGCGCGATGGGAGGGAGAAGGCGGCAATCCCGCGGGTCCCGAAGCACAGCATGAGGTAGGAGTCATAACCGAAGTCGCTCTGGAAGAGGCGCTGGGTCACGGCAGCGTGGTGATCGCGGCCATCACCAGTTGCACCAATACGTCGAATCCGTCGGTGCTGGTGGCCGCCGGGTTGCTGGCGAAAAAGGCGGTGGAAAAGGGCTTGACGGTCCCCAAATGGGTGAAGACCTCGCTCGCGCCGGGATCGATGGTGGTGACCGAATACCTCACGCGTTCCGGACTGCTGCCCTATCTGGAGAAGCTGAAGTTCAACGTCGTCGGCTACGGATGCACCACGTGCATTGGCAACTCGGGGCCGCTGCCTGCCGAAGTTTCGAGCGTGATCGCCGACAAGGACCTGGTAGTGGCGTCGGTGCTAAGCGGCAATCGCAACTTCGAGGGCCGCATCAACTCCGAGGTGCGGGCCAACTACTTGATGTCGCCTCCGTTGGTGGTGGCGTTCGCGCTGGCGGGGCGCATCGATGTTGATGTGTATAACGAGCCGCTGGGCTACGGCAAAGGCAAGCCGGTCTTCCTGAAAGATATCTGGCCGACCGCAAAAGAAGTCGCGGACGTGTTGGCTGAGTACATCACCGGCGACCTTTTCCAGACGGCTTACAAAGATGTATTCCGCGGCGATGCGCAGTGGCGCGGATTGAAGGTGCCCGAGGGCGAGACCTTTACGTGGGACGACACGTCCACCTATGTGAAGAACCCTCCGTACTTCGAGAACATGCCGAAGACGCCGGCGCCAGTAGCTGACATTTCCGACGCGCGGGTACTGTGCTACCTCGGCAATAGCGTTACGACCGACCACATTTCACCGGCAGGATCCATCAAGCCGAACAGTCCGGCGGGACAGTACCTGATCGGACATGGTGTTTCCGTGGGCGACTTCAACTCCTACGGATCGCGCCGCGGCAATCACGAGGTGATGATGCGCGGAACTTTCGCCAACGTGCGCTTGCGTAACAAGCTCACGCCCGAGCGGGAAGGCGCGTACACCCGCCACCTGCCTGACGGAGAAGAGATGTCCATCTTCGACGCGTCGGTGAAGTACCGCGCAGCGGGAACGCCGCTCATGGTGCTGGCGGGCAAGGAGTATGGCTCGGGTTCGTCGCGCGATTGGGCGGCGAAAGGGCCGCGGCTGCTGGGCGTGCGCGTCGCGCTGGCGGAGAGTTTCGAGCGCATTCATCGCTCGAACCTGGTGGGCATGGGCATTCTGCCACTGCAGTTCCTTCAAGAGGAGAGCGCTGAGACCAACGTCCTGACCGGTGAGGAAGTGTACGACGTTGTGGGACTCACGGAAGTGCTGCAAAACTTCGCGCCCGGCAAGACGGTGAAGGTGATTGCCAAGAAGGCGGACGGCTCAGTGCACGAGTTCGATGCCACAGTGCGCATCGACACTCCGCAGGAAGTGCTGTACTACCAGCACGGCGGGATTCTGCAGTATGTGCTGCGGCAGTTGCGGCAGAACAACTAATCGTCAGCGATAAATCGTCAGGGGCAGGATGGTAAGTCCTGCCCCCATTTCTTAGCCGTGGAAGGCGCGCCACTGCTCCACGGGGCGGAACAGCTCGCTGGCCGGAGGAGAGCGGAGCTAATCCTTGTGCAGCACGTTGTGCCGGATGTCGGGCCAGAACTCTTTGATCACGTTGAAGGTCGCATCCAGCGCGAGCTGTTGCCCCCAGCGCTGGCCGATCTTTGTCCAGGTGCGATCCTGAGACGGGTAATACAGTGCGGCGATGCTGGCAGCGGCCCCATTGCCGATGATTTCAGAAGCGTTGACTTGCGATCCTCCGCTGTCAGTGCGCGTAACGACCAGGCGGCTGAGGGCGTATCCAGTGCGGTTGAAGAATCCCCCATGGCCTTTGGTGAAGTACCGTGGGTCCTGCTTGAAGGCCACAGGAAGCAGGTACTCGGTGAAGGCATTACCCACGGCCTGATCGACAAAAATGTGCCAATAGTATTGCGAATAGGCGAGTGCACCGTCATCGAACTGGGGGACACTGTGCTGTGCCTGGGCAATTCCAGCAAGCAGGCCGACGGAGATGAAGGTGGAATAGTCGAAGCTGTCATCCACCATCAGATTGAACTTGCCGCGGGCATCGAGAGGGGCGACGACGGCGTCGGCGCTGACCGCGCGATAGTTGGGAATGATGTACAGAATCCGCTTCGGTTGCTCCTTCGCGACCGGCGTCTGGGCGGAGTTCTGCTGGGGGACTGACGAATCAGGGAGCTTTGGATCGGGACCTGGCTCCTGCGACTTTGAATCGCCCTGCCGGGAAGTCGATTGCTCCTGGACCTGACTGTAACTGGGAGCATTCGGAAGAATTGTCGCTACAGTTTGGCTCTCTTGCGCGGCAAGACCCAGTGCCAACAAAAAGATCACAACCGCTAGCGAGGTAACTCGGCTCGAAATTAGCATGTTGAGTATCGTAAAGCCCAGAATCTTCTTTTTAGGTCCCACGAACCTCACCCCATGCGCTCAATTCTAACTGCGATACCGGCGAGCGCACGACTAATTGCTGCTCCGATTTTGCGTGCACCACATTTATCTGAGCGCAAGTGCCGGAGCAGTCCCGCCAGCTAGTGTGGCTGACCGATTACTTTCCAGTTGGGAAAAACTTACCTGCGGGAAGCCGAGGGGGCAGGACGCATCGTCCCGCCGCCCGGCTCATGGCTGTTTGGATATGTAAGGGAGACACTCGCCGCAGTCTCCGCCTACTTTCCAGAGTAATAGCCGTCCCGAGCTTGTACGGTCATGTCTTTCTGAGTCGTGGTGAGCAGAATCTTGTGATAACCGGCTTCAGCGTCGGCCAAATCCGGCGTGAATCCCAAGTTGTATTGGTTGCGCAAGTCTTCGCCGATGCTGGTATAGATCTGCTCGATGGTTTCCTTCTTGGAAACTTCGTAAAAGCGTCCGCCGGTTTGCTGCGCCAGCCGCTGCATGACCTGCTTCCCATCGGCATGGCCGCCCTGAGATCTGCCGCC
>Ga0075521_10000315_pt1 | contig 13520 bp, 6 predicted proteins | sample NGEPerD_FD_74785 | JGI IMG/M metagenome (GOLD analysis project Ga0075521, IMG submission 74785) | Arctic peat soil microbial communities from the Barrow Environmental Observatory site, Barrow, Alaska, USA - NGEE PermafrostAB12-D | ecosystem: Environmental > Terrestrial > Soil > Wetlands > Peat ...
ATACCAATATATCATATTCCAGCCGGGGGGTTCCCGGCCCGGGTATTTGTTTTTTTGCGGTAACGGGTGTGACGGTCATACCCGACCCAGTGCGGCCAATCTCCGGGATTAGTGACCAGCTGACCGTTGGTGCATGAATCGCCCGGGTATAGTGGCTGGCTTCTATAGAAACATAACCATCTGATTCCACAAATCCTTTAAAGGAATCTTTTTTTTCAGATCCATAATTTTTAATCATTGCGAATACGGTAACCGGCCTTGCTGCGGGACCGGTAATCGTGATGGGAATTTTATGTGTGCCCTGCGGTGCTTTCCCCCAATCCACCGTTACCCATATTCTCTGTTGTTTTTCTATTGTCTTATTTTCGCTCCTCACTACAACCCAGTCCACCGGCACTGCAATCGAATATTCAAAAGGCCTCATTCCCCGGTTGAACAGTTCGATATAATGGCGCTGGCTCCTGAACGAGTCAAATTCAGGTAACAGTGCTTCTCTGGTTTCGTTGGGCCACCAGGATGTTGAACCTTCGATAGCAACACCCATTTCAGCCGAATCAGGTAATTGAACATAATCCACTTTTGGCATTACATTTTTCTCTGGTTGTTGCCAATAGGTATAACCGATATGGGTCTGATCCATCATATGGTTCCACTTGGCATCCGACATGATGGTATTATACTCATGAGCCAGCAGGGAATCTTCTGCAAAATATTTTTTAACGCTATCGGCCTCGTCGTTCGCTGATGCCCGACCCTGGGCTGCCCACAATCTGTTTTTGCCAGCGGCAACATAGAGTGCATTCAAATTCGCGCATGCTTTCACCGGATATAATACAAGCTGGTAATAAGCATTCCTGTATTCGCCGGGGAGTTTCTCATAAACACCTTTTGCCATATCTGCAAGGAGGTTATAAATGAACTCATTAATTTCAGCTTCCTGGTAGTTGATGAGGCTGTAAGTATCCGGCGATAACAATTCCGGCTTTCTGCGGCTGTTAAGTTTTGTATATTCAGCCAGGATCACGGCAATATCCTTTCCATATTGTTCGCCAAATATTTGTTCTGACCATAGTTTGGTATAGTCTGCAATATTTTCGGCATTCCATTTTTTTGTGTCCCAGGCATAGTCCAGGAAAAACGAAATCGGCAATTCCATGGGTTTGAGGTCGCCGACATTCACGATCCAGATCCGGTCCGCTCCATACTGATAAGCGAGATTCATTTGTTCCCATACCCGGGGAATAGAATTTGTATTCAGCCATTTGTAATTCCTGGGATCCCCCACGTAGTCAAAATGATAATAGATACCATAACCCCCGGCCCTGGGTGCAGATCCGGGCCTGGGTAGTTTCCGGATATTGCCCCAGTTATCGTCGCACAACAACAATGTAATATCATCAGGAACCCGCATGCCCTTATCATAATAGTCCTGCACTTCTTTATACAGCGCCCAGAGTTGCGGGGTTTCTGAAGCTGGTTTCTTCGTTACATCTGTAATGATCTGGCGTTGGTCTTTTACAATTCTTTCCAGCAGTGCAATATTGGATCCCATCGTCATCGGCATGTCTCCGTCACCACGCATGCCGACGGTGACGATGCTTTCGCGCGAATCCATATTTTCAATACCCTTTTTCCAGAATGCTTTCAACACCACCTCATTGCTGTCGTAGTTCCACAATCCCATTCCGTATCGCTTCCATTCCTGTTGCGCACGCAGCATGGGTTCATGATGGGTCGTGCCCATTACAATACCATATTTCTGAGCGAGAATAGGGTTCAGTGTATCGTCGTCGTTAAAAGCATTTCCCCACATGGCAGGCCACAGATAATTCGCTTTCAACCGCAGCATCAGTTCAAAGATCTTTTCATACACAAGATGGTTGGCACCACCGAATTTTTCTTTGGCCCAGCCGGAAAATGCGGGCGCTTCATCGTTGATGAATATCCCCCGGTATTTTACTGACGGTGACCCATGGGTGTAGATTCCGTTCTTAAAATAGATCTCTTTCTTTTTTTTAGGGGGCACATCTGCCCACCAGTACCAGGGTGACAAGCCCATCTGCCTTGACAATTCAAAAACCGCATACGCCGTCCCTCTTTTGTCGCTCCCGGTTATTACGAGTGCCCGATTAATTCCTTTTGTCGGGTTGTTTACAGTTTCCAGTTGGAATTTTTCCCATTGTCCCGAAAGATTCTGCGCATTAATCTTTTTTTCTGCAGCCAGCTGTTTAATGGTAACCGACGAATCCAGGCTGCCGATAATAATAATATTGTCCGTAGATGCCGGCAACGCAGACAGGATCGTTGCCTTTTGTCCCGTGAGCATTTGCAGGTCCTGCTGAAGCAGTTTTGCTGCCCTGTGCATCATCCAGTGGTCTCCGGGATCGACATAGATGGCTGTGGTACCCGAGGCAGAAACAATCGGAAAAAAGCCGGGACCTTTTTTTTCGCTGATAATAATATCCTGTGCGAGAAGCTGAATGAAAGAGCAGCAAACCACAGCGGCCAAAAGCAATTTCCCTTTCATATCAAGATGAGGTTAAAAGACATCAGAAGCCGATGGAGTTTCCCCCATCGACCGGCAGTATCACTCCGGTCAGATAACCGGCTTTATCGGAGCAAAGAAAATAAGCTGCTTCGGCCACATCAGCCGGGCTGCCCAGTTTGCCCAGCGGTGTCCTGGACAAAACTTTCCGGAATCTTTCTGCGTCACCGTCGAAGGCTTTCCCCGACATATCCGTTGCGATAAAACCCGGAGCGATACAATTGACCAGGATTCCTTTCGGCGACAATTCAACAGCCATGGCCCGGGTCATGCCTTCGATGGCCGATTTGGAAGCCGTATATGCAATCACTTTAGGCAGGCCATACTGAGATGCCATCGAACTGATATTGATGATATGGCCACTCCCCTGTTTCGTCATCTGTTTTACCACTTCGCGTGATATGGCAAACACAGCAGAGACATTCGTCTGAATGATCCGGTTGAATTCCTCGTCACTGACTTTCGTAAATTCTTTCTTTAAGTTAATGCCTGCGTTGTTCACCAGGATGTCGATCCTACCCTGCTTTTCCAGGATCTGTTTCACCAAACCCGGTACGGATTTCAAATCATTTAAATCAAAGCAAATGGGAATACAAAGTTTTCCCAGGGTCTCTTTTGCCTTTTTCAGTTTTTGCTCATCGCGTCCGATGATCAGGGTGCGGATGCCGTTGCTTACAAATTTCTCCGTTATAGCATACCCGATACCAGACCCTCCTCCCGTAACGATGGCTATTTTATTGGGATTGGCTGTTTTCATTAAAGAAGATCGTTTCAGGAGTCAAAAGATTTTATTATTTATCGGGGTAAATCCACGTAAAGCGAATTGTAATATACTCTATTCAAACTTCGCTGCACGGAACTATTTTTTCCTTTTGGATGAAGCGCGAATAATCAATTCCGAATGCAGCAGGATGGTATTGGCAGTTTTAATGATCACGGTCCCATTTAAGTGATTGATTAAATTCTGCGCAGCCACCTGGCCCATTTCATAACCGGGATAATTTATGGTGGTCAGGTTGGGCTCGATCACTTTAGACACCGGGTCGTTATTGAAGCCGACAAAAGCAATATCCCCCGGAATACGGATGCCCGCTTTTTTCAGGGCGATCATACATCCTACCGCACAGTTGTCGTTGGCAACGAAGACCGCATCGGGCATGGGATCCAGTTTCAACAGGATGGCTGCAGCTGCAGAACCCGCTTCCTGGCTGAGGTTATTGATGATCAGGTTTTCGGGCCTGAATTTTATTTTGTGATCAGCCAGCGCCTGTTTATATCCCTGCAGGCGATCGACATAAACATTTCTTTTGGGGGCTGCCGTAATGTGCTCGATGTTTTTGCATCCCTGGCTGATCAGGTGCGCGGTGGCTTCATAACCCGCTTTCCGGTTATCAATTAATATATTGGAACAATTCTTATAATGCGTTACCCGGTCAAAGAAGAGAAAGGGTATGTTTTTTTTAAAGAACGGTTCAAAATGCGATATGTCGTCTGTATCATAAGCCAGCGAAACCAGGAGCCCGTCCACCCGGTTCTTAAACATGGTGGCCGTGCTCAGTTTTTCTTTTTGTACGGATTCGGATGACTGGGAAATGATCAGGTTATACCCCTCACTGTTCACCACGCTTTCGATTCCGGCAATTACGGTCGACATGAAATAACTGTTCAGCCTGGGCACGATCACGCCGATCGTCTGGGTCGTCTGGTTTCGGAGGTTCCTGGCAAAATGATTCGAACGATACCCCATCTCTTCGGCCAGGTCGGCGATCTTTTTCCTCGTTTTCTTGTTCACTACCGGGTCGTTTTTCAGCGCACGGCTGATGGTGGCGCTCGACAACTTGAGCTCCCTGGCCAAATCGTAAATAGTGATTTCCTTTTCTTGAGTCATACAATCGGTTACACATTTGTGCGGTCAGGCTAAGATAAAAGAAATTTTAAAAATAAATTGCAATCGGTTACATTTTTAATAAATTGCCTTACATTAGTGTCCGGAATCCAACACCTGGTGAAATGTTTTACAATAACTAACGCTTGTTCATATGCAGTCAAAGACAGTAACCACAAGGGTTTCAAAGCCTATCCATCATTCTGTTTACTCCGGGAATGGCTTTAGCCATTACGCTTTTGTCCTTATTAAATCACGTTTTTCCACCGGCGTACGAATGATCTGCAACCGGTTGCATTTTCTTCCCTCAATGACCAAAAACGACGCATATGCCAGTAGAACCTGACTACTAAACCTGACCCGTTATTACCGGTCAGCGCTGATTAACCAATAGCTGTAATATTTAAAATAAACCATTATGAGCATGCTCAACACGCCGAAAACCCATAGGGCGTCTATACAATTACAGGGACTTTTGAGAATTTTTCCACTCCTATTATTATCTGTTCTGGCCTTATTCATGCCATCTTCTACCCTGCTTGCCCAAAAAGACATACGGGTTACGGGACGCATCGTCAGCGAAACGGGCTTAGCCGTAGCGAAAGCTTCCGTGATAGTCAAGGGCATGTCCTCGGGAGTGACCAGCAACGACAACGGTGACTACGAAATCACTGCACCATCAAATGGAACACTATTATTTTCTTATGTCGGTTTCACTTCAGCAGAAATCGCCATCAACGGGCGCAACAATATAAACGTGAGTCTGAGCACACTGCAGAATTCCTTAAGCCAGGTGATCGTAGTCGGTTATGGTACGCAAAAAAGAAGTGATGTGACCGGCGCCATCGTCACCGTCGGTGCGTCCACCCTGCAGGAAGTGCCCAACGCCAATTTTGTAGGCGAACTCAAAGGCCGTGCGGCCGGTGTGGATATTGTCAGCAACAATTCCAGTCCCGGAGCTACCGGACAAATACGGATCAGGGGCAATCGTTCCCTGGCCCCTGAGGCAGTTCCTTACAATGCCGCCAGGACGGCCGTGAGCAACGACATGCTGAACGCTCCCTTAATTGTATTGGATGGTATTCCTTATGGCGGTTCCCTGAATGATATCAATCCGGATGATATCGCCAGCCTCGATATATTAAAAGATGCATCTGCAACGGCCATTTACGGATCCAGGGGATCGGGCGGAGTTATCTTGATCACCACGAAAAGGGGAAACAAGTCAGGTAAGGCAGTAACGAGTTACAACGGATACTATGGTATCATCAACACAACAGGAGAATACAAAGTATTTAACGGTACGGAATATGCCGCACTGAAAACAGAAGCCGCTGCGGGCAACAGCATCAACCCGGGAACCAACGCATACGGCTTAACGACAGCAGAACTTGCCGGCCAGACCAATGGCACTTCCACCGACTGGCAAAAACAAATATACCAGCAGGGATGGGCCACCAATCAGAACATCAGCCTCTCCGGAGGAAATGAAAACACACAGTACTCCATCGGCGGAAGCTATTACAAAGAAGTCGGCGTGATCCCCGGACAGGATTTTTCCCGGTATGCGCTGCGCACCACACTCGATCATCAGATCAACAGTCACCTGATGATCGGGATCAACATGCTAAATTCCCTCACCTATACAGATTATGGTGGAAACCCGGTTGGCGGACTGATCAGGATGAGCCCGCTGGTTTCACCTTACAATCCCGATGGTTCGGTAAACCAATTGCCCGAGGCAGGCGCCATCGACGGCGCTACCGTAAATCCCAATTCTATAAAATATAATGCTGCCGCTATTTTAAATAACTCGAGGAGGCTGCGGCTTTTCAACAGCATCTATGGCCAATGGAATATTGTTGACGGATTGAAATACCGGATCAACGTGGGATTGGATTACAGCCAGGATCAGTCAGGATCTTATTTTGGTCCCAACACATTTTATAACTCCAGCACTTCACTGAATTCAGCGAGCGAGTCAGTCGGCAATGCGGAAGCCTATACGTATACAATTGAAAACCTGCTGACCTACGATAAAACATTTGCCGGGAAAAACAGGATCAGCGTCACCGGCCTGTATAGTATACAGAAAGACCATAACCAGGCCAGCGGTGTATTCGGTACGGGCATACCGGCAGACTACATTCAAAATTATAACCTCAGCCTGGCGGGTTCAGTAAATGCGGCAACCGCCAGTTCAAACGCAGCTGCTGTTGCTTCCAACCCATGGACTTATGCAGAAAGGGGACTGATTTCTTATATGGCGCGATTGAATTATGCTTATGACAATCGTTTTCTCCTCACAGCAACCGTGAGAACGGATGGTTCTTCGGTTTTGTCGCCGGGCAACCAGTATTATACTTATCCGGCGTTTGCCGGCGGATGGAATATTGCCAATGAAAAATTTATGGATAAAGTGGGTTGGGTGAATAGTCTTAAAATAAGAGCGGGTTGGGGAATCACTTCCAACCAGGGCATCAGTCCTTATGCAACACTGGGTGCACTAAGTACCGATGCCTACAATTTCGGCCCGGGAACCGCAGGCCAGAACAGTGGTTACCTGGTGACCAGCCTGGCAAATCCCAATTTGAAATGGCAGTCCACGGCAGAAACAGATATCGGTTTGGATTTCGCCGTGTTGAAAAATCGCATCACCGGTTCATTCGATATTTATTTCCAGAATACCGACAACATCCTGTTGCAGGAAAGCCTGCCCGCCAGCAACGGAGCGGGAAGCACTACCGTGAATGCCGGGAAAACCAAGGGACATGGTTATGAATTCAGCCTCAGCACCATCAACATACAGGCTGCAAGTGGATTCACCTGGTCCACCGACATCAATTTCTCAGTAGACCGGGATGAGATTGTTCAGCTCCAGAATCCGACATTGAAACAAGATATCGGAAACGGTTGGTTCGTTGGCCAGCCCATCACCGTGATCTATGATGTTAAAAAAATTGGAATCTGGCAAACGAAAGATGCAACAGAAGCCGCTTCTTTCGGTCAGCTGCCTGGACAGATCCGCGTCCAGGATCAAAATGGGGATGGAAAAATCAATGCCAGCGACGCAATCATCCTGGGAAATTACCAGCCGAAATGGATCGGAGGCATGACCAACAGATTCTACTATAAAAACTTTGATCTCTCCATTGTCATGTATTCCAGGATGGGACAGATGGTGGACGTACCTTATATTACTTCAGATGGAAGTGCACAGGGCTTTGATTTTTTTAATAACAGCAGAAATAATCAAATCAAAACAGATTACTGGACACCCACCAACACTTCAGGAACATTTCCGAGGCCGGATGCGAGCGCCGATAAATTTATATATGCGTCTACCCTCGGATACCAGGATGGTTCTTTCATAAAAGTTCGCAGCATCAACCTGGGATACAATCTCCCGCCGGGATGGCTCGGAAAATCCGGTATCAGTTCTGTGCGAATATATCTGACGGCTTTGAATCCATTTATACTGTATTCGCCCCTGGTTAAAGAGGGCCTGGGACTGGATCCGGAAGGAAACGGTTACGGCGGCGCGGTCAATTCTTCGGCAACAGGTATTGTATCTGCTCCGGGACGTGCCATTACCGTTAACCTAAATGCCCCACCGACAAGGCAGTTCAATATTGGTGTAAATCTGAAATTCTAACCATTAATTTATTTTTATGAGATTGAATAATTGCAAAATCCCGGGAAATGAAAGCGGCAACGGGAATCAACGAAATAAAAAGTTATCCTACCTGGCACTCGCCCTCCTACTGTCGGTTACAGGATGCCAGAAGGTTTTGGAAGAAAATCCAAAATCACAGATAACTCCGCAGTTCTTTAGTACACCCGGTGGTATCCTGGGCGGTATTGCTGGAGTATATTCCGATATGCGAAATTTATGGGGCACAGAGGGTTTTACCAATATTACAACAGCAGGCACGGATGAAGTACTTGCCGGGGGAAGTGCAAGTGGAGTGTACTGGTGGACCTACAATAATATTGTGGCAACGGACGGTGCAACAACGGCCCTGTGGAATATTGCTTACCAGGACATCAATACGGCCAATGGCGTTTTACAATTTGGTGCGGAAGCCAGCCTGCCTGATTCCACCAAAGCGCAATACCTCGCCCAGGCTAAATTCTTACGCGCGTTTTATTATTTTTACTTGGTACAAACATTTGGAGATGTTCCGCTGCATACCTCGTTCATCACCAATGCAACCACTTCCGACACCCGTGCACCTATCAAGGATGTATATGCGCAGATTATTTCAGATTTAACGGAAGCTTCGCAGGAACTGCCGGCAAAACCGACAGCGCCCTTTCTCGGTAAACCGGCCACGCAGGCTTCCGCTTTATATTTTCTCGCCAAAGTTTACCTGACCCGGGGCTGGTCATCTGCAGATTCATCTGGTGATTTCGCACAAGCGATTTCGATTGCTTCGAACCTCATCACCAATGCCTCAACCTATGGCCTGGGTCTATGGCCCGATTATGCCAGCTCAAATGCTCCGGGTAATGAATACGGACCGGAAACCATTTTTGTTGTAGACCGGGAAGCGGATCTGAAATATGGTGAACGCACGACGGGATCAAGAGCTTCCGGACCAAAAGAAAACGGCACCAATTTCTTTTTCAGACCCAACTACCCCACTGTAAATGCCAACTATCCGGCATCCGGTGGTGCAGCAATCATGACAAGGGATATTCCCAACGGACGCCCCTTCATTCGCATCAGGCCGAATACAAATTATGTATTAAACCAGGCATTTGTTGATCAGGTGAATGATACCCGTTATAGTAAAACTTTCCAAACCATTTGGAAAGCCAATACTGCCGGCGTTACGACACCAAGGGGATCATTAATTGCAGGTGTTGACACAGGACTTTGGGTTGCTCCTTATGAAGTACCCGCAACACAGGTGGCCGCATTTAAAGGCGTCATCTTTACGCCCGCTGGTACAAACGGTGCAAATCCCTACACCACGGTGATCTTTCCTTCCATGAAAAAATACGACGACCCCAACCGGGCAGATGTAAATGACGCTTCAACAAGACCATTCATATTCGCGAAATTTTCTGATGTATACCTGATCGCTGCTGAAGCGTATTTTAAATTGGGCGATAATGCAAATGCTGCTGCTATGCTCAATGTGCTCAGGCAGCGGGCTGCGTTTGGTACCACCAACCCCGGCGGTCTGACCGCCGCGATTACGGCACAGACCATTACGCCGGCCGACGTAACCCTGGATTTTATTTTGGATGAACGCACTCGGGAATTATTCGGTGAATGCCAGCGGTGGTGGGACCTGGTGCGCACACAAACGCTCAATGAAAGACTGAACGCGTGGAATCCGACAGAGGCGTTCGTTCATTATTCAACTTCCAGTCCGGCAAATGCGTATATGTTGAGGCCCATTCCGCAATCACAAATTAACCTGGTGACTTCGGGACCACCATTTCCGCAAAACCCTGGTTATTGATGAATTAAATGGCATACATTCCGATATAATTACACCCAGTCATGTTCATGCAACAAACCATGCGCTGGTTCGGCCCTGAAGACCCGGTCAGTTTATCGGATATCCGGCAGTCGGGCTGCACCGGTGTCGTAACTGCACTGCACCATATTGCTCCCGGAGAAATCTGGACGAAAGAAGAAATTACAAAAAGAAAAAAAATTATTGCAGGCGCCGGAATGGACTGGGCGGTAATCGAAAGCCTACCCGTACATGAAGACATCAAGAGAAGAAGCGGCGACTATAAAAAATGGATTGATCATTATAAACAAAGCTTAAGGAATATCTCCCAATCTGGTATTCCTGTTGTCGTGTATAATTTCATGCCCATACTGGACTGGGTACGCACAGATATTGCTTTTCCCATGCCGGATAAAAGCGTGGCCCTGCGTTTTGAAAGACTGGCTTTTATAGCTTTCGACCTGTTCCTGCTGAAACGGCCACGCGCAAAACAAGAATATACTGACATTGAAAAACAGGCAGCAGAACTTTTCTTCGAATCCATGACGAAGCAGGGGAAGGAATTATTATACCGGAATGTGCTGTTGGGTTTACCTGGAACCAAAGAACCCTTTATGGAAAAACATATTCTCGAAGCATTGAAAACTTATGAAGGAATCGACGCGGTTGCGCTGAAGCAAAACCTGATCCATTTTTTACAGGAGGTCGTACCGGTGGCCGAAGAGGCAGGCATCAGCCTGGCAATTCATCCCGACGATCCGCCCTACCCTGTTCTGGGCCTGCCCAGAATTGTGAGCACGGAAAAAGATCTGACTGAACTATTGCATGGGGTGCCCTCACCCGCCAATGGATTGTGTTTCTGCACCGGTTCACTGGGTGCGCGGAGCGATAACGACCTCGTCGGGATCATACAAAGATTGGGCGATCGCGTGCATTTCCTTCACCTCCGGAACACCAGGCGGGATCATGCAGGAAATTTTTATGAAGCGGACCATCTCGACGGAGACACCGATATGCCAGCCGTAGTCAGGGAAATTATCTTGCTCATGTGGCGGAAGGGAAAATCGCTTCCCATGCGGCCCGATCATGGTCACCAGATGCTGGATGATATGAATAAATCTACTTATCCGGGTTATAGCGCCATCGGCAGACTGAGGGGACTCGCGGAACTCCGGGGATTGGAACTCGGTATCAATCGATCACTATGAAACGTATTTTTCATTTGATAAAAAGAAAGGGTTATCGATTGATACCATAAAATAGCTTATGAGTAAATGTATCCTTCATTTCCCTGTTGCTTGTATACTGGTAGTGAATCTTTTTTCTATGTTCTCTGCGAAAGCAAATGTCAGTCTTCCGCAACTGGTGGGTAACCATATGGTATTGCAGCGCGACAGGAATATTAAAATCTGGGGATGGGCTTCACCGGGAGAAAAAGTTTCGATTCGATTTAACGGGAAAGAGTCAAAGACTACCGCAGGAGCAGATCATGGATGGATGGTGATCCTGCCTGCAATGGTTGCCGGCGGTCCGTTCACGATGATCATTAATGGAAAAAATGAAATCATACTCAGCGACATCCTGATCGGGGATGTTTGGTTTTGCGCAGGCCAGTCCAATATGGTATTACCGATGGAACGGATAAAGGAAAAATATCCGGAAGAAACAACCCATGACAGTTTTCCGGAGATCAGAAACTTTTTTGTTCCCACTGCCCTGGATGTAAACAAAGTGTATGAGGACCTGCCACCGGGTAAGTGGACAAAGGCCGTGGGTAAGGACCTGCTTGCCTTTGGCGGGCTCACTTATTTTTTTGCCAGGCAGTTGTATGTGAAATATCATATCCCCATCGGCATCATCAACTCCAGTGTCGGAGGCTACCCCATCGAAGCCTGGATGAGCGCCGATGCCCTTAGTGATTTTCCAAAACTGGAAACCCAGCTCAATAACCTCCGGGATACAAACAGTGCTTTCAACCTCAGCCTCAAACGGGCGGTGAAAGAATCTACCACGCCGATCCCGGTAACTGAATCTGATAAAGGCATGGCGGGTCCCGTACGATGGACCGATCCTGATTATATTCCTGAAAAGGAGCATAAATTCTGGCTGCCCGGCTATTGGGCCGACCAGGGCGTAAAAGGGCTTCATGGCATTTTATATTTCAGAAAAGAAATCAATATTCCGGTATCCATGACCGGTATACCGGCTAAACTTTTCCTGGGTCGAATCGTAGATGCAGATTCGACATTTGTGAACGGACAATTTGTAGGAAACATCACCTATCAATATCCGCCCCGCAGGTATGGATTGCCTTCCGGATTGTTGAAACCCGGCAGGAATATCATCGTGATCAAAGTGGTCAACTCAGCCGGCAAAGGTGGTTTCGTTCCCGATAAACATTATGCTTTAACAGCCAACGGCCAAACAATCGATCTGCGTGGCGACTGGACCTACCAGGTCGGTCAGGTGCTGGAATTTCCCGGAGCAGAACATCACGAATCGAGTGACTACGATCCGCAAATCTCAATCACGGGTCTGTATAATACGATGGTAGCTCCCGCTGTTCCGTATGCGATCCGGGGTTTCCTCTGGAACCAGGCCGAGGGCAATACCGGTTTTCCAAAAGAATATGCGAAATATTTACCTGCACTGATCCGGGACTGGAGGGCAAAATGGAACGAGGGCGATATCCCCTTTTTATATGCACAGTTGCCCGGTTTTATGGAAGTGGAATATTCACCTTCAGAAAGTGACTGGGCGCAGTTGAGACAAAGCCAGCTGGAGGTTTTGGCCATTCCCAATACCGGCATGGCCGTAACTATCGATGCAGGAGAGTGGAATGATATTCATCCGCTCAATAAAAAAGATGTTGGTGAACGGTTAGCGCTTTGGGCGGATCACCTGGTTTACGATTCAAAAGACCCCGATTATTCGGGCCCGGTTTACCAATCGTATACAATCGTCGGTAATAAAATCATCCTTTCTTTTAGCCATACAGGAACGGGTCTGGTCGTTAAAGGCGGCGGGGATCTGTATTATTTTTCCATTGCAGGAGCAGACAATAAATATGTCTGGGCACATGCAAAAATAGAAGGCGATAAAATTATTGTGTGGAGCGACAAAGTTGCAAACCCGGAATCCGTCCGTTATGCCTGGGCCAATAATCCGGAGGGCGCCAATCTCTATAATAAAAAAGGTTTGCCGGCATCTCCATTTGAGACGGACAATAGTAAATAGCCACTGGTTACTTCTACTGCACAATCAAACACGAGTAAATCATTTACGAGCTGACGCGTTCTTTCTGTTGAGGAATAATTACAGGGTTTGAATCAATCCGGTCATTTGACAAACGAAATCGATCCGGGAAATGGTGAAGACGACGGGCGTTTTGCAGCTTTTCATATACCTGCACAAAGGGATAAGCCACCTGTAAAAGCCAGTTTCTGGGCAGCTGCGAAATGCGAACCTTGTCTTCAGTTGGGAAACGCGTGTCACTGATGCCGGTTTCAGGGTAAACGTCACGAGAAGGACAAGCCGTCCGAAATAAATGATCATAGATACTGAAATACACACCAAAATTTTTGTCGGCATGAGCCGGATCGGATGAGTGGTGAAC
>Ga0075521_10000317_pt1 | contig 13476 bp, 11 predicted proteins | sample NGEPerD_FD_74785 | JGI IMG/M metagenome (GOLD analysis project Ga0075521, IMG submission 74785) | Arctic peat soil microbial communities from the Barrow Environmental Observatory site, Barrow, Alaska, USA - NGEE PermafrostAB12-D | ecosystem: Environmental > Terrestrial > Soil > Wetlands > Peat ...
TCGGCCAGCGGAATATCGACAGATTGCAGCTGGATCGCATGGCCCATTTCGCGCCAATCGGTAGCGATCATGTTCGTGGCGGTAGGCAACCCTGTGGCACGACGAAACTCTGACAATATTTCACGGCCAGAATAGCCCTTCTCCGCCCCACAAGGATCCTCAGCGTAGGCAAGAATACCGTGCAGTCCACGACACAATCGTACTGCCTCTTCCAACGACCACGCTCCATTTGGATCTAGTGTGATGCGCGCATCCGGAAATCGTCGCGCCAAAGCGGTGACGGCAACGATTTCATCTTCGCCGCGCAATACACCGCCCTTGAGTTTGAAGTCTTGAAAGCCGTAACGAGCCTGCGCTGCCTCTGCCAATTGCACGATGGCGTTTGGTGTAAGCGCCTCTTCATCGCGTAACCGAAACCAGTCATCCTTTGTCTCGAAAGAATCGCGATAGGGCAGTTTCGTTCTTCTATGGTCACCGACGTAGAAAAGGTACCCCAGCATCTGAACCTTTGAACGCTGCTGACCTTCCCCGAGCAATGCGCACACGGGAATGCCAAGAAACTGTCCAATCAGATCCAACAAAGCCGCCTCGATGGCCGCAATCGCATGTATCGCTACGCGCAAATCGAAGGTCTGTTGACCTCGCCCACCGATGTCCCGGTCGGAAAACTTTTGCCGCATAGCATTCAGGGTTGCATTATATGAGCCTATCGATTGCCCCACGATCACGGGCCGCGAGTCTTCCAGAGTCTGACGGATACGCTCACCGCCTGGCACTTCACCGACTCCGGTATGGCCTGCGTTGTCTTTCAGAATGACGATGTTGCGGGTAAAAAGTGGACCATGCGCACCGCTTAGGTTGAGCAGCATGCTGTCTTCGCCGGCCACGGGGATGACGAGCATCTCGGTGACAATGGGCGAACCACTTGCAGTGTACGCAACCTCAGTTTTTTCGGACAAAACCCTTCTCCGCGCCTTCCGCTCGTGCCTGTTATGCGATCAGCCGTTGCCCTGACGATTCGTCGAACAAATGCACGAGCCGCGGATCGGTCATAAGCCGTATCTTGTCACCCGGCTTAAATTGATGACGTTCGCGGAACACCGCGGTAATTTCTTCGGCACCTAGCTTGGCTACGACCTGAATTTCCGAGCCGGTCGGTTCTACGACCTGAATTATTGCATCCGCGCCACTTTCGGCGAGAACGAAGTGTTCGGGTCGAACGCCATAGATTGCCTTACGTCCATCGCTGCCACTTGGCGCTGCCGCCAGCGGAAGGCGCGAACCGTCAGGCCTCTCAAATTCGAGCTTGCCATTCGCGCGCACAACGCCTTTCAGAAAATTCATCGCGGGCGATCCGATAAATCCTGCCACAAATAGATTTCTCGGCCTGTCATACAGTTCAAGCGGCGCGCCAATTTGTTCAACTAATCCGTCGTGCATCACAACAATCTTGTCAGCCATAGTCATGGCCTCAATCTGATCGTGCGTAACGTACACCGTCGTTGTCTTTAGCTTCAGATGGAGTTCCTTAATTTCCGTGCGCATTTGCACGCGCAATTTGGCGTCAAGATTGGATAGTGGCTCGTCGAATAAAAATACTTGCGGGTCGCGCACGATTGCACGTCCCATAGCGACGCGCTGGCGCTGACCGCCGGATAGCTGCCGCGGGTAGCGCTCCAGTAATTGCAACAGCCCGAGGATTTCGGCGGCGCGGTTGACCCGCTTTTCGGTTTCATCTTTCGGGGCGCCACGCAGTTTCATTGAAAAGGCCATGTTAGCCGCGACAGTCATGTGCGGGTATAGCGCATAATTTTGAAAGACCATGGCCACGTCGCGCTCTTTCGGCGGCAAGTCATTCACCACACGCCCGCCAATGCTGATCGCTCCCGAGGTGATGTTCTCAAGGCCGGCGATCATCCGCAGCAGTGTGGACTTGCCGCACCCTGAAGGTCCGACCAAAACGACAAACTCACCGTCGGTGATGGTGACGTCCACGCCGTGAATGACAGCCGCCGCGCCAAACGATTTACGCACGTCGCGGATTGCGACTGAAGCCATGCCTTAATCCTCCCCCGAAGCCTTCACCATCAACGTCCCTTGCACCTTTTTCGCATTTGCCGATATCTCAATTTTTAACGGCGCCTGCGGTCAGGCCGGACACCATGTACCGTTTGAAGACGTAGTAGATCGCCGCCGGCGGCAGCGCATAGATTAGGCCTGTCGTCATCAGCAGCTCCCAGGGCGAGTCGTCCGCCGCCAGGAAATTTCCGAGCGCCACTGGCAGCGTGACGTCGGTGTCCTTGGAAAGCAGCAGGAAGGCATAAAGATATTCATTCCACGCCAACAGAAGCGCATAGGTCCCGATCGCTACCAGTGACGGCGCCATCAGCGGAATATAAACGAGGCGAAACAGCTGCATGGGCGAGGCGCCGTCTATGACCGCCGCCTCATCGAGTTCGACGGGTAGCTGGTCGGACGCCTGTTTGAGAACCCATATTGAATAGGGCGTGGCGATGGTGACCATTGCCAGGATCAGCGCCCACTGGTTGTTGAGCAATCCATACAAACCCATCGTTCGATACATCGGAACGGCGAGAAACGCCGCCGGAATGAAATAGGTGAACAACGCAAGGTTCATCACCATGCGGCCACCCATCACCTTCAGTCGGCTTATCGCGAAGGCCGCTCCTGTCGCAATGAACAGCGTCAGGGCACCAGTCGCGACTGCGATCAACAGCGAGTTCCAAAGCTGCTGCCAGAAATGCTGGAGGTAGTAGTGCTCCTGTTTAAACACCACCGCGAAATTATGCAGCGTCGGATGGTCCGGCCATAATTTCCCTGAAAACGCCGATTCTTTTGGCGAAATCGAGAACAGAAAAAGATGATAGATCGGCAGCAGCGTCCAGATCAGCAACGGGATGCCAATCAGCAGCAACTTCGCTTCGGTCGTGACGGAGCGGAGGGATGACAATTTCATTTTGCCAGCCGCCTCATCATAAAATATACGAGCGGAAGCACGAACGGCAGCGCGCACACGATGGCCGCCATCGACATGTCCACCTGATCGAGCCGCAAGTAGCGGATGCCGAGCGTTGCCAGCACGTGCGTTTGGTCCGCGGGACCGCCGCCTGTCAGAAGATAGACGCTGTTGAAATCCCCTAGCGTCCAGATCATCGAAAGAATGGTACTAGTGAGGTAGAGCGTGCGCAGGGATGGCCAAGTCACATATTTGAATGTTTGCATATTCGTCGCGCCATCGACGGACGCGGCTTCGTAAAGATCTCCGGGAATTGCTAGCCGGCCAGCGATTAGAATCAGCGTCCAAAATGGCAGCGACTTCCAGATATGAACCGAGATCGCCATCGTCAGCGCGATGGTCGGATCGTTCAGCCAATTTGGGCCGTCCTCTCCGGTGAGTCGGAAAATCAGGGTATTAATGACGCCCCATTCCGGATTGAGCATGAAGCGCAGCGACAGGATGGTCGGGATCGACGGCACTGCCCAAGGCAGAATAAAAAGCACCGACAGCCATTTGATCCAGGTCCGCGCTTGAATAAAGAACCCCGACAAAAACAGTGCGATGGCCATCTTAATATTGATGCCAACGACCAGAAACACCAACGTATTCATCGCCGACCGCGCGAAGATCGGATCGTCAACGAGTTCAACATAGGTGTGGGGGTGGCGCGCGATCCAGAATCCGTATCCGACCGGGTATATGACGAACAGCAGGAAGATCACGAGATAGGGAATAATCAGAATCAGGCCCCACGCCTGCGACGGCGTCAGCCACGGCCTAGCCGGAGCATCCTGCACAGTGTTTACTTCTTGAAGCGTCAATGCCGAAGACATCAATGACCGAAAAGGTTAAAGCCGGCTGCCACGAGGGCAGCCGGCTCCGGTTTCAGTTTAACCCGCAACCTGCTTGATGCGGGCGATCATCTCATCGACGGCTTTGTCGACCGGGATCTTGTCATTGAGGACCCGGTTCGCGGCCTTAGCCCAAACATTCTCATTGTTGAGAATGGTGAACTTGTAGTTCTTGGTGAACTCGAACGACGTCGTGCCGGCCTTAAACTGATTGTAGACCGCCCTGCGGTGACGATCGGCCTGCCAGAACGGCGATTCCTGACCTTTCTTCGTCACCGGAAACCAGCGTCCAAGCGAACCCTCGACATAGGGCGTCAAGTTTTCTTCTTGCAGCAAGAATTTCAGGAATTCCTTGGCTTTTGCCTTGTTTTTGGAATCCGCAAAGATCACGCCAACCTTGACAGCGGCACGATAGATCATCGGCTGCCCGCTCGGCTTTTTGGGGAAGCCTGCGGTCGCGATTTGCTCCTCGTAAGCCTTCTTGCCTGCGGCGCGGACTTCCGGCGTGGCATTTTCATTGTTAGCGTCGTCAAGCCATTTCGCGGCGATCGAGATAGTCGCATTATGCGTCATCACCGTCGTCCTATTATGGAAAGCGACGTTGTTGTCCGGATCTTTCCAATTTGTGGAGGACGGCGGCGAACAGCCCTTCACGTACGGGTCGGTGTAGTCGGTCAATGCGCCGATCAGTCCCTTCTTGACCTGCGGGTCGTCCACCAGAAGCTTGCCATCATTATCGACTAGCTTGACGTCATAGGCGTCCATGAAAGTCAGGAACGAATAGAATGAGTCGCTGGAATCAACGCCAAGCGGCTGGCCGATGCCGAAAATGCGCTGGCCGGTCGCCTTACGGCTCGCCGGTTGCACCTTGTCGCACCAGAACGACCAATATTCCTTCCACGTTGTCGGAATGTCGGATTCTTTGAAACCCGCCGCTTGCAACATGTCGATCCAATATTGCACATGCATCGTCTGCTGCTTGAGCGGAAAAGCGTAGTAGGCCTTCTTCTTGGTCTTGTCGTTGTAGAGGAATGCCGTCTCGACCGTGTTGGGCGCGAAGGCTTGCTTCATTGGGCTGATGACGTCGGAAATGTCTTCGAGTCTTCCTTCGAACGCCCATTTGCCGGCGACCTGAAAGTCGTAGACGTCGGCATATGCGACATCCGGCGGCGTGCCGGCATCGAGAGCCGAAACGGTCTTCGGAATCATATCCTGGACCGCGTATTGCGACAGATCGACTTTTACACCCGTCTTGTCCTCATATTTCTTGATTGCCGCGAACAGAGCGGCGTCCTCGGATTTGTAGAAGCCTTTCACCCACCAAACGGTGAGCTTCTCCTGGGCGGTTGCCGCTCCCGAAAACACAATGCCGCAAGCGGCGGCTATTAAGATTGCAAAACTCCGTATTCCTGCTTTTGTCACGTCTACCTCCCACTTGGTTGTTACGTCGCGCCCGTTACGTCCTGGGCCCGCAATTGTCCCGACATCCCTATCGGCCGCTGAGTGTTACCAAAGTAAGCCTGTTCCAAACGTTGCGGTAAATTCGGTTCATTAGTCTCTGCCTCCAAGACAATTTCACCTTTCGCCAGTGCATACACGCGGTCTGCAACGGCCAGGGCTTTTTCAACGAGCTGCTCAACCAGAAGAACTGTAGTTCCGGATTCTCGCAATTGATTAACGACGCTGAGAACGCGATCAACTAGGACCGGGGATAAGCCAGCCGAAGGCTCGTCCAGCATCAATAGATTGGGACGCCGCACAAGGCCTTGGGCTACCGCCAGCATCTGCTGCTGCCCGCCGCTGAGCGTTGACCCGCGGTCGTGACGCTTTGCGGCAATCTCCGGAAAGTACGACAAAGCTTCCTCGATACGCGAACTGCGTTCGGCGGCGGCACAATCGTAAGCCGCCAGCAGAAGATTGTCGGCGACCGTCAACTGGGTAAAAATCCGATGACCCTCAACGACATGTACAAGGCCGGCTTTCGCGATTTCTCGCGATCCCGCATTACAAATATCGTTTCCGGCAAAGCGAATATTGCCGGTGCACGGCAGCAACCCCGAGATCGCCCGCAATAGCGTCGTTTTGCCGGCCCCATTTGGCCCGAGCAAGGTTACGACTTCCCCCGGAAAGAGCTGAAAACTGATTTCGTGCAGAACACGAATCTTGCCGTATCCAGATGCTAAGTCACGCACCTCAAGTAACGGTTCAACCGCCAAGGTAGGCACTCACCACCTCCTTGTGAACGCGAATTTCGGCAGGGGTCCCTTTTGCAAGGACCTGCCCCAAGTTGAGCACTGTCACGCGATTACAAATATCGAAAATGAGATCGGCGTGATGCTCAACGACCAAGACTGCGGTGCCGCACTGGCTGACCTGTTTCACAAGTTGGCCAAGACGCCTGATCTCGTCGGCCGACAGTCCTGCGGCGGGCTCATCAAGCAACAGGATCGAGGGCCGTCCCATAAGCGCACGTGCAATCTCGATGAATCGAAGCTCGCTGTGCTGGAGTCGATCGGCACGAACATCGGCAAGATCCGAAAGTCCGACTGCGCGCAACGCCAAAAGACCCTCGGCACGGAACCTTTCTTCATCTTGACGATGCCTCAAAAGCGAAAACAGCGTTTCAAGAAAATTAGCGCGCCCCCGGATTGTCCCGCCGATGAGAACATTCTGAAGAACCGTCGCTTCCCCGACAACGCGCGGGGTTTGAAACGTCCGGGCAATTCCGCTGCCAGCACGCACCACAGTCGAACGGTGCTCCAGTGCGGCTCCACCTAGCCGGACACTGCCCGCCTCGGGGCGGTAATAGCCCGATATGATATTCAGAATTGTCGTCTTGCCGCTGCCATTTGGGCCGATAAGCCCATGAATTTCACCTGGCAGGATCTCAAGATTAACGCCGTCCACCGCACGGACGCCACCGAAACTCAATACAACTCCGTCCAATATAAGGGGCTCCCTCATCTGTACGGACTGCAGCGCTTCCACTATCGCGGATGCGCGTGGCACGATTGCGCGGTCGCGATCTAACGGCTTGCGGCTTTTAAAGTCGAGCAGCCTGGCAATTCCCCCCGGCATTGCAAGAACCACAGCAAGAAGGAGGCAAGCATAAAGAAACGTAGACCAAGTCGCCAGCGGTGCCGCAATCTCCGGCAAGAGGGTGAGTATAATCGTGCCCAACATTGGGCCGAGGATGGATCCGCGGCCGCCTATTAGGATCGATATGAAGAACAGAATAGACAGGTCAAAGGTGAATGCATCCGGCGTGATGTAAGTTTGCAAAGTTGCGAACAATCCACCCGCCACCGCCGCCGCAGCGCCAGTGAAAATAAACACAGTGACTAGCAATCGCGCTTTAGAAATACCGACCGCTTCCGCCGCGACCTCGACGTCGCGAACCGCAATCAGCGCACGGCCAAACCGGCTATGTGCAACATTAGCGGTCATCCATGTGCACAGCGCCGCACAAGCTAGGCAAAAAAAGTAAAAGCCAAGCCTGCTGTTGAAAGGCGCGGGAAATTCAGGGCCTGGCAGGCCAATGCCACCGCCCGTGACACTCTGCCAGGCAAGGGCGATCTGCGTCACGATCGTTGCAAAGCCGAATGTCGTGATGGCGAAATAGAACGTTCTAAGACGCAATGCCGGGAGCCCCACGATCACGCCGAACACGGAACCGGCGACGCCTGCAATAAATAGAGCAACAAAAGGTGGAACAGGCGGCAATACATTGCCACCCGACAATATGGTGGTCACATAGGCGCCGAGCGTCAGGATCGCGACATAACCGATTGCGAGCTGGCCCGCAAAACCGACCACCAGGTTGAGAGCACCGACCAGCAGCCAATAGATCGCAGTCCGCGTAGCAATCAAAACCCAATAGTCATTGGTGAAAAATGGCAATACCAGAGCGATTGCGAATATTGCGATGAACGGAAGAATCGACACCAAAGAATTTCGCATGCGTTCGCGCCCGCCATCCATCGACATTTGCGGTATCGCCTCGCTCACGCCACTCATTACACTCTCCGGACTGTCGGAGCGCCGAACAGCCCTTGTGGTGCTGCCAGCAACAAAACGATAAAGAGCGCAAAGACCGCTACGGATGAAAAGATTCCACCGACAATAAAATTCGCGGCCTGCTGGTAAATCCCGAGAGCAAATCCGGCGACGACCGCACCGCGATTATTGCCGAGGCCACCCAATGCCACAGCCACAAAGCCATAAAAATTGAGCAGGGAGCCATTCGCGACAAAGGCCAGCAACAGTTCGCCACCGGCAAACCCGGCAATAGCACCAATCATACCCGCAAGCGCATAGCTTGCGATTCGAAGATTGCGTTCGGGTAAACCAAGAGCGCGCGCGGCAAAGTTATCCTCGGCGATCGCCAAGAATGCTTTTCCAACAAGCGTGTGTCGGTATAAAATCTCCAATGCGCCCATCGCTACACCGCATGCGACGATCGGAAGCCAGAATTTTTCGTCGAAAATTCCAGCGCCGATGTCAAAAAGGCGCGGGAATCGCTGCGGCTCTGTGCTCCATTCGGTCGCTGTAAGCTGTTGAATCATGATCGACAGCGCCAGCGTGCTCAGCACATAGAGATGCTGGTCGAGGCTTTTTAGCACCGGCCTCACAGCAACGAATTCCGTAACGACGCCAACTGCGGCGCAACAGGCCATCGTCAGCAGGAAACCCACAACAAGAGGCAGCCCAAGACGCAAGGTGAATAGCGACCCGAACACACCGCCGAGCATTCCGAGCATTCCCGCGGTAAAGCTGATGACCCGAGACGCGGAAAACATTGTGTTGTAGGTCACGCCGATGAGCGCGTAGACAGCTCCCACGGCGAGACCCGATGCCAAAATCGAAGCGACCATTGGCTGTGCTTTATGCCTTATAGCCAGGCGCCAGGGAGAACGCGCCGTCCTTTGCCGAGCTTGCTTCCGACATCACGACTTCCTCAGTCGGATAACCGTTGTGCTGATCCGGCGAGAAGGTGTAATTGCCGAAATAGCCCGGATATTTCGTCAGGCTGTTCCAATACTTGATGATGTCATCGCTCGACGACGTTCCCGTCGTTTCAATCGCCTTCGCTATGAGATTCACGGCATCGACCCCGCCCGCGACCCACCACAGCAAGCTATCCGATAGCTTGACCTTATCCTTCATACGGTCGACGAACTCCTGCGAACGCGGCGGCAATTTGCCGGCAGCGTCGAAGCTGCAGCTTCGATAGCCGACCACATACACCTTGTTCCAGTTTTCGCGTTTCTCGATGAGATTGGCGACATCGCCCGACGACATTGACGGATGACCAACAAACGGTACATCCCACTTCATGGCAGCGCGCGTATTAAACAAGCGCGCATCCATTCCGGTCGACGTGCTCCAGACCACAATGGCTTCCGCGCCAGCGTTTTTGGCACGGAGCATGTCCGGCATCATGTCGGGTTGGTTGTAGTCGATATTGGCGGCATAGACGACATCGGCACCATCTTTCTTGAGCGCTTCGACCGAAAAATTAGCCGCGGCCGATCCGAAACCCGTCGTATCGCCCATGACGGCGACCTTCTTGACCTTCAAAACATTTAGGCAGTAACCGCGAACAGCATCATCCCATTGGCCGAGCGATGGCGCAGTCCGGAAGGCATTCGGGTATTTCTTCGTGTCGATAAGGGATGTAACGACACAGGGGTGAATGTTCGGCATGTTGCTGCGCGCCATGATCGGCGTCACCGCCAGCGATTCACCAGAGTTAGTGGGCCCCCAGATCGCGTGGACCTTAAGCTGGCTGATCATTTCCTGCGTGGCATTGACGGCCTTGGTGGGGTCGCCTTGCGTATCGCGGGTCAGGATTTCGATCTTGCGCCCTTTGACACCGCCGGCGGCATTGATCGTTTCGGCAGCATACTTGACGCCCCGATCAAACCCGATTGCCGGAGCTGAGCTCGCGCCGGTCATCGCGGCGAGCCAGCCAATACGGATTGGCTCCGATTGGGCAATGGCTGGCCTCGCAAGACCTAACATCGGAAAGGTTGAGGCAGCCGCACCACCGATTGCAAATTTACGCCGTGTAATTTTCATTTTTGTGCTCCCTTTATCTTGTTCAACCAATACGTCTCCAATCGTTACCACCGCCAGGTCGTCCATTCGATCGGGCGTGAGCTAATCAGCGACGCAGTCGAGCGTATTTTTTTGTTTGTTTTTGGCCTTACCAATACTATTGTGAGAGACAATTGGTCAGGCTGTCAAGCGACCTCAACGATTGTGAATTAGGGATAATGCTATGGTCGGCCAACGGTATCGCGCCGCAACCCTAATCAAATTTGTAGCCGATTTGTTGGCAAGAGCCGGCCTGCCTTCCGACCGCGCTGCCGTGGTTGCGGAAACCCTCGTTGAAGGTGACTTGTTAGGGCGCACCACCCATGGACTTCAACTCTTGCCGCTCTATCTCGATGCTATTGCAAAAGGCGCAATTCAAACGAAGGGGGAACCGACGATTGTTTCGGATCGAGGAGCCGCGATCACATGGGACGGCAATTGGTTGCCAGGCCCGTGGCTTATGCGCAAAGCAATGGATGTTGCTTTCGAACGAGTGAGACACGATCCAGTTGTCACTTTCGTGATCCGGAGCGCCGGTCACATCGGATGTCTCGCCGTTTATCCACGAGTGGCGGCCGAACGCAACATGATAATGATTCTGTCCTGCTCGGATCCTTCAGTCGCTATTGTAGCCCCACACGGAGCAGTGGAAGCCCGCTTCACGCCTAATCCCATTGCCGCCGGATGGCCTACTGAAAATGAGCCCTTGGTGCTCGATGTTTGTCCGTCGACGACCACAAATGGCACGGTCGCTCGTGCGAGCCGTACTGGTGAGCGCTTGCTGGGCCGCTGGTTGATTGATCGCTCAGGAAATGCCACGGACGATCCAGGTGTTCTCGACGCAAAACCTGCCGGCGCGATCATGCCGCTCGGGGGGAAAGATTTAGGGCACAAAGGATTCGCCTTCGGCCTTTTGGTTGAAGCCCTAACTGGAGCTCTCGGGGGCTTTGGTCGGGCCAACAAAACTGATCATTGGGGAGCAAATGTTTTCATGCAGATCATTGATCCTGAAGCATTTGCTGGAATCGCCGCGTTCCGACACGAAACCAGCTACCTCGCCCAGTCTTGCAAAACCGCGGCGACGGCGCCGGGAGATGCAGGTGTCCGTCTGCCCGGCGAGCGCGCGCACAATTTACGTCTCCAACAGCTCCGTGAGGGGATAAAGCTCCATAGTGAGACCTTACCTGCGCTTTCTGGTTGGTCGGAAAAATATCAGGTCGCTATGCCAAGCCCGTTATCCGAACAATCTGAGTAAAATAATGTCCGTTGAACAGGAAGTATCGCCGCGCCTTTATCAGCAGATTGCCGATCGGATCGCAATTTTCATCAAGCAAGGCAAATTTGGTGTTGGCGCCCGATTACCCGCCGAACGCGAATTGGCAGATCAGTTCGAAGTAAGCCGCCCGACGGTCCGGGAGGCGCTCATTGCTCTCGAAATCGCTGGGTTGGTTGAAGTGCGCACTGGATCTGGGACCTATGTGTCGCCCCGTGCGCGGTCTAAAACACCCGGCAAAGGAACTGGCAAGGATGCTGGCCCGAGCGCGTTTGAAATCGTCGAAGCGCGGCGCGCGATCGAACCTTCGATCGCGGCGCAAGCTGCGATGAGGGCCACAAAGGAAGATATAAAATTAATTGCCGAGGCCCTCGCCGAATTCGAACGTAATTGGAACGGCACACATTGGGAGAAGTTGGAAGCAGATCGAAAGTTTCACATGCGGGTTGCAGAAGCGGCGCATAATTTACTGATAGTAAAAATTCTGGAAAATCTTTGGACAGGCATGTTTGGCCAGATATTTGCAGTTCTTAGCCAACGGACCAGACTCAGCAATCGCCAAGCCATGACCATGCACGACCACTATACGATCCTTCACTGCATCGAGCGGCGCGATGCGAGCGGCGCGTACGCAGCAATGACAAATCACCTTGTGCATGTGGAATTAGCGCTGCTCGAAAAACAACAAGGAGACCCGCAAAAGCGTAATAAAGTCAGTCGCAAATAGCGGCCACTCTCCGGACCGAATTATACCCAAACTCAGAAATCTTGACTCATGCTGCCCACGTTTTGCAGGCATGATGGCATCATAAATGCGAGTCGAATCAAACGCTTGGTTGGGCGCGAGAAACCTTTTGTCCCTTCCGAAAACGTTATCCGGCGGGATTATCCTCGAACAGCAGAATCAGCGCATGCTTGCAAGTGATGATTGCGATTCTCAGGCTGCTGATTGGGGCGCTGCGCGACTATTTTACGTCGCGCCGACGACTTCTAGCGGAAGTGCTTGTTCTTCGCCATCAAATCAACATCCTACGCCGGCAGGTGCCAATCCGGGTAAGGCCAACTGCCTCAGATCGCGCGATCTTTGTCTGGCTCTATCGGCTTTTCGCTGATGTCGGCAATGCCATCGTTATCGTTCGTCCTGAGACCATCGTTCGCTGGCATCGGATGGGTTTTCGCGCTTGGTGGCGTTGGAAGTCTCGCAATCTAGGCGGTCGACCCAAGATCGATCGTGAACTGCGCGATCTTGTGCGCCGTATGTGCGAAGAAAATTCGCTTTGGGGCGCACCACGCATTCATGGCGAGTTGCTCAAACTCGGGTTCCATGTCGCACAATCGACGGTTTCGAAATACATGCTGAGAGGGCGAACCCCGCCATCTCAGGGCTGGAAGACGTTTCTCCAAAATCACGCTGAGGGGATTGCATCAGTGGACTTCCTGATCGTTCCGATGCTGACATTTCAGAGGCTCTTCGCGTTTGTTGTGCTTGGCGTTGGCCGAAGGCGCCTTTTATGGATCGGTGTCACAACCAATCCGACGGCGGAGTGGCTGGCCCGCCAGATTACCGAAGCTTTTCCATGGACACTGTTCCAACCTTTCTCATCCGCAATAACGACGGTGCCTACGGTGAGGTTTTCACACGAAGGCTTCAAGCCATGGGCATTCGAGACCGCCCCATCGCACCCCGATCACCATGGCAGAATGGATATGTCGAACGCTTAATCGGGTCGATCCGGCGCGAATGCCTCGACCACATGATCGAATGGAACGAAGCACATCTTCGTCACGTCCCGGAAGCATACGCTGCATATTACAATGCAACACGGACACATCTTGGAATTGCAAAAGACTCCCCAGATCGCAGGGCAATCCAATGGCGTGGTGCTATCGTTACTAATCCAATCTTAGGCGGTTTTCACCACCAATACAGCCGGATATAGTTTTCGGAAGGGACAACTATAATGAGTCGAGAACTCATCGTTCCCTGAACAAGGACGCGCCGTTCCATCGCGCGATTGAGCGCCTCGGTGCCATCACGTCGCACCCAATTCTCGGTGGACTTCACCACCAATATTGCAGAATCTGATTTTCGGTACACACAGGCTCGTCCGGGCGCTATTATAGTTGTCTTTGCGTCGTAACAACCACCTCACCGCTGCGATAGCGCGCGACGATCGCGGGATCAGGATTGCAGCCGAGACCTGCGCCTTGTGGCACCCTGACGCGCCCATTTG
>Ga0075521_10000318_pt1 | contig 13469 bp, 10 predicted proteins | sample NGEPerD_FD_74785 | JGI IMG/M metagenome (GOLD analysis project Ga0075521, IMG submission 74785) | Arctic peat soil microbial communities from the Barrow Environmental Observatory site, Barrow, Alaska, USA - NGEE PermafrostAB12-D | ecosystem: Environmental > Terrestrial > Soil > Wetlands > Peat ...
GGCCGCCGCGATCAGGACCTCTCCCCCGCCCGATCCGCCCGCAGCCTGGCCTGCAACACCTGCAGCGGCGTCACCCCGACGTCCGAGCGGGTCAGCGCCTCGATGCCCTGGATCGCCGCCGCCGCGCCGGCGACCGTGGTGATGCAGGGGATGTCGGCGGCCACCGCCGCGGTCCGGATCTCGTAGCCGTCAACCCGCGGACCGGACTGACCGTACGGGGTGTTGATCACCAGGTCGATCTCCCCGGCCCGGATCAACTCGACCACCGTGCCCTCGTCCGACCCCGTGCCCTCGAAGTGCTTTCGCACCAGCTCGACGTCCATCCCGTTGCGCTGCAACATCTCCGCCGTCCCCTCCGTAGCCACGATGCGGAACCCCAGGTCGGCCAACCGCTTCACCGGGAACACCATCGCGCGTTTGTCCGCGTTGGCCACCGAGACGAACACCGTGCCCTTGGTCGGTAGCGAGCCGTACGACGCGGTCTGCGACTTGGCGAAGGCCGGCCCGAACGACGTGTCGATGCCCATCACCTCACCGGTGGACCGCATCTCCGGTCCCAGCAACGAGTCCACCCCGCTGCCGTCCGCGCGGCGGAACCGGTGAAAGGGCAGCACTGCTTCCTTGACCGCGACCGGCGCGCCGGCCGGCAGGGTTGCCCCGTCACCATGCCCGGGCAGCAGACCCTCGGCCCGCAACTGCGCGATCGACGCGCCGAGCATGATCCGGGCCGCCGCCTTGGCCAGCGGTACCGCGGTGGCCTTGGAGGAGAACGGCACCGTCCGCGACGCCCGCGGGTTCGCCTCCAGGACGTAGAGCACCTCGTCCTTGAGCGCGAACTGGACGTTGAGCAGCCCGCGTACCCCGACGCCGAACGCGATCGCCTCGGTGTGCGCGCGGACGGTGGTGATATCGCTGCGGCCCAACGTGATCGGCGGCAGCACGCACGCCGAGTCGCCGGAGTGGATGCCCGCCTCCTCGATGTGCTCCATGACGCCGCCCAGGTAGACCTCGGAACCGTCGCACAGCGCGTCGACGTCGATCTCGATGGCGTCGTCCAGGAACTTGTCGACCAGCACGGGGTGATCTTTGTTTATCTCAGTTGATCTCTCCACATAGTCGGCCAGCGACTCCTCGTCGTAGACGATCTCCATGCCGCGGCCGCCGAGCACGTACGACGGTCGGACCAGCACCGGATACCCGATCCGGGCGGCGACGACCCTGGCCTGCTCGAACGAGGTCGCCGTCCCGAAAGCGGGTGCCGGCAGCGCCGCGCCGGTCAGCAGCGCGCCGAACCGCCCGCGGTCCTCGGCCAGGTCGATGGCCTCCGGCGACGTCCCCAAGATCGGGACGCCGGCGTCCTGCAGTTCCTGGGCCAGTTTGAGCGGGGTCTGCCCGCCGAGGGTCGGGATCACCCCCACCACCGTGCCGGAGAGCCGTTCGGCGGCAATGACTTCCAGCACGTCCTCGACGGTCAGCGGCTCGAAGTACAGCCGGTCGGAGGTGTCGTAGTCGGTGGACACCGTCTCCGGGTTGCAGTTGATCATGACGGTTTCGTACCCGGCATCGCGCAGCGCGAGCGCGGCGTGTACGCACGAGTAGTCGAACTCGATGCCCTGGCCGATTCGGTTCGGTCCGGAACCCAGGACGATCACCTTCGGCCGCTCGCGTTGCGGCGCCACCTCTGTTTCAGCAGCCTCGGCGTCCGATTCGTAGGCCGAGTAGTGATACGGCGTGGTCGCGGCGAACTCGGCCGCACAGGTGTCCACCGTCTTGAACACCGGGCGCACCCCCAGCGACCAGCGCAACTCCCGCACGGCCTGCTCCGAGCCCAGGTCCGGCCGCAACCGGGAGATCTGCAGGTCGGACAACCCGTACCGCTTGGCCTTGCGCAGCAGCACAGCGTCCACCGTTGCCGCGTCCCGCAGCTCGTCACCCACGGCCCGGATCAGGTCGATCTGGTCCAGGAACCATGGGTCGATGCCTGTCGCCTCGTGCAGTTGCTCGACGCTCGCCCCCCACGCCAAGGCCCGTTCGACGCCGTAGATCCGGCCGTCCAACGGGGTGCGCAGCTCGACCAGCAGCGCGTCCACCTCCCCCGCGGGAATTGCCGGTCCGGTCCAGAATCCGCTGAGCTCGGTCTCCATCGACCGCATCGCCTTGCCGAGGGCCTCGGCGAACGACCGGCCGATGGACATGGCCTCGCCGACGGACTTCATGGTGGTGGTCAGCGTCGGGTCGGCGCCGGGGAACTTCTCGAACGCGAACCGTGGGATCTTGACGACCACGTAGTCCAGGGCGGGCTCGAAAGCGGCCGGGGTGGCCCTGGTGATGTCGTTGGCGATCTCGTCCAGGGTGTACCCGATGGCCAGCTTCGCCGCGATCTTGGCGATCGGGAAACCGGTCGCCTTCGAGGCCAGGGCGCTGGACCGCGACACCCGGGGATTCATCTCGATGACGACCAGCCGCCCGTCGGCCGGGTTCACCGCGAACTGGATGTTGCATCCGCCGGTGGACACCCCGACCGCCCGCAGGATGTCCAGCCCGAGGTCACGCATCCGCTGATACTCGCGGTCGGTCAGGGTCATCGCCGGTGCGACGGTGATCGAGTCACCGGTGTGCACCCCCATCGGGTCGACGTTCTCGATCGAACACACGACCACGGCGTTGTCCCGGCCGTCGCGCATCAGCTCGAGTTCGTACTCCTTCCAGCCGAGCACGCTCTCCTCGATGAGCACCTCGTGCACCGGCGAAGCGACCAGACCGGCTCCCGCCAGACGCTCCAGATCCTCTGCGGTGTGGGCCATCCCGGAGCCCAGACCGCCCATGGTGAACGACGGCCGGATGACGACGGGCAGACCGAGATCGGCCACCGTCGCCCGGACGGCCTGCATCGTGTGGCAGACCGCGGAGCGCGGCACGTCCCCACCGACCGAGCGCACCACGTCCTTGAACACCTGCCGGTCCTCGCCGCGGTGGATGGCCGGAATGTCCGCGCCGATCAGCTCGACGCCGTACTTCTCCAACGCCCCGCGTTCGTCCAGCGCGATGGCGGTGTTCAACGCCGTCTGGCCGCCGAGGGTGGCCAGCAGCGCGTCCACCGGGTGGCCCCGCGCGGCCTGATCGGCCAGCACCTTCTCGACGTATTCCGCGGTGATCGGCTCGATGTAGGTGGCGTCGGCGAACTCGGGGTCCGTCATGATCGTCGCCGGGTTGGAATTGATCAGCGACACCCGGATGCCCTCGGCGCGCAGCACCCGGCAGGCCTGGGTCCCGGAGTAGTCGAACTCGCAGGCCTGCCCGATGACGATCGGACCCGACCCGATGACCAGCACGTGCTGGATGTCGGTGCGGCGTGGCATCAGGCGCTGACCCTCCCGCTCGCGAGAAGACGAAGGCCGTCCCGCAGGCAACAGAAGCTGGCGGAACGGTTGTTCTCACCGTCCAAGTGGCGAGCGACGTCGCTGGCCAGTGCCATCTTCCTCAACCCACTGGAATGGTAGCAATGGGACTGCAGGAAATGTTCGAGCGCTTCCCGGGTACCGCCACGAATATCATCTGGCACGCGGAATTTCTGACGGGCCGCCAAGGATCGTGGAACCCGTGGGTAGGCAACCCGCAACGCGGGTGCCAAGGTCCATCGAAGTTGCTCCGTTCGCACCACCGGTATACCGCGCGCCTGACCCACCTCCAGCGAGTAGGTTGCGAGACGACTTGTTCCGTCGAGGTTGCTGCGGTACTTGATCGCGATGCCGACCGAACCCTCTTGTCCCCTGCTGCGAATCGCCGCCAGTCGGTTCCGCACATCCCACGCGCGGCGCAAACTTGTCGTGAACGCCGCGTGCAGGAAGGCGAAGACGTCGATCACGGTCGACTTGCCGCTGCCATTGGCGCCACACAGTGCGGTCAACGGGGTGATGTCTTTCAGGACCACGTCACGCAGAACGCGGTAGTTCCGAATTCGGAATTGCTCGGTCCGCAGATCCGTGACCCCGTCGGTCATCTCCCGACCTGCAATTTCGCGGTATCCATCAGCTCGACGAAACGCCCGAACAGGTACCCGGCGTCGTGCGGGCCGGCCGCCGCCTCGGGGTGAAATTGCACCGAGAACGCCGGCCGGTCAAGGCATTCCAGGCCCTCGACCACGCCGTCGTTCAGGCAGCTGAATGCCACCCTGGCCTGGCCGAAATCCGTGTCGACGACCTCGTCCAGCGGTGCGTCGACGGCGAAGCCGTGATTGTGCGCGGTCACCAGCACCCGCCCAGTGGTGTGGTCGCGCACCGGCTGGTTGATGCCCCGGTGCCCGAACTTGAGCTTGAACGTGCCGAAACCCAGTGCCCGGCCCAGGATCTGGTTGCCGAAGCAGATACCGAACAACGGGATCCGGCGTTCCAGAATGGCCCGGGTCAGCTCGACCAGTGCGTCGGCGGTGGCCGGGTCACCCGGTCCGTTGGACAGGAAAACCCCGTCCACCCCGAGCTTCTCGATGTCGGCGATGCTCGCGGTGGCCGGCAGCACATGGGTCCGAATACCGCGCGCCGCCAGCATGCGCGGCGTGTTCGCCTTGATGCCCAGGTCGATCGCGGCCACCGAGTAGAGCTCCGGTCCGTCCGCGGGCACCACATAGGCGGCCGCCGTTGTGACCTCGCCGGTCAGGTCCGCGCCGGCCATCGAGGGTTGGGCCCGGACCTGGGCCACCAGGCCGGCGATCACGCTACCGGCCGGTTGACCGCCCGACCGCAGCACACCTTCCAACGCCGGACCGGAGAAGATCCCGCACCGCATCGCCCCCGCGCTGCGCAGATGCCGGGTCAATGCGCGGGTGTCCACGCCCGAGATGCCCACCACGCCTTGATGTTCCATTTCCGCGGGCAGCGAGGTGGTGGCCCGGTAGTTGGACGGGCGGGGGGCCAGGTCGCGGATGACGTATCCGGCCACCCAGATCTCCGGCGATTCGTTGTCCGAGGGGTTGTCCGGGCCGTTGCCGCGGCCGGCGCCGTCACCGGCAACCCACCCGGTGTTGCCGATCTGCGGCGCGGTGGCGACGACCACCTGACGGCGGTAGGACGGATCGGTCAACGTCTCCTGGTAGCCCGTCATGCCGGTGGTGAACACGGCCTCGCCGAATGCGGTGCCGGTGGCCCCGAAGCCGGTGCCGGAGTAGACCCGGCCGTCCTCGAGCACCAGAACCGCGGCATTGCCCGGGGAAGTGGGGGTCATGCCGGTGCTCCATTGCTTCCCGGTGCCCTGCCGTCGGGCTTCACCGGTGGCTGGGTCGGTGACGGGGGGCCCGCCGATCAGCTCGTTCGCCGCGTCGATCCAGCTCGCCTGGACCTGCGGGTCGTCGGCGCGGATCCCGCTGTCGACCGCCATGCCGTCGAGCCGCCAGGTGATGACCAGCAGCCCGGCCGGCAGTCCCATCACCTTGCCGGCGATGCCGGGGGCGGTCCCCGCGGCCGACAGATCGGCGGCCGGGATGAAGATCGGCTCCTCGCCCACCCGGTCGATCAGCACGCCGTCGCCGGTCAGGCCGACCGTGGCCTTGGCGCGCCGACCCAGCCCGCGCGCGACGATCCGGTCCTGCCAGTTCCCGGCGGTGGTGGTCGAGACGTAGATCCCGGTGACCGGTGCGGCGAGGTCCGGCCCGACGGTGTCCGGGACACCGGGCAGTTCGCCGATGCCCGCCTGCCGGTCCGCGCGGTGCCGCCACCCGCGGTACAGCCCGTATCCGGCGAGCACACACACCGCGACCAGCGCCAGCACCAGCCATGCGCGTTCCATGCGCCCGCCCCTACCGGCCGGCCAGCGCGGTGGCGGCGACGGTGGCCCGCCCGCGCAGGTAGGTGGCGACGACCCGGCCGGGCAGCTCCATGCCCTCGAACGGGGTGTTTGCCGACAACGAGGCCAGGGCCGCGCGGGAGACCGTCCAGCGGGCCTCGGGGTCGATCATCGCCAGGTTCGCCGGTTCGCCGACCGCCAGCGGGCGACCCTGATCGCTCAGCGCCCCGATCCGGGCGGGCGCCTCCGACATCACCCGCGCGACGCCCCGCCAGTCGAGCAGGCCGGGCAGCAGCATCGTCTGGATCACCACGGACAGCCCGGTCTGCAGCCCGAGCATCCCGGGGCTGGCGTTGTCCCACTCGGTTTCCTTATCCTGGCTGGCGTGCGGCGCATGGTCGGTGGCCACGATGTCGATCACACCCGCGGCGAGCGCGGTGCGCAACGCGTGGATGTCACGAGAGGTCCGCAGCGGCGGGTTGACCTTGAACACCGGGTCGTAGCCCACCGCGCGTTCGTCGGTGAGCAGCAGGTGGTGCGGGGTCACCTCGGCCGTCACGGTGGTGCCGCGCTTCTTGGCCGCCGCGACCACGTCCACCGAACCAGCGGTGGACAGGTGACACACGTGCAGCCGCGATCGGACGTGATCGGTCAGCAGGCAGTCGCGCGCGATGATCGCCTCCTCGGCGACCGCGGGCCAACCGGTCATCCCCAACCGGGCGGAGACGATCCCCTCGTGCATCTGCGCGCCCTGCGTCAACCGTGGATCCTGCGCGTGCTGGGCGATGATCCCGTCGAACGCCTTCACATACTCCAGGGCGCGGCGCATCAAGAGCGGGTCGGACACGCAGTCCCCGTCGTCGGAGAAGATCCGGACCCGCGCCGCCGAGGTGGCCATCGCGGCCAGTTCGGCCAATCGTTCGCCCTTCCGCCCGACCGTCACCGCACCGATCGGGTGCACGTCGACCAACCCGACCTCCCGGCCCAGCCGGTAGACCTGCTCGACGACGCCCGCGGTGTCGGCGGTCGGGTCGGTGTTGGGCATCGCGAACACCGCCGTGTACCCGCCGAGCGCGGCGGCGGCCGACCCGGAGGCGACGGTTTCGGCATCTTCCCGGCCCGGCTCGCGCAGGTGGGTGTGCAGATCGACCAACCCGGGGAGCACGACAAGTCCGTCGGCGTCGACGATCTCGGCATCGGCGGCACGCGCATCGGCGCTCGCCGCCGGACCAAGCGCGACGATCAGGCCGCCAACCAGCAACAGGTCGGCCCGATCCTCGCCGTAGGGGGCGCCGCCGCGAATCAGCACCGCCGGCATCAGACCCCCCGGCCCGAGATCTCGTCGGCCTCACCGGACAGCAGCAGATACAGCACCGCCATGCGGACCGTGACCCCGTTGGCCACCTGCTCCACGATCACCGAGCGCTCGCCGTCGGCGACCTGCGGGGTGATCTCCATGCCACGGTTCATCGGCCCGGGATGCAGCACGATGCCGTGGGGGGCGATCAGGTCCCGACGCCGGACGTCCAGTCCGTAGGAGCGGCTGTACTCGCGCTCGGTCGGGAAGAACCCGCCGCTCATCCGTTCCCGTTGGACGCGCAGCATCATCACCGCGTCGGCGCCGACCAGGGACCGATCCAGGTCGTAGGACACCTGCGCCGGCCAGCTGCCCACGCCGACCGGCAGCAGGGTCGGCGGGGCGACCAGGGTGACCTGGGCGCCGAGGGTGGACAGCAGCAGCACGTTGGACCTGGCCACCCTGGAATGCAGGATGTCCCCCACGACCACGATCCGGCGGCCGTCGAGCCCCCCGAGGTGCCGGCGCAGGGTGTAGGCGTCCAGCAGTGCCTGGGTCGGGTGTTCGTGGGTGCCGTCACCGGCGTTGATGACGTGCCCATCGACCCAGGCCGACAACTGCTGCGGTGCACCGGACGAGGAGTGCCGGCAGACCACCGCGTCCGCCCCCATGGCCTGCAGGGTCCATGCGGTGTCCTTGAGCGACTCGCCCTTGGACACCGACGAACCCTTCGCGGAGAAGTTGATCACGTCGGCAGACAGCCGCTTCGCCGCCACCTCGAACGAGATCCGGGTCCGCGTCGAGTCCTCGAAGAACAGGTTGACCACGGTGCGGCCCCGCAGGGTCGGCAACTTGCGGACCTCGCGCCCGGCCATCGCCTGCTCGATCCGCAGCGCCGTGCCCAGCACGTGCTCGGCCGTTGGCCGGTCCAGGTCGGCGGCCGACAGCAGGTGCCTGGGCATCCTGACCACCGGCGCCGGGACGCTGCCCGGCGAGCCCGGGTGAGCGACATCCGGGCCGGCGGGGACCGACCCGTCCGCGGCGCGCTCGTTCGGATGTATGGCCACCGTCATGACTCCGACCCCCGTCCGTCCCGTTCGCTGCTCCGCCGGTCGCGAGAGGTCGGCACGGCCCGCGCCAGCTCGACGCTGTCGGTGCCATCGATCTCCGCGAGCCGGACGGCCACGTCGTCCCCGAACGCCGTCGGGATGTTCTTGCCCACGTAGTCCGCGCGGATCGGCAACTGCCGATGCCCGCGGTCCACCAGCACCGCCAGCTGAACAACGGCCGGCCGGCCGTGGTCGCGCAGCGCGTCCAACGCGGCCCGGACGGTGCGCCCCGAATAGAGGACGTCATCGACCAGCACGACGACGGCGTCATCGATCCCACCGGCCGGAAGGCTGGTCTCCTCCAGCGCCCGCGGCGGTTGGCGTCGCAAATCGTCGCGGTAGAGCGTGATGTCCAGCGAGCCGACCGCGATCGGGCGATCGGCGAAGGCGGCCAGCCGGTTGGCCAACCGCCGCGCCAGGTGGACGCCCCGGGTGGGGATGCCCAGCAACACCACGTGACGGTCGCCGTTGCGTTCCAGGATCTGGTGGGCGATCCGGTCGATGGTCCGGGCGATGTCGGATCTCGAAAGAATCTCGGTGAGTATTTCCGGGACCGGCCCGGAGGCTTCCACGGGCCGCCCGTCCACCGCTGAGTCCTCCTGACGGCGGCCTCGGCCGGGCGGCGCGCCGTCGATCGAGGGCGTCCCGATCAAGGGGGTCCCGTCGTCGACGGTGTCAGCGTCGTGGATATCGGTCCGAGCGGGACGCGCGCGTGCCACCTCGAGACCTCCTTTCCCGCCTCACCGGACGGTCCTTAAAGGATGTCTGTGCCCGGGCCGACCGTTTCGCACGGTCCTCAGACAGTGCTCGGGGCCGAACCGGTGCTCCGCCCTCATGCTATCAACGGCGCACGACGGGGTCTGACCGCGTGCGACAGGCCGGCTGCCCGGGCGTGTCGCGGACCGCGGGCGCGGGAAGATCGGTCCGGCGGACGGCCGGCGGCACGCTCGCCGGGTGGCAACCGCGTCGACGCACAGTGCCGACCACCATCGGGCGACCCGTAAACCACCCGTTCGCAGCCACATTCGGCGCGTTCGGTTGGCATGAGTGACCGCAGAGCGACTACTCTGCGTATACGGTGACGTTATCCGTCGGGATCAAGGAGCCCTCATGTCCGCAGATTACGCACACGCGCTGGGCGCGCGTCTGCGCTCGATACGTGCGCAGCAAGGGCTGAGCCTGCACGGTGTCGAGGAGAAGTCCGAAGGGCGCTGGAAGGCGGTCGTCGTCGGATCCTACGAACGCGGTGACCGAGCGGTGACCGTCGCCAAGCTGGCTGAACTCGCCGAGTTCTACGGGGTGCCGGTGGCCGAGTTGCTGCCCGACGCCCGCGCGGCGCGGCGTGGGGCGCCCAGTCCCAAGTTGGTGATCGACCTGCAGCGGCTGGCCGACCTGCCGGCCCACCAGGCCGGACCACTGGCCCGGTACGCCGCGGCCATCCAGTCCCAGCGCGGTGACTACAACGGCAAGATCCTCACGATCCGCTCCGAGGACTTGCGATCACTGGCGGTCATCTACGACATGACCCCAGAGGACCTCACCGACCAGCTGGTGGGTTGGGGCGTCCTGCCGGCCGGCACCGAACTGGAATGAGTCGCGGGCGCGTCCGAGGCGAGTCCCGAGGCGAGTCCCGAGGCGGGTCCCGGGCGGGGGTCCCGGGCGGCAGCGAACTGGGGTTGAGCCCCGGCCGAGTTCGTTTCGTCCCGGCCGAGCCCGACTGCGCGGACCTCACCGGCGCGGCACTGATCGGCCGGTCGGCGAATCAGGCTCCGCGCAACTGCGGGCTGATCACCATGATCTGCCCCAGCACCCCGTTGACGAACCGCGGGGAATCGTCGGTGGACAGCGACTTTGCTGCCTCGACTGCCTCATCGACCGCCACCGCCGGCGGGACGTCCACCGAGTACACCAGCTCGTACACCGCGATGCGCAGGATGGCCCGATCCACCGCGGGCATCCGCTCCAGCGTCCACCCCCGCGAGTGCTCGGTGAGCAGCGTGTCCACCCGGACCTGGTGCTCGACCACGCCGCGGACCAGCTCCTCCGCGTACTGGCCGATCGGCACGTAGGACACGGCGTCAGGTCCGGCGGGCGTCTGCATCCGCTCGGCGAGCACCACGAGCGGGTTCAGGCCCCGGGCCTCGGCGGCGTACAGCACATCAAGGGCACGTTTGCGGGCCTTGCTGCGGGCGGACATCGGCTTATCTCTCGGTCGCGATGATGCTCAGCCGTTGACGCGGCCGAGGTAACGGCCGTCCCGGGTGTCGACCTTGATCTTGTCCCCGGTGTTGAGGAACAGCGGGACGTTGATCTCCGCACCGGTCTCCAGGGTGGCCGGTTTGGTCCCACCGGTCGACCGGTCGCCCTGCAGGCCGGGATCGGTGTGCGAGACCAGCAACTCGACCGAGGCGGGCAACTCGACGTAGAGCACCGCGCCGTCGTTCTGGGCGACCAGCGCCTCCTGGTTCTCCAGCAGGAAGTTGGCCACGGTCCCGATCGTCTGGGCCGGCACGCTGATCTGGTCGTAGGTGTCCTTGTCCATGAACACGAAGTCGGACCCGTCCTTGTAGAGGAAGGTCATGTCGCGCTTGTCGACCCTGGCGGTGTCCACCTTCACCCCGGCGTTGAAGGTCTTGTCGACGACTTTTCCGGTGAGCACGTTCTTCAACGTCGTGCGGACGAAGGCCGGTCCCTTGCCCGGCTTGACGTGCTGGAACTCGGTGATGGTCCAGAGCTGACCCTCGAGGTTGAGCACGAGGCCGTTCCTGAAGTCGCTGGTGGAAGCCATGAGCGCCTCTCCGTTGTGCGTTTCGCAGTGGTGCGTTTCGCGCGTTTCGCAGTGGTGCGCCCGCGCCGGAGCCGAAACCCGCGAGCTGCTTGTCCGACGGCCGGGACAGCTGTTGCTTTCCAGCGGGCTGCTACAGCACGCACAACTCCCGAGAGGTCAGCGTGAGCACGTGGTACCCGTCCGGACGGATCACGCCGCTGTCCTCGATACGCACTCCGCCTTGCCCCGGCAGGTAGACCCCGGGCTCCACGGTGACGCACATGTCCAGGGTCATGATACTGGCCGATTCGCTGGCCAGACTCGGTGCCTCGTGCACCTGCAGGCCGACGCCGTGCCCGAGTCCGTGCGAGAACTGCGGGCCGAACCCGGCGTCGGCGATCACCTCGCGCGCGGCCCGATCCACCTCGGCACCCGACCGTCCCACGACGCAGGCCCTCCGGCCGGCGTCCTGCGCGGCGTGTACCAACCGATAGACGTCCCGTTGCCAGTCCGCGGGTGCGCCGAGGACGAGCGTGCGGGTCATGTCGGAGTGGTACCCGTCCACGGTGGCGCCGAAGTCGAGCTTCACGAAGTCGCCGCGCGCCAGCACAGCGGTGCTCGGCTGGTGATGCGGGATCGCGCTGTTGCGCCCGGCGGCCACGATCGTCTCGAACGACGGGTCGCTCGCGCCGAGCATTCGCATCCGTTGATCCAGGTCCAGCCCGACCTCCCGCTCGGTCCGACCCGCCCGGATGCCGCCGGAGTCGATCAGCGCGGCCAGCGCGCGGTCGGCCACCGCACAGGCCCGGCGCAGGGCATCGACCTCACCGGCGTCCTTGACCGCGCGCAACTGCTCGACGAGATCGAAGGTCGGGGTGAGCTCGATCCGGATCCCGCCGTCCTTGGCCGCGGCCGCCAGCACAGCATGGTCGGCGACGCTGACGGACCTGGCCTCGAACCCGACGGCGCCGCTCGGCGCCACCGCGAGCAACGCGCGATCGCACGGTCGGGCGATGAGCCTGGGTAGGTCGGGCACCTCGGTCGCGGACTGGGTGGTGTACCGACCGTCGGTGCAGAACCGGGTTTGCGGATCGCCGTCATCACCGGCGTCGTTGTCTGGATGGGAACCGTCCTCGTTGTCGGTGCCCACCACGAGCAACGCCGCGTTCGAGCCGGTGAAGCCGGTGAGGTACCTGATGTTGATCAGGTCGGTGACCAGCATCGCGTCCAGCCCGGCCGCCGTGAGCAGGGCGCGCAACCGGGACCGCCGGGTCCGCGACGCCGCCGACGGTTCCGGCCCGGTCACAGGTCGACCGTCCGCCCCAGGGCCGGCGACCGCTCGCCCGCCACCACCGAGTACGCCGCCGCCAGCAGCGCCGGGTCGGGTCCGACCAGCCGGCCGGGCTTGGCCAGGGCGTCGAGCACCACGAACCGCAACGTCCCGGAACGGGTCTTCTTGTCCGATCCCATGATCTTCACCAACTCGCCCAGCGCGTCCGGATCGTAGGTGGTGGGCAGGCCCAGGGTGTGCAGCACGGTCAGGTGCCGGTCCGCGGTGAGATCGTCCAGCCGGCCCGCCGCCCGGGCCAGCTCGGCCGCGAAGACCAGGCCGACCGATACGGCGGCGCCGTGCCGCCAGCGGTACCGTTCGCGCTTCTCGATGGCATGCGCCAGCGTGTGCCCGTAGTTCAGGATTTCGCGGAGGTCCGACTCCCGTAGATCGGCGGCGACCACCTCGGCCTTGACGGCCACCGCGCGGCGGACCAACTCGGCCAGCTGGTTCCCGGCCGGATCGAGCGCCGCCTGGTGATCGTGCTCCAGGATGGTGAGGATCTGTGGGTCGGCGATGAACCCGCACTTGATCACCTCGGCCATCCCGGCGAGAAGTTCGTGCGGTGGCAACGAATCCAGCGTGGCCAGGTCGGCGATGACGGCGGCCGGCTCGTAGAAGGCGCCGACCATGTTCTTACCCGCGTCGGTGTTGATGCCCGTCTTGCCGCCCACGGCCGCGTCGACCATACCTAGCAGCGTCGTCGGTACCTGGACGACGGCGACGCCGCGCATCCAGGTCGCTGCCGCGAAACCGGCCAGGTCGGTGACCGACCCGCCACCCAGCCCGATCACGACGTCCCTGCGGTCGAGGCCGATCTGCCCGAACACGTTCCAGCAGAAACCCAGCACAGTCAGGTTCTTGGCGTCCTCGGCGTCGGGGACCTGCATCAGCTGGGCGTCGATCCCGGCGTCCCGCACGGCGTCGCGCACCACCTCCGCGGTCGCCGCCAGCGTGGGTGGATGGATGAGCGCGGCCCGGCTCGCACCGGTCGCCCGCACGGCGGCGACCAGCTCGTCGAGCAGACCCCGGCCGATCATCACGTCGTACGGGGAGCCGGACGCGATGCGCACGGTCACCGGTGCTGTCTTTGCTGGGTTCGGTGTGTTGGCCGGGTTCGCTGTGTTGGCTGAGTTTGTTGTGGCCGGGTTGGCCGGGTTGGCCGGGTTCGCCGTGTTGGCCGGGTTCATC
>Ga0075521_10000320_pt1 | contig 13429 bp, 11 predicted proteins | sample NGEPerD_FD_74785 | JGI IMG/M metagenome (GOLD analysis project Ga0075521, IMG submission 74785) | Arctic peat soil microbial communities from the Barrow Environmental Observatory site, Barrow, Alaska, USA - NGEE PermafrostAB12-D | ecosystem: Environmental > Terrestrial > Soil > Wetlands > Peat ...
CATCCGTAGTGCGGACCCTGACGTCCGGGTGGGGTCTACCCCAATTGGACACTCCACGCGGGATCGACCCGATGTTCGCGGCCCGCCTCCCCCGAAAAGTCCCGCTCTCCGGCCCGGCGCGAGCTGTCACTGGTGGCAGTTGGGGCGGTTGCCTGGAGGTGATCGAATGGGTCCTCACCGCTGGCCGGTTCCCGGTCGATCCCAGTGTTCTCGACGGGGGAGTGCTGATCATCGAAACGTCGGAGAAACTGCTCCCGGCGCGTGACGTCGGGTGAGATCGTGCCCTGGGTGAACGCGGCATCCTGGCGGCGGTCGATGCCGTGCTGGTCGCCCGGCCGCCGGTGTCCGACTTCACCCGCCACCCGAGCACCGGGGAACGGGCCCGGCTGCGGGCCGAGCAACGCGACGTTGCCTTCGCCCTGATCGACCAGTACAACCCGGACGCGGTCATCTGCGTGGGCATTCCGTTCGGTCACACCCCGGCCGCAGTGGATCGTGCCGCACGGGCGCCGCGATCACCGTCGACGGTGCCACCCGCCGGGTCTTCGCCGACTACTCGTGACGAGATCCGTGCCGCAGTAAGCTGTCCGGGACCCGGCCGCAGCCGATACCTCGGCTGATTTGCGACCTGCGAGTCCGGGGACCGGCACCATCCATGAGACAAGTACGCATGGATCCGCCCCGGGGTGGCAGGACGGCGGGTCCGATCATGACCACCACCAATGTGGCGGGACATCGGCGGCAAGAAGGTCCGGGGAGTTCCGGATCACCGTCCGGGGGCCGGCGTGCGGAGTTGGGGACCGGATGCCTGGAGTGGTTTCAGCAAGCCTCTGAGCAGCGTGAACACCCAGAGCAGAGCCCCCGTCCCCAGGGACGACCCCTGGAGAACATCGCGCTCTCCGCCAACAACACCAGTAGGAAGCGGTCCCGCAGGTGCTCGCACGCCTCGACCAGGGTCAGCAGTTGCTCTTCGGTCAGCGTCCGCGGCGGCCCGCGGGAGTGCCGCACCCGCAACGGCCGGGTCGTCACCCGGCCGGCTGCCGGTGACGTGAGGCAGGCGAAATCGCTTCTATTAGTTCGAGCCACGTCGTATGATTCGATCTGTGTCGAACTTGCTAACGATGTCGCGCCCAACCGGCCCGCCGCGCGGGGCAGCGCCTTCATCCGTTCCTCCAGCGGTTGCCTATTCTCGACGATGGCTCATGCTGCCAGTGGTTCTGGCCGCAATGTTCATGGCCCAATTCGACCTGTTCGTCGTGAACGTCGCCGCCCCGTCGCTCGACCAGGATCTTCACGCCGGACCGGCGGCCCTGGAGCTGATCGTCGGTGGTTACGCCTTCGCCTATGCGACCGGATTGATCACCGGCGGGCGGATGGGCGATTTGATTGGATACCGCAGGGCTTTCGTCGCCGGCATGGCCGCGTTCGCACTCGCGTCGTTGTTGTGCGGGTTGGCACAGACACCGGGCGAGTTGATCACCGCGAGGCTCCTCCAGGGGCTCGCCGCGGCCCTGATGGTCCCGCAGGTACTTGCGCTCATCACGGCGGTGTTTCCCGTGGCCGAACGGGCCCGGGCGCTGTCGTGGTTCGGGGTCACCATGGGTGTCGGTGCGGTGGCGGGTCAGGTGCTGGGCGGTTTGCTTTTGAACCTCAACGCATTTGGTTTGGGCTGGCGAGTCATCTTCCTCATCAACGTGCCCATCGGGTTGATCACGGTCGCGTTCGCCCGACGGTTCCTGCCGCCGACCAGATCGTCGACACGACCCAGCTTGGACCCGCTCGGTGCGGTCGCGGTGTCCGGCAGTCTCGCCCTCGCCCTCGTTCCTTTGGTACTCGGAACGGCCGCAGGCTGGCCGACCTGGACATGGATCTGCCTGGTCGCTTCGGCGCCGGCAATGATCCTGTCGTTGATGTGGGAACGGAGACTGGCGCGACGAGGTGGCCAGCCGTTGCTGGACTTGACGCTCTTCAGGAGTCGGGCATTTAGCAGCGGACTCATTGTGGGTGCTTGCACGTTCGCCTCCTTCCACAGCGTCATGTTCGCCCTGACGCTGGCGATTCAGGGAGGTCTGAGACTGAGCCCATTGGCCGCCGGGTTGACTTTCGCGCCGCTCAGCGCTGCATTCGCTACCGCTTCGATCGGTGCCAAGCGCTTCATCCCCACGCACGGCGCGAGAGTCATCCGCACGGGCCTGTCCGTCGCCGCGATCGGACTACTGGCGCTCCTGACCACCCTACGAATCTCGGCCGAGTCGGTCACGGCCGCGCAGCTGATCGGGCCGATGATCCTCGTCGGCTTCGGCAACGGTCTCGCAGTACCTGCGTTGATCGGCACGGTGCTCTCCGCGGTCCGGGACAAGACGGCAGCAGGTTCGGTCGCTGGAATACTGACGACATCCCAACAATTCGCCAGTGCTGCCGGTATCGCCGCGTTGGGCGGGATCTTCTTCGCCGTGCTCGGATCGAATCGCGACGCGGCCGGCTTCCTGTCGGCGCTGCAATGGGAGGCGGTCTTTTCCCTTCTCCTCGCGCTGGTGGCCTGCGCTCTCACTCTGGCGCTGCCCCGATCCGTACCGGGGGTAGCGCCTGGTCGCCACCGTCAGGTGCCAGGAGCGAAGGACGTGGCCGCGATGTCGGACAACAGTTACGGGGCACCACAACCGAGTGGTCAACAGCGATATGCTCAGGCAGCGACGCCAGGGGGAAGAACAAGGATGATGGACGTACCCGCAACCTCGATCGAAGCCCGCAAGCAGCGGATAGCACTGCTTTTCGAGGAGATCATCACAAACGGTCGGCTCGATCTGGCCGATGAGGTATTTGCCGCCGATTTCTATTGGCCTCAGTTCGACCTGCGGGGCCCGGACGGTGTGCGCGAATGGGTGGTCGCCTTCCGGGCGGCGTTCCCGGACATCAGTGACATGGTCCAGGAGCAGGTCGCCGAGGGCGACGTCATCGTCACACGGGTCACGTGCGAGGGGACGCAACTTGGTCCTTTCCGAGGACTGCCGCCCAGCGGTAGGCGAGCAACCTTCACGGCGATCGGAATTGACCGATTCGCTGGGGAGAAAGTCGTCGAGCGGTCCGCCCACTTCGACATCGTCGACCTCATGCGCCAGCTCGGACACACCAGACTTGTCATACCGGAGGTCGCCAGTCCATGAGATCAGCGATTTTCCAGCACCTACGCCCAGCGGAACTGTGTTCCGGCGAGCGCAGGTCGGCCGCGGTCGCAGTCCAGGAGTTGCCGTCGGCTGTCGCGGCCGGCGCAGTTGATGCCGTGCTGATCCGCCCGGCGATTACGCGGCAGCAACGGCCGGTCCGCCCGTGCGGCACCTGTGCCGACCGACCCCAGCAGCGTGAACAGGGCCGGCGTGGGCATCGGCGTCAGGACGTCATCGCGCGCGCCTCCGCGTCGGCCTGGGAGATGCGCGCTGGATCAGGCGGATGCCGCCTCCCGCTCGCAGACGTTGTCGAGGAGGCCTGGGAAGCGCTTGTTCAGTTCCACACGGCGCAAGCTCACGAAGCGCCGGGTGCCCTCCACACGGGTGTGTGTCAGGCCTGCTTCGCGCAGCACTTTGAGGTGGTGCGACAGGGTGGACTTGCTGATCGTCAGGTTCGTACCGTTGAGCACCTGGCCGCAGTACGAGCCCGCGCCACTGGCGTCGAGCGCGCGGACGTAGGTAAGCCGAATTGGATCGGCAAGTGCGGTGAGCACGCCGGCGATGGTGACGTCTTCGATCGCCGGTTCGATCGCCGGTTCGATCGCCGGTTCGATCGCCGGTCGAGTGTCGCTCATACCACTAAGCGTAGTTCATTGTTCTGGCCGGTATTGGATCCAGTTTTTCACCGATGGCAGACCTTTCGCCCCACCGGGCGCAGCGTTGGCTCTCGCCTCGCTGAACGCCGAGCGGCGCATCCTGCACCAACCGATTCAGCAGCAGCGGGCACGCACGACACACAGTTCGGGCTGTGCGCACCCGAAGACGTCTACCCCGGCGGTCAAGACGGTCCGCAACACCGTCCCCGCCATGGACAACCCGACGCGGAAGCAGGTCGCCGACGGCGACGTCGTCGTCATAGAGATGTTTGGGCGGTCGACTCGACCTGTTCCGCGGCTTGCCGCAGAGCCGAATGCGTTGCGAGTTCACGGCCATCGGCAACGCCGATTTTCGATGCCAACGTCGTCTGCGAACGATTTGATCTCCCCGATATGATCAGCCAAGCCGGCTATGCCGCTCTTTTTGTGTCCCGGGTCGACGGATCGTGAGACCGGCGCCGTTCGCGTATGCCCGCCCGGACACCGTCGCCGAGGCCACGGAGCTGCTCGCCGCAAACTCCGGCCGTGCATCGGTGTTGGCGGGCGGCCAGACACTGATCGCGCAGCTGAACCGGCGAGCGGTCCGTCCCGCGCTGGTCGTCGACCTGAAGTGGATCGACGGTCTGCGCGGGATGGCCGAGAACGGCACGGGCGGGGCGCACATTGCCGCGCTGACGACGCATCGCGAGGTCGAAACCGGCTGCTTGCCCACAGGTTTCGAAGTTCTCCGCGAGACTACGCGCTTCATTGCACATGCCCCGGTGCGCATTCGGGGGACGATCGGTGGCAGCCTGATGAACGCCGACCCCCGCGCCGAGTGGCCGACCCTTTCGATACTGCTGGACGCCGAGGTCACCCTCGTCGGCACGGGTGGTGAGCGGCGGATGCGCGCCGATGCGCTGCTGGTCGGTGACCGTGTCACCAGCGCCGAGCCGGACGAGATCCTGGTTGCAGTGGACATTCCGGCCGCGCCGGACGCGGCCGGGGTCACTGAATTCGCGTATCGGCCTAACGATCTTGCGCTTGTCATCGCCGGTGTCGCCCTGCACCGTGATTGCGCCGGGGCGATCGAGCGCGCGGCGATCGCCCTCGGCGGTGTCGGGGGGCCGGTCCATCGGATCACCGCGGCCGAGACTCTGCTCGTCGGTGCGGCCGCACCGGAGGACGGGCCGCTGGATCCAGCCCTGTGTCGAGAGGTCGGCGCGGTGGCCGCGGTTGAGATCGAGCCGGTGAGCGACCACCATGCCAGCGCCGCCTACCGCCGCGAACTTGCCGCCGTTCTCGTCGAACGAGCGCTGCTGCGGGCACGAACCCGTCCGTCACGACGTCCCGATGGAGGAGCAGCATGACCACGGCCAGGAACCATCCGCGGATCACCGCGGCCGACGCTCGCGCCGCTGTCACGCTGACCGTGAATGGGACGCCCGAACGTCTCGACGTCGAGCCTCGCCGGTCACTGGCCGACGTGCTGCGTCGCGATCTTGGGCTCGCCGGCACCCAGCTCGGATGCGACCAGGGCACATGCGGCAGCTGCACGCTGCTCGTGGACGGCGCGGCCGTTCGGAGCTGCCTGATGCTCTGCGTCGAAGCCGACGAGAGCCGGATCGAGACCGTCGAGGGCCTCGCCGACGATGACGGCCCCCTCAGCGAACTGCAAACCGCATTCAGCGAGCACCACGCGCTGCAGTGCGGTTTCTGCACGGCCGGCTTCCTCATGATCGCCACCGCGCTGTTGCGGGATGGCCTTCCGCTCGCGAGGGACGAGGTCCGCGCCTTGTTGGCGGCCAACCTGTGCCGGTGCACTGGCTACACGCCGATCGTCGAGGCGGTCGCATCCGTCGCCGATCGGCATGGGCTGCTGATAGGTGATCCATCATGACCCGGCTGGGTGAGGCCGTCACCCGGCTCGAAGACGATCGCCTGCTGCGGGGCTATGGCCGCTTCCAGGATGCAGTGGTGCTTCCCGGGCAGCTCTACCTGCGCGTGGTCCGGTCCACGGTGGCGCACGGCCGGATCCGTTCCATCGTCACCGCCGGCGCGGAGGCCCGTTGCGGCGTAGTGACGGTAGTGACCGCTGCCGATCTACCATCGCCCGCTCGAATCCCGTCGCGCCAGCCGACGCCCGGGATGGATTTCACGCCCTATCTGCAGGAGCCACTCGCGAGCAAGTGGGTGCGCTACGTCGGCGACCCGGTCGCCGCGGTTGTCGCGGACGACCCGTACGTGGCGGAGGACGCCGCCGAGCAGGTACTCGTTGACATCGAGGAGCTGAAGCCCGAACTCGACGCACGAGCATGCGCCGACTCCCCGCTGGAGGCCTTCGGCGGCGCTCCCGCTCGCGTCGGTGTCGTCGAATCCTCGTACGGGGATGTGGACAGGGCCTTCGCCTCGGCCGCGCACGTCATCGGGGCGGTACTGCGAACCGGGCGCCACACCGGCACACCGTTGGAGAACCGCGGACTCACCGCCAGGTGGGACAGACGCGAACGGCGAATGACCGTCTGGGGATCGAGCAAGGTGCCGTACTGGAATCGGCGCATCATTGCATCGCACCTGGGCCTGGCCGAACACCAGATCCACATGCTCGAGGCCGACGTCGGCGGCAGCTTCGGCATCCGCGGGGAGCTGTACCCGGAGGACATCCTGGTGCCCTGGCTGGCTGTCCGCACGGGGCGTCCAGTCAAGTGGACCGAGGACCGCGCCGAGCACCTGATAGCCGCCAACCACGCGCGCGAGCAGCTGCACGAGATCAGTCTCGCCTTCGACGAAGACCAGCGGTTGCTCGGACTGCGTTGCGAGGCCTATATGGATTCCGGCGCATACATCCGCACGCACGGTGCGGTGGTCGCGACCTTGACCGCGGGGCTGATGTCCGGGCCGTACCGGCTGCCCGCCATGCACTGCCGGGTCCACGTTGTACTGACCAACAAGACGCCGGTGGGGACGTATCGCGGACCTGGGCGGTTTTCGAACACCTTCGCGCGCGAGCACCTCCTCGACGTGGCCGCTACGCGGCTGGGGGTCGACCCCGTCGAGTTGCGGATGCGCAATCTGCTCGGTTCCACAGAGCTGCCGCTCGAGCGGCCCATGCGTATCTTCGGCGCGCCGATGCTGCTCGACGGCAACGATCACGTCAGCCACCTAGCAAAAGCGCTGCGCCGCGTCGGCTACCGGGCCTGGCTGGATGAGGCCGCAGCTGCCCGGGCGATCGGGCGTCTCGTCGGCGTCGGCATGAGCGTGATACTTGAGAAAGCCGGTCTCGGCCACGACAGCGCGGTGGTCACCGTCGACGGCCTCGGCGCGATCCGAGTCGCGATGGGCGGGACGACAGTCGGTCAAGGAATCGAGACGACGATGGCGCAAATCGTCGCCGACCGCTTCGACGTACCGATCAGCACCGTCAAGGTCGTGCTGTCAGACACCGACATCCTGCAGGATGGCGCCGGGACATTCGCGAGCCGCTCGACGGTGGTCGGCGGCTCAGCAGCCGCGATGGCGGCCGACGCTGTGATCGCCAAGGCCCGCCGGATCGGCGCACAACTGCTCGATGTTTCCGCCGACGACCTTGATGTCACGGGCGGTTTCGTCGTCGACAGAACGAATACCGCCAGGCGCATGCCGCTCGCCCAAATCTCAGCGCTGTGTACGACGCCGATGTTCGTCCGAACCGGTGACGAGCCCGGCCTCGTCGGGCGCGCGACATTTGCCGCCAGCACCATGACCTATCCGTACGGCGCGCACTTCGCAATGGTTGAGGTGGACGAACGAACCGGTGCCGTCTCGATACTCCGTTACGCGATCAGCTACGAAATCGGTCGCGCGGTGAATCCGGCCATGGTCAAGGGACAGCTCACCGGCGGCGCGGTACAGGGCATCGGCGGTGCGCTGTCGGAACAGCTCCTGTACGACGACAACGGCGGCCCGCTGATCACCTCCCTGGAGGACTACCGCTGGATGCGCGCGACCGACGTGCCGGACATCGACGTGCACGTCTTCGAGGACTCCCCGGCGCCCGGGAATCCGCTCGGTGTGCGCGGCGCGGGCGAGGGTGGCATCAGCGGCCCGGGCGCAACGCTCGCCAACGCTGTCCGCGCCGCGATCGGTCTCAGGGGCGACGTCGGGTCGCTGCCGCTGCGCGCCGATCATGTGCTCGACCTGATCCGGCAGGCCCGTTCGGGATGCTGAGCCCAACAGCTTGCGCGCTCGATGGTGAACGCAAAGAGATTGAGGACAGATCGAGATGGTTCAGGCCGGTCGTGCGATAGCCGTTACGACCGTCGGCGCGAGCCGCGGGTTGCTCACCCGCCACTGCCCGCCGTGGTAGTGCACCGATGCGGGCCCGACGCCATCGCCGAGCACGTCGAGCGATCGTAACCCGATTCCGATGCCCGTTCCGGCGGCTTTCGTCACGGCCTCCTTGCGCGTCCATAACAGCAGGAACGCGTCCGCGACGACGGGCGCCGCGACGAGGAACTCGTATTCCCGATCGTTGAGTACGAAGCGGGCGGTGCGCATGAGATCGGGGAACCAGCTGCGCTTCTCGATGTCGACACCGAGCGGCGCCGACGCGTCGAACCCGAGCAGGCCGACCGGGCCCGAGCGTGACCAGCTGACGTGCCCGGCGCCGACCGGCCAGGACAGGCGCACCGGACCGTGCCGGTCCACGCCGCAGCGTGGGCAGGGCTCGCGGTTGAATTGCAGCGCTTCCGGCGGCAGCCCCAGGTGGGCGCCGAGCGTGCGGCGCATGGCTGCCCGCAACCCGATGTAGGTCTGCTGGTCGCGGGGGCGGCGCAGGCTCGCCGCGTGTGCGAGCTCGGACGGGTCGAGCACTTCGACCGCCGCGGTGTCACTGTGTGCACTGAGCATCCACACGGTCATCTCGCCGGGTACCCCAGTTGGGAGCGGACGAGTGAGAGAACGGTGGTGTGATCCTCGAGGTAGAAGTGTCCGCCGGCGAAGATATGGGTGGACGTCTGTCCGTCGGTCACGTGCCGCCACTCGTGAGCCGAGTCGGCGTCGACGAGCGGGTCGTCGCGGCCGGCCAGCACGGTCACCGGGCATTTCAGGCGGGGCAGCGGCGCAGGCACGTGCATCTCGTCTAGCGTGATGTCGGCCAGCAGCGGCGGGAGGATCATCCGTCGGATGCCGCGGTGCCGGACGAATCTCTCGGGCAGCCCACCGAGAGCCACGAACGTGTCCACGAATGCGTCCTCGTCTAGGTGCCGGAGCCGGGTCGTGACCGGCGCGTGCGGAGCCTGTCGACCCGACACGAACAGCCTCACGGGCGCAGGGCAGCCCAGCTCGTGGATGAGATGACGAGCCAGCTCGTAGGCGACCAGCCCACCGAAGCTGTGCCCGAACAGCGCCCAGGCACCGCTCGTGTGCGGCCGCACCAGCGCTGCGAGATCGGCGACCAGAGCGGTGAAGTCAGACGGCTCCTCGTCGCGGCGCCTGATGCCTCGTCCCTTGACGTCGACGGGCAGGACAACAACGTCGGGAGCCAGCTCTCGCGCCCAGGGCTGGTAAAAGGTGGTGGCGGCAGCGCCCGCCGGCGCCAGGCAGACCAGAGTGATCGGCGCGCACGCCGGCGGGGCCGTCATCGCACGTAACCTCCCTCAGCCGGCCGCGGCGGCCGCGCGTGTCGTCTCGAGGCGCTTGTCGATCGCCGCGTAGTCGGCGTTGGTCAGCTCGATCGCATCATCCACCGACATCACCGTGGGCAGTTCGAATATCTCGGTGATGGTGGTAAGGCGCTCGGGCATGGTGCCGCCGATGACCCAATGCGGGATCTCGAGCTGGTCCAGTGTGCTAAGCAGCATGTCGTCGCAGAAGTTGCGGAAGCGCTCGTTCATCGGACGGTGGCCGTCGTTGGTCAGCTTCTGCTCGTTGCGGAGATGGACGAACGCGTCGAAAGTCGACTTCACATGTTGCCGGAACGCGTGGCCGTACTGCTCGATCACCGCCTGGAAGAAGCGCATCTCGTCGGTCAGATCGCCGGGGGCTACCCGTTCGATTTGGGCAGTCGCACTCGGGTTCATCCCGTAGTGCACGCGCGCTGCGCCGTAGATCCACTCTTGCAACGACGATCCGTCCGAGATGAACTCCTCTCCGAGGACGGCCTCGGCCACCGCGCGGCCAGTGTGTCGGCGCATCGCGATCTGCAGGTACTCGGCGGGCGTCACCTCGGCCAGCGACTTGCCGGGAACGGCCGCGGGCATGATCTCGCGGATCGTTTTAGCGAGGGTGCGCGGGACGCCCGTGTAGTGGGAGAGCGCGATGACGGTGGAGGTTTTACCGGCGGAGTAGGTGCCGGAGATGGACAGCTTCATGAGGGTGTTCCTTTCACATCCCGCCGTCGGGCGCTTCCGACAGGGCGGAGGTCAGATTGCGGTGAGCGCCGCCTGCTCGGTGAGCTGGTGGGCAAAGGTACAGCGCAGGCTGATGCCTGCAGCGGAACCGGAGACGTCCACGTCACGCCAGGTATGGCCGTTGATTGACAGCAGGTTCTTGCGGGTGATCGCAACCTCCGCGCCGCAATCGGGCCCGGTATGCGACGACGGCGCGTCGGCCTGCAGCGTCGTCTGTTGCATCCAAAGGGTGTTCGTCTCGGACCGTTTCACCTGATCAATTTGGTAGAGCAGGACTTGCGTCAGCTGGAGCATCCCGACGAACGCGTCCACGAAGGTCACCGGCGCGGGATACCCACCACCGAGCCCCGCGGTGGCGGGCGGCCCTGCGTGGCCGACGCCCAAGCGGGCGCGGATGAGCAACTCATCGACGTCGCCGATGACGTCGGTGATGGTCTGGTTGTCGGCACGGTAGGCGCCGCCCCAGTAGCGGGACGCCGCAGGGCCGAGCACTTTGTCGATGTCCGTGACTACCGACGGTCCACCCGAGATGGGTGTGTCGGATCGCTCGTGGACGACGTAGCACTTCGCACGCATCGCGCCGACGCGGCAGTCGACCAGCGAGGTTCCCTGCTGCTCGCCGGCGCCCGGCTTGGTCGACACCAGTCGGGCGCTGACCGGGATGGCATCGAGTTCCTCTTGCGGTTCGGTGCCCGCCAGCAGCACGATCTTGCGCAGCCAGGAACGCGAGCGCCCAGGGGCATCCAGGCCAACGCGTTCAGCCAGGATCAGGTCCGAGAACTGCGCGGCGAGCAGCATCACGTCCACAGTGGACAGGTGCGGGCGCAGGTCGACGCCTTGCTTCTTCAGCGACCAGTCGGACGGGTAGCTGACCCCGACAGAGCCGGACAGGCTCGCGTCGTTCATGGTGAGGGGCGAGAGCGCGTACGTGGCTCGGCGGTAGCCGGCGCCGAAGAAGCGGTTGTCTGCAGGACCGAGGTAGTCCTCGATCGAGGCGATGCGGATCTGTCTGGTCATCATGGTCACCCCCGGTGGTTGGCGGAGCCCTGCCGGACGAGCCTCAGCTCGAGCGCAGGACCTCCGTCGCGGCAAGCTTGGATTCGTAGGCCTCGACGAGACCCGCGACGCTTCGGACGGCGGCGATCGAGTGGTCTTCGTCGAACGGGTCGACGCCGATCTCGACCTCCAAGGCGATGATGAGGCGGGCCAGGGCCAGTGAGTTGAGCCCGACGGCCACCAGGGTGTCCTCCGCGTCGATCGGGTCGTCCTGCTCGATCGCGTCGCCGAGCAATGCCCGGATCTCCTCGTCGACCACCTGCGCGACGGTCTTGTCCTTCAGCATGTGATTCCTCCATCCACTACTACGGTTTGGCCCGTGACGAACGACGCCGCGGGCGATATCAGGAAAGCGAGCACAGCAAGGACTTCCTTGGCGGTGCCGAGACGGCCCAGCGGGGTTCGGCCTTCGATCCGGCCGCGGTTGGTATCGGTGACATCGTTCGTCATGTCGCTGTCGAAGTAGCCGGGCACCACCGAGTTGATCCGGATGTTCATCGGGCCGAGCTCGCGAGCCAGGCTGCGGCTGAACCCATCGACACCGGCCTTGGCAGCGGAATACACAGACACCCCCCGATAGCCCCGGATTGCATTGATCGACGAAATATTGATGATCTGCCCCCCGCCGGTGCGCGTCATGGCCCTGGCACATGCCTGCGCCAGGATGATCGGTGCGACCAGGTTGACCGCGATGAGCGATTCGACCTGCTTGTGCGGCGTGGTCAGCAACAGCTCCTGATGCAGGACACCCGCGTTGTTGACGAGCAGATCGATTCGGCCGAAGCGTTTCACCAAGTCCTTGACATAGGAGCGCAGCGCGTCGGGCTCGCCGAGGTCTACCGACGACCAGTGAAAGTCCCCGGGATGTGACGCGAGCGTCTGGTCGATGAAGTCGCTTCGGGTGCGGCTTATTGCGCCGACCCGGTATCCGCCGTCTAGCAGGTGCTGGACGATCAGATGGCCAAGGCCCTTGCTGCCGCCGGTGACGAGGGCGACGGGCGCTGTCGATGCGGCCGTCATGAGGCTCTCCGCAGCTTCTTGAACCGGTCCGAGTGCTGTGCTGCTTCCGAGATCTCGACGACCGCCGGCACCTTGTACGGTTCGAGGCGTGCGTTGCAGAACTCGATTACGCGGCGGCGGAGGGCGCGCTCATTCTCCGGTCGAACCGGGCGGATGATGGCTTTGACGACCATACCGGTCACCGGGTTCGCGCGGCCCACGACGGTCGCGTCCGCGATGTTGTCGATTTCGAGAAGCACCGACTCCACTTCGTTGGGGTAGACCTTTTCCCCCGCAACATTGATCAGCTCGGACGTGCGACCGAGGATGCGCAGGTATTCGCCCTCGACCTCGACCGCGTCCTGGGTGTTGAAGTAGCCAGCTTCATCGAACGGAGCCGGTGCGTTCAGGTAGCCCAGCATCGCCATCTTGGACTTGATCCACAGCACACCGTCGACGACCTTGTAGTCGAAGTCGGGGCCGCCCAGCCTGACCCAGAGGGAATCGTCGGACTTCGACTTCGTCGACAGGATGCCGAGTTCGGACAGGCCGTAGGTCTGCTTGAGGCGGACGTTGGGCAATTCCCTGCCCAGCTGCCTAAGCGTCTGCTCGGGCATCGGCTCGGTGCCGTAGGTGATCAGCCGCAGCGAGCCGGTGTTGTAGCGGTGGTGGGCACCGCTGATCAGCGTCATTGTCAGGAAGGTCGGCGTTGTCGGCAGCACCTCGATCCCGTTCTTCTCCACAGCCTGGAACACGAGATCCGGTGTACGCCGCGGGACAGTCACGATGGTGCCGCCCTGGCTCAGCGTGTGCAGCAGGGTGTTGATTCCACCGATGTGGTCGAGGTTGAGGAACGACAGCGTCCGCTGCGATCGCCGCCGGTCGGGGTAGCGCGCGAGCACCCGGTCGAAGTCCAGCAGCGCGGCCTTGCTCCGGCCGGTGGTACCGGAGCTGAACAGCACCAGCCCTGCAGTGCCCCCTTCGCGGAGCGAATCGTATAGCTGGTGGTCCGCGGCTCGGCCGGTGCGTTCGAACGTGGCACCGCCGTCGGCCTGGTCGACCCGGGCGATGCGTTCGACCTGCGCAACATCTTCGAACTCAGAGCGCTTGGCATCGGGCAGCCCCGTCATCGGGACGCAGATGGCGCCGGCGGAGATCAGTGCGAGCATCGCTGCGCACGCGTCCG
>Ga0075521_10000321_pt1 | contig 13420 bp, 13 predicted proteins | sample NGEPerD_FD_74785 | JGI IMG/M metagenome (GOLD analysis project Ga0075521, IMG submission 74785) | Arctic peat soil microbial communities from the Barrow Environmental Observatory site, Barrow, Alaska, USA - NGEE PermafrostAB12-D | ecosystem: Environmental > Terrestrial > Soil > Wetlands > Peat ...
TTCACGACTAAATTAGTATAATATTTTTATTTTTCAAAAACAGCCTTAACTAATTAATGGTATTTCTAACTTTGTTCGAAATAATTATGATATGATAAAATCAGAGAAGAAGATAAAAGAGCTTTCTGAAATATTAAATAAAGATAATAATATAATTATTACAAAAGCAATTGAATTGCTTCGTCAGGAAAAGCCATTTGAAGGGGCAATAGGCTTATTGACTGCGTACTATGATAAAACCAGTGATTTTTCAGTCAGAAAATCGATTGCAGGTTTCATGAATGATTTAAAGGATCAAACTGCCTGTGAGGAAGTTATTATCGAAATAAGGAAAACATGGAAACCAGATACAATCAGTATGCTGGTATCGTCATGCTGGCAGTCGGGACTTAATTATGCAGGCTATTCTACCGATCTGGCAAGAATATTTATCGTTGGAGACTATGTAACTGCGATTGAATGCCTTACAGTAATTGAAGAATCAGTCCATGAATTAAGCAAAGAAGAGAAAAGTGAGATAATCAAGCTTATTGAAGAAGGAACTCCTTCTGCCACTGAAGAAAAGAAGTCTCTTATGCTTGAATTATTTTCTATTCTGGAGAGATAACCGGGGTGCTGGGTCCTGGGTGCTGGGTCCTGAGATAAAGAGTTCATCGTTCACCGAAAATCAGGCTTCCTATCCTGACCATAGTACTGCCTTCATTAACAGCCAGCTTATAGTCGCCCGACATTCCCATTGAGATTTCCTTAAAGTGCAGGTCTGATTTAAAGTATTTATCCTTAAGCGAATCAAAACAATTGTGCAGGTATATAAATTCTGTCTTAATCTTTTCTGTATCAGATGTATATGTTGCCATCCCCATTACACCACAAATCCTGATATTCTTGAAATTTAAAGCATTAACATTGAAACCTTCAGTCAATTCCTTCAGAGAAAATCCAAATTTTGTATCTTCAGTTGCGATATGAATTTGCAGAAGACAGTCAACTACCTTTTCAGACTTTAAAGCCTCTGAATTAATATACTGAAGCAGTTTGAATGAATCAACCGATTGTATCATGGCTACAAATGGTACAAGCGATTTAACTTTATTGCTTTGAAGATGTCCGATAAAATGCCATTCTATGTCCTGTGGCAGAAGATCCTTTTTGCTTAGTAATTCCGGAACACGGTTTTCTCCGAAACATCTCTGCCCGGCATTATAGGCGTCCATTATATCGATTACCGGTTTTGTTTTCGATACAGCGACCAGCTTAACAGAGTATGGAAGCTGTGATTTGAGATATTTGATATTTGAGGCAATATCTGGCATAGCATTGGAATTAAATGAAATCCATTAACCGCAAAGATCAACCCCCCACCCCCCCTAAAGGAGGGCCTTGTGTTTTGTAAACTAAATTTTAATTCGTTAAAAGAACAGTTTTAGTCCCCCATTAGGGGGACGGCCGCGTAGCGGCCAGGGGGTCTGCCTTCTTTGTGTACTTTGGTGAAAAAATTATCTTCAAACTAAAATCAAAAATAAAAAAGTCTTTTCAGTCAAGCAAATGTATTACCAGTCCACTACGGAGTTTTGGTTCGAACCAGGTTGATTTCGGAGGCATGATATTCCCTGAATCAGCTATTTTAATCAATTGATCCATTGAAACAGGATAAAGTGCAAAAGCAACCTTCATTTCTCCGGAATCAACTCTCTTTTTTAGTTCACCCAAGCCACGAATTCCTCCAATAAAATCAATACGCTTCGATCTTCGCAAATCCTGTATATCGAGTATCGGACTGAGAATCTGATTCGTAAGGATAGTCACATCTAGAACTCCTATCGGATCATCATTGTTAAAAGTACCGGGTTTTGCAGTCAGACTGTACCATTTCTTCTCCAGGTACATTGAGAAATTATGAAGCTTTTTGGGTTTATATATTTTGTTCCCCTTTTCCTCGATAATAAAACCCTTTTCAAGTCTTGTTATCAATTCAATCGCAGTCAGCCCATTCAGGTCTTTTATAGTTCTGTTGTAATCAATAATCCTTAACTGATCTGCCGGGAAATGTACTGCCAGGAAGAAGTTATATTCTTCCGATCCGTTATGTGCCGGATTATTATCTCTTTTTTCCTTCCCGACAAGTGCTGCTGCAGCAGTTCTGTGATGACCATCAGCTACATAAGTATTCTTAACCTTTTCAGCAAAAAGCTTTTCAATAAGTTTATTTGTTTCCGGTTTTTTAACAACCCAGAAATGATGTCCGAATCCATCTTCAGCAACAAAATCATACTCGGGCTTTTCCTTGTTTACAATATTATTTACTATTTCGTCGATCTCTTTTACAGGACTATATGTAAAAAAAACCGGTTCAATATTGGCATTATTTACCCTTACATGTACCATCCGATCCTGCTCCTTATCGGGGCGTGTAAGCTCATGCTTTTTAATCACTCCCTTCAGATAGTCATCGACAGAAGCACATCCGACAATTCCATATTGGGTACGCCCTTTCATCGTCTGGGCATAAATGTAGAAATGCGGGACTTTATCCTGAAGAAGCCATCCTTTCTTTTGCCATTTTTTGAAATTCTCAACTGATTTTGAATAGACCAGTTCCGAATGAGTATCGGTATCAGCCGGGAGGTCTATTTCTGATCTTGTTATATGAAGTAATGAAGACTGTTTTCCTTCGGCCATCTTTCTGGCCTCATCAGTATTCATAACATCATAAGGCAGACATGCCAGATCTTTTGCAATAGCACGCGGGGGTCTTAACCCCCTGAATGGTTTAACAACTGCCATCTTATTTTTTTTTAAACAATTACCTGTTTAATCTGTATTTTTCTTTACCGGAATTCAGATATTCCACTACCTGTCTTGCAGCAGCCACTCCTGCATTAATATTTGATTCTTCGGTCTGAGCACCCATTTTCTTGGATGTAAATATAAACCTTCCCTTATATTTTTCTTCGAATATTGCTTTGCAATCAGGCTCAACATCAGACATATAGCTAATATCATCGCGCTCCTCAAATATTTTTAGCAGACCTTCTTCATCAATTAAATCTTTTCTTGCTGTATTGACAAGTACAGCGTTCCGTGGCATTTTTTTTATAAGATCATAGCCGACAGATTTTTTTGTAATTTCATTACTCGGCATATGTATGGAAATGTACTGGCATTTCAAATACAGCTCCCCAACGTTTATACATTGTTTTGCCCCGTTATTTTTCATTACTCTTTCACTAACAAATGGATCGTATGCATAAATATCCATTCCAAATCCCCTGGCAATATCCGCAACATATTTTCCGACATTTCCAAAGGCATGCAGACCTAATGTTTTCTGGCGTAGTTCGGTTCCCGACTTACCACTGAATCCTCCCCTTATCTGATAAAGCATCATAAGGAAAGCAAGCTCAGCAACTGCATTAGAGTTTTGACCTGGTGTGTTCATTGCGACTACATTGTGTGCAGTGCATGATTCAAGGTCGAGGTTATCATAACCTGATCCGGCCCGTACAACAATTCTTAATTGTTTTGCTGCGTCAAGGAGATCGGCAGTTACCTTATCGCTTCGTACAATCAATGCATCTGCAGTAGAAACAGCTGCCAGTAGTTCTGATCTGCTTTTATAATTTTCAAGCACTGTAAGTTTAAAACCTGCAGCCTCTGTTACTTCACGAATCTGTCTGATAGCGATTGGGGCAAAAGGCTTTTCAGTGGCAACAAGAATTTCCATGCTTTATAAATTTAGATTTTAACTTCAGCTATTTTCAGACTGAATGTTAATAAATACCTAGTTCTTTGACTCAAACTCTTTCATGATGCTCACCAGAGCTTCAACACTTTCTTTCGGAAGAGCATTATATGTTGAGGCACGGAAACCTCCAACAGAGCGATGACCTTCAATACCGAGCATCCCCTTTGATTTTGCAAAGTCAGCAAATAGTTTTTCAAGCTCTTTATATTCAGGCTTCATTATAAAGCAAATATTCATTAGTGACCTGTCTTCCGGATCAGCAATTGTCGGAATGAAGAGTTTATTCCTGTCAATCTCATCATAAAGAATCTTTGCTTTCTCAATATTTTTCTTCTGGATAGCTTTAATTCCACCAAGATTCTTTAACCAGGTAAGTGTCTGCTGTGCTGCAAATATTGCAAAAACCGGCGGAGTATTAAACATTGATTCACCTTTAATATGTGTACGGTAATCAAGCATTGAAGGAATTGGTCTGGATATCTTCCCGAGTACATCTTCCTTTACGATCACAAAAGTGACACCTGCCGGTGCAAGGTTTTTCTGTGCACCACCATAGATAAGAGCATATTTTGAAATATCAACCGGCCTGCTGAAAATGTCTGATGACATATCGGCAACAAGCGGTATTTTAACATCAAGATCTTTCTTCAGTTCTGTTCCGTAAATTGTATTGTTTGTGGTAATATGTAAATAATCAGCATCCGAAGGAACTGTGTAATTTTTTGGAATGTAATTGAATAGTTTTTCCTTTGAAGAAGCTACCTCTGTTACTTCACCAAAAAGTTTAGCCTCTTTTTGTGCTTTAGAAGCCCATTCACCCGTATTAAGATAGGCTGCCTTCTTGTTAAGCAGGTTCATGGGGACCATTGCAAACTGTAAGCTTGCCCCACCACCAAGGAAAACGACCTGGTAACCTGCCGGTATCTCAAGCAATTCTTTAAAAAGCCCAATGGTGTCGTTCATGCATGCAACAAATTCCTTGCTTCGGTGAGAAATCTCAAGTATAGATAATCCGGTACCTGCGAAATCTTTTATTCCCTCAATAGTTTTGTCAATTGTATACTGAGGCATAATAGAAGGACCAGCATAAAAATTGTGTTTTTTCATAAAAGACTTTTTATAGTTAATAAATTTAAAATCTCCGGAAGCTTATTCCCTGCAAAAATATATAAATAATTATGAGTTACAATTTGATTCCTGATTCCGATTATGATAACGTTATAATCATACCGCAACTAGGACTCCGTTTTTCATTACAGGAATTTTATCTGTAAAATCAGGGGTTAAGCAGAATTCAATGCAATCATCCAGATTTTTGTCTCTTAGCCTGCTACGCTGAGCTGCTTTCTCAATGTATCCATGGAGATCAGGTGAGGCCAGCTTCCAAAGATCTATTGCGGCATGAGTTGAATCGCAGACAGTCACGAAATCTTTACTCTTCATAAGGGCATGTGCAATTGCCCCGGCACAAACTGTGTCTTCAAGATTGAATCTGTTTTTCCAGCCTGCACATACAAGTAAGACGTTTCGATCCTGATTAATAAGCCATTTGTTAAGTGTTCCGATATTCAGGAAGGAACCAATTACAGTCATATGTGCTGACCTGGTCAGGTTAATAATTGAAGTGCCGTTTGTAGTGGAATACACTATTGTTCTCCCTGCGACTTTTTCCTTTGTGAAGTTGAAAGGAGAATTCCCGAAATCGGCAAAATCCAGGGTAAAACCATCACGCTCAGCTGCAACCAGATACCCTTTTGACTTATACATCCTTGCCTCCTCTATTTCAGCTACAGGAATAATTGATGATGCTCCATTGGCAAATGCAGTGCAAATAGCTGATGAGGCACGTAACACATCGATGATCACCACAATTGAATCAGAGTGAAAATCTGCTTCAAACAGAGCCGGTGAAAAGCATGTTTCAAGTTTTCTCATATTCCCAGGTTACCTCTTTCTTGGTGGTTCTTTGCGTCTTGGTGTCCTGGTGGCAATATTGTTTTTTGCCACCAAGGCGCTAAGGCACGAAGTTAGCACCAAGGTTCTTATCCAACTTTTAATTCCTGCCCGTTAGCTTTTATGATATATAGGAAGATCAACAACCTTTGCTTTAAGATCCTTATTTCTGATGCGGATATATATTTCAGAACCTGTTTCCCAATAACCTTTATTCAGATATGCCATACCAATACCTTGTTTCATCATAGGTGACATAGTTCCTGAAGTAACTTCTCCAATAGGCTCTCCACTGGTATTTACAACTTCGTAGTGCTGACGGGGAATACCCCGGTCAATCATTAAAAATCCCCTGAGTTTTTTAGTCACCCCATTTTTTTTCTGGGCTGATAAAAGAGCTTTGTCAATGAAGTCTTTTTTGTCAGTAAATTTTGTAATCCAAGCCAAACCGGCTTCAATGGGAGAAGTATGATCATTAATATCGTTTCCATACAGGCAAAAACCCATCTCAAGGCGTAAGGTATCGCGGGCGCCTAGTCCAATAGGTTTGATATTAAACTCCTTCCCGGCATCGAAAACTGCTTTCCACAATTTTGCTCCATCTTCATTTTTGACATATATCTCACAGCCACCAGCCCCTGTATAACCTGTAGTGGAAAATATAACATCCTTAATTCCGGCAAAATCAATAACCTTGAATGTATAATATTCCATCCCTTCGATGGAAGTTTTGGTGAGCTTTTGCATCGCTTTCAGAGCCAATGGTCCCTGTACAGCAAGCTGGGCGATACCGTCTGATGCATTAATAAGTTCTTTCCCCTCATTCAGACCAAATTGTTTTGCATTCTGCACGCACCAGTTCCAGTCTTTTTCTATATTAGCCGCATTTACAACCAGAAGATACTTATCAGGGTTATACCTGTATACCAGTAAGTCATCAATGATACCTCCCTTACCATTCGGAAAACATGAGTATTGAATTTTGCCGTCAATTAAAACAGAGACATCATTTGAGGTAATATGTTGAAGGAAGTTCAGAGAAGAAGGACCGGTGACCCAGAATTCTCCCATATGGGAAACATCAAAAACCCCTACCCGCTCTCTTACGGTGATATGTTCATCATTTATTCCGGAATATTCTACCGGCATATTATATCCCGCAAAAGGCACAATTTTGGCGCCTGCCTCCTGGTGAAATTTAAGAAAAGGTGTATTTTTCATTTAACTGAATTTTAAAATAATAATCTAATACTTCTTCATGTGAAGAATTCACAAAGCAAATAAATTGTTTCCTAATAAAATCTGATGATTATCAGAATTCAAGGATTTTAAATTCAACTCTCCTGTTCTTTGCACGTCCTGCCGGAGTGGAATTATCAGAAATTGGTTGTAATGAACCAAAACCTCTTGATTCCATGCGTGATCGATCAACTCCTTTACTTACAAGATAATCAAGAACTGCTTTTGCCCTTGCCTCTGAAAGTTTGAAGTTTACTGGCTCACTGCCGGTCTTATCAGTATGACCCGATATCTCAATTCGCATCTTGTCATTTTCATTCATGATATTCAACAGGCGTGTGAGCTCGGTATATGAATTGGGAGTCAATATTGATTTCCCAGTTTCGAAAAGAATATTTTTTAAAACAACTTTTTTCCCCACCTTAACTTTAATAATATCAATATTAAAATTATATACCTCTTTTGGCCAGTTTCCCGGAATATCAATTCGTCTCTGATCAGCCAGAAATCCTGTTGCATGCATGTCTATCATATATGCTTTCTTCGATGGAAGTTTTACCCTGTAACTTCCATCCGTTTCTGAACTTGCAGTTGTTTCAATCACCTCGCCGGTAGAAATATCCTTTATATCCAGTTTTGCCAGAACAGGTTCTCCCGATTCTGAGTCTTTGACTTTACCTGAAAGATATACAGGTTGTTCTTCCTTAATAACCGGCGCAGGCGGCTGAATCACCGGTGTAACTTGTTTCACAATTACTACGGTATCCCTTATAACAACAGTATCCCGTTTTGGAGGAGGTGCAACAATAATACGCTTAGGAGGCAATATTCTTGCCCTGTAAATATCTAATCCGCCAGATCCGCCACTCCTGTTTGATGCAAAATAGAAAGTACTGTCTTTAACAGGCGAAGGAAAATAAAAGAGTTCATCCCAGGGAGTATTAACGGGATAACCATAATTAACAACATTTTTCCATTCACCAGATTTGTCTTTTGTGCAGTAAAAGATATCGAAACCGCCGATGGAATTATGACCTTTTGAGCTAAAAAAGAGCGTGTCACCAGTCCTGGAAAACCTTACTGCCTCTTCATCATAAACAGTATTAATCACTTTCCCGGCATTTTGTGGTTTTGACCATCTTTTCTGATCAAGTCGTGTTATAAAATAAATATCCTTGCCTCCCACATTATCTTTTCCCCTGTCAGAAACATAATAAATCTCATTCCCTGACGGACTGATAGCGAATGATGTTTCGGATCCGTTTGTATCAATATGGAACGGCACCTTTTCAGGTGCTTTCCAGCTTCCCTTTTTGTAGTAAGATACTTTTATATCGCCATTATTTGAAGAACCTGAATAAATGTAAAGTGTATTGTTAGTTGGATTGATATAAAGAGGCGCTTCACTGTATTTTGTGGCTAACTCCTTTCCGGCAACATTTGAAGGCTCCCAGGCCCCGGCTGAAAAATGAGAGATCAGAATATTCTCATCGAACTTCGTATCGGGATGACGTTTCCCCGTACCGGGAATTTCTCTTCTGGATGCGAAGTACATCGTTTTTCCGTCAGCAGTCAGAATCTCTGCATATTCATCAGCAGGAGAGTTAATGTTTAATCCGGCATTCTCTATTGAGACTCTAAGAGTATCTTTCGTAACAAGTAATGCAGCATTACACTCCATAATAAATTCGTTTGCAAGCGCAATTTCATTTTTAGTTTTTATCACATCTGAAGTCTGGAATTCAGTGATTTTTGCGATTGCATCAGAATATCTGCCTCCAAACTGGAGAGATCGTCCGGCCAACAGAAGTAAATCAGGGGCGACATCCTTATCAAGATCAATAGCCTTAAGAAAGAAACCGGCCGCTTCTTCTTTATTGTCAGACAACAGGGCAGAGACACCTGTCTTATAGTTAAGTTCAGCACATGAACTGTTATACCCTAAAGCCAGAAGATATTCATTGAATGCCTCATTATACCAGATGCCTTTTTTATTAAAATAATCATCACCGTTCCTGACATGTTTCCAGGCTTCTTTGAAACCAGGTTTCTTGTTATCGAAATTTTTCCGGCTGATCGATATGTTTGTTTGAGCCTGTAATGAGCCCATGAAAATTATCAATAAAAAACAGGTCAGGTAAAATCGCATAATATCCGGTTTTAATAACCATAAATGTAGCACTTATTTCTTTTTTCTAAAACCTAATTCTTTAATAAGATAAAAACTGCCCGGAGCCAAAAGCAAATTTTACTATATTTGTTTGATTTTCTTTTATGGTATTTAGTAATTTACCCATATATTAATTATGGATTACAAGTTGATAAATATGGAATACCTTGATTCCGTAGCAGCGGGAGATCCGGAAATTATTAATGAAATAGTCAGCATATTCAAGGAACAATCTGTTGAGATATATAAAGAAATGGAATCACTGCTGGCTGAAAAAGATTATACTTCTCTAGGATTACTTGCCCACAAGGCAAAATCATCAGTTGCTATAATGGGAATGGCTGAAATGGCGCAAATGTTGAAAACCTTCGAACTTCAGGCTAAAGAAGGGAAGGAAACTCATTTGTATGAATCCTATATTGAAAAATTCAAAATGGATACTAATGAAGCAATAAATGAGCTTGAAGATTTAATAAAGAACAGAATAAAAGGGAATTAATGATCAATATTGAAAAAAGAGATAATATAGACATTATATCCTTCTCTGTTAATAAGATCAATGCCCTCATAATTGATGATATAAGGGACGTGATTCTCAAAGTTTTTGATAATTCAAACTCAAAAGTTGTAATTGATCTCAGTGGAGTGGATTACGTTGACAGCTCTGGCTTTGGATGTTTTCTTTCAGCGATGAAAGCAGCCAGAAATAACTACAGCGTACTGAAATTTGCTAATCCTGAACCAAGAGTCGTAGAATTATTTGAGTTGTTACATCTTCAGACTGTCTTTCAGATATATCCCAATATGGAAAGCTGTTTAATGTCTTTCAGATAAATTCATTCATTTGTCACCTGTTTGAAAGAAAGATGTCCGTTTTTATTTACTCCAACTTCAATTGTATCTTCTTTTGAAACTTTTCCACCAATAATTTCTTTCGAAAGTTCATTCACAATTTCCTTTTGAATCAACCTTTTTACAGGTCGTGCACCCAACTGTGGATCATAACCTTTCTCAGCGAGCCATTCGAGAACTTCGTCATTATATATTAACTTCAGATTATAGCCAGCAAGCATTTTTTCAATGTTTCCAAGCTGTATCTTAACAATTTCTTTGATCTGATCTTTAGTAAGTGGTTTGAACATTACAATTTCATCAACTCTGTTCAGGAACTCTGGTTTAAGAGTCTTTCTTAATAATGAAAAAATATCATTCCTGAGAATTTCTTCTTCTTTTTCAGGGATATTGTTTTTCCATTTATCCATCCTGTCTCTTATTATATCCGATCCAAGGTTAGATGTCATTATAATAATAACATTCCTGAAATTTACCGTTCTTCCTTTGTTATCAGTAAGTCTGCCTTCATCCAGGACCTGTAAGAGCAGGTTAAACAGATCGGGATGAGCTTTTTCAATTTCATCTAGAAGTACAACCGAATAAGGTTTATGCCGTACAGCCTCTGTCAGCTGGCCTCCCTCATCATAACCGACATACCCCGGAGGAGCACCTATTAACCTCGAAACTGAATGTCTCTCCTGGTACTCCGACATGTCGATCCTGGTCAATAGATTTTCATCATTAAAGAGGAAACCGGCAAGTGCCCTGGCCAATTCTGTTTTACCAACACCGGTGGTACCGATGAAAATAAAGGAGCCTAATGGTTTTTTCTCATCATGCAGTCCGGCTCTTGACCGTCGTACTGCATCAGCCACCGCCTCAATAGCTTCGTCCTGCCCTACTACCCTTTTGTGTAATTCTGATTCAAGCCTCAGCAATTTCTCCTTTTCGCTTTCAAGCATTCTTGATACCGGAATGCCTGTCCATTTCGATACTATAGCTGCAATATCCTCTGACCTGACTTCTTCCTGTATAAGTGAACCTTTTTTCCTTTTCTGTTCTACAAGATCCTTTAATTCAGATATTTCTTTCTCCAGTTCAACTATCTTTCCATAACGTATCTCTGCTACTTTGCCGTAATCGCCGCTTCTTTCAGCCTGTTCCGCCTCAAAACGGAGTGACTCTACCGCTTCTTTTTTAACCTGCACTTTTTCGATCATCTCTTTTTCAGATCTCCAACCAGCTTTGAGTTCGTCTCTTTTTGCCTGCATGTCAGCAAGTTCCCGTGAGATTTTTTCCGCTTTAATAGTGTCGCCGTCTCTTCGCACAGCTTCGCGTTCAATTTCGAGCCTGGTAATTGTTCTTTCAGCTTCATCGATCTCTTCCGGCACTGAATTCATTTCAAGCCTTAATCGTGATGCAGCTTCATCGATCAGGTCAATAGCTTTATCGGGTAAGTATCTGTCAGTTATATATCGTGTGGAAAGATCAACAGCTGCTATAATAGCTTCATCCCTGATAATTACTTTATGATGTGTTTCATATTTCTCACGGATTCCCCTGAGTATCGAAATGGAATCTTCCCGGTTGGGTTCATCAACCATTACAACCTGAAACCTTCTCTCAAGGGCTTTATCTTTTTCGAAGTATTTCTGATATTCATTCAATGTTGTTGCTCCTATCGCTCTTAGCTCTCCCCTGGCAAGGGCAGGCTTCAGGATATTGGCAGCATCCATTGCTCCCTCAGATGCACCGGCTCCGATTAGAGTATGAATTTCATCAATAAAGAGCACTACTTCTCCGTTTGATCCGATGACTTCGTTCACAACCGATTTTAATCTCTCTTCAAATTCACCTTTATACTTGGCTCCTGCAATAAGAGCTCCCATATCAAGCGAATAAATTACTTTTGATTTAATATCTTCAGGCACGTCTCCCCTTATTATTCTGTGAGCCAAACCTTCAGCAATTGCAGTTTTCCCTACACCTGGTTCTCCAATCAGCAATGGATTATTTTTTGTACGACGAGTCAATATCTGCAGAATGCGCCTGATTTCATCATCACGCCCGATTACCGGATCGAGTTTCCCTGAGCGGGCTCTTTCGTTAAGGTTTACAGAATACCTGTTAAGTGCATCAAAAGTGTCTTCCGAAGTCTGACTTTCAACATTGCCTCCTTTTCTCAATTCATTCATAGCTGCTTTCAATGCTTTCATTGTTATACCATTATCCTTGAGGATCTGCGCAGCTTTATCATCCGTATCAATAATACCCATCAGCAAATGTTCAGATGAGACAAATTTGTCCTTCATATCAGCAGCAAGACTATTTGCCTTTCTGAATGCTTCTGACACTGAGGATGATACATAAGCATCAGCCCCACTCACTTTTGGATATGAATCAATCAAAGCATCTATTTCCTTATTAAGTTTGCGAGTATTTACCCCCATTTTACCAAAAAGAAAATTGGTAATGCTCTCAGCCTCGCTCATTACACCTTTGAGAATATGTGCACATTCAACAGCCTGTTGACCCTTGGCACTTGCTATATTAAATGCCTTTTGAACAGATTCCTGAGCCTTTAGAGTAAAATTGTTTAAATTCATAATGTATCGGTTTGAATCACTGTAGCAAAATTGCTGCCAGTACTGATTATTGTCATTTCGTCATTTTAAGACTTCTTGAAGCATGTCAAACTGACCAGAATCAACATCCAATGAGAAATCCTTTAACCACTAAGGGCACAAAGGGTTACACAAAGGTCACAAAGAGATTCCGTTTTGCTTTGCGTACTTTGCGCCTACTTTGTGTGCTTTGCGGTTAAAAGAATTTTACCTTTACACAAAATCCAATTTATGAGCAAAGTTTTATGGAAACCGGGTACTATGATTTACCCGTTACCCGCGGTAATGGTCAGTTGCGGATCGGTACCTGAAGAGTATAATATCCTGACAATTGCATGGACAGGCACTATTTGTACAGATCCGGCAATGTGTTACATATCAGTAAGACCGATGCGTCATTCTTATGATATTATAAAGAAGAATGGGGAGTTTGTAATAAATCTTACAACTAAAGCGCTTGCATTCGCTACTGACTGGTGCGGTGTGAAATCGGGTAAAAAGCATAATAAATTCGCTGAGATGAAACTCACTCCTGTTCCTGCTTCAAAAGTAAAAGCACCAATGATTATGGAATCACCTGTTAACATTGAATGCATAGTGAAAGAAATAAAAGAGCTTGGTTCTCACCATATGTTTATATCTGAAGTTGTTGCAGTAAGTGCCGACGAGGAATATATTGACAAACAAACAGGTCTTTTCAAATTAAATGAGGCCGTACCAATATGCTATTCCCATGGTAAATACTATGAAACGGGAAATCTGATAGGAAAATTTGGTTTTTCGGTGGAAAAAAAGAAAAAAAAATAAGATCCCTGACGTCATTTACTTAACCCTACCCAAACCCTTCCCTTAAAC
>Ga0075521_10000322_pt1 | contig 13412 bp, 14 predicted proteins | sample NGEPerD_FD_74785 | JGI IMG/M metagenome (GOLD analysis project Ga0075521, IMG submission 74785) | Arctic peat soil microbial communities from the Barrow Environmental Observatory site, Barrow, Alaska, USA - NGEE PermafrostAB12-D | ecosystem: Environmental > Terrestrial > Soil > Wetlands > Peat ...
AGGTGGCGAGCGGGCGGGCAGTCGACTCCGTCGAAGCGGTCTTCCGCGAGGAATGGGGTCGGCTGCTCGCCACGCTCGTTCGCTGGCTCGGTGACTTCGACCTGGCCGAGGAGGTCGCCGCGGATGCCCTCGCGACGGCCATCGAGCGCTGGCCGGTGGACGGCGTACCGGACCGGCCGGCGGCATGGCTCTTGACCACCGCCCGGCGTCGAGCCGTCGACCTGCTCCGCCGCCGGCAGACCTACGCTGCGAAGCTGGCCGTGCTGCGAGTCGAGGCCGAGCGGGCCGCGACGGAGGGGAACAGCGCGCCGCCACCGCAGCCCGACGCTATCGGCGATGACAGGCTGCGGCTGTTCTTCACCTGCTGCCACCCGGCGTTGGGCAGCGAGGCGCAGGTGGCCCTCACGGTGCGCTACCTCGGCGGGCTGTCCACCGCCGAGGTGGCCCGCGCCTTCCTCGTGCCGGAGACCACCATGGCCCAGCGGCTGGTCCGGGCCAAGCGCAAGATCCGTGAGGCACACATCCCGTACCGCGTGCCGGACGCTGTCGAACTGCCGAACCGGTTGCCGGCGGTGCTGCGCGTGGTCTACCTCATCTTCACCGAGTCCTACGCGGCCAGCCGAGGGCCCGAACTCGTCCGCGGCGACCTGGCCGACGAGGCGATCCGGCTGGCTCGGATCCTGTTCCGGTTGCTGCCCGAGGAGCGGGAGGTCGCGGGCCTCCTTGCGCTGATGCTGCTCATCGACGCCCGGCGCGCCGCCCGGACGGATTCCAGCGGCGGGCTGGTCCTGCTGGCCGACCAGGATCGCGGCCGGTGGGACCAGGCCGAGATCGAGGAGGGCCGAACGCTGGTCGTGCAGGCGCTCAGCGGTGGGCGGCCGGGGCAGTACGCCCTGCAGGCCGCCATCGCCGCGCTGCACGATGAGGCCGCGACGGTGGAGACGACGGACTGGCCACAGATCGTGGCCCTCTACAACGTGCTCCGTACGGTTGCGCCCTCCCCGCTGGTTGACCTCAACCGAGCGGTGGCCGTGGCGATGGTGGACGGGCCCGCGGCCGGCTTGGCGCTATTGGAGGACGCCGCAGCCGCCGGTGAGTTGGTGAACTACCACCTCCTGTCCTCGGCCCGCGGCGCGCTGCTGGAACAGCTCGGCCGGCACGTCGAGGCAGCCGATGCCTACCGGGCCGCCTTGAACGCGGCGGGCAATCAGCCGGAGCGGGACTTCCTGCGCCAGCGCCTGGACCGGGCGGTCAGGAGCGGCTCTGCGGCGGACGGAGCACAGCGGCCGGGTCGGTGACGCGGTAACCGCGGTCGCGGAAGCGGAACCGGGCCGGTGGTCGACCGCCGGCACTGTCCGGCTGGGCAATCTCACCGGTCGGCTCCAACACGGCCCGCCGCAGGAGGACCCGTCGCAGGTTCGTCGCCGAGACGTCGTGGCCGAGCGCAGCGACGTAGACCGCCCGGAGCTCGGCAATCGTGAACTGCGGAGGCGCAAGAGCGTAGCCGAGATTGGTGTAGGAGAGCTTGGCACGCAGCCGGTCCCGGCCGGCGATGGCCAGCGCGCCGTGGTCGAAGGCGGTGGCCGGCGTGCCGCCGACCGGGTGCCAGGCGGTATCCGCCGGCAGGACGGGATCAAGGTCGGAGGGCACGAGCCCGAGATAGGCGGTAGCCAGCAGCCGCGGACCGGGGTGCCGGAGCGGGTCACTCACCGTCCGCAGCTGCTCGAGGTAGGACATCTCACGGACGTCCACCTTGGCCGCGAGGTGTCGGCGGACCGACTGCTCCAGGGTCTCATCCGGGCCGACCGCTCCCCCGGGCAACGCCCAGGTGTCGGCACAGGGATTCTCCGTCCGGCGCCACAGCAGCAGACAAAGATCATCGCCTCGGACCTGGAAGACCACCGCGAGCACTTCGTGGCCGTACGTCGGGTACGGGGCTTGATGAGACACCCCCCCATGTTATAGTCTCGCGGTTAATAACTAACAGTCTCAAACTCCCGGAGTGAGCGATGACCGTGCTCGCCAGCGCCGTTGGGCACACGACGACATCCGAGGACAGCGACCTGATGCCAAGGTGGCAGGACGAGGTGCGCCGTTTGGCCATCCGCCGCCACGCGGTGGTGCTGGCCCACAACTACGTGCCACCGGAGGTCCAGGACGTCGCGGACCACGTCGGTGACAGCCTCGCGCTCTCCCGGGTGGCGGCTGCCAGCGACGCCGAGGTCATCGTGTTCTGCGGCGTGCGGTTCATGGCCGAGACCGCGAAGATCCTTGCGCCGGACAAGACCGTGCTACTGCCCGAACCGGAGGCCGGCTGCTCGCTCGCGGACACGATCGACGCCGACCAGCTGCGGGCCTGGAAGGCGGAGCATCCTGGCGCGGTCGTCGTCGCCTACGTCAACACCTCGGCCGAGGTGAAGGCCGAGTCCGACATCTGCTGTACGTCCTCCAACGCCGCCGACGTGGTCCGCTCCGTGCCGGGCGACCGGGAGATCCTCTTCCTGCCCGACCAGTTCCTCGGCGCGCACGTGCGGCGGGTCACCGGCCGTGACATGCACGTCTGGCTCGGCGAGTGCCACGTGCACGCCACGATCAGCCCGGCCGACCTGCGGGCCCGGGTCGCCGCCGACCCCGACGCCGCGATCCTCGTCCATCCGGAATGCGGCTGCACGACGGCGGCGCTCTACCTCGCCTCCACCGGTGACCTGCCCGCGGACCGAACCCAGGTGCTGTCCACCGGCGGCATGGTCGAGTACGCCAAGACGACCACTGCCCCGCACGTCCTCGTCGCCACCGAGACGGGCATCCTGCACCAGTTGCGCTCGCTCAACAGCTCCACCCACTTCGAGGCGGTCAACCCCTCCGCCGTCTGCCGGTACATGAAGATGACCACCCCGACAAGCCTGCTCCGCAGCCTGCGGGACGGCACCACCGAGATATCCGTCGCCCCCGACGTCGCCCGACGCGCCGCCACCGCCGTGCGCCGGATGATCGAGATCGGCTCACCGAGCCGGGGTGGGGAATGACCGGGTTGCCGCTGGCGCTCGCGGCCCCCTCGCCGACCTGGACCCGCAGCGCCGACGTCATCGTCGTCGGCTCGGGCGTTGCCGGACTGTCCACCGCGCTTGCGGCGGCGGCGACCCGTCGCGTCCTGCTGATCACCAAGGGTGGGTTCACCGACAGCGCCACCGTATGGGCGCAGGGCGGCATCGCCGGCGCGTTGGGCGAGGGCGACTCGCCGCATCTGCACCACAAGGACACCGTCACCGCCGGCGCCGGACTCTGCGACGACGCGGCGGTGGACATCCTCGTCACTGAGGGACCGGCGCGGCTGCAGGAGTTGGCCCGACTCGGGGCCGCCTTCGACCGCGACGGGGAGCAATTGGCGCTGACCCGGGAAGGCGGTCACGGGCGCAATCGCATCGTGCACGCCGGCGGTGACGCCACCGGCCGTGAGGTGCACCGTGCGCTGGCCGCGGCGGTGCTGGCCGACCCGCGTATCGAGATCCTGACCCATGTCTTCGCCCTCGACGTCCTGGTGGCCCAGCGGCCGACGAGGCAGGCGGTCGGGCTCGTGGTGGCTGCGGCGGACGGCACCGTGGGAACGGTCACCGGCCGGGCCGTTGTGCTCGCCACCGGCGGTCTCGGACAGATCTTCCCAAGCACGACCAACCCCCCGGTCGCGACCGGTGACGGGCTGGCGCTGGGATTGCGGGCCGGCGCCACGGTGGCGGACCTGGAGTTCGTCCAGTTCCACCCCACCGTGTTCTGGCAGCCCGGGGACGTGCTCGGCCAACGGCTGCTCGTCACCGAGGCGATCCGCGGCGAGGGCGCGGTCCTCGTCGACGCCGCCGGCTTACGGGTGATGACCGGGGTCCATCCGCTCGGCGATCTCGCGCCGCGGGACGTGGTGACCAAGGCCATGACCGCTCGGATGGCGCAGGCCGGGGGCGAGCACCTCTGGCTGGATGCCACCGGCCTGGATGCCGCGCTGCTCGAGCGGCGCTTTCCGACGGTGCTGGCGGGGTGCCGGGCGGCAGGCGTCGACCCGGTTCTCGAGCCCATCCCGGTGGCCCCCGCCGCGCACTACGCCAGCGGCGGGGTCTGCACCGACTTCTGGGGCTGCTCCTCACTCCCGGGGCTCTACGCCGCGGGCGAGACCGCTTTCGTCGGCGTCCACGGCGCGAACCGCCTGGCCTCCAACAGCCTGCTCGAAGGGTTGGTGTACGGCACGCGGATCGGCACGGCGTTGGCCCTGGAGCTGCCGGTGTTGCGGCAACCGCCGGCCGACCTCACCTCGGGAGCGGTCGTGCCGGGGACGCTCCGGGACGCCATCGTCGACGCCGTCGGGGCCGGGGCGGGCGTGCTGCGGACCGGAAGCGGGCTGGCGTGGGCCGGCCAGCAGCTGTCCACGGTCGCCGGCCGGGCCGAGACCTTGATCCCGCAACGCGGCGCACGTCAGGCGGCCTGGGAGGCGACAAACCTGCTGACGGTGGGCACAGCGCTGGTCGCCGCCGCCGCCCGACGCGCCGAGAGCCGCGGCTGCCATTGGCGACAGGACGCCCCGCGTACCTCGCCGGCATGGCAGGGCCACCTGGTCGGAGCCCTCGGCGCCGGAGGGGCCATTGATCTCGACTTCTGCCGGGCCTGGCGGGCGGCTGCGTGAGTGTGTCGCCACGGTTGCTGAGCGATGTCGGGCTGGACTCGGCGACGGTGGCGGACGTCGTAGGACGAGCCCTCGCGGAGGACCTGGCCGGCGGCGAGGACGTCACCACCGCGGCCACCGTCCCCGCGCACCATCGCGGGGTGGCCCGTTTCGTGGCTCGGGAAATGGGGGTCGTCGCCGGCCTGCCGGTCGTGGTCGCGGTACTGGATGGGTACGCGACCTTGGTCGGGGCCGAGGCGGTGGACGTCGAGTTGGCGGCCCGCGACGGCGACCGCGTGGTGCCCGGTGAGACCGTACTCATCGCGCGCGGGGCGACCACCACCCTGCTCACCGCCGAGCGCACCGCGTTGAACTTCCTCTGCCAGCTCTCCGGAGTAGCCACGGCCACCAGGAGCTGGGTCGACGCGGTCGCCGGTACCGATGCGCAGATCCGGGACACCCGCAAGACCGTGCCAGGCCTGCGGCTCCTGCAGAAGTACGCGGTGCGCTGCGGGGGCGGCGTCAACCACCGGATGAGCCTGAGCGACGCGGCCCTGATCAAGGACAACCACGTCGTCGCCGCCGGCGGGGTCGGAGCGGCTTTCGCCGCGGTCCGCGACCGCGGCCCGACACTTCCCATCGAAGTCGAGTGCGACACCGTGGAGCAGGTCCGGGAGGCTGTCGCGGCCGGCGCGGACCTGATCCTGTTGGACAACATGACGCCCGATGCCCTGCGGGCGGCGGTGGATGCGGCGCGGGCGGCGGGCCGGGCCGGTAGTGCCGGCCCGGTGCTGCTCGAGGCCAGCGGTGGGTTGACCCTGGCGGAAGCCCGAGCGGTCGCCGACACCGGCGTCGACTACCTGGCCATCGGCGCGCTCACGCACAGTGCGCCTGCCCTGGACTTCGGCCTCGACCTGGAGTCGGGCTGACCAGGTGCCGCGCCGATCATGCTCGAATGCGTGGCCGCCAGCGGCGCCCCCGCCCTGACCACACCGATCATGCTCCGATACACCTTCCTCGGCCCGTCCATACGTTCGTTCTCGCATGATCGGCGAGCCCGGGGCAGGGTGACAGCGCGAGCGGGCGGCGGAGGCCGCTCCTACCCCGGCACCGGTATCCGGATCACCTTGTCATCGCCGGGTCGGGGGTCGCCTCGCCCGTCGCGGTTGCTCGTCACCAGCCACAGCCCGCCGTCAGGACCGGCCGCGACCGTACGCAGCCGCCCGTAGCGGCCGAGGAACAACCCGCGGGCCTGCGGCGCGCCGCCGGCGCTGTCGAACCGGATCTGCCACAGCCGCTCCCCTCGCAGCGCCGCCACGAACAGGTAGCCGCCGGCGAAGGCAGCCCCACTCGGGGAGGCGTCGGCCGGCGACCAGGTGAGGAGCGGGTCCACGTACCGCGGCGCTCCGCCGCCGCCCTCCACCTCCGGCCAGCCGTAATTGGCGCCCTTGCGGATGAGGTTCACCTCGTCGAACCGGTTCTGGCCGAACTCCGTCGCGTACAGCCTGCCGCGTACGTCCCAGGCCAGTCCCTGCACGTTGCGGTGCCCGAGACTCCACACCGGCGATCCTGGGGTCGGGTTGTCTGCGGGTACGCGGCCGTCGGGTCGCAGGCGCAGGATCTTCCCGCTCAGCGACGCCGGATCCTGCGCGTGCGGCCGATCCCCCGCGTCGCCGGTGGCGGCGTAGAGCATGCCGTCCTTGCCGAAGGCGATCCGGCCGCCGTCGTGGAAGGAGTTCTTCGGGATGCCGGCCAGGACGGCTGCTGAGGCGCCGCCGGGCACAAGGCGCACGATCCGATTGTCCGTCGCGGAGGTGTAGTAGGCGTAGATGAGGTGGTCGCGGGCGTAGGTGGGAGCCACCGCGATGCCGAGCAGACCGCCCTCGCCGTCGGCGGCGACCGGCAGCCTGGCCACCTCAGCCGGGGCCATGTGAGGCCGCAGCCGCAGGATCCGGCCGGTGTCCCGCTCGCTGACCAGCGCGCTGCCGTCGGGCAGGAACGCCAGCCCCCAGCCCACCTGCAGCCCCCTGGCCACAACCTCGCTTGCAGCCGGCACGGCGCCCCACGGATTGCCCGCCGCCGGTTGGATGGACCGCGCGGGCGCGGACGACGTCGAATTGTGCGGCAACGTCGGCGCCGGCCGGGCGGCATCGGAGTCGGCCGTCGAGCACCCGCCCAGCGCGAGGACGGCGACCAGGACACCCCAGCGCCGGACCCGCGACGCGCTGCCCACCACGCTTCCAGCATGCCCCTGGTCGGCCGCGGCTCAGCCGCAGCGCACAGCAAGCGGCTACCGTCGGAATCGATCCGAGGAGGTCCCATGCGCGACTGGCGGGCCGTCGACGTGGCCACCGAGGACGGCACGCTCCGGGTGGGCATCACCGAGGGTGAGCGACCCGACGCCCCCGCTGTCCTGGCGGTGCATGGGATCACCGCCTCCCTCATGGCCTGGCGTCCGGTCGCCGAGCACTGCCCGGGCTACCGGGTCATCGCGCCGGATCTGCGCGGGCGGGGACACAGCGCCCGACTGCCCGGCCCCTACGGGATGGCGCAGCACGCCGATGACCTCGCCAGGATCCTGGACGCCCTCGACGTCGAGCGGCCGGTGGTCGTCGGCCACTCGATGGGCGGATTCGTCGCACTCGTGTTCGGACACCGGCATCCATCCCGGACCGGTGGCCTGCTGCTCGTCGACGGCGGTGTGCCGCTGCCGGTGCCACCTGACGTAGCGGTGGACCGGATCACCGAGGCGATCCTCGGCCCGGCGCTGGCCAGGCTGTCCGCGACCTTTCCGGCTCGGTCGGCCTACTGCGACTTCTGGCGGGTGCATCCGGCCTTCGTCGGGAAGTGGACACCGGCCGTGGAGGCCTACGTCGACTACGACCTGACCGGGAGCGAACCGTACCTGCGTAGCCGGGTCAGTGCCGAGGCGGTGTCGGCCGACTCCCGGGACCAGCTGGTCGGCGCACCGTTCCAGGAGGCGGTCGCGGCGGTGGGTGGCGCCCCGCTGAGGCTGCTGCGGGCACCGCTCGGCCTGCAGAACGAGCCGCCGGGCCTCTACCCTGAGCCAGCGCTGGAGGCCGCCACATCCCGCCTGCCCGGGCTGGTCTGGGAGACGGTCCCGGACGTCAATCACTACACGGTGCTGTTGTCCGACCACGGCGCCCGGGCCGTTGGCGCCGCGATCCGCGAGGCCGTCCACTCCTCGGAATCAGGCACGGGGCAAGCAGTCGGGACAGTCCTAGACTGAACGCATGGTGCTTTACGTGCTGGTCGCGCTCCTCGTGCTCCTCGTCGTGCTGCCGCTGGTCGGCGTGGCCTTCTGGATGCTGATCAGCATGATCGTCTCCGGTCTCGTGGTGGGTGCTCTGGGGCGCCTCGTGGTGCCCGGATCCCAGCGCATCGGGTTCGTCATGACGGTCCTGGTCGGCATCGGCGGGTCGGTGATCGGCACGCTGCTCGGGCGGGCCCTGAGCGTCGGCGGTTTCCTCACCCTCCTGCTGCAGGTGGGCATGGCGGCCGTTCTCGTCGCGGTGGCCGCCGGGCGCAGCCGGCGCTCCGTGTCCGGCTACGACCGGACGCAGCTGACGCGGCGCGGCTACTGATCAGCCGAGCTCAGCTCAGCGGTAGCGGAACCCGTCGATGAATCGACGGAAGACGCCGCCCTCCGGCGGAAGCGGCGCAGTGACCGGTGCCGGTTTCGGTGAACTGCGGGCGACCGGCTTGTCGTAGTCGGTGCGCGCTATGGCATCGACCACCTGGTCACGGTCGTAGGTTTCTGAGCCCTCGATGACCGGCATGAAGCCGACGAGCACCCCGTTGCGCAGCACCTGGGCCTCGAGACCGGCGGCCCCGTCGGAGTCCCAGATCGCCTCCCGCCCATCCGGCAACGCCACCCGCACGCCGAACTGGTAGACGCCGGGCTTGGCCATCTGGGCGTTCACGCCCCGCTGACGCAGCGCGTCAACGACCTCTCGAGCCGAGTTCTCCTCCATCGCTCCCCACGCTATATCGACGCTAGGCCAGCTGTTGCCGGCTGCGGCGGTTGGGCGCGGCAGCCGAAAAGTGTCGCAGCGCCCGCCTACGGTCCCTGGAATGACCGCCGCGCTGCTCGCAACCCCGGCGCAGGTCAGCTTCGACGAACTGGGCACTGCACTGCGCGAGGTCACCTTCGTCGTCGTGGACCTGGAGACCACCGGCGGATCGCCACAGACCTCGGCGATCACCGAGATCGGCGCCGTCAAGGTGCGTGGTGGGGAGGTGCTGGGCGAGTTCGCCACGCTGGTCAATCCACGCACGGAGATACCGCCGTTCATCGCCGTGCTGACCGGCATCACGGATGCGATGGTGGCTACCGCTCCCGCGTTGCGCACCGTGCTACCGGCCTTTCTCGACTTCGCCCGGGGCTCGGTGCTCGTCGCCCACAACGCCCCCTTCGACCTGGGTTTCCTGCGGACCGGAGCACAGCGCCTCGCCCTGCCGTGGCCGGGGTTCGCCGCGGTCGACACCGCGCGCCTGGCCCGTCGCGTGCTCACCCGGGACGAGTCGCCGAACTGCAGGCTCGCCACCCTGGCCACGCTCTTCCGCGCCGGCACCGAACCGTGCCATCGGGCACTGGCCGACGCCCGGGCGACGGTGGACGTGCTGCACGGCCTCTTCGAGCGTCTCGGCGGTCTCGGTGTGCACTCCCTGGAGGAGCTGCAGACCTTCTCCGCCCAGGTGAGTGATGTCCAGCGCCGCAAGCGCTACCTGGCCGACGGCCTGCCGTCGGGGCCCGGGGTCTACCTGTTCCGCGACGCCCAGCACCGGGTGCTCTACGTCGGCAAGAGCTCCGACGTCCGCCGCCGGGTCCGCACCTACTTCGTGTCCTCGGAAACCCGCAGCCGGATGGCGGAGATGGTCGGTCTCACCGAGCGGGTGGATGCCATTCGCTGCGCCCACACGCTGGAGGCGGAGGTTCGGGAACTGCGGCTGATCGCGGAACACAAGCCCCGCTACAACCGCCGGTCCCGCTTCCCGGAGCGGGTGACCTACGTCAAACTCACCGCCGAACGCTACCCCCGACTGTCGCTGGTTCGCCTCGTCCGCGACGACGGCGCCACCTACCTCGGTCCGTTCTTCTCCGCCCGGGCCGCCGAACGCGCGGTGGCCGCGCTGCACCAGGCCTTCCGGCTGCGGCAGTGCACGGGGACGCTGTCCCCCCGTCGACCCCGGCCGGCGTGCGCCCTCGCCGGGATGGCCCGGTGCGGGGCGCCCTGCGAGGGGCGGGAGTCGCCCGCGGACTACGCCCGTCACGTGGTCGCGACCCAACAGGCGATGCTGGGCGACCCGCGGCCGGTCCTGCTCGCCGTGCAGGGCCGGATGGGCCGGTTGGCGGAGCAGGAACGCTTCGAGGAGGCGAGCGTCCATCGCGATCGGCTGGCCGCCTTCGTCCGGGCCGCCGCGCGCCGGCAGCGGATCGGCGCGATCACCGGGATCGCGACGCTCGTGGCAGCCCGCCCCGCACCCGGCGGAGGGTGGGAACTGACGGTGATCCGCCACGGCCGACTCGTGGCCGCCGGCGTGTCAGCTACCGGCGGGGCGGTACGGCCCTACGTTGCCGCGCTGCTCGCCACCGCGGAGAGCGTGACACCCGGTCCCGGCCCGACACCGTGCGCCACCGCCGAGGAGACGGAGTGCGTGCTCGCCTGGCTCTGCCGGCCGGGGGCGCGCCTGGTCGATCTCGAGGGCAGCTGGAGCTCTCCCGCGTACGGCGCCGGCGGACTGGCGGACTGGCTGGCGGCCGCGTGCGACGAGCGCGGCGCAGCCCCGCTGGAGGACGTCCGCGGCTTGCGGCCCGTGCACCGCCCGGCCCGCGCGGGAGTAACGTGAGCGTCTGTGATCACCGCCATCGTGCTTGTCCGGTGCGCCGTGGAACGGATACCGGAAGTCGCCGAGGCGATCGCCGACCTACCGGGGGTCAGCGAGGTCTACTCGGTGACAGGCAGCGTCGACCTGGTGGCCATCGTCCGGGTCCGCGAGCACGAGGCGCTGGCGGAGGTGATCGCTGACCGGTTGAGCAAGGTACCCGGGGTGCGCGAGACCGACACGCACATCGCCTTCCGGTCCTACTCCCAGCACGACCTCGAGGCCGCGTTCTCGTTGGGCTTCGATGAAGGCGCCGACCCCGACTGAGGTGGCGGTGACACCAAGGCCGTACGCCCCCGGTGTCACTCCGAATCCCGGCAACTCCCGCTCACCGAGATCCACCGCCGCAGGACATCCGCCGCCCGGCCGGAGTCCAACGACGCCTCCGCCCGGACCAGGGCCACCCGAACCTCCTCCACCAGCGTGCCGGCGGTCGGCTCCAGCGCGACCAGTGCGGCCGCCGCGTTGAGCAGCACCGCGTCCCGGATCGGGCCGCGGGCGCCGTCGAGCAGTTCCTCGGCGAGGCCCGCGTTGACCGCGGCGTCCCCGCCCCGAAGGTCCTCGAGTACGGCCGGCGGGAGACCGAGCTGCGCGGGGTCCAGCACGTCCTGGCGTACGCGACCGTCCCGGACCACCCAGACCGTCGAGGTCGTCGTCGTGGTCAGCTCATCCAGGCCGTCGTCGCCGCGGAACACCAACGCGGACGCGCCGCGGGCGGCGAGGACACCGGCCATCACCGGCGCCATGCGAGAATCAGCCACGCCGACAGCCTGGGCGGTCGGCTGGGCCGGGTTGGTCAGTGGCCCGAGGACGTTGAAGACGGTCGGTACACCGAGTTCGCGGCGTGCGGCGGCCGCGTGCCGCAGGGCCGGATGAAACACGGGAGCGAAGCAGAACCCGATGCCCGCCTGGGCCACGCAGGTGGCCACGCCGGCGGGCGGCAGCTCGATGACGACGCCGAGCGCCTCCAGCAGGTCGGCTGATCCACAGGCCGAGGAGGCCGCCCGGTTGCCGTGCTTGACGACCGTGGCCCCGGCCCCGGCAACGACCAGCGCGGCCATCGTGGAGATGTTCACCGTGTGCGCCCGGTCACCGCCGGTGCCGCAGGTGTCCACCGCCGGGCCGTCCACGCGCAGTCGCGCTGCGACCTCCAGCATCGCGGTGACCAGCCCGGCGACCTCGGGCGCGGTCTCGCCCTTGCTCCGCAGCGCGATCGCGAAGCCGGCCACCTGTGCCGGGGTGGCCTCGCCCTTCATGATCTGGCGCATGGCCCAGGTGGTGTCCTCGACGGTCAGGGACTCCTCGGCCAGCAGCGAGGTGAGCAGGGTGGACCAGGTGGGCACGAGGAGCAGGCTAGTGGTCCGAGCTAGTGGTCCAAAGTGGCCCGAAGGTCGGCGACGAGCGGGGTGGCGTCGATGTGCAGGCGGGGGGCGACGTCGCGCAGCTGGTGGCCCGCGCCGTCGAGCGCCTGCGCGGCGACCACCAGCGCCCGGATCGCCTCGACCACCACGGCTGTGTAGCTGGCGGAGAACGGGGCGCCGCACCGCGGACACGCTCCGATGTGGGGCGGCACGAGCGCCTCGACGAGGTTGAAATGCTGCCCGCACCGTCCACACCAGGCCGCGACCTCCACCGTGGCGCCTACACCCGGCGGACGGGCAGCCCGCCGATCCTGGCTCGCAGCAGCTCGGCTGCGATCACTGCTGTCGCGATCGGGTCCAGCGGGTGGGAGAGCGTGCCGTCAGAGCGCGACCAGGTGGCCAGCCACGCGTCGTCCCGCCGGCCGACGAGGATGAGCACCGGTGGGCAGTCCTCGATCTCATCCTTGAGCTGGCGGCACAGGCCCATCCCGCCGGTGGGCCACGCCTCACCGTCGAGGATCGCCAGATCAACGCCGCCCGCGTCGATCTCGCGCAGGACGCCGGCGCCGGTGTCGACCTCGACGTAGTCGACGGGGGGCAGATCCGCAGCCGGCCGCGGACCGACCGCCAGCTTGACCTTCTCCCGGGTGACCGGGTCGTCGCTGTAGACCAGGACAGCCAGCGCCTCGGGCGTCTCCACGCCCCGATGCTACCGATCACTCTCCACCCCGCCCCCCGCGGACGTCCGCCTGCCTGGTAGGGATCTCTGCGCAGGGTGCGAGGAAGGTGCCCGGTAGGTGCGCGGTAGCGATGAAAGATCCGACGCGTCGGGGGGTCGGTCACCCTGACGCGGCGCCGACCGTACTATGTCGCTCGTGGCGAGCGCTGTAGCAATGGAGACGACTCCTGTCCACGGCCCACCGACGCGGCCGAACATCGTCGCCGTGGGGACCATCGTCTGGTTGTCGTCGGAGTTGATGTTCTTCGCCGCGCTGTTCGCGATGTACTTCACGATCAGGGCCGTCAACAAGGGCGCCGGCGCCCCGTGGCCGCCGCCGCCGGTCGTGCTCGACCTCAAGGCCGCCGCGCCGTTCACGATCGTCCTGGTGCTGTCCTCGATCACCTGCCAGATCGGCGTCTTCGCCGCCGAGCGCGGCGACGTGCACGCCATGCGGCGCTGGTTCTTCTACACCTTTCTCATGGGGTCGGTCTTCGTCGCCGGCCAGAGCTATGAGTATTTCGTGCACAACGACTTCTCCATGGCCACCAACGCGTACGGCTCGGTGTATTACCTCACCACCGGCTTCCACGGTCTGCACGTCATCGGCGGGCTGGCCGCCTTCGTCGTCGTGCTGGCCCGCTCCACCTTCGGCCGCTTCACCCCGGAGAAGGCGACCACTGCGATCGTGGTTTCCTATTACTGGCATTTTGTCGACGTCGTCTGGATTGGCCTTTTCGCCACGATCTATCTCATCCGCTAGCGCCGCGCCGCCCCGCCC
>Ga0075521_10000324_pt1 | contig 13399 bp, 11 predicted proteins | sample NGEPerD_FD_74785 | JGI IMG/M metagenome (GOLD analysis project Ga0075521, IMG submission 74785) | Arctic peat soil microbial communities from the Barrow Environmental Observatory site, Barrow, Alaska, USA - NGEE PermafrostAB12-D | ecosystem: Environmental > Terrestrial > Soil > Wetlands > Peat ...
GGTCGTGGGCGTAGCCGACCTGAAAATCACTGCCCCGCGGCTCACACTCGGCCAACAGCACCGGCCGCGGCCACTGCAACGTCCAGGCCAGCGACGCCACACTCAACCCCAGGGGCGCCCTTCGCGGACACCGTCGCGATCAACATGACGCCGTCAGCTCCTGGGCACCAGGACGATGGTCACGCGGCACGACGAGGCCGCCAACGCCAACGCATCCGCATCGGCCTGCGCGACCAGCACATCCACCGTCCGAGACCCGGACGAATCCGGGGTGGTCGTGGACAGCACCGTCCCGGTGACCACCGGTGGCGCCTTGCCCGAGTCGGACCCGGACGGCGGCGACAGCACCATCCGGACCTGGTCCTGCGGGTGCAGCGACTCCATCGGGACCTGCGGCTGGATCCGTCGTTACCGGGCCGGCGGGTTCAACGCGTTGTCCCCGTCGATCCGGCAGGCCGGCACCCGGATCGACGGGCAGGTGTTCGACCTGGCCGCCGCGTTGAAGCGGGAGAACCCGGGACGGACCGCCGCCCAGGTGATGCGGATCCTGCGGGCCTCGACGGGGTGGGCGTCGGGCGACTGGTGCGGGCCGCACGGCAGTTGCACCCGCCGTTGCGGGCGGCGACCCACGAGGCCTTGTTCGGATTGCTGGGCGCCAGCGGCATGCGCGACTCATCTTGTCCACCGTGAGGACCTTGCTGCCGTGTGGTTCACGCACAAGTGGAGCTGGTGAACGACGGGGACGGTGATCGGGCATCCGGCGACCGCCTTTGACCCGTCGACCGCGGGGTTCATGCCCCGGCCCTCGCCGACCGCCGCGCGGTCACCCCGCCGGTGGTGTCTGCGTCAAAGGAACCCGCGGCCTGAGATTCAAACTCCTGGGGGCCTCATCCAGCTCGACAAGCTTCCGGCCTTCCGACGGTCCTTCTGGTCCTGCCGCTCTCACGGCGCAACGCGCATTCAGGCTAAGGCGCGCCTGTTCGTCCTTCGGTCGGGACGGACGACAGCTCGCGTTCATCGCTGATTAGTTGTTTGTCCGATCAACACTGCCGATCAACGGAACACTCCGCTGCAATGACAGATGCCATCGCTCATGCGGACGCCTTATTGCATGACATGGCACCCGGACGCCGAGTCTCGGTGTCTTCCAACAATTCACGGCAACTTGGCGAGGGCAGAACTGTGAATGTATCGAAGGCAGGAACCCGGACCGGCGTCCTCGTCACGTGGCGGGCGACGCCAATCGCCGTTCGATATCTACTGGGCGGCGTGCTCATCAACCAGATTGGCGCTTTTGTGCAGACATTTCTGGTGTTGTACCTCACGGTTCGCGGATTCTCCGTCGGGCAGGCCGGTGCTGCCCTGACGGCCTACAGTGCGGGAGCCGTGTTCGGCACCCTGCTTGGTGGGGAGCTCACGCACCGGATTGGTGCGCGGTCCACCATCGTTAGCGCTATGGCGGCGTCGGCTCTCGTCCTGGGGTTCGTCCCCTGGCTATGCGGTGCATCTAGATTCGGCCCGCTGCTTGTCGCGATCACGATCGCGGGCTTGGCGACGCAGTCCTACCGGCCGGCGGCGGCACTACTGCTCAGCGAGCTCACGTTGGACGAGCATCGCGTCATGTCATTCTCGATGATGCGGATTGCTCTTAACGTGGGCGCAGCGCTCGCACCGCTGATCGCCGCCGGGCTGATCCTGGCAAGCTGGGATCTGTTGTTCTGGCTCGACGCGGCCACCGCGTTGGCTTATGCCTTGGTAGCGCTCACATTACTGCCCCGCACCTCAGCACCTCAAGAGTTGGCCCAGCCAGCCGAGAACAAGCAATTCGCGTACGTCGTACTACTTCGGGATATCCGGTACCTGCTATTCCTGGCGTCAGTGCTGCTCGGCTCGATAATATATGTCCAGTACACCGTTGCCTTGCCCTTGAAGATCACAGCCGAGGGACACTCGGCGGCGCTATACAGCGCGGTCCTTGTGACTGCCTCCCTCCTTCTTGTGCTAACTGAACTAAAGATCACAACCTACGTGAAGCAATGGCCGGTCTACGTAGCCGGCGCCGTCGGCACGGCGGTGATGGGGCTCGGCATCGCCGCATACGGCCTCGCGAGCTCTGGCGCCCTGATCGTTCTCGCGACGGTCGTGTTTGTTCTTGGCGTGATGGTCTGCGGCCCGAGCATGTTCGCGTATCCAACTAGGTTCCCGGTGGCGCTCCGGGCCAGGTACGTAGGAGCCCACCAGGCGGCGTTTGGGCTCGGGATCGCGCTCGGACCCACCGTCGGCGTGCTGGCGTGGGAAGGCCTGGGCAATGGAACCTGGTGGGTCTTCGGTGCTATCGGTGTGATCGCCTCATTGTGTGCACTGATGGGCATGCACAAACGCACGCTATCGGAGATGACGTCCTGAACTCACTTATCACCAGTGATCGGCGGCTGTACGTTTCGGTTAGATCAGTCACCTGTCCAATCTAGAATGGCTTCTCGGGCTGTGCGCCGGTCCTAACCCCCAACGGTGTGTGGTCCTTCGTTCACGAAAGGATGCGACTACGACAATGACGCCAACTAAATGGTGTTATCCGATTGGGAACCTACCGAGGAACAGTAACTGGATAGTGCTCCAGAACGTGCACAATGAGGCTCACCAACTCAGTCGAGACGAGTGCCGACTACCCACGATCGCGCAGGACACGGGCGATCGGATTGACGCATTGATCGGGGTCGTCGGCTCCGCCGGCATGGTTATCGCTGCACATGCGAGATCGCGCCACTCGCCCGGGCATTCACTCTCGACAGAGGGGATTGCACAGTAGATGACCTCGTTACTCTCCAAATCGACCATGCCGAGAATATTCCGAAAGGCCTGATGAGTCGTGGCTGACGACACTGCCCGCACGAAGGATCATGTCTTTGATGCTGGCCCTTCCGAAATGGAGCTACGCCCCACACGGGGGCTTTCTGGTCGTGTATTGCGTATGCTTCAGGATGAGCCAGTTCGCCCCATGCCACTGAATGGTTCTTGGTTGGGCTTCGCGGCCGCCGCGTGTGCGGCGAGCGCGGTCTTGGCCTTAGCGATATGGGTGTCGGCGCACGTGCATCCTGATCCGGTCTTGCGCAATGTGGCTCTGTTCGTCCATCTGGCCTCCCTTGTTCTCGGATTCGGCGCCGTACTCGTGGCCGACTACTTCATCATCCTGTGGGTCATCAGGCGTTTTACATTCGCCGAGGCCATCGGCGGCGTTGCCCGGCTGCAAATGCCGATCTGGATTGGCCTCTTAGGCCTTGTTCTCAGCGGCGTCCTGCTGAATCCGGACCTAGCCGGAGGGATGACCCGTGTGAAGCTCGTGTTCATAGCTCTGCTTACCCTCAATGGTCTGCAGGCGACGATCCTCGGCAGGCGCATGGAGGCGTCGGCGGGTGAGCTGAGCGTGCAGCTGCTCATCTGGGGCGCCGTCACGACCACCGTCTCTCAAGTGTGCTGGTGGGGTTCGGTTTGGATCGGATTCTGGAACGCATCTTCCACGCTCTAGCGCGGGGGTCATGGCGCGCTGGGTCGCCTGGCATCCCCGATGTCTGCGTCCCCCGGAGCAGATGGATCAGCGTTGGCGGCCACGCCCGCGGGGCTGCGGCGATGATCACTCTCGGGACACCCGAGGCACGCATGGACGTGGGGCGACCGGGCCCATCCTTGGATCAAACTGTGCTGACGTACGAGAACATCTCGATGTGGAGAGAACAATAGACTCAAGAGGGAGAGACTGTGGTGGAGACAATTCAGGAGCTGAATGCAAAGTTGTTTCGGGCCCTGCATGACAGCGGTGTGCTCATACTGCCGAACGCGTGGGATGCGGGCAGCGCCGCCCTGATCGCGGAAGCGGGCGCGACGGCCATCGCCACGACAAGCGGAGGCGTCGCGTGGTCAATCGGTCGACCTGACGGCCAGCACCTGAGCCGGGACGAGATGATTGAGCAGGTCCGGCGCGTCGTGGCCGCAGTAGACATTCCGGTCACGGCCGACGTCGAGGGTGGATATGGGCCGAGCCCGGGGGATGTGGCCAAGACCGTAGAGGCGGTTGTGGCCGCTGGCGCGGTCGGCGTCAACATAGAAGATTCGCAAGCACCCGGTGGCCCCTTGTTCGATGCCGGCACCCAAGCCGAGCGCATTTGCGCTGGCAGATCGGCGGCGACGCAAGCGGGACTGCCAGAGTTAGTGATCAATGCGCGGACGGACGTTTTTCTGTTCAGTATTGGTGCACCCGAGGGGCGATTGGATGACGTGCTCGCCAGATCGTCGGTCTACGCTGAGGTGGGTGCCGACAGTCTTTTCGTGCCAGGACTTGTGGACCTGGACGTCTTGGCCACGCTCGTGAAGGGGTCACCGTTGCCGATTAACGTGATGGCCGGACATGGCGCCCCGACCATCGCCGAATTCGAGTCGGTAGGTGTGCGTCGTGTCAGCGTTGGGACAGCCATCGCCCAGGCGGCATACTCGGTTGCTCAGCGCGCAGCAACCGAGCTGCTCACCGAGGGCACCTATGTCACGCTCGAGGGATCCCTCGACTTCGGCACTATCAACGGCATGTTCAGCGGCTGATCGATTGTCCTTCGATTAGTTGTTCGGCGCATTCAATACTGCCGATCAATGGGACCGTCTGGTGGAATTAGGGACGAACGAGCTGGCGGTATTTGCTTAGGCAGTTCTTGTGTCGTATCCGGTCGGTCGCCGGGCGGACCGTTGCGCAACTCAATCGAAGGAACACGATGTTTGACCACACCCTCTCTCCGAGCCGCGTCCGGAACAGTCAGCCTCGCCGTTACCTGATGTGCCCGCCGACTTACTTCGACGTGGCCTACTCGATCAATCCGTGGATGGATCCGCGTAAGCCGGTGGATCAAGCGCTGGCACTGGTCCAATGGGAACGCTTGCGGGAGCTTTACCTTGCATTGGGACATAATGTCGAGTTGATCGAGCCAGTCATCGGATTGCCCGACATGGTATTCGCCGCCAACGGCGCGACTGTAAGAAACGGTCGTGTGCTGCTATCCCGGTTCCGATATCCGCAGCGGGTACGGGAGACTGCGGCCTATCGCAGGTGGTTTGGCGCCCGCGCCGGTTACTCGGTTCACGAAGCTCAACGTGTCAATGAGGGCGAGGGCGATTTCCTCCAGTCTGGCGGACTGATGCTGGCGGGCACGGGCTTTCGCACCCATCGACGGTCGCACAACGAGGCTCAGGAATGCCTCGGGTGTCCGGTGATCAGCCTCACATTGGTGGAACCGCGGTTCTATCATCTCGACACTGCGCTGGCCGTGCTTGGTGACACCGTGATGTACTACCCGCCGGCGTTCTCTCCCAGCAGCCAAGCGGTGCTGCGTCGGTTGTTCCCTGATGCGATCCTGGCCACGGCCGCTGACGCCGAGGGTTTCGGGCTCAACGCGGTTTGCGACGGCCGGAGAGTGGTGCTCCCGCAGGCCGCCACGCATCTGATCGACGCTCTCCGGGTGCGCGGATTTGAGCCGATCGGCGTCGATGTCTCCGAGCTGATGAAAGCCGGCGGAGCCGTCAAATGCTGCACCCTTGAGCTGGGCGAGGTAGGACAGTGAGCAGATAGCAACCCGACGGACCCGGGCCGAGTCATTCTGCAGGGTAGTGCAGCCAGGAGTCATTTCCTAATTGATTGTCCCTTCCTGTCAATCCTTCCGATCAATGGTTGGGCCTGTTTGAATTAGCTCGTCACGAACAGCGAATTCGAGGAGTGATCAGGTGATTGTCACGCAGGCCCCTCCAGGCGCCCCTAGGGCCGGGTCAGAGACGGCGCCGCCACCACTCACAAGTCAGGAGATCCTCAATCGTGCTCGAGCGATCGTGCCGCAGTTGCGCGAGCGGTCCGCGGACATCGAGCGTGAGCGGCGACTCCCCGCGGAAGTCGTGGAAATGCTGCGCAATACCGGGGTCTTTCGGATGGGATTCGGTCGCCTGTGGGGCGGCCCTGAGCTGAGCTCTATGGAGCAGACCGAGGTGGTCGAGACACTTTCCTACGGCGATGGAGCCGCCGGCTGGTGCGCGATGATCGGCTCGGACACTGGGCTCTACGCCGCTTTCTTGGACAAACACGTGGCACACGAAATGTTCCCGAGCCTGGACATGATCACGGCTGGGCTGCTGTTCCCGACCGGGCATGCCGAACGTGTCCCTGGCGGGTACCGGCTCACAGGTCGCTGGCCGTTCGGCAGCGGGATCACTCATTGCGATTGGGTGATCTCCGGCGCATTCATTTACGGCGACGGTCAACCGGAACCGAGCTCTGACGGTGATCCCCGTGACTCACGGCTAATGATGGTGCGGCGTGATCAGGTCGAGATCATGGACACGTGGAACACGACCGGTCTTGCAGGCAGCGGCAGCTGTGACTACACGATCACCGGGGTGTTCGTCCCTGAGGAACACACACTGACCTTCGGCGCATTGCGCAACGGCGCGGGCCCACTCGCCCACCCGGAAGTGCACATGCGGAACATGCCCGGTGTGCCGCTGGGCATTGCGCGTGCCGCGCTCGATCATGTCCGCGACATCGCCTCCACCCGGGTTCACCCTGCCGGCGGCATCATGGCCGAGGACTACCGCACCCAAGTCATCCTCGCGGACTGCGAGGCCGACTTCGGCGCCACCCGCAACGGGGTGTACGGCAGCATGCAGCGTCAACATGACGTGCTGGTCGCCGGCGGAACGCTCGACGACCTCACTGCGAACGAACGGGTCGCGTTGCCGCTCTCACGTCGGCACGCCTTCCGGACGGCGCGGTCGATCGTAACCCGTCTCTACGACCTTCTCCAGACCACATCTATCTATCGGTCGTCACCGATGGATCGCTGGTTACGGGACACAACCACGATGTGCCAGCACGTCGTTGCCCAGGATCGCATTCTGCAATCGGCAGGCGCCTATCTGCTGGGCGCAAAGCCAACATTTCCGCTTTGCCTGGGCATCGTGGGTTAGGCAACTTCTCACACTTTAGAACGCCAACCAAAGTCCCTCGGCCCGGCGTCATTTCCGGCCAACGTGAACGACGATAGTTCCGAATGGAGACAAATGCGATCCCTTCGAGTGTCTGTGTGCATTGGTGTTGCACTTGCGACATTGCTGGTCGGATGCGACCCGGGTGATACCGCAAGCACACCTGAGACCGCTGTCACGGCCATCAGTGACGACGATGCCGTCATCAGCTACAACGCCACCGAACCGGCGAATCCGCTCGTTCCCGGAAATACGACCGAGGTCGGCGGGATTAAAGTGCTTGGCGCATTGTTCACGGGGCTCGTGGAGTACGACGCCAAGACTGCCGAGCCACGCAACGCTGTGGCCCAATCCATCGAAACTTCCGATTCAGAGAACTACACAATCAAGTTGAAACCCGGATGGACGTTTCACGATGGCACAGCGGTCACGGCCAACAGTTTCGTCGACGCATGGAACTACACCGCATATTCGCCGAACGGGCTGCTGGGTGCGAGCTACTTCTCGCACGTCGAGGGCTTCGACGAAGTAAACAATGCGCTCCCCGACGGCACGCAGCTGAACGCAGCTCCCCCGGCGAAGGAGATGTCGGGTCTGCGAGTGATCGACGACAGTACCTTCACCGTGACGCTGTCTGCGCCGTTCTCCGAGTTCGCCACCCAGCTCGGTTACGCGGCGTTCTTTCCCATGCCCGCCAGTTTCTATGACGACAGAAAAGCATTTGAGGCCCATCCGGTCGGCGACGGGCCGTTCTTGTTCGAGTCACACACACCTGGCAAGAACATTATCCTGAAGCGCTATGACCAATTCGGTGGTGAGCGCAAGCCGCACATCGGAGGCATAGAGTTCCGATTCTACAAGAACCTGGATGACGCGTACGCGGATGTGGTGGCGAACAAACTTGACTACCTTGAGTTTGCGCCATGGACAGCACTGATCAATGACCGGTACAAGACAGACCTGCCGGAGACTCGGCGTCTCTCCTACAAGTATCTTGGATATCAGGCGCTTGCCTTTCCACTCTTCGACAAGCGATTTGCCGACCCGAAACTTCGCCAGGCGATTTCGATGGCCATCGACCGGGTTGGCCTGATCAAGAAGGTCTTCAACGGGCTTCGAACGCCGGCCGACGGCCTCGTGCCTCCGAACGTTCAGGGCCACCTGGACAATCAGTGCGGGGAGTACTGCACCTACCAGCCCAAGCTGGCCAAAGAGATGTTCGACGCGACGGGCTTCGAAGGACCGATCGAGTTGACATCGAACATCGACTCGGGCAACCAGGAATGGATGCAGGTCGCGTGTGCCTCGATCCAGCAGACGCTCCAGCGGCCATGTAATTTCATTTCGGTGCCGACGCTCGGCGAGCTGCGCACAATGCTCGACGACCGCACGGTGAGCGCGATCTACCGTTCGGCCTGGGTGGCGGACTATCCGTCGATCGAGAACTTCCTCAACCCGCTGTTCCGGACCGGCGCTTCGTCCAACGTCGGCCAGTACTCCAACCCCGCTGTTGATGCTCTTCTCGTCCGTGCCGACGCCGCGCCCTCGGAGGAGGATGGGCGGCGCCTGTACCAAGAGGCCGAACGGCTCGTGCTGAACGACATGCCGACGATCCCGATCTGGTGGCAGTCGGCGATGTCGGCGTGGTCCTCGCGGGTGCACAACGTTGTTCCCACACAGTTCCGCGAGCTCGATCTGTACAGCGTCACCGTCTCGGTGAGTTGACATCTCCGGCTTGATCAGAGGTCCTCGGCGAGCGCGACCCATAGCACGCCGATCAACAGGCAAATCAGGAGGGATTGTGGCTGTTCAAGAAGTTGATGTGCTGATGATCGGAGCGGGCCCAGCGAATCTGGCGCTCGCGGTGGCGATCGAGGAGTCGGGTTCGCAGCGGTTGGCCGGGGACGCTCTGGTGCTGGAGCAGCACGCAGATGTCAAGTGGCAGCGAAATCTGTTGCTTCCATGGGCACGCAGCCAGGTCTCCTTTCTGAAGGACTTGGTGTTGCTGCGGAATCCGCGGAGCCGCTTTTCGTTCCTGAACTTCCTGCACGAGAAGGGTGAGCTGGATAGCTTCGTGAACCTTGGCACGTTTAATCCCTATCGCTGGCAGCTATCGGCCTACCAGCAGTGGGTCGCGGAATCGTTGGAGCATGTGGCGATCCGCTATAACGCCCGTGCCACGCGTGTCGACCCAAGACTTGCAGACGACGGCTCGGTCGTCGGTTGGACCGTGACGTTGGCCGACGGCGATAGCATGCGCTGCCGCGATCTCGTGATCGGTGCCGGCCGTGATGCCCATGTCCCGGAAGTGTTTCGGGGGCTGCCTGAAGACCGGGTCATCCACAGCACGCAGTACTGTTCGCGTATCGGGCGGGTGCCGACCGATCGGCCGGTGCGGGCTGTGGTGGTAGGGGGGGCACAAAGCGCGGCAGAGATGTTCATGGCGTTGCATCAGGAGTTACCGCTGTGCGAGCCGACGATGGTGATGCGGTCGATTGGTCTGCAGAACTATCAAACGAGCAAATTCGTCAACGAGCTGTTTTCCCCCGCATTTGTCGACGAGTTCTACAACATGATGCCTGACGCGCGTGGACAGGTACTCGAGGAGATGCACCTGACGAATTACGCAGGACTCGCCCCACCGTTCCTCGATGAGATGTACTCGATGCTGTATCAGCAGAAGATGCTGGGTCAGCGGCGATCCACCGTGCGATCCCTGACCGAGGTCGTCGGAGCGCGTCTGGCCGACGACGAGGTAATTCTCGATCTACGGGACCGGAAGAGCGGCAAGGTCGAGCCGTTGCCCTGCGACTTGGTGCTCTTGGGAACCGGCTATGACTCGCGGATGCCTGGCATGGTGCGCGACCTCTTCGAGCGGATGGGGCTGGACGACGTCGTGGCCAACAGGCGCTATCGGGTAGATCTGGGTGACTCGGCCCTGGCCGCGGTGTATCTGCAGGGCGTCAACGAGCAAACCCACGGCATAGCCGACTCACTGATCAGCGTACTGGCCCACCGATCTCAGGACATAACCAGCGACCTGCTCGATCGACGCTCAGTAGACCATTCGGTCACCGACACGGACCGTGATCGCGAGGAGACCGTCGTCGAAATCCGCGCGCTCGACCCCTCGAACCTGACCCGAGCCTACGGTCTCGATTCCCAACGGCTGCTCCCGTGGCCTACGCTGAACGCCCCCTTCGAGGGTGCGTGGTGCGTCCTGCGGCCGGGCGACGAGTCGACCGCGCACGCGCACCACGAGTACGAGATCTTCATCGCGATGACGGGCGGTTCGACGCTGGAGGTTGACGGTCGGCGCTTCGAGTTCGTGGCTGGCGACATCATCCATCTGCCGCCGGGGTGCACCCACCGGGTGATCAATGGCGGTTCTGAGGATTTCCAGTACTACGGCATTTGGTGGGACACCGACATGGCGGACAAGTTCCTCATCCGTCACGAGGAGCAGGCCGGATGACTGGTCACATGGTGGTGATCTCACCCGCACCGACTGCCAACGGCGACCTACACCTTGGCCATATCGCGGGGCCGTTTCTGGCCGCCGACGTCTACACCCGGTACCTGCGGGCGACGGGTCGGAGAGTGCTGTTCGGGACGGGCATCCAGGACACCCCAACCTATGTCGTGACCACGGCGAACCGATTGGGCATGGCGCCGCGGGCACTCGTGGCCCGCTCGGCCGAGCAGGTTGCGGCGACCCTCGCGGCCATGGGCATCGTCGTCGACGCGTTCACCGGCGATGATGCCCGGTTCATCAAGGGCGTGCTGGATTTCGTGGATCGCCTGCACGCGACCGGAAAGCTTCATCTGCGCACGATGACTTTTCCGTACTTGCCGAGTAAGGGTGAGTACCTGGTAGATGGCTACGTGCGCGGCGGCTGCCCGATCTGCCTCGCGGACGGATGCGCGGGGCTTTGCGAGAGTTGCGGTCACCCGGTCGCTGCGGGCGAGCTCATACACCCTCGGTCGACGATGTACCCCGATGACCCCGTGGAACTGCGCGAGGCGGATGTTCTCGTGCTGCCAATGGAGGAGTACCGCGACGCATTACGCGAGTATTTCGCCGGTCCCGGGTCGGCCATGCGCCCCCACATGGCACAGGCCATCCGGGAGATGCTGTCCCGGCCACTGCCGGATTACCCAGTCACGTACCCGATCACCTGGGGAATCCCGGCGCCCTTCCCTGAGGTCGCCGGGCAGGTGATCAATCCGAATGCCGAACCGATGGCGTGGAGCATTCACTGCACGGCGCTTGCAGCAGAGAGCCAAGGCACGGTACTGGCCACCGAGGACGAGCTGTGGCTCGCCGAGTCTGACTCGAAGGTGGTCTACTTCCTCGGCTTCGACAACACGTATCCGTTCGCCGTTGCCGGGATAGCCATGCTGCTCGCGCACGGCGGCCGATATCTACTACCCGAGCAGTTCGTCACCAATGAGTTCTACGAGTTGGACAACGCGAAATTCTCCACCAGCCGCGGGCACGTGGTGTGGGGCAGAGACTTGGCTGCCGAGGTCCCACGCGACCTGATCCGGTTCCACTTGGCCGCGACCAGTCCAGAGCATCAACGCACCAACTACAGCCATGAGGCGCTGGCCAAGGTGACGCAAATACGCCTGGTGGAGCCGTGGAATCGGATAGCAGAAAAGGTCGACCAGTGGGTTGGGCGCAGCCCCTTACCAGTGTCGGAGCGTTCCCGCGCCGTCGCCGCGCGGATCGGCGAACGGTTTTCCGCGTCGTACGAGCTTTCCGGCTTCAGCCTGAACAGGGCGGCAGAGACGCTCGCGGAGCAGCTGATCCGGCTCGACCGATGGGCAGTGGAGCCCGGCGCGGAGGGCGACTTCTGTCACGAGGTGAACGTCGTCCTGCGATGTGCGGCGCCCATCCTGATCGACCTGGCCGAGCGGGCACTGCCTGATATCGACATCACCATCGGCGACGGGACCACCACGTCGATCACGCCTGTGAGCCTGCCCCGTCTTAACGCACAAGGCTGGGTGACATGACTTCCGGCGCCCCGCAGCTTTTGATCGTCGGTGCGGGCGTGACCGGACTGCTCACCTCAGTTCGGTGCGCCCTGGCCGGCCATCGGGTCACGGTGCTGGATCGGGGCGAGATCCCCAACCCCGGCGCCAGTTCGTTCGACCAGCATCGGGCTATCCGGACGCTCGACCCCGGGAACGCGGTCGCGAGCCGGCGGGCAGCGATCGTGCACAGCCGGTGGCTGGAGCTGGAATCACTGCTTTGCGGATCTTGGCTCGATGGCGGGTTCTACCGCCGAGTCGGCGTGGTCACCGCCTGGCCGACCGACGGGATCAAGGAGGTTGCCGCCGTCGCGGCCGATGCCGGTCTGCCCATCAGGCTCGTGGAAGCGGACGAGTATCCGCATTTCAGGTTCCCTGCCGGTTCGTCCGGCGTGCTCGAGCTCGACGCCGGCGTACTGCTCGCGGACAAAGTCCTGCAGGCAGCCGCGCGCTGGCTCGACAGGCACCCCGCGGTGGAGTTGCGACCGTGGCAGGAGGTGACTGCGATCGATGTCGACTCCGCACGTGTCGTGCTGGCCGACGGCACAATCGAGGGCGGTGACGTGGTTCTCGTCGCTGCCGGACCCTGGTCCCGAACACTTGTCGACGTGCCGGTGGTGCTGCACCGACAGACCATGGTCTACCTGCGACCACCCGTGGAATTGGCGCAGTGGTGGGAAACCGCGCCCAGCGCGGGTCGAGTCGGCGCAGACGGACGTGCCTGGTTGCTACCACCGGGCAACGGAACCCTGCTCAAGGTCAGCACCGACGCGGTCTGCCGCCAGGTCGCCACGATCGATGATGGCTTCGACGACGACAGAGGGTGGTTCGACACGGTGATGGTCGCGGAGATCCTCTCCGACGTGAATCGCTACACCGCTGTAATGGTGAAGCAGTGCCACTACGCGGTCGACGCGGGCACGGGCGCCGCATCCCTGGTCAGGGTGGGCCCCTCGGTGTGGGCCCGCGCCGCCAGTGGCGGCGACGGGTTCCGCACCGCGCCCCTTGTCGCCGATCAAATCGCCCACACCCTGTCGACCCACTCAGTCATTCTCGAACAGTAAGGAAGGCGCATGAACGCAACCCCTGATGTACTGCTGGTGATCGGTAGCGGGCTGAAGCTCTATCGGGAATACCTTGTCCGTTCGGCCGCCGCGCGGGCCCGGGCCGCGGGTCTCGAGCTCGTGCTGATCAACAACCTCAAACCGACCTGGCAGCGCGGATACTTCGACGAGATCAATGTTGTCAACGTCTTCGATCACGCATTGCTGGCCGCGAAGGCCCGCGAGGTCGCTGCCGAGCGCGACGTCGTCGGCATCCTCTGCTGGGACGAGCCTCTGGTCATGCC
>Ga0075521_10000325_pt1 | contig 13391 bp, 15 predicted proteins | sample NGEPerD_FD_74785 | JGI IMG/M metagenome (GOLD analysis project Ga0075521, IMG submission 74785) | Arctic peat soil microbial communities from the Barrow Environmental Observatory site, Barrow, Alaska, USA - NGEE PermafrostAB12-D | ecosystem: Environmental > Terrestrial > Soil > Wetlands > Peat ...
TCCATGCGCTCGCCGAGGCCGGTGTCGCGCATGAGCTGGACGGTTCCCTGCTCGAGCACACCCGCGCGCACGCGCTTCTCGATGTACTCGCGGCTCCGGCGCTCGACGATCACCGAGTCGATTCCCGCGCGCGCGAGGAGATGCGAGAGCATGAGCCCCGCGGGGCCGGCGCCTACGATGCCGACCTGCGTCCGCTCTCGCCTCACACTACCTCGCGCGCGTGATCGAGTTGATCTCCGCGACCGCCTCGCCGACGACGCGGAAGGCCGCATTCGCCGCGGGAACGCCGCAGTAGATCGCCTGCTGCAGGACGATCTCCTTGATGTCGTTGGCGGAGAGATCGCCGGAGGCGAGCGCGGCACGCACGTGCATCGCGAGCTCCTCGAGTTGGCCGAGCGCAACGAGGGTACCGATCACGAGCACGCGGCGCGTGCGCACGTCGAGTCCGGGGCGCGCCCAGATCTCGCCCCAGGCATAGCGCGTGATGAGCGACTGGAAGTCCGCGGTGAGCGGCGTCGTCGCGGCGATCGCGCGATCGACGTGCGCGTCACCGAGCACTTTGCGGCGCACGGTCATGCCGGCGGCGAGGGGGTCGGGGCTGGGGTGCTTGTCGGTCATGAGATCCTTCGTGACGCGTCAGAGATTGTCGTACGACTCCATGGACTCACTTCGGTCGTGCCCTCGCCGCCCCATCCCGCTCGCCCGCGTGCGTCGCCACCGCCGCGCGCACGAGCTGCACGCTCGCGCCGAGATAGTTCTCAGGGGTGAGCATGCGCGTGATCTCTTCCTTGCTGAGATGCTTCGTCACCTCGGGCATCTCCGCAAGCACGTCCGCGAGCGCGCGATCCTCAGCGATCGCGCGACGGCTCGCCGCACCAATGGTTCGATGCGCGTCGAACTTTCCGATGTGCGCCGCGAGCACCATCGACACCGACTCTGCCAGCGCCACGCCATTCGTGATGTCGACGTTCGCGCGCATCCGCGTAACGTCGACCTCGAGGCCGTCGAGCATCTCCGCAACGTGCCGCGCCGCACCAGCCGCGAGATGCACCAGCTCGGGCAGCGTCTCCCACTCCACCTGCCAGCCGCCGAGCCCGCGCTCGTGCTCGTGCGGCAGCGCGGCGAGCATCGTCGCAACGAGTCCGGGCGCGCGCAGCGAGGCCGCGAGCACCACCGACGCGCCCACCGGATTTCGCTTCTGGGGCATCGTCGACGATCCGCCGCGACCCTCGGCTCCTCCCTCGAACGCCTCGGCGACCTCCGTTTGCGCGAGCAGCGACACGTCGCGCGCGATCTTTCCCATCGTCCCCGTGGCGACGCCGAGCGCGCATGCGAGCGTGGCGAAGCGATCGCGGTGCGCGTGCCACGGAAGGTCGGGCACCGCGAGGTTGAGCTCCTTGCCCATCGCGATCGCGACGTCGGAGCCGCGTTCGCCGAGCGCGGCGAGCGTGCCCGACGCACCGCCAAGCTGGAGGACGAGCGCGTGGGCGAGCGCGCTCGCGACCTGCACGCGCGCGCGATCGAGGGCGCTCATCCACGCCGCGGCCTTGAGCCCGAAGGTGATGGGCGTGGCGTGCTGGAGCCACGTGCGCCCGGGCATCACCGTGGCCACGTGCCGCTCGGCCAGCGCGGCGGCGGCATCGCTCGCGCGCGCGAGGGATGCGAGCACGATCGCGAGCGCGTCGCGCAGCTGGAGCACCATCCCGCTGTCGATGACATCCTGGCTCGTGGCGCCCCAGTGCACGTAGCGCGCGGCATCCGCATCGATGCGCGCAACGTGCTCCGTGAGCTGCCGCACGAGCGGGATCGCGAGATTGCCCGCGAGCACGGCGCCATCGCCGAGCGCGGCGAGATCGAAGTTCGCGATGTTCGCGCCGCGCTCGATGGCACTCACCGCGCTCGCGGGAATCACGCCGAGTGACGCTTCGGCCTTCGCGAGCGCGACCTCGACGCGCAGCATGGCGGCGACGCGGCTCGCGTCGGAGAGGCGCGCGTCTGCCGCGGGATCGCCGAAGAGGGAGTCGAAGATCATCGCGCGTACTCAGACATCGAAGAACACCGTTTCGTGATCGCCCTGGAGCGTGAGGTCGAACTGGTACGTGTGGGCCGCCGTTCGGCGCGCGATGAGCGTCGCGCGACGATCGGCAGGGACGAGCGAGAGAATCGCATCGTCGGCATTCGACGGCTCGTCGTCGAAGTAGACGCGAGTGACGAGGCGAGTGAGAATCCCGCGGGCGAGGATGCCGAGGAGAAGGTGCGGCGCTTGAAGCGCACCGTCGGGACCCGGAACGCGGCCGGGGGTGATAGTCTCGATCGAGAAGCGTCCTTCGTCATCCGTCGGCGCTCGTCCGTAGCCGGTGAAGTTCGGGTCGAGCGGCTTCGACTGATGATCGTCGGGGTGCGCGTAACGACCCGCGGCATTCGCCTGCCAGATCTCTACGAGCGCATCGGGCACCGCGGCGCCAACACCATCGCTCACCGTGCCCTCGATGGTGATGTGCCGCCCGAGCGCGTGCTCGGTCGCGATACGCGCGCACCCCGACTCGCTGAGGCAGATCGCGAAGAATGGTCCGACCGTCTGAAATGGTGTCAGCTCAGCCATGTCGGGCTTCCATTGGTGTGGCGTGGCGACCGCGCAGGACGATGTCGAAGCGATAGCCGAGCGCTCGCTCGGGCTCGGTGAGCGAGAGATCGAAGTTGGCGATGAGTCGTTCGCGCCCGCGCGGATCGGGCACGCTGTTGTAGATCGGATCGAGCGCGAGCAGCGGATCTCCGGGAAAGTACATCTGCGTCACGAGCCGCGTGAGGAAGCTCGGCCCCCACAGTGAGAAGTGGATGTGCGCCGGCCGCCACGCATTCGAGTGGTTGAGCCACGGATACGCGCCCGGCTTGATGGTGAGGAAGCGATAGCGTCCGTCCGCGTCGGTGAGCGCGCGCCCCGCGCCGGTGAAGTTCGGATCGAGCGGCGCATCGTGCCGGTCGACACGATGCGCGTAGCGCCCCGCGGCATTCGCCTGCCAGAGCTCGACGAGCGAATCGCGCACCGGACGACCGTCCTCGTCAATGACGCGTCCCTCGACTACGATGCGCTCACCGATCGGCTCCGCGCGTCCGCGATTGGTGAGATCGCGATCCTCCGCCGTCACTGATGCGTGACCGTACACGGGGCCCGTGAGCTCCGAGAGCGTTTGCGGCACGATGACGAGCGGCTGCCGCGGATGCCGCAGCGCCGTGCCGCGATATCCCGGAAAGTCGCGCGGGGGGTGTACGTCGTCCCTGGGGCGCCGATAGGTCTCGCCGGGCATCCATGCACTCGAGAAAGCAGACAGGCCAAAGATGGTGCGCGTACGATGCTTCCGCAGGGTGCGCGGGACAACTCGCCTGCGTGGTTGCCCGGGCTCGGCGCGCGGAGCACCTTCAGTGGAACACTACCCCCAATATTCGGAGACAGGCCCGGCATGCAGACAGGCGCACGCTCGCGATTGGTCGATCTCAGTCACACGATCGAGAGTGGCATGATCACGTACAAGGGGCTGCCGGCGCCGGTGATCAGCGATCACCTCACGCGTGAGGCGTCGCGCAGCATCTACGGGCCCAATACCGAATTTCAGATCGGCCGTATCGAGATGGTGTCGAACACCGGCACCTATCTCGACACGCCCTTTCACCGCTACGCGGATGGTGTGGATCTCAGCGGGCTCACGCTCGAATCGATCTCGGATTTGCCGGGCGTCGTCGTGCGAGTGCCGAAGTCCGCGAATCGCGCCGTCGACCGCGCGCACTTCGGCGCGCTGGAGCTTCGCGGACGCGCGGTGCTGGTGCACACCGGGTGGGACGCGCACTGGCGCACCGAGCAGTACTTCACGGGCTTCCCTTTTCTAACGGAACAGGCGGCGATCTATCTTCGCGAAGCGGGCGCCGCGCTCGTCGGCATCGACTCGCACAACATCGACAGCACGGAGGATGGCACTCGTCCCGTGCACACCACGCTGCTCAAGGCCGGCATTCCGATCGTGGAGCACATGACCAATCTCGGCGCCCTGCCGCTCGCCGGCTTTCGCTTCACGGCCGCGCCGCCGAAGATCCACGGGATGGGCACCTTCCCCGTGCGCGCACACGCGAGGCTCGATCGCTGATGCGAACGTATTGATGCCGGGGCGCGCATGCTGCAAATTGAGGAATGATTGAAACCTTCCTGATGGAACGCATGCAGTCGACGTACGAGAACTTCGTCGACTTCGACCTGAGCGAGTCCGGTGTACGCCCCGTGACGCTCAGAGAGATGGTGAAGTACGGCTTCGACCTCGACGCGCTGATGGACGCGCCGCTCGGCTACAGCCAATCGAACGGAACCATCGAGCTTCGCGAGCGCATCGCCGCGATGTATCCGGGGTCGACGATCAATCACGTCGAGGTCACCAACGGAACGTCGGAGGCCAACTACATCCTCGCGCTGACGCTGATTCGCGCGGGAGATTCGGTGGCCTTGCAAGTCCCGAACTATCTCCAGCTCTGGGGCGTGCCGCGCAGCCTCGGCGCGACGGTCGAGCGCTTTGAGCTCGCGCGCGTCGATGGTGTGTGGGACATCGACTGGGATTCGTTCGAGCGGGCGGTCACGCCGAAAACGCGCTTCGTCTACATCACGAATCCGAACAATCCGACGGGCGCGGTGCTCTCGCGTGCGGCGATGGAGCGGATCGTTAAGCGCGTCGAGGCGGTGGGTGCGTATCTGATCGCGGACGAGGTGTATCAGGGCGCCGAGATCGAGGGCGAGCGGAGCCCAAGCTTCTGGGGGATGAGCGATCGCGTGATCGTGACGAGCGGGCTCTCGAAGGCGTACGGGATTCCGGGCGTGCGCATCGGCTGGATGGTCGGGCCACCGGAGCTCATCGCGAGCTGCTGGACGCAGCACGACTACATCACGATCTGTCCGAACAAGATCTCCGATCACATCGCGCGCGTTGCGGTGAGTGCCGGCGTGCGCACGCAGCTCTACGCGCGCACGCGCTCGGTGCTGCGCGAGAATCTGCCGACGCTCGAGGCGTGGGCCGCGGAGATGGGCGACTTCTTCGAATACACGCCGCCGCAGGCGGGCGCGATCGTGTTCATGAAGTACAACTCGGATGCGAAGAGCATCCCGATGTGCGAGCGCATTTTGAAGGAGCAGTCGACGCTGATCGTTCCGGGGCTGCACTTCGGGCTCGAGAGCTACATTCGCGTGTGGCTCGGCTCGAAGCCCGAGTATCTCAGAGATGGACTCGCGCGGCTGCGAGCTGGGCTCGCGCCGCTGGTCGGTGCCGGCGTTTAGCCGGCGCACGCATCGTGGCTGAGTCGCTCCCGCAGCCCTTCGTCGTCAGCGCGGAGGATTGCGAGCGCGCGGTGAGCGTGCCGGAGCTGATCGAGGAGATCGCGCAGGGCTTCATCGCGTACACGGCCGGGCGCGTCGTCGTGCCGCCCGTTGGCTATCTCGGATTCACCGAGCCCACGGGCGATGTGCATCTCAAGTACGGCTACGTGAAGGGCGGCGACGTCTTCGTCATCAAGGTTGCCGCGGGCTTTCCGCAAAACTCGGCGCGCGGGCTCCCCACAGGCGACGGATGCATGCTCGTCTTCAGCAGCCACACGGGCTTTCTCACTGCGGTGCTGCTCGACCGCTCGCGACTCACGGATCTGCGCACGGCCGCGGCGGGCGCGGTTGCGGCGCGTGCGCTCGCGCCGAAAGCCGTTTCGCGCATCGGGATCATCGGCACCGGCGTGCAGGCGCGGCTGCAGCCGCTGATGCTCATGCACGTCACTGCGTGCCGCGAGATCGCGCTCTACGGCCGCTCGGCCGAGCGGGCGGTGGCGTGCGCGGGGGATCTCGAGACGATGGGATTTCGAGTGGCGGTGATGAAGAACGCGGAGGACGTTGCTGCGAGCTCGGAGCTCATCGTGACGACAACTGCCTCGCACAGCGCGCACTTTCGCGCGAGCGCGGTGAAGCCGGGCACGCACATCACGGGAGTGGGCGCGGACTCGCCGGGGAAGCAGGAGCTGGACGCGGCGCTCTTTGCGCGGGCGGAGGTGGTGGTGGCCGACAGCATCGAGCAATGCGCGGATCACGGCGATCTGGCGCCGGCGCTGGCGTCGGGCGCGATCACCCTCGATCGCGTGCGTGAGCTCGGCGCGGTGCTCGCGAAGCCCACGCTCGGGCGCACGAGCGAGGATCAGATCTCGATCGCGGATCTCACCGGGGTTGCGGTGCAGGACATCGTGATCGCCGGGCACGTGCTGCGGCGGCTCGCGGCGGCATGAGGGGTCGCGCTCGCGTCGATTGCCTTGACGATTCAACCAATGCCGCCTAGCCTTGTTGCAGAAGAGCGTTGTGCGCGCGCAGCGAAGGGCGCATTTCGAGGGCGAAGGAATGTTCAGGTGATGGAGCTCACCGCAACCGCCGTGCAGTCGACGGCTAATGGCTCCTACGCGACACAATTGCGTAGGAGCCTTTTTGTCATCCGCTTTCCAAAGTCACCGCGCACGCCGAGGTCAATGTGAAATTGTTTTGGGCAATAGCGGTAGGCGCCGCCGCTGGTGGAGTTTCTCGATTCTATCTCACGATGGCGGTGCAGCAGCGGTTGGGGCCGAGCTTCCCGTGGGGCACTTTGCTCATCAACATCACCGGCAGCCTGCTGCTCGGATTTCTGATCCGGTACGCGCTTGCGACACCCGCCGTCTCGATGGAGGTGCGCGCGATGTTGACCACGGGCTTCTGCGGCGGCTATACGACGTTTTCATCGTACAGCTACGAATCCGCAGTGCTGATCGAGGAGGGGCAGTTCAGTCGAGCCGCCGTGTACTCGATCTCGAGCATGGTGCTCGCGCTGCTTGCTACCTTCTGCGGTTTTCTGCTCGCGCGCGAGCTCATCGCGTTTCGGCAGCGCTTCTGATTCTCGCCGTCGCTCCGAGCGACGTACGCGGCTGACTACTCGCGGAGGAATGATGAATGAATTCGAGGGCGAACGCGAATTGCTTCGTATCTATATCGGAGAGCGTGACAAGCACGACGGAAAGCCGCTCTATCAGGCGATCGTCGAGCTTTTCCGCTCGCATCACTTCGCGGGAGCGACGGTCCTGCGCGGGATCATGGGTTTTGGCGCCAGCGCGAAGCTCCACACTGATCGCTTCGACGTGTTGTCTCTCGACATGCCGATCGTGATCGAGTGCGTTGCAACCGCAGGCGATATCGACGCCATCCTTCCCCAGCTCGATGCCATCATCGGCGGCGGCATGATGCTCCGCCAGAAGGTGCAGGTGATCACACATCGACCTGGAGAGCCAACGGGCTCGTGAATCGTGAAGCTCGGCGCCGACGATTGATCAGCGCAGCTTGAATACCAGCACGCGCGCGGGCGGGCTCTCGAGCATCCACCCCTGCGGCGAGTTGATCCCGACCGCCACCGCCAGATATTCCGTTCCACCAACCTGGTAGGTGATGACCCCGCCGCCAATCGGCGCCCCCGCAGCGTAGCGCCACAGCTCGTGGCCATCCTTCGCATCGAACGCGAGGATGTTCCCGTTCAGGTCGCCCGTGAACACCACGCCGCCGGCCGTCGCCGTGACGCCGGCTATAAGCGGCGTCGGTGACGCGTAGCGCCACTTGATGCTCCCATTGTCCGCGTCGATCGCCGTGAGCCAGCCGCGCCGCGCGAGCTCGTTCTTGCCGAAGGGCGCGCGCAGCGCGTTCGATCCCGTCCACGGCAGCGCCTCCTTGCCCTTGAGCTTTCCGGGTTGATCGGCCGAGTAGGTCGCGAGCGTCGTGCACCAGTCGATCGATCCGACGTATAGCATGTTCGTGTGCGGCGAGTACGACGGCCCATTCCATTCGACGCCGCCGTTCACCCCCGGACAGAAGCGCGCGCCCTTCCCCGTGAGCGGCGCATCGATATTCTCGATCGTCGACACCGGCGTCGCATACACTCGGCGCCCCGTCGCCTGCTCCGTGCCGTAGACGTGCCCATCCTTTCCCGCATCGACCACGAGATGCTGCCCTGCGCGCGTGGAGACGAGCGACGGCGCGGCGGCGATGTCCCAGTCGTGGTAGTCGTGCTCGAGCAGCTGGTAGAAGGTTTTCAGCGTTCCGTCGTGCGCGTCGAGCGCGACCACCGAATACGTATAGAGATTGCGGCCGGGGCGAACCTCGGAAATGAAATCGGGCGCGGCGTTGCCCGTGGGCGTGTACACGATGCCGGACGCGGTGTCGAGCGCGTACGACGTCCACGATGCGCCGCCGACCTTCGGAAAGCGCTCCGTTCCCAGCGGCCACGTCTTCGCGGCATCGCCATTCTCGGGAACGAGTTCGAAGCTCCAGACGCGGCCACCACTTTTCGCGTCGAAGGCCATTAGTCGCCCCTTCACGGCGAAGTTGTCGCCGCCCGCGTTCCCCATGAATACCATCCCGTTCCACGCGATCGGCGCGGCGGGAAATGTCTCGCCGGTGGATGGATCGCCAGCGACGGCGCTCCAGAGCTCCTCGCCCGTGTACGGATCGAGCGCCATCACGCGACCATCGTTCGCGCCGCGAAAGAGTCGCGCGCGATCCGGGCCCGCGAGATAAGTGAGGCCGCGATTCACCTTGTTGGGATCGAAGGGCGGCTTTGGATCGTAGTCGTAGCCATGCCTCCAGCGCAGCGCGCACGTCGTGGCATCCACGGCGTACGTGTCGGTGGCCGTCGTGAAGTAGAGCGTGCCGTCAACGGCGACGATCCCCGTTTGCATGTTGGCTTTGACGCCGAGGGGAAAGGCGCATGCGGGCGCGAGCGTGGCGACGTTCGCGGAGGTGATCTGCGCGAGCGGCGAGAAGCGCGTGCCGTCGTAGCTGCGATTGTACATCGGCCAGTCGCCATCGGCGCTCGGGGCCGCGCGCGATGCGCTCGGCGCTGCGAAGGCGGGGCCGCGCGTGGTAGAGCTCGTGCCCTTCTTGCGCGGCACCGATGCCGGCTTGAGGAAGATGAGTTGCGAGCATCCGCCGATCGCCGCGAGTGCGATCAGCACGAAGCACGCGCGCGCGGCACGCGAACGAAGCGAGAATGGATGCGACGGCGATTCCATGTGCAACCCTCTTGCGAGATTCCTCCGCCGCGAGCTATCCCGGCGTCGGAACTCGGAAGTGGCAATTTGGGGGCCCGTTGCGATCGCACGACTCGACTACACGTGCGCCGGTGACCTCGGTGAGAATCTGCTCCACCGCGCGACAGGTCTCCGGGCAGGCTACCACGGCATCGGAGAGCGGGCAGCCGTGTCCGCGAATGACGAAGCCATCCCCTTCGCGCGCGACATCGGTGGATCCGCCCAGCTCGTTGAGCAGATTCGAGCCGGCGCGCACGCGCGTCTCGAGGCTTCCGGTGGCCGTCTCGGGCGGCGCCATGCGATGTCCGACGCGCTGCAGCAGACGCTTCATCGCGTCGGGCGTCTTGTGCGTTCGCAGCTCGGCGAGCAACGCCGCCAGCAGCGGAGAATACGCTCGCGAGAAAAGTGGTTGCGCGCCCGGCGCGATCGCGTACACTGATGCCGGTTTGCCGACGCCGCCCTCGCGTCGCACGCCAATCGCTTCCACGAGTTGCTCGCGCAACAGGATCACGAGGTGCGCGCGCACCGCGTTGTCCGTCAGCCCGAGCTCTGTGGCGAGCTCGTCGACACTCCGCTGACCGCCGCGCAACAGCGTCACGATGTGCCCGCGCGTCGTCGCTCCGTACTCTCGCTCCCACACGCTCATGAGCTCCCCCGTGTCATCATGCGGCCCGCCAGGAGGGAAAGATGCATCGCCTGTTCGCCCGCCGCCGGATTGCGCCCCCGCGACCGGCGTGCCGTGCTGTGCATCCTACCGAGGCGGAGATAATAAGTCAAGAAAAACCTTGACAAATTATCTGCAAGGCCTCTACTTCAACCGAACGCAGGCGGATGCGCCCCGAATGGTGGCGACCTCCCCTGCGCGAACCGGATTCCGGAGAACGACCATGCGTGTGACCTCATATCTGGCTTGTGCTGCCGCGCTCACCGCGCTGACGATCGCGCCGACTACCGCCTCCGCGCGTGTGACGCGCGACGCCACGGCGCGCGTGACGCGCCCCGCTGCAATGGATGACGCGACGATCTGCGCGATCTTCGACGCGGCGAACACGTGGGATATCGAAACGAGCGAGGTCGCGGTAAAGAAGGGCACGACGAAGGAAGTGCGCGACCTTGCCGCCATGTTCGTGCGCGACCACGGCAACGTGCGCACACAGGGGCGCGATCTCGTCAAGAAGCTCGGCGTCACCCCCACGCCGCCCAAGGACTTCGCGCTCGCCGCCGATCACGAGCAGGCGATGAAGACGTTGAACAGCACGAGTGGCAAGGCCTTCGATCGTGCCTACCTCACGCACGAGGTGTCGTACCACAAGGCGGTCATCGATGCGATGAACAGCACGCTGCTTCCCGCGACGCAGAATGCGGAGCTCAAGGCGCTGGAAGTGGCGGTTGCGCCCGCGTTTCAGGCGCACATGCTCGCGGCGCAGCGGCTGCTCGACGGCATGGGCCACTAGGCGATGCCGGAGTAGCGGATCGTGAGATGAAGCAGGGGCAGCGAGCGTGAGCTTCGCTGCCCCTGCTTCATCGCCGTTCGAGAGTCGACGCGTTATCCGGCCTTGGCGCAGAAGCTCGCCGCCGCGCGCGCCAGAATCGCGGCGACGCTCTCCACCGAGGCGAGATCCACCCACTCCCTCGCCGCGTGCGCACCGGCGCCCGTCGGTCCGATGACGACGGTCTCGATGCCCGCATCAGCCATCAGCGCCGCATCCATCCAGTACGGCTCGCCGATGATCCTGGGCGGCGCGCCCAGCACGGTCGTGGCGGCCGCCTGCACGCTCTCGACGATCGTCGACTCGCGCTGTGCCTCGAACGACCCGCGCGAGAGTAGCGGGCGCACGCGCGCGCGAAAGTTCGCGTCGTCCGCCGCAAGCGCATCGAGTATCGCCTGAATCTCGGCGAGCGCTCCCGCTTCCGTCTCGCCGGGAATCGTGCGCCGCTCGATCTCGAGGCGGCAGTGGGCCGCGTACGTGCTCGTGCCGCTGCCGCCGAGGATGACGGCCGCGTGCAGCGAAGGCGGGCCAACGAGGGCGTGCGGCGGCCGCTTGCGGAGCTCGCGCTCGAGATTGTCGAGGCGCCCGAGGAATCGCCCCATCGCCATGTTCGCGTCGATCCCCTCTTCGAAGCGGCTGCCGTGCGCCGCGCGTCCCTCAACCTCGACCTCCATCCAGCAGAAGCCCTTGTGCGCGAGGCACAGCTGCAGCTCCGTGCTCTCGGTGACGATCGCAGCGTCCGTGCGCACGTGCTTCAGCACCTCGCTCATGCCGATGCTCGCAACCTCCTCGTCCGCTGCGCCGACGAAGACGATGTCGCCGGCGAGCGGCGCGCCACCATCGACGATCGCCTTCACCGCCGCGATGCATGCTGCGACACCGCCCTTCATGTCGTACGTGCCGCGGCCATGCATGCGGCCGTTGCGGATGCGGCCGCTGAGCGGCGCCTTCATCCCCTCGATGCCGACGGTGTCGATGTGGCCGTAGAGCATGAGCGAGCGGCCGCCGCCGGTGCCGCGCAGCCGCCCGACGATGCTCGTGCGCCTGGGCGCGGCATCGTGGAGCGTCACCTCCATTCCGAGCGCGCGCAACACGCCCTCGAGATGCGCCGCGATCGCTGATTCGTCCGTGCTCCCGTCGCTGAACTTCGGATTGACGGAGTTGATGCGAACGAGTGAAGCGAGCGTCTCCTCCAGATACGCGCGGTCGATCTGCATCCGTTGCATGCACAGGAAATGGATTCGCCCGAGCGCGTGGCGGAGTGCCCAGTGCTCGCGCGAATTCAATCGCAAGATTCGGGAAGCCGGCGCGCACGCGGCAATCTACCTTCGCTACGCATGAGCCTCTCCCCTCTCCCGCGCATAGTCTGCGCGCTCGCCGCGCTGTTCACAACCGGTCACCACGCGATCGCCGCGCTAACGATCGCGCCCGCCGCACCAACGGATTCTGCCGTGATCGCGATGATCTCCGAGGAGCTGCGCGCGTACTATCGTGACCTGCACGACCGAAACTGGACACAGATGCTCACGCACTTCTATCCGGCGAAGGTCACCGCGCGATTCGCGGTTCCCGATACCGACTCGGTGTGGGCCGCACTCGCACCGCCGCGCGCCGAGCCGCACGACGCGACGGACGCGCACGGCTACTGCTCGCCGCGCGCGGCGATCGCGATCGTGGGAAGCTGGGCGCGCGTGCTCGCACGCCGCTGTACCGGCGAGCTGGATGAGAGCTGGTTCTACTCGATGAGCGGCAAGTGGAAGATGATCCACCTGGTGTCCGCCGCAGCGCTGATGAGCGCCAACGGGGCGTCCGCGTTGCCGTGAATTGCGGATCGAGCAACGTCAACCACTTCTCTCGCGACGCACTCCCGCGTTAGCTTCGCCAAATGCCCGAGATCATCCCCGTCAATTACCGCGACGACATCCTCCCCGAATACCGTGGGACGCCCGTCGAGGCCCTGCTCGAATACCACAACCTCGGCCGCGCGATCGGCACGATGCCCGCGCCGCAGATGCTGATCGGCATGTGCATGGACAGCCGCAAGTCGCTGCGCATCCCGAACGACTTCGCATTCGTACTCCGCACCGCCGGCGCGAACATGCGCGACAACGAGTTTCGCATCTCGTACGCGATCTCGGTTGGCGGCGTGCGGACGATCGTGCTGATAGCCCACACCGACTGCGGCATGGCGAGGCTGGATCAGAACCGCGAGCAGTTCATTCAGGGGCTGATGGACGCCGCCGGCTGGGACGAGTCCCGTGCCGTGAAGCACTTCGAAGACTCGGCGCCCAAATTCGGCATGCGCGACGAAGTGGACTTCGTGTTGAAGGAGGCCGCGCGACTCCGAGCGATCTATCCGCGCATCAAGATCGTCCCGCTGCTCTATCGCGTCGAGGATGACCTGCTGTACCAGCTGAAGGACTGACGCCGGCTCAGAAGATGTTTCTGATCCAGTGCGGGCTCAGATGCACGCCGAACCAGCTCGGCGTGTAGCAGAGCGCGAGGCGATCGGAGTCGAGCGTCACGCCGATGTCGGCCAGCTGCTCTCGCGGATAGGCGCACTCGCTGTACGGCAGCAGATGTCCCACCATCGTCGGCGCATCCGCGTCGAATGACGCGAGCAGCCGGGCATTCTCCCGCGCGGCTTCCCTCCACACCGCGAGCCATCCGCCGTGCGCGCGCACGCCAAGCTCTTCGCGCGGCACGCCCAGGTGCTCGTGCCAGAGGCGCTCGCGCAGCTCGATGATCGACTCCGACTCTTCGGGCGCTTCGGCGGCATCGATGACGATGTTGACC
>Ga0075521_10000326_pt1 | contig 13389 bp, 5 predicted proteins | sample NGEPerD_FD_74785 | JGI IMG/M metagenome (GOLD analysis project Ga0075521, IMG submission 74785) | Arctic peat soil microbial communities from the Barrow Environmental Observatory site, Barrow, Alaska, USA - NGEE PermafrostAB12-D | ecosystem: Environmental > Terrestrial > Soil > Wetlands > Peat ...
CTGCTGCATTCTCAATCACTTTCACCCGTTGGAACTCTTTCTGACTCATCATCACCATCCTTCGAGGGTGACAAAGTCTCGTTGCAGTTAGGGGGTGACATTATCTTGGAGCATCTACACCGGCGGTTGTCAAACTGGGACTCCAGCAGGATGTGGCGTAAAATTAAATTTTGGCGAAAATCACCCGAGTGGGTGCGGTCTGTCACATCGTCGATGTACAAATCGGATGTAAGAAGAAACTAAGGCGAAGCTTTCAGGATGGAGCTTCTAAGGAGCACTTCGTATGCGATCGGATAGAGCGGTCGAGTCCTATTTGCGTTATGGTCGATCTCTGGCCAACTCAGGCGCAGCCGGAATGCGCAGCGGCCGCGATGCCTATCTCAACGGCAAGCCTCTCAGCACGGTCCTGACGCAAAAGGCGCGTGCATCTCTGGGACTGGCCGCCATCGGAGCCTGCGCCGGCTTGCTGCAATGTCTCGTGTCTGGCCGCGATCGACGTATTTCGAAGAGCATTGTGCTGGGAGCCGTGGGCAGCGCAGTTGGATTCATCGCGGGATTTTCCTGGAAGACTCGCGACCTCACGGGAAGCATGGTACAGGGCGCGGCCAAAAACATGGGTTCGGTTCGCGACGGACATTGGCTCGAACGTCATCCAATCGACTACGCCTAGTTCTGGAATTAACAGACAACCACCGAGGCAGCGCTCCCGCGCTGCTTTGTTATTTCAAACATCGTTTCGGCCTTGACGCAGCCATCCAATCGGAGCGTCAAAGGTTCATTGCCTTCCGTTCAGCTTGCCGCGAGTCGTCGTTGTCGCTAGCGGTTTGTGCGCTTTTGACGGGTGCACTGTGATCTGCCTCACAGACTGTGCGCCCGTAGCGACGAAATAATCAACCATGTCAGCGGGGCAGCGATAGCGACGTGGCATCGATGGTCCTCCTGTTGTCAGCGATCATCTTCGATGCCCGGTAGATGTGGCCGCAAATACCTGAGCAACCCATCTGACTGGGACCCGACAGTAAACAGCGTTCGACGCAGGCAGCAATCCATACCAAACTCATGGGAGTTTCGCTGTGAACTGAGGGTGCACCGTGCAGCCTGCATTCGCGGCTGACCGGCTGCCGAAAGTGCTTGTCCGCTTCCGTCATCCGGAGTGAAGCGAATGGCTGGCAGTATTTTTCTGCAGCCTACGACTTGGCAGTGAATTGAGTTTGTGTTTCAGAAAAGAGTATCCGTATGTTGGACGGTATCCCCTCAGCGGCGCAAGCGACCTACTGGTCGATCCCCGGGCCAGTTTTGTTTTCAGTAATTGCATTCCTGGGCCTCGCATGCTTTGCCTATATTGTGGCGAAGCGGTTGACTCCGCTCCTTCGTGCCGAGCGCGATGTTCGTTTCGATCGCCCACTCCTCCGGCTGGAAAGAGTTTTCAAGTATTGGCTGGGACAGTGGAAGCATCCGCGTTTCAGGACCGCGGGGACCATTCACATTTTGATTTTTGCGAGTTTCCTGATCCTGGCGTTCCAAGCTTTTTCGCTCCTTATAGTAGGGATCTCCGGCGATGCCGTGATCGGGCGCTTCTCGGAAGCTGCGGGCCATGCGTACGGCGTCATCAAGGACTACGCCGCCACGGTTGTCTTCCTGTGCATGGTGATCGCCGCGACTCGTCGCATCGTCTTCAAGCCCGCGCGCTATGAAGTGCCGGCAAAGGTCGGCAAGGCCCATAAGGCCGACGCCATTTTCCTGTTGGCGCTGATCGCGACGCTGATGGCGTCTGAGGGCCTAATTGAAGCCAGCAAAGCGGCGCTGCAAGCCCACCACGGACTACCCGTGGGATTCCTGGCTGTCTTCTCGCTGCCATGGATGATGAACCATGCTCTGGCATCGACCTCCCCCGCGACCCTCTGGAATGTTTATCGCGGCGCCTATCTGGTCGATGTGCTGACGTTCTACTTCCTGCTCTGCTACCGTCCGTTTGGAATTCAGTTCCACGTCGAGACTTCGCTGTTCAACGTTTACTTCGCGAAACTGGATAAAGGCACGGTCAAGCCGGTCAAGTGGGGCCTCACCCAGGACGAGTTGGACAACGTGAAATCGGTCGGCGTGAAGACGTTTGAAGACTTCACCTGGAAGCACATGCTCGATTTCTATTCCTGCGCCGACTGCGGCCGGTGCTCGGACCAGTGTCCAGCCAACGCCGTGGGAAGGCCGCTGTCGCCCCGGTTCCTCACTACGAAGGCGAGAGATTACAGCTTCCAGCATTATCCGATTTTTGGCGCCACCGGCAACGGTACGCCACTCATTGGCAGCATTTATTCCGAGGACGAAATCTGGTCGTGCACCACCTGCGGCGCTTGCGAAGAGGAGTGCCCGCTGCTGATCGAATACATCGACAAAATTGTTGACTTGCGGCGCGGCATGGTCGACGACGGAAACGTGCCGAAGTCCCTGCAAAAACCGCTCAAGGCACTGGAGAGCCGAGGTAATCCTTACGGAAAGATGGAGAAGAAACGGGCGGAGTGGACCAAGTCCGCAGACTTCCAGGCGAGCTGTAACGTGCCTGTTCTGAACGGCAGCACGAGCGCCGACACCCTGTATTTCGTCGACAGCATCACTTCTTACGACGACAGAATGCAGTCGATTGGACGTGCCACCGCCAAGATTCTCGATCATGTCGGAACGAAATTTGGGATCCTCGGCGCGGCAGAAAAAGACAGCGGGCATGAAGTCCGCCGCTTCGGCGAAGAGACCTTGTTCATGGCGCTGCGCGACGATAACGCGGAAGCCATCAAAGCCTCGGGTGTGCAGAAGATCGTCACTGCCGATCCGCACGCTTTCAACGCGCTGAAGCACGACTATAAAGATATGCCGCCGGTGGAACACATCAGCCAATTGATCGCCCGGGAAGTGAAATCCGGCAAGATCAAGTTCAATCCGGTAGAAAATGGCGAGCAGGTTTACACCTACCACGACCCGTGCTATCTGGGGCGCCACAATCACGTGTACGACGAACCGCGCGAAGTGCTCGACGCAATTCCGGGCCTGAAGCGCGTCGAGATGGAGCGCACGCGGGACCGCGCTCTGTGCTGCGGTGGCGGCGGGCTGATGTTGTTCTACGAGCCAAAAGAAGAGCAGCGAATCGGTGTGCTGCGGGCCAAGATGGCCGCCGAAGCCGGCGCCAATGTGATCGTGACCGCCTGCCCGTTCTGCATGGTGAATATGGAAGATGCGATCAAGGTCGCAGGCTTGGAAGGCAAGTTGACCGCGATCGATCTAACGGAGTTGGTGGACCAGCAAATCGTACGTGAAATTCCGAATATCGTCGCGACAGCAGAACAGAGCGCCGAAATCAAACAAGAAGATGCACTGGTCTAGTTCGACAGATGGAATGATTTCGCATTGGAAGTGGATTTCAGGACTGAGAACTCTTGGGAGATGAATGTGGAAATTCTAGTTTGCGTAAGAAGAGTACCCGACACGGCGGAAAATGAGATTGCCTTGAACCGTGCCGGAAACGACATTGAACGCGACGACCTCGTGTATTCGATCAATGAGTGGGACAACTACGCCGTCGAAGAAGCCCTGCAGATCGTCGCGAAGGCTGGTGGCAACGTTACGGTGGTCACGGTTGGCAGCGAAGATGACGAAGAAGTTCTGCGCCGGGAGATGGCCATGGGCGCCAACCATGGCGTGCTCATCACCGATGACGCGTTCAACGGATCGGACGGCAAGGGAATCGCAACCATCCTGAAAGCCTACGTGCAGAAGGGCAAGTTCGACCTGATCTTGACCGGAGTGCAGGCTGCGGACGGAGGCGCGCAGGTCGGTGGCATGCTGGCCTCCCTGCTCGATTATCCCTTCGCTTCGCTGGTGAACTCCGTCGAAGTTCTGGATGGCAAGAAGTTGAAGATCAGCCGCGAGATCGCAGGCGGCAACAGAGAAATGAACGAGATCGATCTCCCCTGCGTGCTCTCGATCCAGACTGGCATCAACGAACCGCGTTACGTCGGAATGCGAGGCATCCGGCAAGTGGCCTCGGTGGAGATTCCGACTTTCGGTACATCGGAGTTGGGAGTTGACGCGAGTTCCGTCGGCGACGCAGCCGCGAAAGTGAAACGAGTGGACTACTTCGTGCCCGCTCTGGGTAAGGGCGCTGAGATGCTGCAGGGCAGCCGGGAAGAAAATATCGACAACCTGATTGGGTTACTGAAAGCCAAGGGAGGACTTAAATAATGGCTCGAATTTTTGCCTACATTGAACACAAAGGCGGCGTGGCCGACGATTCCGCGGCCGAGTTGGTGGCTGCGGCAAAAAAGATCGATCCCGCAGCATCTCCCACAGCGGTTGTCACCGGTTGGGGTGCGGACCTCGATGCGGTTTGCAAGAGCCTCACCACTTCCTACGCAGAAGTATGGAAGGTTGCCAACGAAGCACTGGCCTACCCCAACGCCGAACTGGTTCGCAAGGCGCTCGCCAAAGTGGTGCCGCACGACAGTCTCGTGCTGGTTCCCCATGACCATTTCGGAGTCGATCTTGCTCCCGGCCTTTCGATCCAGATGAACTCAACATTCGTGTCCGACGTAGTGGCGATCGAAGGGCTGGATGGACCGTTTCTCAAAGTCGTGCGCCAGGAATACGGCGGACAGGTGAGCACGCACGTGCGCTGCGACGTTTCCTCGGGTGCGATCGTCAACCTTCGGCCCGGCTCATTCAAGCCCCTGGAGACTGCGCCGGTCAACGGGACGGTGATCGACAAGTCAGCGGATGTCGGAACTCTTACCTCCGGTCGCCGTTATCTCAATACGGTTGTGGCCGAGGCGGGAGATGTTGACATCAGTAAGGAGGCCGTTCTGGTTTCGATTGGCCGCGGCATCCAGGAAAAAGACAACGTTGGTATCGCGCAGGAACTGGCCGATGCCATGGGTGCAGCGGTGAGTTGCTCGAGGCCCGTGGTTGACGCCAAGTGGCTGGAGAAATCCCGGCAAGTTGGTTCATCCGGACAAACCGTGAAGCCCAAGGTTTACATGGCATGCGGCATCAGCGGTTCCTTCCAGCACCTGGCCGGACTCAAGGGGAATCCCTACATTATCGCCATCAACAAGAACCCCAAGGCCCCAATATTCCAGGTGGCCGACGTCGGAATCGTGGACGACATCCTGGAGTTTTTACCGGAACTAACCACCAAGATTCGTGAGCTGTGACACCGGAAAGTTATTCAATTCTCGGAGATGAGTGAAAGCGAGGCACCGCCAATGATCACTAATAAGACCCTGAAATTAAGCTTGAAGTCGTTACACGATTTCGCCAAGAAACGCTTGCCGGACCAGGAACTAATCGATCTGGACGCGCGCGATGAATGCCCGGTTGAAGTTGTTAAGTACATGTGCAACCCGGATAAATTGGGCATCCAACTGCTGTTCGTTCCCGAGGAATACGGCGGGATGGGCGGAAGTACCTTCGATGTGTACCGTATCTGCGAAGAAATGGCCCGCATCGATCTGGGCGTAGGCACGTCCTTATTTGCGACATTTCTTGGCAGCGACCCGATTACGGTCGGCGCCACGGCGGAGCAGAAGAAGAAGTGGCTTAGCCGCATTGCCGAGGACGGCGCGCTGTTTGCCTACGGCGCTACTGAGCCGGAAGCCGGCAGCGACCTGGGTTCACTAAAGACCACCGCAGACCGCGTCATGCAGGACAGCAAAGTGGTCGGGTACAAGATCAATGGCAGCAAGCAGTGGATCAGCAATGGCGGAATCGCCGACCTTTACACGGTCCTGGCGAATACCCCGAGCGGGCCGAGTTGGTTCGTCGTTGAAAAAGACGCGCCGGGATTCACCCATGACAAGCCGGAAGACAAGCACGGCATCCGCCTCAGCAACACGGCCGCGCTCGCGTTCAACAATGTTTACGTCGATGCCGACCGGCTGATCGGACTCGTGGAAGGGCAGGGACTGCTGCAGGCACAGGCAGTGTTCGGCTACACGCGGCTCATGGTGGCGGCGTTTGGTCTTGGGGCCGGATGGTCCGCGCTGGATCGGGCGATTCCGTATTCAACCAAGCGCATCCAGGCTGGTTCGCCGTTGTCGGAAAAGCAGGGCTACACCCACAAGCTGATGATCCCGCACATTACCCGTCTGGAAGCCGGTCGCGCTTTCATCGAAGAAACCGCAGAGCGAATTGACGCAGGTGAGGGAAGCTTGAACACCGAAGGCGCCATCGCGAAGTATATGTCGACAGAAGCGGGCAACGCAGCTGCCGACGCCAGTATCCAGGCGCTTGGTGGCTATGGCTACACGCATGAGTACATGGTGGAGAAAATCAGCCGCGACGTTCGCATCACCACCATCTACGAAGGCACCTCCGAGATCATGGAGATGACGATCAGTCGCGATCGCTGGCAATTGCACCTGAAGACGCGCGGACAGCACTATCACGAGCAGGCGCGCCTGATGGAAACTTTGCACGCCCAGCACTCCGATGTCGGTGCCGACATGGCGGCGCTTGCCCTGCACGCACTGGCTGAGGTGATGGAGAAAGCACGCTTCGCTCGGCTGACGCGTTTTCAGCACATCCTGCTTCGCCTGGGCGAGTTGATCGCTTTCGCGGAGTCTGCGGCCTGTTTAGCCCGTCGTGCTGCGCGCTCGGCGGAAAACCGGCTCAACGAAAAAGCCAACAATCGCTTCGACGCGACCGCGCTGGCGGCGCTGGCCCGTATCTTCGCGCGCGAGGCCTCGCTTAAAGTTGCGGAAGAAGGTCTGCGCTGGGTAACCGGTGCGGGCGGTGTGAGCGACTCGGAAATGACCGCGTTCGAAACCAGCTTGGGACTGCCCGCGATCCATCGCGCGCAGGCCGGTTTGATTTCGGACATGGATTACCTCGCCGATGTGATCTTCGACCGCACGGCGAAAAAAGAAGGGGCTCCCGCCTTACAGTACGCGAACGTTTAAGCGAATGACGGCAGGCATCCGGCTATGCACTTTTGCGTGCCGGATGCCGGTCCCGTTAATGCCCGGATGTCCGGGTGATTTTGGGGTCGAGGTGACAATGGGCTGGCCTGGGAAAGACCGCTGCCGTCTCGAACGTGGTGGTCGCTACCCCAGTTTGTGCGCTGCGTCACAGGGCAAGGGCTGCGATATCACTGACACTGACACCTTGCTCCCCTCAAAGTTGTATTACTCTCGGCCGCCCAGGATTTGCTTGGCCTTGGGAGTGAAACACTCCCCCTCGTTTCGGCGAAGGAAACAAGACCTGGCATAACCAATGTCCTTTTCCTGTGCGCTTGGAGCCACGCCCCGAGTGGGGTCCGAATACGCTTCAAAGGAAGTGACTCACCATGGAAGATACCGCCTATCGCTCGATCGCAATTGTGGGAGCAGGAGCCGTCCTGCCCGATGCCGCCAACGTAGAAGCATTTTGGCAAAACGTGAAGCAAGGGCGCTACAGCATCACCGATGTTTCGCCCGAGCGTTGGGACCCGGCGCTGTACTTCGATACCGACCATAACGCGCCCGACAAGACGTATTCGAAAATTGGCGGCTGGGTGCGCGAGTGGAAATGGGAGCCTGCGAAATGGCGGCTGCCCATCCCGCCCCGCGTGGTCGATGCCATGGATGAGGCGCAGCGCTGGGCCATTGCCTGCACCCGCGAAGCGCTGGAAGATTACGGCTACCCTGACCGACCGCTGAACACCGAACGCACGGCGGTAATTCTTGGCAACGCCATGGCCGGGGAAAAGCATTATTTCACCGCGCTGCGCATCTACTTTCCGGAATACGCCAGCCAACTGTCGCACTCTGCCAGTTTTGCTGCACTGCCCGAGGCGTCACGCCGCGACATCACGCGCGAACTGCACGATCGCATCGCCCAATGGATTCCCGACATCACGGAAGACACCATGCCGGGCGAATTGTCGAACTGCATTGCCGGGCGCATCGCCAACGTTTTTAACTTACGCGGACCCAACTACGTCGTAGATGCGGCGTGCGCATCCGCGATGGCGGCAATGAGCTCCGCAGCCGAGGGACTCGTAGCCAACGATTTTGACGTGGCGATCTCCGGCGGCATCGATCGCAACATGGGCGCCTCGACCTTCGTCAAGTTCAGCAAGATCGGAGCGCTGTCGGCGACCGGCACTCGCCCCTACGCCGAAGGAGCCGATGGCTTCGTCATGGGCGAAGGCGCGGTGATTTTTGTGCTGAAACGGCTGGCTGACGCGGAGCGCGACGGCGATAAGATCTACGCCGTGTTGCGCGGAATCGGCGGGGCCAGCGACGGCAAGGGCAAGGGCATTACGGCGCCTAATCCGGTCGGCCAGAAATTGGCTATTTCGCGCGCCTGGGAGAATGCCGGTATATCGCCCGCGACTGTGACATTAATGGAAGGCCACGGTACATCCACCAGTGTGGGCGACCGGGTCGAAGTGCAGAGCATGGATGATGTGCTGGGAAGTTTCCACCTTCCCGTCGGTTCGGTAGCGCTCGGCTCGGTTAAATCGAATATCGGCCACCTCAAAGGGGCTGCCGGGGCCGCCGGAATGTTGAAGGCCGCCCTGGCGCTGCGCGACAGCGTGCTGCCACCCAGCGTGCATTGCGAGCATCCCAACCCGAATGTTGATTTTGCTCACTCGCCGCTCTACGTCAACACCGAACTGAAACCGTGGACCATGCCCGCTGATGGCGTCCGACGCGCCGGAGTAAGCGCGTTTGGCTTCGGTGGCACCAACTTCCATCTTGCGATGGAAGAATTCATTCCCCACAAGCTCAATGGCAACGGCAAGCGACAGGTTGCGGTCGGTGATGTTCCGGCGGCGGTCGCACAGGGAGCGGCAATGTATTCGAAGAATGTCACGCCTGGCGTTACGGGTGAAACTTCACGCAAAGCACCTTTGCGTGGCGCGTTAGTGGTTGGCGCCGCCACCGAAGCCGAACTGGTCCAGCGTCTGAGTTCGATCCAGCAAGCCGCTGCGGCGGCCAAAGTACCTTTAACGGCTGCGCCGGCTGATTCCGATCTGCTAGCGACCGAACGCATCGCCATCGACTACGCCGATGCCGCCGAATTGGCGGACAAGTCCGCCAAGGCGCTGAAAGCGATAAAAGCCAACCAGGCTCCGATCTGGAAGGCGCTGCGTCCCCAAGGCATCTTCCGTGGACACAGCCCTGCCGGCAAAGTGGCGTTCCTGTATACCGGGCAAGGCTCGCAGTACGTTAACATGCTTGCGCCACTGCGCGCCGCCGAACCAATCGTGGCCGAACTGTTCGACGAAGCGGACCGCATCATGACTCCGCTGCTCGGCAAGCCGCTGACCGACTATATCTTCGTTGATCAAAGCAACGCGGACGCCGTCGCCAAGGCGGAAGAAGATCTGCGCCAGACCGAGATCACTCAGCCCACCGTGCTGACCATCGACCTGGCTCTCACCCGGATGTTGGCCGCCTACGGCATCTATCCCGACATGACGATGGGACACAGCCTGGGCGAATACGGCGCGCTGGTTGCGTCCGGCTCCCTCACCTTCAAGGACGCATTGGAAGCAGTTAGTGCCCGTGGCCGCGGCATGACCCAGGTCGCAGTGGACGATACCGGCAAAATGGCAGCAGTGTTTGCGCCACTCGCCGAAGTCGAGAGAATCCTGAAGACCATCGACGACTATGTTGTGATTGCCAACATCAACAGCGGGCAGCAGTCGGTCATCGGCGGCGCCAGCAAAGGCGTTGAACAAGCCACGGAGATCTTCCTGCAAGCCGGCTACAACGTAGTGCCGTTGCCGGTCAGCCACGCTTTCCATACGACGATAGTGGCCCCAGCCAGCGGGCCCCTGCGTGAGATGCTGTCACACCTGCATGTGCAGTCGCCCCAAGTACCGGTGGTCGCCAATGTGAACGGCGAGTTTTATCCCACGGGACCCAATGTTGTTCCGCAGATGCTGGACCTGCTGGCGCGGCAAGTCGCCTGTCCCGTGCAGTTCGTGAAGGGACTGCAGACGCTCTACGATGCGGGCGCGCGCATTTTCGTCGAAGTCGGGCCGAAGAAGGCGTTGCAGGGATTTGCCGAGGAAGTGCTCGGCGATCGCGGCGACGTGGTTACGTTCTTCACCAATCATCCGAAAGTTGGCGATGTTGTGAGTTTCAATCAAGCGCTGTGCGGAATGTATGCGGCGGGATTGGGAAGTGCAGAGGCGGAAGCCAAGCACGACATCTCCGTGAAGACTTCTGCATCAGCGACTGAAGTCAACACGGCAGGACCTGCGCCAGAACTTGCAGCTCCCGTAATGCCAGTTGTTGTTGCACCTGTGGTATCGAACGATGCCGGTGTAATCCAACAAGGCGGAGCGATTAACCGTGGTCAGAGAGACAACTCTACCCAGCATCCGGTGGTGATCACCGGCGCGGCGATTGGTCTTCCGGGAACCGAGCACATCTTCGACGATGGCAACATCGCACGCATTCTGCGCGGCGATCAGTTCATCAAGGCGATCCCCGCTGAGCGTCGCAAAGACATGCTCGACAAACGCATCACGCGGCTGGTGAAGAGCGAGAGCGGAGAGGCGAGGTTTGACACCATAGAGGATGTCGCCGACGTCATCAAGCTGGCGGGCCGCGGTGGTGCCTTCGATCTCGAAAAAGAATTCGGCATTTCCGCCGAGCGCGTGGCCGCGCTGGATCGGGTCACCCGCCTGGCAATCGCCGTGGGCATCGACGCGATGCGCGACGCTGGAATTCCTCTGGTCATGCGCTACAAGACCACAAGCAAGGGCACGCAGTTGCCGGACCGTTGGGGCTTGCCCGACGCGATGCGCGACGACACCGGCGTGATTATGGGCTCGGCCTTCCCGGGATACGATTCCTTCGCCGACGAGATGGCGCGCTATTATGCCGACCATGCCCGCCGCGAGCAATTAGCTTCGCTGGAGAACATGGTCGCAGCGGTGGCGGGGACGAACGGTCATTCCGCCCTCGCTCAGGAAATTGTCAGTAAGATCGAAGAATTGCGCGCGGAGATTGAGAAGAACCCGTACGTCTTCGAGCGGCGCTTCCTGCTCAAGACCTTGTCGATGGGACATTCGCAATTCGCCGAATTTATCGGCGCTCGCGGTCCCAACACGCAAATCAACTCCGCTTGCGCGACCACCACGCAGGCGGTTGGAATGGCGGGGGACTGGATCCGCGCCGGGCGTTGCAGCCGGGTGATCATCATCACGGCAGACGACGTCACATCCGACCATATGATCGGATGGTTTGGCGCCGGCTTCCTGGCCAGCGGTGCGGCCGCTACAGATGAAAAAGTAGAAGAGGCCGCCACACCCTTTGATCGCAGACGTCACGGCCTGATCATGGGCATGGGCGCAGCGTCGCTGGTAGTCGAGAGCGCAGACGCCGCGCGCGAACGCGGCATCCAGCCCATCTGTGAAGTGCTGAGCGCGGAAACCGCTAATAGCGCTTTCCATGGTACGCGTCTCGATGTCAACCACATCGGCCAGATCATGGAGAACCTGGTCGCGCACGCCGAAGCGCACAGCGGCATTCAACGTCAGCAGATCGCGCCGCACACCGTCTTCGTCTCCCACGAGACGTACACGCCCGCGCGCGGCGGAAGCGCTTCCGCAGAGATCAACGCTCTGCGTCGTGTCTTCGGCAGCACCGCCGACCAAGTCGTCATCGCCAACACCAAGGGTCTCACCGGCCACGCCATGGCTACGGGAATCGAGGACGTGCTGGCGGTTAAGACACTGGAAACGGGAACCGTCCCGCCAGTGGCCAACTTCAAGGAAATCGATCCTGAACTGGGCTCATTGAACCTCTCGAAGGGTGGCACCTATCCTATCGAGTACTCGTTGCGGCTCGGAGCCGGATTCGGTTCGCAGATCAGTATGTCGCTGATGCATTGGGTCCCGACCAAGGACGGAGTTCATCACAGCGCGAACGATCTGGGTTACGCCTATCGCATCGTCAATAAGCCTGCGTGGGACGCATGGCTGACCAGGATGGCGGGACGTCCAGCCGCCGACTTGGAAGTGGTGAACCGCACCCTGCGGGTGAAAGATCAAGGTCTGTCCGCGCGGGTTGCCGAGGTCGCAAAGGAAGTCAAACTAGTGGCGGCTCCGACGCCCACGATCCAGGCACCGCCGCCTGCGCCGAAACCGGCAGTCGTCGCTGCCAAGCCGGCACCAACTCCGCCGCCGAGTGTGCCCGCCAAGACGAGCCCGCAAGTCCAGGCAGTTGCGGTCGCGTCGGCTACGAAGCCAAAAGCTGCCGTAACCAACGATTCAGTGAAAGAGAGAGTTCTGGCGCTGGTCGCCGAGAAAACCGGCTATCCCATCGACATGCTCGATCTCGACCTTGATCTCGAAGCCGATTTGGGTGTCGATACGGTCAAGCAGGCGGAGGTATTTGCGACGATCCGCGAAGCCTACGGCATCGCCCGTAACGATCAGATCAAATTGCGCGACTACCCCACCATTGCTCACGTAATCCGCTTCGTGAACGAGCACCGCCCGGATGCCGCCGTCGCAGTGCAGCCCACCGCGGAAACGCCCACAGAGAAGACAGCCGTCAAAACTACTCCATCGGCACCTGCAGCAGTCGTTGCGCCAGTGAGTGCCGGCGATGCTGTGAAAGAGCGGCTTTTGGACCTGGCAGTCGAAAAGACCGGCTATCCCAGAGACATGCTGGACCTGGATCTCGACCTCGAAGCCGACCTTGGCGTCGATACTGTCAAGCAGGCGGAAATGTTTGCAGCTATCCGCGAGATTTACAGCATACCGCGGGATGAGAACCGCAAACTGCGTGATTACCCGACGCTGGCTCATGTGATGCGGTTCGTGTACGAGAGTCGTCCCGACCTGGCGCCGGGCGTTTCGCCCGCGCCGGTAACGGTTGCGGTGGCCGCTGCCACCAAGCCAACTGTCACCGCAACCGTGGCCGCACCCGCACCCGTCACAGCGGTTCAGGCTGTCGCCGACGGCGAGGCAGTCACGGAACGCATCCTGACGTTGATGGCGGAGAAGACCGGCTATCCGAAAGACATGCTGGACTTGGAACTGGATCTCGAAGCCGACCTCGGCGTGGATACGGTCAAACAGGCGGAGATGTTCGCCGCCGTCCGCGAGATCTACAACATTCCGCGGGACGAGAACCGCAAGCTGCGGGACTATCCGACTCTGGCTCATGTAATCCGGTTTGTGTACGAAAGCCGTCCCGACCTTGCGCCGGGCGTTGCGCCTAAGCCCGCAACCGTTGCGGCAGCCGCTGCACCTACGCCAACCGTGCCCGCAACTGTGGCCGCACCCGTCACAGCGGTTCAGGCTGTCGCCGAGGGCGAGTCAGTCACCGAACGCATTCTGACCTTGATGGCGGAGAAGACCGGGTATCCGAAAGACATGCTGGACTTGGAACT
>Ga0075521_10000327_pt1 | contig 13368 bp, 10 predicted proteins | sample NGEPerD_FD_74785 | JGI IMG/M metagenome (GOLD analysis project Ga0075521, IMG submission 74785) | Arctic peat soil microbial communities from the Barrow Environmental Observatory site, Barrow, Alaska, USA - NGEE PermafrostAB12-D | ecosystem: Environmental > Terrestrial > Soil > Wetlands > Peat ...
CGAAGACCGAGGCGGAAACTGCCTCGACTCCCGTTCCCGCTCCCACCCCCGCCACGAACTAACCCTCAAAATAGCTTCGAGCTTCAGAAGGCCCCGGACCTCCGGGGCTTTTTCTTGCTCTGTAGGGGCGGCAATGGGAATTGCGGGGCGCTGTTACAGTGAAGATCAGAACCGGAACGACCCATCAAGCGGAGCCGGTCAGGCGGCGCCCAGGAGCGAGCGGACCTTCGAGGCCAGCTCGGACGGCCGGAACGGCTTGGAGATGAAAGAAATCCCGTCCTCGACGAGACCCTGGTGGCTGATGACGTCGTCCAAACAGCCGGACATGTAGAGGGCCTTGATGCCCGGCCTCCTCGCGACGAGCGCCTCGACGAGGCTGCGGCCGTTCATTCCCGGCATGACGATGTCGGTGAGGATGAGGTGAATGCGCCCCTCGTGGAAGTCGGCGACTGCAAGAGCCGAAGGTCCGTCGTGCGCCTCGAGCACCGTGTATCCCGAGGCGGACAGGATCCGGCTGATCATGCCGCGGACTTGCGCCTCGTTCGCTGCACACGGTCCGACAACGACTCATTTGTCAGACTGACGGGGATAAATCAGGCTGCATCGACACGACTGTCAAGGGGATCGGAGTGGTGCGATCGTTTGCTGGCGAGTTCGAGGCTCCGTAGCGCGCGGCGAGACGATAGCGCAAGCGTATGATCTCTGCGCCCATGCACGCGCCGTCTTCGCTCGTCACCAAGATCCCCCCGCCCGACGAATCTGCGGGCCGGGTTTTCGTCGTAGACGACGACGATCAGGTGCGCGGCCTCATGCGCCGCCTTCTCACCCGCGCTGGCTACACCGTCGAGGAATTTGCCGTCGGGGCGACCGCGCTCGACGCGATCCGGGAGCGGCCGCCGGACCTCGTGCTCCTCGACCTCATGCTCCCAGACGCGAGCGGGAACGACATCCTCGCCCAGATCCGCGAAAACCCCTCCACGAGGCTCCTGCCGGTCGTCATGATGACGGGCCACGGCACGCGTGACGATCGGCTGCGCGCTCAGCGGACCGGCGTCACGGACTTCCTCGCGAAGCCCGTCGCCGCGGACGAGCTCCTCCCGCGCGTCAAGTCCCTCGTCCTCCTCAAGCACTTCGCCGACGAGCACGAGCACGCCGAGCAGGTAATCCTCATGCTGGCGAAGACGATCGACGCGCGCGACAGCTACACGGCCGGGCACAGCGGGCGCGTCGCGCAGTACGCGTGCGACGTCGCCGAGAGGTTGGGCCAGAAGCCCGCGGAGATCGAGGACATCCGCCGCGGCGCGCTTTTCCACGACATTGGCAAGATCGTCGTTCCCGACTCGGTGCTTAAGAAGGTCGGGCCGCTCACGGCCGAGGAGCGTCTCACGATCAACCAGCATCCGGTTGCCGGCTGCGAGCTGCTCTCGGGCATGAAGACGATGCGGCGCATCCTCCCAATCGTCTACCACCACCACGAGCGGCTGGACGGGAGCGGATACCCCGACGGCATCTCCGGCGGGGATATCCCGCAGGTCGTCCGCATCGTCTCGGTCGCCAACGTGTTCGACGTGCTGACGACGACGCGCGCCTACCGCCCTGCGATGACGTTCGAGCAGGCTTGGAATGTGATCGACGAGGACGTCGCCCGAGGCCGCCTCGACCCGGACCTGGTGAAGGCCCTCAAGGAGGTCGTCGCGACGACGGGCATCCAGCGCGACCCCGGGGTCCCCGCAGCGATCTCGGGCTTCTTCAGGGTCTGAACGGCGCGCGCACACACCCTTCGGCCATCGGCCCATGTGTATAGGGGTGCAATGGGAATTGCGGGGCGCTGTGGCGCGTAGAGACCTAGAGTCACGCCCTCGGTTTCTTTCTCAATCCCGGCCCGAGACGGGCATTCTGTCCGGACGGGGGCCTTTCATGCGCTCTTCTCGGCCGCCGCGAGGCGGCAGTCCTGGCCATGCTGTCGGAGGCCGTCCGCTCGCCCCGGCGGCGCTTCCCGCGCTCCTGCGCGCCACGCACCTTTCCGGCCTCGCCCTAGGCTCGGCCTTCGGGAGGTTGCGCGAGTCGGGTGTGACGGCTGCGAAACTGTTTGAAAGGGCCGAAGAGAGCGCCCTGCTCCTCAGGATGACGCTCGAGGCTGCCGGGATCCTCGGGGCGCGCTGGAACAATATGCGTACTTCCGCCCGCATCAGGCTCTCGGTGGTGCCACTGCTTCGGAGATCTATTTCGGCCGGACGCCGTCCCACCTTCCCGCGATCCCGCCTCCCCGCGGCTGGCCAGACGAAGCCCTGATCGATTCTCCATTTCGCATCGAGTACCTCGATGCCGAGCGTTTGCTGCCCGTGCTGGTGCGAAAAGCCGCCTGAACGGCGGTCTCGAAGATCAGCGAAGGGCGCTGGAGTGGGCCGACGTGTGCGCACCGAGCGGAAGAGAAAAAGCGAAACGCTGGTCTCTGAACACCAAGACGGGCCGCAACTCCCATTGCGGCCCTACACTCGCCGGCGAAGCCCCCGGCCTCCGGGCTGTGAGCGAGCTATCTGGGCCGCTCTTCCCCACCCGGCTGGTCCTTCTTGCCCCTGTCCTTTCCCTGCTCCTCGCTGGCCGGCATCGCCTTCTCGCGGCCCTGCTGCGGCTGTACCTTCGGCTGCTGCGGCGGCGGCTGGTGTTGTGGCTGCGCCTGCTGCTGTTTCGCTTGCTGCTGTTGCTGCGGCGGCGCTTGGCGTTGTGGCTTGGCCTGCTGCTGCTGCACCTTTGGCTGCTGCTGCTTCGCCTGCGGCTGCTGTTGCTGCGGCGGCGCCTGGCGTTGTGGCTTCGCCTGCTGCTGCTTCGCCTGCAGCTGCTGTTGCTGCGGCGTCGCCGGTGCCGCTGTCTGCCGGCTGGCTCGTGCGGCCTTCACGTCACGCGCCGGCGCAACGATGGCCACCCGCCCGCTTCGGGCGACACCACCGGAGGAGACCGTCCGAGGCGTGGTGTTGGCGGTGCTGATCTCGCGCGTCTCGATCTTGCTGCCCATTGCCCGCTGGACGGTAGCCACCGGAACGGCCATGTTCCTGACGACGCCGCCGGACACTTCGAATCGGGTCACGGGCTTCGCCTGGCGAAAGATTTCAGCGTTTCGCCGGGGCTCCACTCGCACCGACGTGACGTTCGTGCCCACGAACCGGTTCGTCGGCACGAAGACATACTGCGCCTCGTTCACGACGACGGGTCTTCCGGAGTAGCCGGCGCTGCCGAAGGCCACCGTCGGCGGCATGGGCGCCCACCCCACGTAGCTGTCGCTGTAAGACCAGGTCACCCAGGCCGGGGCCCAGACGGTTCCGGGCACCCATACCCAGCCGTGCCTGGCGATGAGGGCCCATGTGCCGTAGTGATAAGGGTTGGCTCCCCACGGGTCGCTCGAAACCCAGGTCCACCCGTACCTCGTGTAGATCCATTGACCATTCGTGTACGGCTGCCAGCCCGCGCCGACCCCGCGAGGAACCCAGCATTCCCCGTATGTGCAGTCGACCCACTCTCCGTATGGGGACAGCTCGTCGTAGAAGGCTCCGATACTCACGCTGACGCTCACCTGCGCCCGTGCCTGCGGCGCGGGGATGACCATCCCGAGCGCTCCCAAGAGGATTGTTGCCACCACGGTTCTCTTCATGCTCGTTCTCCTTCAGCTCGAACCGCCGGGCGTTGCCCCGGGGTGCGGTCCCGCCGCGCCGCTCGCCGAGGAGGTCCCTTCCACGCGGTCCTCCCTCAGCCTCCGGGAACAGGGCCGCAATTCTCCTGCCACCGGGTCGATTCGGCGCAGCCGGCCTCCGGGTGCGCCGGGCGCCGTTGAGTAGCGCCCATCGGCCCTCCCCGGTTGCAGCCCTTTCCGACCCCGTTGAAAAGACTACATCTGTAGGGGTGCAATGGGAATTGCGGGGCGCCGTGGCGCGAAGAGATCTCGGCCGGACGCCGTCGCACTTGTCCGCGATCCCGCCTCCTCGCGGCAGGCCGGGAGAAGGCCCGATGGACTTGCCGTTTCGAATCGAGTATCTCGACGCGCAGCGGATGCTGCCCGTGTTGGTTCGAAAAGCTGCCTGAAGGGCGGTCTCGAAGATCAGCGAAGGGCGTTGGAGCGGGCCGACCTGCGTGCGCCGAGCGGAAGAGCAAGGGCGAAACGCTGGTCTCTGCGCGCCAGGACGAGCCGCAATTCCCATTGCGGCCATACATGTGCCGCTGATTACGATGACCCAGCCGCTCCACACGCAAGCTGATCGTAGACTTGGGCGAGCGACTCAATGAATTGCGCGGGTGAAAAGTAGGCAGCAAGTCGCAAGGACGCCTGACTGTAGAGCTTTCGGAGCAAAGGGCGTTCCAGAATCTCTCGAAGTAGCCTGGTAAATCCCGCCACGTCAGAAGCGGCGAGGTACTCAGACCTATAAAGTAGCCTGTACTCAGGGAGGTCCCTAAAGATGACCGGAAGGCCACAACTTGCCGCTTCCATCGGCGCATAGGGACAGTTCTCCTGAAACGACGGGAAGAGCATGCAGTCAGCAGCGTTGTAGATCATCGGCATTTGGGTCAGTTCAAAAGTACCCGCAAATCGAAGGTTCGTGGGAGGATGAGTTATGAGCCGATTGATCTCTGAAATGCCCGCGCTGAAAGCCCCGAACGGCCTTCCGCCCACCCAGATGAACTGTGCCTCCGGCAGGCGCCGCGCGACTTCCGCAAAGTCGGCGATTCCTTTCCTCGGTTGCAGTTGGCCGACGCCGAGGATCAGCGGTCGATTGTCAGCAACTCCCACGCGCATGCGCCCTCTTTTGCGGAGTTCTGCGGACGGGAAGAACCGGTCTTTTCGTAGCGCGTTCGGGATCACTTCAATCCGAGAGCGGACGCGAAGTTTTCGCAGAGACTCGGCCGTCGCCGGACCCACGGCGATTACGACATCGGAAAAGTTGTAGATCGCTGTCAAGTAGGCACGTACAATAGGTCGCGTTGCAGAATTCATGAGCGGTAGTGCACCTTCCGCCGTCTCAGGAAGTGCATGGACGGTGAACACGCGCCGGCGTTTGTAGGACGCACCCCTTAACAAATAAAAGGGACCCCAACTGTGCGAATGAAGCAAGTCACAGGTCTCGCGGTCATTGACGTGGATCTCGAGATCTGGGTGCGTCGCCATCAGGTCAATGCAATCGAGAAACGCGGTGTGTTCTCCTTGCGCCGTCATCCCAAAGCGCGAACTCTCTGACATGACGTTTACTCTTAGCTTTCGGCCAAGCCTTTGAGCTGCCGTGAGCGGAGTGAACGCTGACATGGCGCTTAGGCCTCGCGGTCCCGGAGCGAAAGCGCTGTGCTCCGACGAGCGGTGGCACAGGTCTCGAGCGTGAGACTGAAGACCAGGAGGCCCTGCTTTTCGTACTTTCGCTGGAGGGCGTCCATCGCCGGTAGGCTCGTCCTGCATGGCACACACGAGGGCGCCCGGAAGTCGAGGACCACGACGCTCCCCTTGAGCGACTCGAGCGAGAACGGAGTCTCGTTCATCAGCCGGAGCTTCACGGCGGGCGCCGGTTCAACTCTCCGGGCCGGAGCGGCGAAGACTGCCGCGACAAGACCGACGACGGAGAGTCGTTTCAAGGCGACGTCTCCTCTCTGATTCGCGCGTTAATGCAAGACCAATACCCTGACCGAACGTGTCAGGATTCGGACCGAAGCGACGACGGGCGCCGCGAACGGGCTCGCTGTGCTCATCGGGCCCGACGGCTGGTCGACCCGCTTCAAGCGCCACAGCAATTACGCGCAGCGTGTGAGGACGGAGACGCCACTCTAGAACGAGGCGCTTGCGGTGAACCCCAAGCCGCCGGCCGATATGACGGGCGCGATGCGAAAGCTATACGCGGCAGGTGGCACTTCAGGCTGCGCCTCGTCTCGCTCGTGGCGCCTCACGATCGTGCGCCCGATAAGGGTTCCAACGAGCCCTCCCGCGATCACGTCCGATGCCCAGTGCGCCCGGTCATGCACCCGGGCGTACCCGACGCAGCTCGCGAGCGTGTAGGAAACGACGGGCACGACCCAGCCGTCGGCCCGCGCCGACAGCACGGACGCGACCGCGAACGCCTCCGTGGCGTGGCCCGAGGGAGACGAGGAGTTGCCGGAGAAGGGCTTGAATTCATCCGCGTCGGCTCCGTCGCTGGGACGGACGCGTCCGACGGCGTACTTCAGAAGCGGTGTCGTGATGCCGGCCGCGAGAATCTCGGCCTCGACCGCATCGCGGCCGGTGTCGAGGAGGCGCTTGTTGTGCGAGATGAGGCCGCCCCCGAGCGCGACGGCCGAGACGCCGATCGCCGCCCAGCTTCCGAACGGCGTCACGACGCGGGCGAAGTTGTCGCTCTGTTTCGAGCGGTGGTTCTGAACCCACGCGTCGATGCGGTCGTCGCGCGTGCCGACGAAGACGACGCTGCCGGAAATCGCGGCCACCTCGGCCCAGTCCCGGACGTCAAAGCGGAAGGGGGCGGTTGCGATGGCCGCGCCGTCGTTCAGATACCGCTTCAACTCGGCGACAAGAGGGGAATCCGTCGTCTGGGCGAGCCCCGGTCCAGCCGCCAGGAGCATGGCCACCGCGAGAAGTGCGAGGCGGGGCCGACGCGCGAACGTTACGTCGCAACGGGTGTCGCGAGGATTGGCGCGAAGCCTCCCGTTACCTGCCGATTCAGAGCCTGGGACCGGAGCGGCGGGGACGACTGCGGCGGAAACAACCACGGACCGTCGTTTCAAGGCGACGCCTCCTCTCTGGTTCCTGCGCCGATGCAAGAGCAATACCCGGACACGGACGTCTCAGGGTTCGGACGGAGGCGGCGATCGGCGGTGCGACCGGGCTCGCAGCGCTCATCGGCGCTGACGGCTGGTGTTCGATGGCGAGCGCAAGCGAGGGATTGAACGTGCCCAGTAAGTCGAGCGTTCGCGCTGACGCCGCCGCCCGGGCGCGCGATAATGAGCTCATGAATCTTCTGGACGCGCGTCTCCATGGGTTTCTCGATCTCGTCACCGTAGTCGTATTCCTTCTCGCGCCATTTTTTTTCGGGCTCGGTGGCTATGTGGCGGCCGTCGCTTGGGGGCTCGCGGTCATCCATCTCCTGATGACACTTTTCACGCGCTTTCCGCTCGGCATCGTCAAGGTGATCCCCTTCTCGATCCATGGGGTGGTCGAGCTCGTCGTCGGAGTCGTCCTCGTGCTCGCAATGCCGCGTTTGCTCCGCGCCGGCCTCGGCTCGCCTGCACGAACGTTCTTCATCGGCGCGGGCGTGGCCATCCTCGTGGTCTGGGTGCTGACGCGCTACCGGGAGTCTCCGCGGCCCTGACGGGGGGATTCCTCGGACGACGAGAGCGTCCTGATCACGGCGAGTTACTCCGCCACTTGCGCCTCTTTTCTTGCACACAGTCCGATAACGGGTCAAAGGTCAAAACGACGGGGCTTAGTCAGGCGGCATGGGGGCCACCGTCAAAGGGATAGGAGCCGATCGCGGAAGTTGTCCTACGCTCGAGGCGCACGGGGGGACGACAGGTGGCTCTGCAGCGCTCGAAAAGAGACCTCGAAGGACGGATCGGCATCCCGCACGGATACGTGCAGGTTCGAGAGAACGAGATTCAGGGTACCCACCTCGACCTGCGCCACGACCTTGGCATCGAGACTTCAGAAAGCTTCGGTCTCGATGTGGTACGGCGGCTCCGCAGCGGCTCCGATCTCCGGCTGAGTGTCGATGCACTCCTTCTTTATGGCTCCGCGACCCTGCCGGGCGACGTTTTCTTCAACGGCGCCACGCTCCATGGCGGCACCCGTCTGTCTTGACACAGCAGCTACCCGTGCCGCTCCTTACGCTGCGCATCGAGCTGCCGATCGGCGGGGCGCTGTCGCTGACGAGCGTTGTAACCGGCGGCTGGCTGCCGTCGGTCAACCGTCTCCGCTCGGAAGGCGGTGTCGTGAGGATCTCGCAGGGCATGCGGACGTCTCGATCGGGATGCGCCGGCGTCTTGGCGCAAAGCTCCGCCTCGACGCCACGATCCAAGGCTCGTACTTCACCCAGCACGAGGTGAGCCGGGAGGATGACAACGACCCGTCACAGGATCGACAAGGAGTCAGTTCTTCCTTTTAGGGCGTCCAAATGCGAAGAACCCCGCGAGTTTGTCGGCGGGGTTCGGTGTCAACCGCGTCAGCCTTACGTTCGCGGGAAAATGAGTGGCTCCGCAGTCGGTCGGCTGTGCGAACCTTGTTCTCTGGTGCGAGATCCCAGATTCAACCCGTTCTCAGCCCGGAGGTCATTTCTGTTCAGCCGCATGCGCGGGTGCCCTCGATCAGGAGCCGAGAGTGCCACCAAGCAGCCCATCGACGTGAAGCTCGAGGCGGGAAAGACCTCTGCGTGGTGCCGTTGCGGCCTCTCGAAGGGACAGCCTTTCTGCGACGGCTCGCACAAGGCGCTCTAGACTGCCGGACGAATGTTTTCCTCAACGAGCGGCTCCCGGAGCTCAAGAAGAGGCGCTTCGGCCTCGAGACGGGCGGTCGCTTTAGGGGTGCAATGGAAATTGCGCACCGAACCTCGATAGAGCAAGCCGCCGCCTGGACCTGATGGAGAAGACATGAAAGCCAACCGGTGCATCGTTCCCGCCCTCTCGCTTTGCCTCGCCGCGACCGCGGCGACGCTGACCCTCGCCTGCGGCAAGGGCCGATCCGGTCCCCCGCAGCAGGGTCCGGTCGAAGTGGGCACCGTGACGGTAAACCCCGAGAAGGTCGTCCTGACGACCGAGTTGCCCGGCAGGACCTCCCCCTACCTCGTGGCCGAGGTCCGGCCGCAGGTGAACGGCCTGATCCGCGAGCGGGCGTTCGAGGAAGGCTCAAACGTGAAAGCCGGGGCCCTCCTCTACCAGATCGACCCCGCTCCGTACCAGGCCGCGTACGAACAGGCGAAGGCGACGCTCGCGATGGCCGAGGCGAATGTTCCGGCAGCCCGCCTGCGCGCCGAGCGCCTCAAGGGGCTCGTCGAGATCAAGGCGACGGGACGGCAGAACTACGACGACGCCCTCGCGGCCCTCCAGCAAGCCGAGGCGAGCGTGGCGGCCGCGAGGGCGGCCGAGGAGAGCGCCCGGATCAACCTTTCCTACACGCCGATCCGTGCGCCGATCCCGGGCCGGACCGGGAAATCGAGCGTTACCGTCGGGGCGCTCGTCACCGGCTACCAACCCGTTCCCCTGGTGGTGATCCAGCAGCTCGACCCGATCTACGTCGACGTGACCCAGTCTTCCGCGGAGATCCTCCGCCTCAGGCAGAGCCTCGCAAGCGGCCGGCTCAAGCGGAGCGGTGACGGGTGGAGCCGGGTGAAGCTCCTCCTCGAGGACGGCACTCCCTACCCGCTCGCCGGGAAGCTGAAATTCCGGGACGTCACGGTCGACCCGACGACCGGCTCCGTCACCTTGCGGATGGTCTTCCCCAACCCCGACAACGTCCTCCTCCCCGGCATGTTCGTCCGGGCGATCGTCGAGGAAGGGGTCAACGAGGAGGCGATTCTCGTCCCGCAGCAGGGGGTCACTCGCGACCAGAAGGGGGACCCCTACGCCCTCGTCGCCGGCAAGGACGGCAAGGTGGAGCAGCGGATGCTCACGCTGGACCGCGCCCTCGGCGACCGCTGGCTGGTCACGAAGGGGCTCGCCGCGGAAGATCGGGTCATCGTCGACGGGCTGCAGAGGGTCCGTCCCGGGACGGAGGTGAAGGCCGTGCCCTTCGCCGCCGCCGCGAAGTAAGGGCGGCGCCTATGTCCAGGTTCTTCCTCTCCCGCCCCGTCTTCGCCTGGGTCATCGCGATCGCCATGATGCTGGCGGGAGCCCTGGCGATCGCGAAGCTCCCGATCTCCCAGTACCCGCCGATCGCACCGCCGTCGATCTCGATAAGCGCCGTCTATCCCGGCGCCTCCGCCAAGACCGTCGAGGACTCGGTCGTCCAGATCATCGAACAGAAGATGACGGGCCTCGATCGGATGCTCTACATGGACTCCACGTCCGACTCCTCGGGGAGCGCGGCGGTCACGCTGACGTTCGCGCCGGGGACCGACCCCGACATCGCCTGGGCGAAGGTCCAGAACAAGCTCCAGCTCGCGATGCCCGCCCTCCCCGACGTCGTCCAGCAGACCGGCGTCACGGTGAGCAAGTCGACCCGGAACTACCTCCTCATCGCCGGCGTCGCGTCCGAGGACGGAAGGCTCGACAACGCCGACCTCATGGACTACACGGTCTCGAAGATCGAGTCGGTCATCGGCCGGGTCCCGGGGGTCGGCGAGGTCCAGGTCTTCGGCACCGCCTACTCGATGCGGGTCTGGCTCGATCCGGACAAGCTGACGAAGTACGGGATGACGTCGGACGACGTCGTGCTGGCGCTCCGCGCGTACAACGTCGAGGTCTCGGCGGGCCAGCTCGGCGGCGCTCCCGCGGTGCCGGGGCAGCGCCTCAACGCCTCGATGCTCGTGCAGTCGCTCCTGAAGACGCCGGAGGAATTCGCTGCGGTCCCGCTCCGCACGAACGCGGACGGCTCGGTCGTGAAGGTGAAGGACGTGGGCCGGACCGAGCTCGGGACCGAGATTCCCGACCTCAAGTTCAAGTTCAACGGAAAGCCCGCCGGAGTCTTCGCTGTCCGGCAGGAGGCGGGCGCGAACGCGCTCGAGACCGCCGACCGCGTCAAGGCGAAGATGATGGAACTCTCGAGGTTCTTCCCTCCCGGCATGAAGGTCATCTTCATCTACGACACGACGCCGTTCGTCAAGGTCGCGATCGACGAGGTCTTCAAGACGCTTCTCGAGGCGATCGGCCTCGTCTTCCTCGTCATGTTCCTCTTCCTCGGGAACTTCCGGGCGACGCTCATCCCGACGATCGCGGTTCCGGTCGTCCTCCTCGGGACGTTCGGCGTCCTCGGCCTCCTCGGCTACTCGATCAACATGCTGACGATGTTCGCGATGGTCCTCGCGATCGGGCTCCTCGTGGACGACGCGATCGTCGTCGTCGAGAACGTCGAGCGGATCATGAGCGAGGAAGGGCTTTCCCCGCTCGAGGCGACGCGCAAGTCCATGGACCAGATCACGAGCGCGCTCGTCGGGATCGGCCTCGTCCTCTCGGCGGTCTTCGGGCCGATGATCTTCTTCCCGGGCTCCACGGGGGTCATCTACCGGCAGTTCTCCGTGACCGTCATCGCCTCGATGCTCCTCTCGGTCCTCGTGGCCCTCATCCTCACGCCCGTCCTCTGCGCGGCGCTGTTGAAGCCGGTCCCGAAGGGACACGAGGCCGCCGAGAGCGGCTCCGGGCCTCTCCGGCCGTTCTTCCTCTGGTTCGACCGGTCCTTCTTCCGCGTGCGGGACCTCTACGTGTCGTGGATCGGGCACATCGTCGGCCGGACGGCCCGGTACACGGCCGTCTTCGTCCTGATCGTCGCCGGGATGGCGTTCCTCTACAGGAGGATGCCGACCGGGTACCTCCCCGAGGAGGACCAGGGGACCCTGATGGCGATGGTCCAGCTCCCGGTCGGCTCGACGCTCGAGCAGACCGAGGCCGTCATGGGCGAGGTCGAACGTCACTTCCTCGTGGACCAGAAGGACGCCGTGAAGTCGTGCGGCGCGATCTCGGGGCAGGGCTTCGGCGGGCGCGGCCAGAACATGGGGATGGTCTTCGTCCAGCTGAAGGACTGGAAGCTGCGCGACCGCCCCGGCCTCCGCGCGAAGGACGTGGCCGGGAAGGCGATGAGGGCGCTCTACAGCCAGCGCGGCGCGGTCATCTTCGCGTTCCCGCCGCCCGCCGTCGTCGAGCTCGGGACCGCGACCGGGTTCGACCTGATGGTGCAGGACCGGGGCTCCCTCGGCCACGAGGGGCTCTCGAAGGCGATCGACCAGCTACTGGGCCTCGCCGCCAGGGACCCGCGCCTCGCCCGCGTCCGGCTGAACGGAATGACCGACGTGCCCCAGTACAACGTCGACATCGACTGGGAGAAGGCGGGCACGCTCGGCGTTCCCGTCAGCTCGGTGCAGAGTTACGTCTCGACGGCGTTCGGCAGCGCCTACGTCGGCAACTTCGTCCACGAGGGAAGGGTCAAGCGCGTCTACGCGCAGGCGGACGCCCCGTTCCGGATGCTCCCCGAGGATCTCAAGCGCCTGTACGTCCGCAACAGGCAGAACGGGCTCGTCCCCCTCTCGGCCGTCGCGTCGGGCCGGTGGGACTACGGCTCGCCGCGCCTCGAGCGCTTCAACGCGTTCCCCGCGATGAACATCCAGGGCGAGCCGGCGCCGGGGCGCAGCTCCGGCGAGGCGATGAACGCGATGGAGGACCTCATCAGGAAGCTCCCTTCGGACGTCGGGTTCGAGTGGACCGGCCTTTCGTACCAGCAGCGGATGTCGGAGTCGCAGGCCGGGCTCCTCTACGCCTTTTCGGTCCTCGTGATCTTCCTCGTCCTCGCGGCGCTCTACGAGAGTTGGACCGTCCCGATTTCGATCGTCCTCGCCCTCCCGCTCGGCGTCATCGGAGGCGTGATCGCGACGTCCTCCCGGGGGATGTCGAACGACGTCTACTTCCAGATCGGGCTTCTCACCGTCCTCGGCCTCACCACGAAGAACGCGATCCTGATCGTCCAGTTCGCAACGGCGAACCGCGCGAAGGGGATGGGCCTCGTCGAGGCGACGCTCGAGGCGGCGAAGACGAGGCTCCGTCCGATCGTCATGACGTCGATGGCGTTCGGCTTCGGCGTCCTGCCGCTCGCGCTCGCCTCAGGCGCGGGCGCCGGGGCGCAGATGGCGATCGGCACGAGCGTCCTCGGCGGGATGCTGAGCGGCACCTTCCTCGCCGTCCTCCTGATCCCGCTCCTGTACGTCCTCATCGTCCGGCTCTTCGAAAGAAGGAAGGCCGTCCCGGCGGAGGGAAAGCCATGAACCGCAGGCTGGTCGCATTCGTCCTCGCCGCACCCTTCCCCGCGGCGCTTCTTCTGGGTGGCTGCACGATGATCCCGACATACGAGCGCCCCGCTCCGCCCGTTCCCGACGCCTGGGCGGACGGAGCCCCGACGAAGGCCGAGCCCGCGGCTGCCCCCGTTCCGGCCTTGGCCCCTGCAGCCGCGGCCGAACTCCGCTGGCAGGACTTCTTCACGGACGCCCGCCTCCGGTCGCTCATCGACCTCGCGCTCGCGAACAACCGGGACCTCCGGATCGCGACCCTCAACATCGAGAGGATGCGAGCCCTCTACCGGATCCAGCGCGCGGATCTGTATCCCACCATTGGGATTCAGGCCGTGGGCGATCGGTACCGCATTCCCGAGAAGATCGTGGCCGCGGAGGGCGGCACGGCCGGGACGGTCTCGATCTACACGGTCGAGGTCGGTCTCGC